>Ga0335397_10004837_pt1 | contig 17703 bp, 16 predicted proteins | sample MAT04_FD_205740 | JGI IMG/M metagenome (GOLD analysis project Ga0335397, IMG submission 205740) | Freshwater microbial communities from Lake Fryxell liftoff mats and glacier meltwater in Antarctica - MAT-04 (spades assembly) (version 2) ... | reverse complement strand
TCTGTCGAACACTGAAGGACACCTTCACTGGCTCCGGTTGCAGTATTGAGCGATTCCGGCACAACATCACCCCGGCGAGCGCCGCCACCCAGCATCCAGCTCCGCACCCGAAAAACGGCAAGAAAAAAGGGCCGGCCTCGACTCTTGTCAGGACCGGCCCTTGCCACTGTTTTCAGTTTGCACTGTCTCAACCAGTGTGCGCGAAGGGGGACTTGAACCCCCACGCCCTTTCGGGCACTAGCACCTCAAGCTAGCGCGTCTACCAATTCCGCCATCCGCGCGCTTCCGGCAATCCCTTGCAGGACCACCGAGGTACGACAATAGCACGCGCCGGGAGGGCAGTTTGAACCACCCGACCCACCCGGGCGGAGATCCGCACGCAACCGCCCCCTCACACGGCGTCATCGGTATCGTGGGAGGCATGGCCACCCCCGAATCCACCGCATCCTCTGCCTCACTGTCGGCCGACACCGACGACAACGGCGTCGCGCTCGACGAGACCGCGATTGTTGCGCGCGACCTCATCCGGTTCGACACCACCAACTACGGTGAGGGCAGGTCTAACGGCGAGGCGGATGCCGCAGAGTACCTCGAGGCCAAACTGGTGGCCCTCGGGCTCACGCCGCAGCTGTTCGAGTCGGCTCCCGGGCGTGTGTCTGTCGTTGCCCGCGTGGAGGGTGCGAATCCGGATGCTGGCGCCCTGGTTCTGCACGGGCACACCGATGTCGTGCCGGCCGACCCTGCTAACTGGAGCGTCGATCCGTTCGGCGGCGTGATCAAGGACGGCCTGCTCTGGGGTCGCGGGGCCGTCGATATGAAGGACATGGACGCGATGATGATCACCGCGCTCGGTGACATCCTCGGCAGCGGCCGTCAGCCGGCCCGCGACACCATCGTCGGCTTTTTCGCCGATGAGGAGGATGGCGGACGGCTTGGATCGCACTACCTTGTGCGGGAGCATCCGGAACTCTTCGCCGGCGCGACAGAGGCGATCAGCGAGGTCGGCGGGTACTCGATCACCCTCAACGGAACCCGCGCCTACCTGCTGCAGACGGGGGAGAAGGCCCTCATCTGGGTCAAGTTGATCTCTCGCGGCACCGCCTCACACGGATCCCGCGTCATGCACGACAACGCGATCACGAAGCTCGCCGAGGCGGTCGCGAAGCTCGGCCGCGAACAGTGGCCACTGCGCCTGACTGACACGACGACCGAGCTCATCGGCGAACTCGCCCGCATCCTCGAGCAGGATCCGCAGAAGGTCGGTCCGGACGAGCTCGTCATTGCGACGGGCACGGCGGCCGGGTTCATCCAGGGCTCGCTGCGCACCACCACGAACCCGACGATGCTCACCGCCGGCTACAAGCACAACGTGATCCCCGACACGGCCGAGGCGCTCATCGACATCCGGGCACTGCCGGGGGAGGAGGATGCCGTGCTCGCCCGGGTGCGGGAACTCATCGGCCCCGACATCGAGATGCAGATCATGCACCAGGACATCGGGCTCGAGACGGCGTTCTCCGGGCCTCTCGTCGACGCAATGACCGCAGCGCTCGGCACCCACGACCCGGGCGCCCCCGTACTCCCGTACCTGCTCAGCGGCGGCACCGACAACAAGGCGCTCTCGCTGCTCGGCATCAAGGGATACGGCTTCGCGCCGCTCAAGCTGCCGGCCGAACTCGACTTCCCGGGTATGTTCCACGGTGTCGACGAACGAGTACCCCTCGACGCACTAGTGTTTGGCAGGCAGGTGCTGACGGACCTGCTCCTCGACTACTAGAACGGCTCTCACCGCGTGAGTTTCATCGAAGCGATCATTCTCGGACTGCTCCAGGGGCTCACCGAATTCCTCCCGATTTCATCGAGCGCACACCTGCGCATCGCGGGGGAGTTCCTGCCCTCGGCGACCGACCCGGGTGCCACGTTCACCGCCATCACCCAGCTCGGCACCGAGGCCGCGGTGCTGCTGTACTTCTGGGGCGACATCAGCCGCATCATTGGCAAATGGTTCCGACACTTCGGCTCCGGAGCGAGCCGCCCCGGCCGCGGCGTGACCATCGAGAAGGACGACCCCGACGTGCGGTTGGGGTGGCTCATTATCATCGGCACCATTCCGATCGTGCTCGTCGGCTATTTCCTGCAGGACACGATCCGCGGCGCGTTCCGCTCGCTGTGGCTCGTCGCGATCGTGCTCATCGTCTTTGGCATCATCCTCGGGGTCGCCGACCTGCTCGGGCGCCGCACGAAGCAGCTGAACGACATCGGCTATCGCGACGGCATCCTCTACGGCCTCGCGCAGACCCTCGCGCTCATTCCCGGCGTCTCGCGCTCCGGCGCGACCACGACGATGGGCCGGGCGCTGGGCTACTCGCGACCGGCCGCCGCCCAGTACGCGTTCCTGCTCGCGGTGCCCGCGGTGTTCGGCAGCGGGCTGTTCGAGCTCGTGAACAGCATTACCGATCCCGAGGTGAATGGGCCCTTTGGGCCCCTCGAGACCGCGATCGCGACCATCGTCGCGTTCGGAGTCGGCTACGCCGTGATCGCCTTCCTGATGAACTACATCAAGACCAGATCGTTCCTACCGTTCGTGATCTACCGGCTGGCGCTGGGAAGCACGCTGCTGGTGCTGCTGACCCTTGGGGTAGTGCAACCCATCTGACCGAATGCACCACCGGAGACACATGGGCGTAGCCTTATCGGGAACTCGAACAACAAATTATTTGCCATCTATTCTCACTGCGACAGAACTGACGAACGAGACCGAAGGGGTGGGCGTGTACGCGATGAGAGCCCTCGGTCGGCACCACGAAATGGCACGTCACCATGACTGAAACCGACACGTTCGAAGCCGCCAAGGTCGCGATCAGCACCGCCCACGAGACGCGCAGCAACCTGTGCCGACCGTTCCTCGCCATTGCTCCGGTGACGGGGGTGTCGGTCTCGGTGCTCGCGGGATCCAGTGGACAGTCGACGGTGTGCTCAAGCGATGCCACGTCCGCTCTTCTCGACGAAATGCAGTTCGATCTGGGCGAGGGTCCGTGTTGGCAGGCGCTCTCGACGCGGCTCCCCGTTCTGGCCCCCCGGGTTCGCGTTGATGAGAACCTTGTCTGGCCGATCTTCGCCCAAACTCTGCGAAGCGATCCCAGAAACAAAAACGTCCAAGCCATCTACGCTTTCCCGCTCGTGGTCGGGTCCCTCGACATCGGTGCCGTCGACCTCTACTCGACCAAACAGGGCGACCTGACCAGTTCTCAGGTAACTCAGGTGCTGGAGCTGGCGGGCCTGACGGCCTGGCAGGTGCTTCGGCGGATTCTGAGCGATGGTGCGCACGGCGTCGAGGGTGAGGACCCGACCGGGGCAGGCTCCAGGCGCGAGGTTCACCAGGCCACCGGAATGGTGCTCGCCCAGATGAGAATCAGCGCCGCCGACGCCGTCCTCCTGCTGAGCGCTCACGCGTTCTCGACCGGGCGCTCGATGCGCGAGGTGGCCAGTGACGTTGTTGCCCGGCGAATTGACTTCTCGGGGGATTTCCATGGGTGACGGGGGACACCGTGAGCGCGGTAAATTGGAGGAATGGTGACTGGCACACGCGAGGCCCGACTGGCCGCGACATTCGTGACGCTCGCGGACACACTCGTGGCAGGCTACGACGTCGTAGACCTGCTTGACACGCTCGTGAACGCGAGCGCGGATCTGCTCGACGCCGCGGCGGCGGGCCTGATCCTCGCCGACGAAGCCGGAGAGCTCTCCGTCATCGCCTCGACGAGCGAGCGAAGCCGCCTGGTCGAGATCATGCAGCTCCGCTACGGGCTCGGCCCGTGCGTCGAGTGCTACAAGACCGGCGAGGTGGTCACGGTTCGCGACGTCGACGAGGTCGGTGACAAGTGGCCGGACTTCCGGGAAGCTGCCCTCGAACAGGGGCTGCACTCGGTGCATGCCGTTCCGCTGCGTTTGCGCGGCACCGTGATCGGGGCGCTCAACCTGTTTCGCAACCAGACCGGTGTCATGTCCGATGAGGACATGCTTGCGGCGCGCGCCCTCGCGGACATGGCGACGATCGGCATCCTGCACGAACGCACCGTGCACGAGACCGACGAGGCCAAGCGGCAGCTTCAGCACGCGCTCGACAGCCGGGTGCTGATCGAACAGGCGAAGGGGGTGCTTGCCCACACGCACAATGTCGATATGGACGAGGCGTTCCACACTCTGCGGGATCACGCCCGCGGCAACGGATTGTTGCTCAGAAACGTCGCGGAGGCGGTTGTCAACCGCTCCCTCGTTATATGACTATTCATACGACGTTGCACTAAGTTTAATACTTCTGCCCAAGACCTCGGCAGCTCCCACACTGTGATGGTCGAAAGGGTATCTATCATGTCTAAGTTCTTCGCGCGTATGGTCTTCGACACCGAGGACGGGTCTGTCGGTCTGGCGGATTCGGATGTCGGTGACGCGATGTTCCGCAGTCAGGCGAACGATCAAAAGGGTCTGCCTTTCAGCGAGATCGATCTTCTCGAGCTCGCCGCAATGAATTCTCACCACGAGAACCTCTGAGCCTCCGGGGTAGCCCATCGTGGTCTGACTCGCAGCGAGGCTCGCCTAGAGTGAAAGGGTGAAGTCGTGGAGCCGTCCGTGGGTTCCCCGGCTATCGGGGAACGGGCGGCCGCCGCGCCTGTTCGACACCTCGACGAGCACCTTCCTGCCGACTGTGACATCGGGAACGGCATCGCTGTACGTGTGCGGGATCACTCCCTACGACGCCACCCACCTCGGCCACGCATCGACCTACCTCGCGTTCGACATCCTCGTCCGCTGCTGGCTCGATGCGGGTTACGACGTGGAGTACGTGCAGAACACCACCGACGTCGACGACCCGCTGCTCGAGCGTGCAACCTTGCTGGGAGTCGACTGGCGCGATCTCGCTGCATCCCAGACCGAGCTGTTCCGTGGCGACATGGAAGCCCTGTCGATCATCCCGCCCGACCACTACGTTCCCGTCACCGCGGTGATCCCGGAGGTCGCAGCGGCCGTGGACGCGCTGATGGTGAGCGGGTTCGTCTACGAGGTGCCGTGCGCGGAATCCATCGACTTCGCACCCGACCTCTATTTCGACAGCGCCGAGGCCGGCGAGACGACGTCGTGGCACCTCGGCCTGGAGAGCAACCTCGACCGCGCGGAGATGCTCGCGCTGTTCGGCGAACGCGGGGGAGACCCCGACCGTCCCGGCAAGCGGGACCCGCTGGACCCTCTGCTCTGGCGCGCCGCGCGGGAGGGTGAGCCGGCGTGGGACACCGTGCTCGGGCTCGGCCGCCCCGGCTGGCACATCGAATGCTCGGTGATCGCGGTCAATCGGCTCGGGTCGTCGATCACGGTGCAGGGCGGCGGGGCAGACCTGCTCTTCCCCCACCACGAATTCAGCGCCGCACACGCCACCGCGCTCACGGGTGAGCCGTTCGCCCGCATCTACTCCCACGCCGGGATGATCTCCTACGAGGGCGAGAAGATGAGCAAGTCGCTCGGCAACCTGGTTCTCGTCTCGCGCTTGGTTCAACGCGGGGCCGACCCGCGCTGCATCCGACTCGCCCTGCTCGGGCACCACTACCGGCACGACTGGGAGTGGACCGACGAGGCCCTCGCGGCAGCCGACCGCCGACTCGCTCTCTGGCTCGGCTGGGCGGAACAGGAACGGCCCGACGCCCAGGCGACCGATTCCCTCACCAGTGCGCTGCGCGCCGCCCTGAGCGACGACCTCGACACTGTCGCGGCGCTGGATGCTGTCGACAGAGCAGTCTCGAGCGGGCAGGCACCCGACAGGGGAGCTCTCGACGCCGTGCACGCACTACTGGGCATCGACCTCCGCAGCTGAGCGCGGCAGCGCGAGCTCTGGCTAACTTCACGCGCATACTGTTCAGTCGCGCGTGTGCGATTTCTGCCGCACGATCGAACAACAGCCGCGCGCACACCGCCAGCAGTGCAAACGGGGGCATCCGCGGTCCGGCTCAGTCCTTCGGCCGCCAGGGCTCGTCACCGGCGGAACCGCCGCCGCTGCCGCCGTCGGGCTTGTCGTCGCCGCTTCGCCGCAGGTACTTCTCGAACTCCTGGGCGATCGCCTCGCCGCTCGCCTCGGGGGAGTCCACGGTGTCCCTCGCCTGCTCGAGCTGTTCGATGTAGTTCGACATGTCCTCGTCCTCGCTCGCGAGGGCGTCGATCCCGCTCTCCCAGGTTGCGGCGTCGCCGACCAGGTCGCCGCGGGGGATGACGACGTCGATGATTTCCTCAAGCTTGTCGATGAGCGCCAGGGTTGCCTTGGGAGACGGGGCGTTGTGCACGTAGTGGGGAACGGATGCCCAGATTGACATGGTGGGAATCCCCGCCACCTCGGCCGCGTGGCCGAGGACCGCGAGAATGCCGACCGGGCCCTCGTACGAGCTGCGTTCGAGGCCGAGCTCCGCGCGCACGGTCGCGTTCTCCGAGCTGGCGAACACGGAGATCGGGCGGGTGTGCGGCACGTCGGCGAGCATCGCGCCGAGCATGACGATGCCGGTGATCCCGGTCTCGCGCACGGTCTCCAGAATCTCGGCGGAGAAGCTCTTCCAGCCACGGGAGGGTTCGGTGCCGAGCAGCAGGTAGATGTTGGAGTTCTCGGCGACACCGACTGACAGCTCCGCGTCGTTTGCCAGGCCCTCCGACTTCGTGGCACCCGCCTTCACCGACGTCGGCCCATAGATCGTCACGTTCGGCCAGACGAGGGTGCGGTTGCCGTCGTCGTCGTTCGCGGCAAGGGGACGGTTGAACTGATAGTCGAAGTAGTCCTCCGACTCGAACTCCGCGATCGGGTAGAGGTCGAGCAGGCCCTTGAGCGTGCGCACCGCACCACTCGCGGCCTCGCCGGCATCATTCCAGCCCTCGAACGCGACGACAAGAAGGCGTCCGCTCAATAGTCCCGAGCCGTCAGTCAACACATGTCCTCCATTGGTCGGCCACTGGCGCCGTGTCCGTTCCTCATCTCCCAAGGATAGAACCGGAGGCGCGGTCGACTGAACCGCCGCCGGTACTATTGGGCATCGTGACCGAACCGAGCCTGCCCGCACATCTTCCCGCCGCCGTTCTCTGGGACATGGATGGCACCCTCGTCGACACCGAGCCGTATTGGATGGTCGCCGAGACCGAGCTGATCGCCTCCTTTGGCGGCACCTGGACCCACGAAGACGGCCTCGAGGTCGTCGGCATGGGACTGTGGGATGCGGCGGTCATCTTCCAGGCGCGCGGCGTTGACATGACCGCCGACGCCATCATCGAGTGGATGACCGACCGGGTGCTCGAGCAGGTGAATGTTGCTGTGCCTTGGCGGCCGGGCGCCCGTGAGCTGCTCGCCGACCTCAAGCGCGCCGAGGTTCCCACCGCCCTTGTGACGATGTCCGTGCATCGGATGGCGGCGAGAATCGTCGACGCGATCGGATTCCACGCGTTCGACGTGATTGTCGGCGGCGACGATGTCGAGCTCGCCAAGCCGCACCCGGCTCCCTACCTGCACGCCGCCGGGCTGCTCGGCGTCGACATTCTCGACTGCCTCGCAATCGAGGATTCGGTTCCGGGGCTCGCCTCGGCGATCGCCTCCGGTGCCGTCACGATCGGCATTCCCCTGCACAGCCCGCTTGACCCGGGCCCGAACCACACGCTCTGGGAGAGCCTCGCCGGCGTCACCCACGCCCATGTCGCCTCGCACTTCGCGCAAATCCGAACGGGGGCATCGCTGTGAGCGGTGCCGTGCGCCGCCAGAGCGGCCCGTTCCGCGCTGGCGACAAGGTGCAGCTGACCGGGCCGAAGGGCCGCCTCAACACGATTGCGCTCGAGCCGGGAAAGATTTTCCACACCCACCGGGGCGGTGTCGAGCACGACGTCGTCATCGGCCAGCCCGACGGGTCCGTCGTGCTCGGCACGACGGGGGAGGAGTACCTCGCGCTGCGCCCGCTCCTGAACGACTTTGTGATGTCGATGCCGCGCGGCGCCGCGATCATCTACCCGAAGGACGCTGCCCAGATCCTCGCGTTCGGCGATATCTTCCCCGGGGCCACGGTCGTCGAGGCCGGAGTCGGATCCGGTGCGCTGAGCCTGTGGCTGCTGCGCGCGATCGGGCCGGGCGGCCGCCTGCACTCCTTCGAGCGCCGTGACGAGTTCGCACAGGTCGCCAAGGGAAACGTCACGAGCTTCCTCGGTGGGGAACCCGACAACTGGTCCGTCACGGTCGGCGACCTGGTCGAAGAGCTCCCAGGCGTCGTTGCTGCGGGCGAGGTCGACCGGGTGATCCTCGACATGCTCGCCCCGTGGGAGTGCATCGACGAGGTCGCGGAGGCGCTCACGCCCGGCGGTGTGCTCGTCTGCTACATCGCCACCGTGACGCAGCTCTCGCGCGTTGCCGAGGCGATCCGCCGCACCGGCCTGTTCACCGACCCCGATTCATCGGAGACAATGGTGCGCGGCTGGCACGTCGAGGGCCTCGCCGTGCGCCCCGACCACCGCATGGTCGCCCATACCGGCTTCCTCATGACGGCCAGGCGCCTCGCCCCCGGCGCCATCCTGCCCCAGCTCAAGCGCCGCGCTTCGAAGACCGATTTCGCGGACGAGGATGTCGAGGCGTGGACGCCGGGATCGCTCGGAGAGCGCACCGCGACCGACAAGCGGCTGCGCAAGACAGCCCGTGCTGCTCAGGCCGGCGCAGAGTTCGCCGTAGCGGCCGAGGCGGATGGCGCGGTGCCCAGCGGCGATCAGCCCGACGACGCCGCATCCGCCACCTAGACTTGAGCAGTTCCGCCCCCGTGTTCCACCGAAATGAGGCCCCCGTGCGCAGATTTACCGCGCTAGTCGTCGCCGCCAGCGTGCTGGCCGCCCTTACCGCGTGTGTCCCCGGCGAGGCGGCTAACGGATGCGAGTCGACCGTGACGAGCGGATCCGCGTCGGCGACCGTCGACGCGCCGGGCGACTTCGGCGCCGCACCGGAGGTCCGTTTTCCGACGCCCCTCATCACGACAACAATCGAACGCACCGAACTCATTGCCGGCGAGGGCGAGCGGCTCCAGTTCGGCCAGCCGGTCATCCTCGAGGCGACAATCCTCAACGGAACCGACGCCGCCGTGCTCCAGCAAACCGCGTACGCCCCGGAGGGCGGCAGTCTGTTCACGATTGGGGACAGCGGTCTCCCCGCGCTGGGAACCGGTCTCGAGTGCACGACGGAGGGCTCGCGGGTCGCCATCGTCGCGTCCGCCGAAGACAGCGCCGCGAACGACTCCCCACCGGCCACGAGCGACTCGATCGTCTACGTTGTCGACGTCGTTCGTGCGTTCCCTGCCCGCGCCGCGGGTACCGCGCAGCTCGCGGTCGCGGGGATGCCGAGCGTGGTCACCGCACCCGACGGCACTCCGGGCATCACGATCCCCAGCGAGCCTGCCCCCGACGAGGCCCGCGAGTCGCTCCTCCGCCTCGGCGCCGGCGACGAGATCCGCGCGGGCGACCAGGTCGTCGCCAAGCTCACCGCCGTGGACTGGGACGACGAGTCCGTCGTGCAGTCCACCTGGACGACGGGCAGCGCCGCGATCGTCGATCTCGCCGGTGACTCCGTGAGCGACGGGCTCAAGGACGCGGTCACCGGCAAGACGATTGGCTCGCAGGTTCTCGCCATCATCCCGCCGGAGGCGGGCACCGACGGCGCGACACTGATCTATGTTGTCGATATTCTCGGAACGGTCAACTAGCCCCACAGCCGAACACGGCCCACGGGATCACCCGCAAGCAAGGACGCCACCGTGTCACCAGGCAGTGCAGCAGGCGCACCGCGCGTTCCCGTCGAGGAGCGCCTGTTCAGCCTTGTGTTGGCGCTGCTCGCGACCGACACGGGCCTGACGAAGAACGAAATCCTGTCGACGGTTCAGGGGTACCGGCAGCGGTACGACCACGGCGGCAAGAATGCCAACCTTGAACGGCAATTCGAACGCGACAAGGACGACATCCGCGATCTGGGGGTGCCGCTCGAGACCATCGAATCGCCTGCGGAATCCGGCAATCAGCATCTGCGCTACCGGATCCCGCGCGGCAGCTACGAACTCCCGAGCGACATCACCTTCTCCGTCGAGGAGACGGCGATCCTCGGGCTCGCCGCGATGGTCTGGCGGGAGGGGGCGCTGTCGACCGAGTCCCGCCGCGCCCTCGTGAAGCTGCGCTCGCTCGGCGGCAGCTCCGACGAGCCCGTGCTCGGCTACGCGCCGACCCTGCGGGTGCGGGACAGCGCGTTCGAGCCGCTGCGCACCGCCCTCGACAAGCACCAGGTGGTGCGGTTCGCCTACCTCAAGCCGGGGGAGCTCGAGTCCCGGGTGCGCACCGTCATCCCCCTCGCCCTCGTCCAGCACCAGGGCCGGTGGCACCTGGCGGCGGAGGAGACCGGAACGGGTGCCCAGCGCACCTTCCTGCTCCGCCGCATCGTTGGGCAGGTCGCGGCAACGGGCGAGATCTTCGACCCCCGCGCCGACGACGAGTCGGCGAGAGCGCTCCGCGAGCTCGAGGAGGTGTGGTCGTCGCACACCGCGGTCGTCGAGGTCGAGCTCGAGTCGGATGCCGCAACGCGCCTGCGCAAACGCCGCGGCACGGTCACCGAGCCGTCCGGCGCGCTTGAGCTGCACTACTCCGACCTCAACATCATTGCGGACGAGCTCGCCGCATTCGGCCCGGAGGTGCTCGTGCTGTCGCCGGTCGAGCTGCGCGACGCCGTCCGCTCCCGTCTCGTTCTCACGGCACGGAACCACAGGGAGAACGCCCATGACTAAGCGACCCCCGACACTGCAGGCCACCGACAAGCTCGCCTTCCTGCTCTCATTGGTGCCGTGGCTTATCGACCGCGCCCAGGTGAGCGTGGCCGAGACCGCCAAGCACTTCGGCATGACCGAGCAGGAGATCCGCGACGCCGTCATGCTCATCGCCGTGTCCGGCATCCCGGGGGAGACACACCAGTACCAGGACGGCGACCTTTTCGACATCGCCTGGGATCGATTCGAGGACGACGACGAAATCGTGCTCACCCACCTCGTGGCCATCGACGACTCGCCGCGCTTCTCCGGCCGGGAGGCGGCGGCCCTCATCGCCGGCCTGCAGTACCTCTCGGCGCTGCCGGAGAACGCCGACCGCGGCGCGATCGACTCGCTCATGGCCAAGCTCGCCCGCGGCGCATCCACCAGGCCGAGCGAGATGGCGGTCGAGGCGGGCGAGACGGATGCCGCTGTGGCACTCATCCGTGAGGCTGTCGCGACCGGCGTGCAGGTCGAATTCGACTACGTCAACTCCCGCGGCGACCACGAGCACCGGCATGCCGACCCACTCCGCATCGAGTCGGTCGACACCGACTGGTACTTGCGCGCCTGGTGCCACCTGCGCGGCGCGGTGCGCATCTTCCGTCTCGACCGCATCTCCGCGCTCACCCTCACCGCGCTTCCCATTCAGTTCCACGTGGGCGACGTACCGCTGCCCGACGAGCTGTTCGAGGGCTCCGCCGACGACCTGTTTGTCACGGTCGAGGTCACGCCTGCCGCTCTCAGCCTCATCGCCGACTACATTCCGGACGACGCCGAACGGGCCACCGTGGGAGACCGGGTGCGTACGAGTGTGCGCGTCTCCCACTATCACGCGCTCAAGCGGCTCGTCGCCGGGCTGCCGGGGATGGTCACCGTTGTCGAGCCGCCCGAGGCGCGCCGCGCGGTCGTCGAGTGGGCCGCGGCGGGGGCAGCGCGCTACGGTATCGAACCGGGATAACTCAAGGTGCCCGCGGTTCGCAGGCAACTCACCCGTGCAGGGGTAAAATGAACGAAACAGTCAACGCGAGGACACAATCATGGGACTTCTTCAAGGCTTCACCGGATGGCACGCCATCATCATCCTTGTCGTCATCCTGCTCCTGTTCGGCTCGGCGAAGCTGCCCGCGCTGGCGAAGAGCATGGGGCAGTCGATGAAGATCTTCAAGAAGGAGATCAAGAGCAACCCCGACGACGACCTGCCGCAGGCCGAGCCGATGCAGAACAGCTCGCAGGCCTCCCCGCCCGCGAACCCGACTGAGCAGCATCCGAAGCCATAGCCACCATGGCTCCGCGCACCCGAACCCGCGCGAATAACGAAGGCCGGATGTCGTTCGCCGAGCATCTGATCGAGCTGCGCAAGCGTCTGTTCAGGTCGGCCATCGGCGTTCTGCTCGGCGGAATCTTTGGCTTCATCATCGCTCCGACCGTGCTCGACGTTCTGCGCGAGCCGATTCTCGAGATTGCCCGCTCCCGCGACGCAAGCCTCAACTACGACAGCATCACCGGCGCGTTCGACCTGCGGATGCAGATCGCGATCTATGTCGGTCTCGTCGTGTCGAGCCCGGTCTGGCTGTACCAGATCTTCGCTTTCATCACCCCGGCGCTCACCCGCAAGGAGAAGCGGTACACCTTCGGGTTCTTCTTCTCGGCGGTGCCGCTGTTCCTCGCCGGGTGCGCGAGCGGCTTCTTCGTCTTCCCGCACATCGTCGAGGTGCTCGCCGGCTTCGCCCCGGAGGAGGACACCTCGATCTTCCTCGCGAAGTACTACGTCGACTTCGCGCTCAAGCTCGTCTTCGCCGTCGGCATCGCCTTTGTACTCCCGGTCTTCGTGGTGCTGCTCAACTTCATGGGAGTCATCTCGGCCAAGAACATCCTCAAGGGTTGGCGCGTCGCCATTCTGGCCATCACGATCTTCTGCGCCCTCGCGACCCCGGCCGCCGACGTCTTCTCGATGTTCCTGCTCGCGATTCCCATGGTCATGCTGTATTTCGCCGCCGTGGGAGTGGCCTTCTGGCACGACCGCATCGCCGAGAAGCGCGCCGCCAAACTACTCACCGAAGGGTTGGGCAGCTCCCCAGCATGACCGACCAGTTATCGCCCGCCGAGCGTTTCGCCGCATCGAAGGCTCGCCGGGGATTCCCCCGCGTCGACGCGTTCCGCGCACAGCAGAAGTTCGACCTCGACCCCTTCCAATTGACGGCCTGCACCGCGCTTGAGCGTGGCAACAGCGTGCTCGTCGCCGCGCCCACCGGCGCTGGCAAAACCATCGTCGCCGAGTTCGCCGTGTACCTTGCCATGCGGCAGCCGCGCGCGAAGGTGTTCTACACCGCGCCGATGAAGGCGCTGAGCAACCAGAAGTTCCAAGAGTTCGTCGCCGAGTACGGTGCGAGCGAGGTGGGCCTGCTCACCGGCGACACCAACATCAACTCGGGCGCCCGCATCGTCGTCATGACGACCGAGGTTCTGCGCAACATGCTCTACGCCGACTCCGACCTGCTGAGCGATTTGTCCTTCGTCATCATGGACGAGGTGCACTACCTCGCCGACCGGTTCCGCGGGGCGGTCTGGGAGGAGGTCATCATCCATCTCCCGCAGCCTGTTCGGCTCGTGTCGCTCAGCGCCACCGTCTCCAACGCCGAGGAGTTCGGCGACTGGCTTCAGGCGGTCCGCGGGGAGACCGACGTCATCGTCTCGGAGGAACGCCCGGTTCCGCTCGACCAGCACATCCTCATGCGCACCAAGCTCATCGACCTGTTCGACTCCTCGGGGCTTGCCGCCACCCACCGGGTGAACCCGGAGCTGGTGCAGATGGCCAGGTACGGCGGCCGTACCATCAGCTCCCGGCAGTCACAGGACGTCGGACGCCGGCACTCGCGCGGCGGGCGCCCAGAGGACACCCGGATGAACCGGCCCGCGGTGATCGACCTGCTCGAGAGCCGCAACCTGCTGCCCGCGATCTTCTTCATTTTCAGCCGGGTCGGATGCGACCAGGCCGTCGCACAGGTGCTGCGGGCCGGCGTGCGCCTGACCGAGCAGTGGGAGCGCGACGAAATCCGCTCGATCGTCGAGGAGCGCTGCCGCACCCTCCTCGACGAGGACCTCGCCGTGCTCGGCTACTGGGAGTGGCTCGAGGGCCTCGAGAGGGGGGTCGCCGCCCACCACGCCGGCATGCTTCCCGCTTTCAAGGAGGTCGTCGAAGAACTTTACCGCCGCAAACTCGTGCGGGTCGTCTTCGCGACCGAAACCCTCGCGCTCGGCATCAACATGCCCGCACGCACTGTCGTGCTCGAGAAGCTCGAGAAATTCAACGGCGAGGCCCGGGTGCCGATCACGCCGGGGGAGTACACCCAGCTGACCGGCCGGGCCGGCCGCCGCGGCATCGACGTCGAGGGACACAGCGTCATCCAGTGGCAGGACGCCCTCGACCCACAGGCCGTCGCCTCACTCGCCTCCCGGCGCACCTACCCACTCAACTCGAGCTTCCGGCCCACCTACAACATGGCCGTGAACCTGATTGAGCAGTTCGGGCGGGCTCGCACCCGCGAGGTGCTCGAATCGTCTTTCGCCCAGTTCCAGGCCGACCGCGCCGTCGTCGACCTCGCCCGCAAGGTGCGCAGCCAGCGAGAGTCTCTCGACGGCTACGCCGAGGCCATGGCCTGCCACCTCGGCGACTTCACCGAGTACTCCGGCATCCGGCGCGAACTCACCGACCTCGAGCGCAAGGGTGACTCGCGCGCCGAGCCGCAGAGCCGCAGCGAACGGGAGAAGCGGCAGCACCAGCTCACCTCGCTGCGCAAGCGGCTGCGCCAGCATCCCTGCCACAGTTGCAACGATCGGGAGGCGCACGCGCGCTGGGCCGAGAGATGGTGGCGGTTGAAGAAGCAAACCGACGACCTCACTCGCCAGATCCGCGCGCGCACGGGCGCCGTCGCCCGCGTGTTCGACCGCGTCACCGACGTGCTGATGATTCTCGGGTACCTTCAGCGGGACGACAGCGGCACTGTCAATCTCGCGGCCGGCGGCAGGATTCTGAAGCGGATCTACGGCGAGCGCGACCTCCTGATCGCGGAATGCCTGCGGAAGGGGTTGTGGAACGACCTCGACCCCGCCGCACTCGCGGCGATGGCCGCCGCGCTCATCTACGAGCCCCGGCGCGACGAGGGGCAAGTGAGCGAGCGATACCTGCCCAAGGGGGCGTTCCGGCCGGCCCTGGAGACCACGACGACGCTGTGGGCCACCCTCGACGACCTCGAGCGGGACAACAAGCTGCCCGGCAGCAACCCCCTCTCGAGCGGTCTGTCGCTCGCGATGAACCGGTGGGCGCAGGGCGCGAGCCTCGACTCGGTGCTGAGGGACACCGACCTGGCAGCTGGCGACTTCGTGCGGCTCACCAAGCAGACGATCGACCTACTCGACCAGCTGTCGATGGTTGCGGATGCCCCGGTCGGGCCCCGCGCGCGTGCGGGCCTCGAGCTGATCCGACGCGGTATCGTGGCGTACAGCAGCGTCTGATCGCCGCACGGGTCCCACACCCGACGGCGCCTTTCAGTCAAGTCGATCTAGGCTGTACAGGATGATCACGCGCGCCGCTCCCTCTCGACCGCTGAGGCGGTCAGCCTCCGGGCGCGCCGCCCCGCTGTGGCTCGCCATCGTGCTTGCCGCGGTCGGCGGCATGCTGAACGCGCTGGCGTTCCCCGGAATCGGCTGGTGGCCGCTCGCCTTTGTCGGCACACCGCTCATCCTGTATTCCCTTGTCGGGCGCCGCGTCGGCCCGTCGCTGCTCGTCGGACTCGTCGCCGGGCTGGTGTTTTGGGGCACCCATATCTTCTGGATCACCGTCTATCTCGGCGCGGCACCCTGGGTCGCGCTCGGCGGTCTGCAGGCGGTGTTCTTCGCGATCGGCTGCGCGCTCATCGCCCTCGCCTGGCGCTTCGGCGACCGAGCCCTTCCCGGCCCGGTCGGCCAGCTGCTGGTGCTGCCGCTCCTTGTCGCGGGCCTGTGGACGCTGCGGGAGTTCGTCACCACCACGTGGCCCTACGGCGGATTCTCCTGGGGCCGGCTCGCCTTCTCCCAGTCGGAGAGCCCCTTCGCCGAGCTCGCGGCCTGGGTTGGGGTCGCCGGTCTCTCGTTCCTCATCGCGTGGGTCAGCGCGCTCGTCGTGCAGGCCCAGCGGGTGCGGGGGGCGACCCTCGCGTCGAGCGCGGGCCCGCGCCGCATCCTGCGCTCCATCCTCCCGGTCGGCCTGCTTGTCGCGATGCTCGCCGTGCCCGCCTTCCCGATCGTGACCTCCGGCAGCCTGCGAGTCGCCGCCGTGCAGGGAGACTCGGATGCCGGGCTGTTCGCCGAGTACGAGCCCGGTCAGATTTTGGAAGACCACCTGGCCGCGACCGAGCCCCTCTACGGCGAGGATATCGACCTGCTCGTCTGGCCGGAGAACGCGTCCGACCTCGACCCGCTGCGCTCGGCCCGAGCATCCTCCGCGCTGGACCGGGTGACCGAGCAGGCGGGTGCGCCGCTCGTCGTCGGCACCATCACCGCCGACGGCGACGACATCTACAACAGCCTGCTGCTCTGGCGGGAAGGAAACAGCCCCGCCGACCAGTACGACAAGCTGCACCCGGTGCCGTTCGCCGAGTACATTCCCGACCGGGACTTCTGGTTCCCGCTCGCGCCCGACCTGCTCTCGCTCATTCCCCGCGACTTTTCGATCGGCACGAGGGACAACCTGTTCGACATCGACGGGGCAGCGACCGCGGGCGTGGCAATCTGTTTCGACATCGTCGACGACAACCTCGTGCGCCAGATGATCGCAGGCGGTGCCGACATCATCATCGCGCCGACCAACAACGCGGACTTCGGGCGCACCGACGAGAGCGTGCAACAGCTCGCGATTGCCCGGTTGCGGGCCATTGAGACAGGCCGCAGCGTCGTGAACGCCTCAACCGTCGGCACCTCGGCGATCATCGCCCCCAACGGCAGCACTCTCGAACGCCTGCCGACCTTCACCCCCGGCACGATGCTGCAGGATGTGCCGCTCAGCACCACGACGACCCCCGCCACGGTCGCCGGCCAGGGGATCGAGATCGCGGGCTCGGTGCTCGCCCTCCTCGGCCTGATCGTCACGGGTCTTCTCGCTCGCAGTCGTCGCACCGGCGGGGGGACGAGCCGTGGCTGACACTCTCATCGTCGTGCCCACCTACAACGAGATCGAGAATCTCGAGCGCATCCTCGGCCGCATTCGCCAGGCGGTCGGAAGCGCCCACGTGCTCGTCGTGGACGACTCCAGCCCCGACGGCACCGGCGAGCTCGCCGATCGCCTCGCACTCGCCGACAGCGGCATCCATGTGCTCCACCGAACCAGGCGCGAGGGTCTCGGAATGGCCTATCTCGCCGGATTCCAGCGGGCGATCGACGACGGCTACGACTTCGTTGTGGAGATCGATGCGGACGGGTCGCACAACCCCTCCTCGCTCCCGGCGATGATTGCCCTCGCCCGCAACGGCGCCGACCTCGTCATCGGGTCGCGCTGGGTGCCCGGCGGCCGGGTGCTGAATTGGCCATGGCTGCGTCTGGCGATCTCCCGCGCGGGAAACTCCTATTCGCGTCTCGTGCTCTCGTCGCACATCCATGACCTCACGTCGGGGTTTCGGGTGTTCCGCACCAGCGTTCTCACCCCCGGGCGGCTCGCCTCGGTGTCATCGCAGGGCTATTGCTTCCAGGTCGAGCTCGCCTGGCGGCTCGAGCGCGGAGGAGCGATCGTCGTCGAGCATCCGATCACGTTCGTCGAGCGCACCCACGGGCGGTCAAAGATGCACACGGGCATTGTCGCGGAGGCGCTCTGGCGGGTCACCCTGTGGGGGCTCATGAGAAA
>Ga0335397_10004833_pt1 | contig 17710 bp, 18 predicted proteins | sample MAT04_FD_205740 | JGI IMG/M metagenome (GOLD analysis project Ga0335397, IMG submission 205740) | Freshwater microbial communities from Lake Fryxell liftoff mats and glacier meltwater in Antarctica - MAT-04 (spades assembly) (version 2) ... | reverse complement strand
CATCCTATTATGTATAGCCTTGGCCACCGCCTCGCTTTTTGAATTCACATGCAACTTACTGTAAATATTTTTAATATGATAGCGCAAAGTTTCTATACTTATACTCATTTCACCAGCCGCCATTTTATAACTGTATCCCCTTACAAGCAATGACATCACATCATGTTCTCTGGCAGTGAGTTTTTGAAGATCCTCTGATTTTTGAAAGGGCATAGAAAAAAGCTTCAACACTTGTTTTGCCACCGAGGGCGTCATGGGCGCTCCACCCTCTCTGGCCTCCCGGATAGATTCCACTATCTTCTCAGGTGCCGTTGTTTTTAGCAGGTAACCGGAAGCGCCTCCACAGATCGCCTGGAACACCCGTTCATTATCATCAAACACAGTAAGCATGATCACCAACACATCCAAACCTGCTGTCCGTATGTTGCGTAAGCCTTCTAAGCCGTTTTGCACGGGCATGTCAATATCCATGATAATGATATCAGGTTTGTAGAACTGTGTGTGCCTAACCGCATCCCTGCAATTAGAATACTGAGCACAAAGTTCCATATCAGGAGTTTCTTTGATAAGGTCGCTGAAGCTATCTGTGAAATCTATATTATCCTCAAAAAGTAAAATGCGTATCATGTAGAAATCTCAAAACTACTATCTTCTGCCATTCTTTTATCCCCCATAAGTATGTGATAGTTTAGCTGCTGTAGTTCAGGTCTCAATTAAAAGATCTGCATGGGTATCTTATACGCCTTCTCCATGCAAAGGTGGAAAAATGACATTAACTTTTTTCACGCTCTTGCCCAAAGTTGCACTGTTCTTCAAAAGCACTTCGTTATTAGTGTAATATCTGGTACTTTTAAACCACTAAAAAAACGAACCAATGCAAATATCTATGTTTTTCTTCAGAGGTGATGACAACCAATACACATCAAGCTGCAGATTCTCATGTAGCCATGGACAACATGGAGTTATGGATAAACTGGCTGCAAAGACTTGCACAGGATGGTGTATTAGTAGGTTGCGAGCCATTAGCTTCTACAGGCATACAAGTGAACGGCAGGAACAAAGTGGTAACCGACGGACCGTTATTGAAGCCAAAGAAATGGTTGGGGTTATCTTATTGTGTAAGCAAATAACATCGATGATGCAGTTGAGATATCCAAAGGTTATCCAATCTTTTGAGGAAAATTGACCTACAAAATCGAAAATGATCTTCCATTTCTGTTACAGTCAGAGTATACCCTTGTGCCTTCTGTGAATGAGGTTTTTACTGAAGAGGAAATATCTGACAGCCAGTACGGATGATGTTCGCCTGTTGTCATCCTGAAATTTCGTAGGGAAGCCATATCAGCCTCATTCTGAAAACGCTTTGCGGGCTCAGTATTGGCGATATTACAAAAACCTTTCTGACCACCGAAGAAAGTATTTCCAAACGACTTTACTAGACGAAAGGATTGTTCAGGCAACATCATATTGAATAGGTAATACCTTCTGGAAATGAGATCAATAAACAGATTGGGGTGTATTAAATGTGATCTATGCTCTTCAACGAAGATTATACGATTACAGATTCTGACTTCCTGATCCGTATGTATCTGATCGAAAAGGCGATGACATTATGTACATTGCTTGTTTCCTCGATACACGAACCCAACGGTTGGAAGTGCACGCCCTTATGGCATTAATGTATTTTCATTCGTCGAGATGCGAAAGCCGGCTGTCGCGGGAAGGAGAGCTTATTCAGCTTGGTAAACAAGATCGCTCCAAATGGTATAAGGCACTGATTACCGAATTGACAAAGTGCCCTTAATCTGGCTTCAGTGGGCAACATTGTCAGTACCTATCATTATGAATTGGCGATCTCATACGAACATTGTATGCCAAAAGATTTTGAGGAAACAATTTGAGCCAAATTCTCATCTATTGTTATTCTCTTGCTCTGTTATCTGATTCTCCTGTTCGGGATTTAAATCGCATTGCAGTCATCATGCAAAAAGTGGTCCTGTTGAGGCATTGTCTGAACTAGGGACATTTAAAGATCATTCAACACAGGAAATCCATTAGCTTTTATAGTGGAATCTACTTACGACTTCACTTTGTTGCTAAAGCCAAACAATAGATCTTCAGGACATTTTCCTTACGCGTTCAGAAACGGACCGAAAATGCTACACTACAAAATTTCCTTGTTGAATTAAGTAAGGCTGAGCTACCCCTTGGGTTAATAAACACAGACTTTCTTCCAGTGCTTCTACAGAATGTTTGATATCGGCAGGAATATCAATCTCATCAAACTTCTCAAGTTTTAAGCTGACATTATTTTCCCGGTAAAGGACACTGCCAGATATTACTGTCAGCTTAGATGTATTCATGGTTTTGAACTCTTTTATTTTCATTCCTGTCTTAAATCCGATGATCAAAATCTTAAAATGATCGTTAGTATGTAATGATCTTGCTATCGGGTTCACTTCTGTTTGAAGTTCCTTTAGAATACTTTTGATAATCATAGATTGTCAAATTTTAATGATGGGTACTTTGCTTTTTCTTGAAAACAACGAGGACAAAACAGTTCGTACTTTTGGGATAACCCCTGCTAACACAGAAGAAGGAATATTCTCCAGTAACGTGGCACCGATAAAACCGGCGACGGTGCCACGTTTTAGTAAACCTCCAATGAGCAGATTGCCGAGGATATTTAAACCAATTGATTTAGCTTCAGCTTTAATCTCCTCCTGGACAGCCAATTCCTTATATGCTTCCTTGGCAAGATGAAGAGGATTTATTGAATCTTTAAACTCTATGAAAGCTTCTTTCATTTCGCTCAGATGAGCCAAACGCTTGGCCTCTTCGATCTGTATCTGATTACAAAGATCCTTGTAATTTGAAATATTCCAATGCTTCATTATTCCTTATTGTCGTTATCCTTTTCATCAAACATCTTCTGAATTATTCTGTTTCTGAAGAATTTCTCCATGCCGTTTGATTTCATCATTAAAAGAATAAACCCTATTAAAAGATAAATCCCTCCTGTCATCATAAAACCTGCATACGTACTTCCAATCATATCCGCAAGGAAAAAAGCCAATCCTAGACTAACAAACAATATGCACATAAAGACGACCATTATCATAAGACAATCACTGATCACCGAGGCCAGAATTTTAGAAATCCTATCCGCGGTTTGTAGTTTCAGAATATCTATACTAGACTCAATATAATTACCGGCACTATCAACCAGTTTGTGAATTTTTCCTTTCTCTTCCATGGTATTAATTTTTAACTATGATTTTAATGCAGCCAATTTCTTTTTAAATCCAGGAGTCATATTATCCAAACGGTCTGGTTCTTCGTTTACTTTTCGGAATCTACTTGTCAGTTCATCTGTCTTGTCTTTCACTTTTTGTGTTAGATTATTTGCCATTCCTCTAGCGCTGTTTAACACCTTACTTCTTGTTTCTGTTCCCTTATCGGGGGCAAACAGCACACCTAGTACCGCTCCTGCCATTGTACCAAGAGCCACCGCTCCAGCTATTTTAGTTACATGTAATGCTGTTGCGGTCTTTGTTTCATTTATGTTTTTCATAATTTATATATTTTATAGTTTAAAAGATCCTCCTGTTGTAAAAATCCCAGTCGACAGATCAACAAATACTCCCACCCTCTTACTGAAATGATACCTTGCCCCCAGATGGCCACTTGCGAAAACCAATCCCGGTGTATTCGTCAATTTCTTATCGCCATAATAGCCATTATCCCAAGTTGTAATGACTGGTTGCACACCAATTGAAGCTGCTGTATAAACATCCCATTTGGTATTCAGCATAAGCAATTCATCGAAGTAGTAGCTGCCCTTTATGCCAATCGAGATTGCCGTTTGTCTGTAGTGGTAGTCTCTGTACGCATTATTATAATTGCCCCAGTAATGGGAATCTCTGTAGGTAGATACACCAATAATTGGTGCAAGAGTAATATTCCTGACAAGATCAAATTCATAGTTTATAACAACAACCGGTGTTGGATAATTTAAATACCTATGATAACCCACTCCTGCTCCAATATTCAGTGTATGTCCGAATTGTTCCGACGGTTTACTTCCATATTTCTGTGCTGTAACGTGTTGAAAAAACAGAGCAGAAATCATAAGAAGTAATACTAAATTTTTCATGATGCTAACATTTTCAATTAAGATATAAAAGGTAACTTATTCTAAAAATTTACCTGTTGACTGACGGACTTTTTTAGTATTGCTGACTCGACAGTTAGATGATATTACAAAGTTATATGTCGAATAAACCTTCTCATTACAAAATAAGAAACAATCATTACAAAATTCACAGAGTATACAAATCTGCTTAAAAAAAACAAATCGCCTGGGTAAGAGGCGATGTGTTGCTTACATGAGAATGAATTAAAGACCTGAAATAATCTCATCTAATTCTTCTTTACTCTTTCCAAGTTTAGTTTGAATTCTTCCAAACATCTCTTGTTCTTTTCCTTCTACGTATAACAGATCATCGTCTGTCAGGTCTGCAAATTTTTGTTTGAGCTTTCCTTTTTGCTCTTCCCATTTTCCTTTTAATTCTGTGGTGTTCATACTTTTACTTTTTAGGTTTACAATATATCCTGTTCATCAGGATTTAGCTAATTATCAAAGACAAAGTTTACTTATTAAAGGCAGATTGCCTTACAGAAATCAGCATAATTGTTATATGATTTACATTCTTCTGCTTCGAAAAAAAACAGCCCCGATACAATCGAGGCTGAAAAAAACCACACCTTAACCCTTTTAAACTTTAAAATTATTGTTGTGTATTATTCTAATCATGATGGATCAATGTTTTAAAAATGACTGGCTAAAATTAAGTGCATAACCGTCTGTCACCTTAATGAGATACATACCGTTTGGAAGATCTCTCACATTAATCGTTATTTTATTAAGCCCTCTCCACAAATCAGCTTGAATCATGGTCAATATTTTTCCTGTCATATCCAACACTGTAAATGTCCCTCTGGACTTCGCTACAGAACTGACATCAACAAACAGATCTCCCATCGTTGGATTTGGATATACAATTACTGCATTCTGAACATTTATTGCATTGAGATTGCCAGCCACCCTATATATATTAGGAGTAAATTGCCCATAGTTTCCGTCATTATCCATTTGTGCAAAATATGGATTGGTACTTTCATCGAAGCCACATTCCGTTAATTCAAAGACATCACCGTCATACAACACACCGGTATATGGAATGATGGCGATTGTATGCCATTCACCATTCATAAAATCTTTGGTGAGTAAAGGCAGCTTCTCAGAAGCATCGCCGTATGATTGAAATAAATAATTATCTTTTTGTACTATTTCGCCTGATTGCATAATGTCGAATGGCGATTGTGAGACATTCTGATATAAGGCGATCTTGCTTTTTAAATGCCATTTGATACCAAATACAAGTCCGACAAAATTTCCATTTATAGAAGGGTCAACATAATTGGAGCGAATTGTTGCCGTTGTATTTCTGGCGCTGATGGTAATATTTCTAGCGTCGTATGAGATAGAAAATTCATAGTTCCCTGTGGTATTCGGACATTGGCTGAAAGCAGGCAATCCGGAGATCAGCAGAATTGTGAGAATGAATAAATTTTTCATGATAGTATGTTTTAATTGTTGTGAATGAATATTAATTAGGTGTATGTTGTGATAATACGGCATTAAGATTTGACATGCCAATATTAAGGCCAATATAGTACCTGTCATTGTTGAAATTATTATATCTCACTTTCCCATCCATATTGAGATCTTCCGTCCTGTAGGCGTGTAATGTATTATTTGGTGTTGAGTAGCCTACACTCTGAAGAACAGCTTCCTTATCATTGTTGAATCCATTATATCTTGTATTTTTATTTGAGTTGGCGTCACAGGCTAACATTGTCGCCACTGAACCCTGTATTTTTCTCGGAGAATTAGAGATGCTTAAATTCTCATAGACTAAAAATGCTGGGGAGGTAAAATCAACATCCGTGCTGTTATATTCCAGTGTTACCGGAGATGCAGTCATTATACCAAGATGGTTCCGGTGCTTGACACTGACATAAAAAGTACCTCCTTCTATACCTTCAAAAAATAGGGGGCTAATTCCATCAGCATCAACGATATCACCATCACGTTGAAGAAGTCCTCTTTTTGTGGCAATGATGGTTGAAGAGTGCACATTTGAACGTAATTCTACAAAGATCCAGTCAACTATCGCGTTGTTACCTGTAACTCCCAGAGTTAGATAAGAAACTGACTCACCACCTGGCCCACCAATTTGTGGTTTATAATAGGGCGGTGCGGAATATGGCTCAGTGAGTGGAATTAAATTGTTAACCCGCAAACTATCATACATCAGACCGGTACCAGGGTCATACGCTCCGGTAAGAAATACAATAGGTGAAATATGTATACCAGGATAAATTGTTAATTCAAGTGTTACAATGCTATCACATCCATTTGAGTTTGCAAGTATTTCCGTATACGAACCTGAGCTTGTATAGAAATTATTGTTAAGTGGCCATGTGTATGAGAAGTAGGAGGATACTATTACCGTCGCATACGTTGAATTCAGGATCGTGAGATTCAATATTTCGTTTGCCGGACTGCCACTATAATACTTTCCTGAAGTTGTATATGTAGCATTGTTCCATTGGAAGGAATCACAGGCTGTTACTGTCATTGAACCGTTTGTTGCGTTGGCTGCCCATATTGAATGAGTAAGAATAAGGAGGAAGAGTAATAATTGTTTCATAAGAAATATTTTTAAGATTTTTAGTCTGTTTTATAAACACAAAGTTCAGGACATTAACAAAGAAGGTTGTTACACAATTAATCCTCAACATTACATACTTCCCACGATTTAAATACATCATATTTACCTAAGGTCCAGTCGATCTTTTTACTTCAAAACTAAACCGTAGGATCTATTAATTTAGTTGATAATGGTGTATTCACTAACTAAAAAAACCTCCGTCTCCGGAGGCTTGATGTAGTAATTAAATTTAGTGAAAATATCTTCGGAGAGTCCATGCGATCGTTTCATGATCAAGCATTAGTCCTGTTAAAAAATCTGTTGTGCCTGCATCCTTATAACTCTCTTCACAGTCTTCCACAAATTCCCTTAGGTTGGTAACGACTTTCTCATGATCTTCCAACAATTCTTTTAGCATTTCTTTGGAGGTCGGGTACTTTCCCGGGGACTCTTTAAGTGTAGCTAATGAACTAAATTCTTCCATAGTTCCGATTGTTTTCGCGCCAAGTTTATTAATCCGTTCAGCAATTTCATCAATTGACATTTCCATCTGATTATATTGAGTCTCGAATAATTTATGTAGTTCCATAAAACTCTCACCGTTTACGTTCCAGTGAAATTTTCTGGTTTTTGTATACAGCATAACTGCATCCGCTAATACAATGGAGAGAATATCAGTCACTCCTTTGAGGCTTTGCTCAGATAATCCTATATTAGGTCTCATAATTAATACTCTTTAATAGTTAAATTATAGGGTGGATTGTGGATTGCTATCATCCTCCCAGTAAATATCCTCGGCATTCCTAATTCTCCAATCTTCTCTGAAAAAGTCAGCATCTTCGACACTATGCGGATGGATCCCTACAAAGATTTTTCCATTATTTACACCCGATTCATAGAGGTGTGCGCGTTCTGCAGGAAGTCCGACACCTATCAATCCTCCTATAATTCCTCCGGTAACAACACCGGCACCGGCACCAGCCAATCCTGCGGCTATCGGACCTGCAACGATAAGACCTAAGCCTGGAATTATCAAACTGGTTCCAACCAATGCAATAATAGCGGCTACTGCGCCTACAACAGCACCTACCGCTGAGCCGGTTCCTGCACCGATCGCAGCTTTATTACCTTCAATCTCTTCAGGCTCGGCAAAATATTTTTTTCTTGTTTCTGCCGACATTACAAGGTTGATCTCATCCTTCGTGTATCCTTTACTGATAAGGGTATCATACACCTGTGCTACGTGCTCAGGATCGGTAAACATACCTGTGAGCAAATTCATTTGGGATTTAGTTTCCATTTTTATTTAGTTTAAAGATGAATAAATAATTTTTAACTGATACAAAGATGACACCATGGAACAAAAGTGGCGTTACATAATTCCACGGTTTCGTTATAAGATTGTAGTCAATGAATTTAAAACATTAATTCTTTTGCAGTCAGATTGAATTTCTATGCTTCATCTTTCGTGTTTCTAATAAGGCCAATCCCGGCAATAAAAAATAGTGCTCCAAGAATAGCAAAAATGATTAAGGATCTGAGATCTCTTTCGGCACCGGATGTCTGCGCAAACAGAACCGCAGCATAGACCAATCCAATAATCCCCGCTACTGTGAGAACACTTCCAAAAATTCGTTTTACATTCATTTTATCAATTTTGCGGACAATCTTAATACAACAAGATCATCCATATTAAATTAAGACTCCATTTTGATTAGTTCCACCTCACAGAGTATTTTCACATTGTTGGCCAGAAAAACTCCACCTGTTTCAAGTATTGTATTCCAATTGAGGTCCCAGTCGCTCCGATCAATACTTCCCTTTAATGAGAAACCAGCCCTCACTTTCCCCCAGGGGTCTTTCGTAATTCCTCCGAATTCAAGTTGCAGTTTAATACGTCGAAGAATCCCTTTCATTGTAAGGTCACCATATAATTCATAATGATCAGCATCTTCGCTATGCTTGAAAGCAACGTCTCCGAAGGTGATACGAGGATAATATTCACTGTCAAAAAAGTCGGCCCCCATAAGATGTTTATCTCGCTTTAGATCACCGGTGTCAATTGAAGAGGCAACAATCCAGAAATTAACCTCTGCTGTTGTGAAATCATTTTCTACCATACTTACAGTTCCACCGAATTCATTGAAATGACCTTTGACATTCGATATCATCAGATGCTTAACCTTACAACCGATCTCAGTATGAGAAGGATCTATAGACCAGTTAGTTTTCTTTCTATCCTGCATGGTTTTGTAAGTTTTTAAAGTGCGTGACTATTCGTCGTTACGCTCCGGTTCGAATAACTCTCCCTGATTTTCTTCGAGATCATCATGGTTGTCTCCGCCAATACTATAATAATTGTTTTCTTCATCTTCCTCGCCAATTGCTTCGGATGCGTCATCTAGTTCAGCACCTGGAATATCCAGGTCATGTTTATCTGGCGATGATACTGGCTCATTTGAAGGATTCAGAGCCTGCGGATTTTTAGGATCATCAGAAGAATCTACAAGATGCTCATTATAGACATCTTCTGACGAGGGATGTTGCGGGTATCCGGGGAAAAGTTGATCCTCTTTGGCTTCCTGCTCCTTAGTCTTATGGGATTGGTTTGCGCCGGTTTCTTGGTTAAGTTGTGGGTTCATGCTATGCTATTATGGTGGGTAAAAAAAAATTAACTAACACGACGAAGGTAATCTCGGTTATCGATGAGCCCTTTACACATGGATTTCTAAATCTTACAACTTTCACATTTTGACACTCAAATACTTAAACAGATTCACACATTTCGATCCTCAAATTCCGATATTTACAGAATGATTTATTCCATCAAAACTTTCGCCCTGTTCGTTTCCGCATCCCTATTTTCGAGTATCCTTTTAGCTCAGATAAAAAAGAACGGTACCCCACATGGCCCCGGAGATGATATCTATAAACATTACAAAGGAACGATAGGAAGCAGAAACGTTGTGCTTGATTTGGTCTATGGATTCCAGGGTAGCTCGAATTATGGAGGCAGTTACTATTATTTTACAGACAGCCTTTCCACCCAAATCTTTTATATTCAGCAACCAAAGTCGCTTGATCATAAAGCTGCTTTGCATGCAGATGTTTTAAAGGAGAATAGCTCACTGGACGAATTGCGATCGGGCTCTACCGCTACTACCTGGGAGTTCAGAATAGCGGACAGCATATTGTCGGGCCATATTAATGAAAACGGACAAACTCACAAAATACAACTGAAAGAAGATTATACAAATTCAATCGCTTTTTCTATCGATGCATTTAAAAAGGACACTGTCCTCAGAAAGAATGAAGCTAAGCAGGCAAAGGCAGAGATCATTATACTTGGTTTGAAAGCGCAGGGAACTAATGAGACTAACCTTGATTTTATACACCGCGAACTTCTGAAATTTCTGGAGGAAGGGAAAACGAGCTATAAAAATATCGGTACCGGCTACCAGGCGTATATTCAGAACTGGCTCAAAACATCTGTTGAAAAATTAAAGACCACAGGTAATGACGTGAAGAGTATACGCAAAACAGTATTACTAAGACCGATATACAATGATCATAAGTTTATTGTTTTTAAAAAAACTGTATATGGGTCTGATGAAGATGCCATTAGTTTTCTTTTGCTCGATATAAAAAATAAAAAGAAACTGGATCTAAAAGATATTCTTACTGTTGATAATACTAAACTTCAGGCGTTGCTGGAAACCGCGCTACGCAAAAAATATCATTTAGAGTCCGGTAAAAAACTAAGCACATGGCTTACTATAGAGCAGATGAAAGTCAGCAACAAAATATTTCTGACACATAAAGGGATCAGCTTTTATTATGACCCGGGAGATATCCATGAGAATGAAATCGTTCTTCACCTCGACTTTATACAATTGCGACCCATGTTGAAAAAAGATATGGCTTCAAGAATGAAAGAATAAATTTATTTCTTCTTATTGATCGACTTCGCTGGTTTTATCAGCACGGTATTTTTTATCCCTTCAAAGATGGACTTCCATAAAAGATTAAAGAACGATTTTGTCTTATCCCGTTGATTTGTATATGACTGCCTTACCGGTTCTGATTGATTATTTTTAATGGCTGCATTCGCGAGAAAACTGACCACTTTTGCATTTTTTAATAAACCACTCTCACCATCTTTCAATATTTTGATCTTCAGATCTTTGTACGTAAAGACCACTTCACCGCTTGATGAGGTATTAGTCCCATTCATTGTGAAATCCAACTGAGTAAGAGAGCCTGAAAGAATTTCCGCATCTGCAAGATTTTTTGCGACATCATTCATTGACATCAAATTGAGGCCTTTAAGTGTCCCTTTAACAAAAAAACGACCATCGCTTGCATTCATTGGAAAATCCCATTCGGCCTGCGCTTTTCCCTCGTTCATTAACCGTCCTTCAGAAACTAACTTCATAGATCCTTTCGTTGTATTCGAAAAATTGGATATATCTCCGTTTACATTCGAGAAATACAGCGTTCCTGTTTGTCCCGTCTTTGCCTTTCTCTCCGTATACTGGATACGGCTATTTTGCACATGAACGTTCGGAATGTGTACTTTATATTTCAGCTTCTGTAACAATTGGTGAGGATATTGCCCCAGCCTTGACACTGTATTATTTCCATGAAATTTATCTGTCAGTACTCGCAGATCGATAGAGAGACTTATTTTTTTAGCCGAAACCAGCTCATTATAGACAAATTGTTCCAGATCAAATTCACTGACATTAATATTCTTCCCTACGATGCTAAAAAGATCCTGTTGGGTATTCCCGGTTACGGACGGATCATTCTTGGCTATTGTTGGAGTCACTTTAAATGTTTCCACAAAGAGCACCTTCCCTGCATTGAGGTAACGTAGATTCCCGAGTTGAATCGTATGAACCCCTTTTTTGGGATATACCTTAATGGAAGCGATTAACACACGAAACAAACCATCCTCCAGAATACTCCGAAGAGAGATCCCATTGGTATCGATTACGGTCTTATACAAATTTGCCTGAATACCGTCAAGTTCAACTGTTTTCTTATTTCCATTCGTCAACTGTAGGTGTCCGTCGGTAATTGAAAGTGTATCGACCTTCAACGATGTAAGAATTTCGGGAAGAGCGATAGACAGCGAGTCTGAAGGTTTTGCCTTATTTCTGGTTTTGCGGATTGATAAATAGACATCGTTGAGCCATAAGGTTTTACAATTTATTTCATTCCGGTAAATAAAATCGTATGTATTTAACCCTCTAACCTTGATGGCTTTAATAGTTTGCTTATTTCCAAGAAATATATTATTGACAGAAATTCTTCCCTCGTTTGCGACGTAGTCGACATCAGATACAGCTACGTTTTTATTTCCTGTAGAATCTGTCACCCTAAAATTTCGTGCGCGCAACGAGGCATCCTTCAAAAAATACGAAGCTATATTTTTATACCTGTGCAGGCTGTCAACACGAAAATTATGAATGGCACAATCGACTTCCTCAACAAAAATCTTCTTATTCTGAATATTATCATTCCACTCAACATATCCTTTACGAATGAGAATACTATCTGCTTTAATCAGGTTATACTGCCCGAGCAAACGTTCAAAAATTTCGGTGGTATCTTGCAGCACAGTTTCGTCTGTTTCAAGTTCTTCTTTATTAATCCTTGCAATCTTAAAAAATTTAAGCACCGGTTCTTCAAGAATAATCGTCTTGGCATCTACTGATTCTTCTTTCAGCAAACCAATAGATTCAAGACCATCTATCTTCAGGGCAACGAGTTCAAGATCCACGATTAGAGCGGGCGCTTTTCCTTCAGCTATGAATTGCGCCAGAACAACAGAATCCACTTTAAGTTTTACATTAATAAAAGAGGCATCTCCACCTACTTCATCGAGCGTACTGCTATCATAAGTAAGTTTATATAAGCCATCAGTTTTCTTTGTCACTGTATCCTGCAATTTATCCTTGACAATTTTTTTATGCATTGAAAAATACCAATACAGGCCACCAAGGATAAGTAATGATAAGACTGCCAGTAAGATTGTTATTTTTTTCATAGTTAAAAAGGGTAACCAATAGCGATATTGAAGACCAGGTTACTTCGTCTCCAACTTTTACTGCTAACATCTATTGCATCAAATACCCATCGGTCACTCTCAGGGAGCCAGGGTTTACGTAAAGGCAGAGCAAGATCAAGCCTCAGTATAAGAATGGTCGCATCGTACCGAATACCCAAGCCGGCATCCATGGCAATTTCCTTGACAAAGCTTTTAGAGAGAACCGCTCCACCAGTATAAAGAAAACTATCCTTTACCCAGATATTACCGGCATCGACAAACACCGCCGATTTCAATGCTCCTATGATAGGTATACGCAACTCCGAATTCAATTCAAGCTTATAATCTCCACCGATCTGAGGATAATATAGAATCTGGTTAGCGGTTGGCACATCTGATCCAGGGCCAAGATTGCGCGGTCTGAATCCTCGTAAGCTATTCGCCCCACCTATGGCGAACTGCTTAGAGAAAGGCAGATCGCGAGAATTTCCATACGGAATAGAAGCCCCTAACATTACTCTGTTGGCCAGATAAATATCTTTACTAATTTTATGGCTATAACGAAAATCTACATCTGCTTTGATATATTGGGCATAATAAGCGCCTAAAATTTTATTACTAAACGGCTCACTTTTATTCCTGTTGATAAATCCCAGCACATTCCCTGCAATATCTAAATTACCATTGAAATAATAAATATTTCTTGCCTGCGGAAACATTGTTTGTGTCAGGAAATTATAAAAACTTCCACTAATTAACTCAGGACGATTGATAATATCAAGCAAGGAATTTTGAATGGCTTCTGCCCGATACTTGTCTGTAAAGCCATTCGTAAAATTATAGGTCATACTGATCGGAGCAATTGTATGTTGCACATTCGTTTTAGGTTTCCAGTTAATCTCATATTGAAAACGCAAGAATGTTTTTGTATATAAAGCCTGACGGCGTAACCATTCATAACCCGTCGAAAATCTTGTCTGTGGAGGAAACAGGTTATGCTCACCTTTTACAAAAGGCAAAAAGAATTTAGGCAATACCAACGAGGCCTCTGCGCCAAGCCGGTAATTATCATTGTGTTTGAGCGAATCACTCAACGAAGTTTCATACGCGCCGTAGGTTTTAATCGAAAAATTCTCAGCGCCCCGTAATAAGTTTCTATTCCGCCAGGTAACATTCAATTGACCTCCCAGGTATGAATTTGATTTACTGAAACCACCGATTTCTGTTTGTATTGCCTTTCTTTTTTGAGGTGTCAGATAATAATAAACATTCAGTTGGTCGAGTGTATCATATGCAAACACTGGTTCAAAACGGTTCTTAACAAATTTGAAAACACCAAGATTTATAAGACGATTCTGTGTTTTATTCTGCGTCTTTAACGAGTACATATTGCCTTTACGGAATGAAATGGCACTGGTAAAAACTTTTGATTTAAACTGCTTGACTGTATCACGGATATAAATTCCATCTACCTGTTCAAGATTGGCCAGCGACGTATCAGGGGCAGGTGCTAAGAGAGTATAATTCGGAAACACGACGATATTATTGATTCGTTGTGGTCTTAAATATTTCGCAGGTGTTTCCTGTTTTATTGTAAATAAAATATCAGCCGTATAATTCGCATTGCTTGTATCAACATTTGCCACAAGAAAATCTGCATTGAAATAATAATAGCCTCTGTTCTTTAATCTGAGATCGATTGTATTCCTTTCTATTTTCAGATTCTCTAGGGTAATAATGTCATCTTGCTTAAGCACCGATCTTCGATTGACAATCTTATGAATTTTATTCAGCAAAGAGGTATCCTTTATTAGCCACATAACAGAATCGATCTTATAGGGATGCGCAATTTTAACCTTATAATCAGCTTCCACTTTATACCCTTTCACAGTGGTATCTCCTTTTACACGACTTCTGTAATAACCAAGATCGTCAAGGTAGGCTTCCATATTTTCCTGATTCGCTTTGATATCAAGATCGCTTCCTAATTTCGGTGGCTCTCCCAGTTTTGTACGTAGCCAGTATTTAAATCCCTTTAGCTTTTTCGGCTCCCCGATTTTATACCACCACCAGACCTTGTACGGCATTCCAAGAATCATTTTATTTTTCTTCGGCATGGCGATCTTCTTCAGCTTCTTTTTAAAACTGCGTGTACTGACCACATAGCCGGTATCATGCGCAATGGTAAAATTGGCACCATTATATAATTTATCGCCTGGCGGTATTTTACGTGCCACACTACATGATGTTATTAAACAGACTAACAATAAGAAACAACTACAATTCAGCTTTGTCATTTTAATCAATCGGTATCCTCTTTTTAAATAATTCATTAATCCGTGTATAATTCATCGAAAGTGAAAGCACTAAACCAGTCTCAATAAAATAACCATCCACAATGGCTTCATATTGATTTTTTCTGTAGGCTTTCACATTATAACGTCCGTCTTTTGTAAGTTTATAATTTGTTGTCAGGTCGGGAAGAAACTGAAGATTATTATTTGTCTGGGTTTTTGCCACAGGGTCATCGCCATCGACTGTAAATGATTTACCAACCATAACTGTGAGACGATCGTTCAGCAAACGTTTTGACAAACCTAGGCTGACATCAGTACGATCGTTTTGTTTATTTCCTTCTTCTTCATAATTATTTACATCAAGACTGATATCAACACCCTTTATCAGATCTGCTGCAATCTGCTCAACGGCATCTGAAAGAAACTGACTGACACTTTGCTTTACGGCAGAATTCGCAGTATTTCCGACACCGGCAAAAAAATCATTACTTCGCTCACCTATAAATCTCCTCAAAATAAGCAAGGCAAAAACCTGCTTGTTCATCGCTGATTCATCGGTACGGAATTGCGCTAATTTATTGTCGATGGCATCGATGAGGTTCGAATTAACACCCGATGTATTTTCTTTAGGTTTTATATCAAACGAAATAATCGGCTTCATAATTGGCCCCTTGATCTTTAGTATCACTATGAAGGGGATTTTGCTATTAAATGCACCTCCAAGCGAAGCAGAATTTTCACTAATTTCATTTCCCAAAAGATCCCGTGGAGATGCTTCTACTTCGTAATGAGCAATTACATTCGCTTCGGCCTGCAATGGATCACCGGCAAAGGTGATGGTGCTTCCATCTACTAGATTAAACTTTCGTTTCAACACACTGTAAACCAATGTATATTGTCCATCTTTTAAATTATAAACGCCAGTAATACCGAGCTTTCCGCTTTCATCTACACCCGCATTCAACTGGGCAGAGCCGCTGATCTTTAGTTCGTCACCTGTAGAGGGATCGATTAACACAGTAACAGCAGCCTTTTCCTTGACTTCAAGATTCAGATTATACTTTAACCCCTTAAACACAACGGCACCAGTATCATTTAGTGCCGGATCATAAAATAATTTACTGAAATCTTCTACCGTATCGCGGTCAATAAAGCGGACCACTTTTTTCAGTTCCTCCCTGTAATCCTTTTGCATCATGGCGAAGTGAAGATCACTCTCATTTTCAAGAATAATATTGCCATTAATATCCGGCGACAAAACACTACGTCCTATGTGTGCATCAAGATCGACGACAACTTTTCCTGAGATCAGTTTCTTCTTATTCGGAACTGAATTCATGGCGACAAAATTCTTGGTATTGATATTCAAATTCAGATCAAAGTCTGCACCTGTTGTATGGCGGGCACTACCGTCTATTACCAGGCTATTGAAGACAGAGTCCTTAATGGTAAATTTGTTGAATGTAATAGTAGGATAAGCGAGTACGATCTTCTGGTTATTGATCGCTAATGGTGAATTTGAAATTGTCGGAACGATGATTGCATTAGGGAATCTCAACTCACCATTCCATACAGGAGCTTTTGTTGTACCGGTAATAGCTATATCCCCTTCCACAGCGCCGGCACTTCGTTCCAGCTGTCCATTAGAAAAAGCTTCCAGCACCGTCATATCAAGTTTCGCAATTTTTGTTATAAGATTAAGTTGATTATTCGCGGTATTGACGGTTCCAGTAAGCGTTACATCATTCGTTCCCTTTACTGTTCCATCCAAACTCATCACTCCGGATGGCGACGATGAAGCTTTCAGATTCAAATCGCCAATAGCAACTTTTTTATACGCCAACGATTGAATAGCCACTGTACCACTAAAAGCCGGAGATGATTGTATAGGCTGCTGAATAGTTAAATCACTATTCATGTTGCCTTGCAGTGAACTATCCTTACTGAAAAACGAAAACACTGTCTTTAGGTCAAAATCCCTGACGGTAATATTAAGCGGACTTGTTGCACTTTTTCCTGGACTATTCACAGACAGTTTTTGGCCTGCTTGGGAAATCGTGAAGTTATCGGCTACATATCCGTTCTTATAAATATGTATTGCATTTGAAGGCTCTATATTCCATTTGGCATAATTTAGAATAAGGTCATTTTGCAGACTGATAGTCTTTTCGTGTTCAGACAATAATGCATTGGCGCGTATCGAATAAAACTCTTTTTTCGCTTCATCGAAGGTTCTTAGAAAAACATCTGCCTTACTTTTTGCAAAACCAATATTCAGTTCGGGTGTAAAAATGCTATTTTCTTTTAAACCAATCACATCGGCTGTGGCCACCATCCTCAGAGCAGTGTCGCCTCCATGAATATCCAGCACAAGATTCTCTGCCGATGTGGTGGAATAGGTCAATGATGGGATAGTCGAATTTAATCTTAAAATGGTATCTCGTCGTTCGCTATTAAATACGCCTGTCATACGAATCGGGTCATCAAAATCAAGACCCGGAACGATTTTCTTTAAGAGATCGCTACGGTTAATCTGTAGAACTATATCCGCTTGCTGCGAAATAACCTTTGATGGATTC
>Ga0335397_10004832_pt1 | contig 17710 bp, 15 predicted proteins | sample MAT04_FD_205740 | JGI IMG/M metagenome (GOLD analysis project Ga0335397, IMG submission 205740) | Freshwater microbial communities from Lake Fryxell liftoff mats and glacier meltwater in Antarctica - MAT-04 (spades assembly) (version 2) ... | reverse complement strand
CACGATGCACACCACCGTTCGACGGGGCCTCGCCGCTCTCATCATCGTCACCCTCGCCGGCACTGCGCTCGTCGGGTGTCAAAACGGTCGGGCGGGTGCTCGTTGTCGGACCACCGACTTCGGCCAGGACGCAACTCATGTGTTGGTGTGCAAGAAGGGACGCTGGCAACGCAGCATCACCAAACAACAAGCCGCCGCGTTCATCATCGCCATCATCAAAGCCCGCCAGACAACAACAACCCCAACGACGCCACCGAAACCGGTCGTCACCCAGATCACCGCCGGCTTCGGGCATACGTGCGCGCTGCGCTCCGATGGCACCATCTGGTGCTCGGGCGAAAACGCCGACGGCCAGCTCGGCGACGGCAGCACCACACAAGCGCTCACACCCGTCCGCGTGCTCGGCATCACCACCGCCACCCGAATCACCACTGGCCGAGATCACACGTGCGCACTACTGACGGACAACACCGTCCGCTGCTGGGGCGGCAACGGCAACGGCGAGCTGGGCGACGGCACCACCACCAACCGCCCAACCCCCGTGCAAGCACTTGGCATCGCTACAGCCACCCAACTCACCGCCGGCGCTTTCCACACGTGCGCCCTGCTCTCCAACCGCACCGTCCGCTGCTGGGGCAACAACGGCTCCGGCGAGTTGGGCGATAGCACCACCACCGGACGCCTCGCACCCGTGCAAACCGAGGGAATCACCACCGCCACGCAACTCACCGCCGGCAGCAACCACACATGCGCACTGCTCGCCGACAACACCATCCGATGCTGGGGCAACAACAGCTTCGGTCAGCTCGGCAACAACACCATCATCAACCAACCCACACCCGTGCAAACCCTCGGAATCACCCCTACCACCACCCAACTCGCAGCCGGCATCGGCTACACCTGCGCACTGCTCGCCGACAACACCATCCGATGCTGGGGCAGCAACAGCTTCGGCCAACTGGGCGACAACACCACCACCGACCGACTCACACCCGTGCAAACCCTCGGGATCACCCCTACCGCCACCCAACTCGCCGCCGGCAGCGGCCACACCTGCGCACTGCTCACCGACAACACCATCCGATGCTGGGGCTACAACGGCTTCGGCCAGTTGGGCGACAACACCACCACCGACCGACTCACACCCGTGACCGTCGCGCTACCGTTCTGACCGATCGAGGGTGTTCGGCGTCGCGCCGACATCCATCAACAGGAGCACACGATGCACACCACCGTTCGACGGGGCCTCGCCGCTCTCATCATCGTCACCCTCGCCGGCACTGCGCTCGTCGGGTGTCAGAACGGTCGGGCGGGTGCTCGTTGTCGGACCACCGACTTCGGCCAAGACGCAACTCATGTGTTGGTGTGCAAGAAGGGACGCTGGCAACGCAGCATCACCAAACAACAAGCCGCCGCGTTCATCATCGCCATCATCAAAGCCCGCCAGACAACAACAACCCCAACGACGCCACCGAAACCGGTCGTCACCCAGATCACCGCCGGCTTCGGGCATACGTGCGCGCTGCGCTCCGATGGCACCGTCTGGTGCTGGGGCGAAAACGCCGACGGCCAGCTCGGCGACAACACCATCACGACACGACTCACGCCGGTGCAAACCCTGGGGATCACCACCGCCATCCAACTCACCGCCGGTACCTCGCACACCTGCGCGTTACTCGCCGACCGCACCGTAACCTGCTGGGGAAACAACGCCTCCGGCCAGTTGGGCGACGGCACCACCACTGCCCGACTCACACCCGTGCAAACCCTCGGAATCACCACCGCCATCCAACTCACCGCAGGCGACAAGCACAACTGCGCGTTACTCGTCGACAACACGATCCGCTGCTGGGGCGACAACGCCTCCGGCCAGCTGGGCGACACCACCACCACCGACCGACCCACACCCGTGCAAACCCTCGGAATCACCACCGCCACCCAACTCACCGCCGGCGCCTTGCATACGTGCGCGCTGCTCGCCGACAGCACCGTTCGCTGCTGGGGCGACAACTCGAACAGGCAACTCGGTGACAACACCACGACTACCCGACCCGCCCCGGCGCTCACCCTCGGGATCACCACCGCCACCCAACTCGTCGCTGGCGCCTTGCACACGTGCGCGTTGCTCGCCGACCGCACTGTCACCTGCTGGGGACGGAACGTCTTCGGCTCGCTGGGTGACGGCACCACCACTGCGCGACTCACGCCCGTGCAAACCCTCGGGATCACCACCGCCACCCAACTCGTCGCCGGCGACCAACACACCTGCGCCCTCCTCGCCGACAAATCTGTCCGATGCTGGGGCTTCAACTTTCGCGGCCAGCTGGGCGACAACACCACCACGGACCGACCCACACCCGTGCAAACCCTCGGAATCACCACCGCCACCCAACTCACCGCTCGCGGCGGCGGCCACACGTGCGCCCTCCTGACCGACCGCACAGTCCGTTGCTGGGGCTACAACGAATACGGACAACTCGGCGACAACACCACCACCAACCGACTCACGCCGGTCACCGTCGCACTACCGTTCTGACTGATCGAGGGTTCGGCGTCGTCCCGCCAACGTCAAGGAGGAGCACACAATGCACACCATCGTTCGATGGGGCCTCGCCCCTCTCATCATCGTTACCTCGGACTGCTGCACGATCGGGTGACATCTGACCTGTGGTGCCGAGAGGTGCTGCTGGAAGGATGTTCACCATGCCCAAGCCCGATCCCCGTGAGTTCCGCGAGGACGTCATCCACGTGGTCCGGCTGCTCGAGCAGGACTACGAGGTCCTGCTTCGGGCCGCTGCGTACTTGACGCAGGCCGAACAGGCGCCGGCGAGTCGCCCAACGTGAGGCTCGGACTTGCCCTGCAGGACTTTCTCCGTTTTCATCGCTGGCCGACTCGAGGGCATAGCGGCCTTCATGTCCGGAGCGCTCAAGTTGTCGGGCGATCTGATGTTCGCTCAGTAGATGCAAACCTGGTTCACCGTCTGAACGGTGACCGCCTTATGACTTCTCCGCCCGATGACCAGCGCCGCTGGTCAGGAGGCGAGGGTGTCAGGAGGCGAGGAGGTCGCGTACCAACGTCTCGATGAGTCGCCTTCGAGCAGGTCGAGGAACGACTCGAGAACCGACGGTCTGGTTCGCATCGCACGCATTGTCCGACCGCCGGGCGGTTCATAGTCCGATTCGGTCGGCACCAGCCCGGTCGTCATTCCATACGAGCCAACGAATCAGCATCAGATATGTCAATAGCACTCACGAGGTTCGGTGTGGGCAACGCCCACGAGCTCTCCGGCCCCGCTCGACGGTCAGCGCCGCTCCAGCGCCCGGCGGGCCAGCTCGCACACAGCAAGGTCCTGCACCGCGGTCCCCGAACTGTCGAACACGGTGATCTCGTCGGCCGATCGTCGACCCTGTTCCCGGCCGGCGAGCACGTCGCCCAATGAGACCAGACTCGCGACGTCGAGGACTCCTGCGGCAGCCGCGTGCTGCAACTCGCCGATCGTGACCGCTTGCGCTGCGACGTCGACCACGCATCGCGCTGCGCGGATCAGTCCCACCTCAAGCTCCTGTTTGCCCGCCGCGTCGGCCCCCATCGCTGAGATGTGGGTGCCCGGCTGCACCCACTCGACGCGGATGAGTGGTTCATGACTTGATGTGACGGTGCACACGATGTCAGCACCCGACACCGCTTCCTCGAGGTCGGCAGGACGGGCGGGAAGCCCGGCATCGAGCAGTCGGACCACCATCGCTACGACCTGGTCGGGCCGCCGGCCCCACACCGCCACCGAGGTCGGCGTCCTCACCCGTGCGATGGCGACGGCGTCGTGGAACGCCTGGTGCCCGGCACCCACCAGCGCAAGTGCTGTGGCATCGGGCCTGGCGAGTGCATCGACCGCCACTGCGTCAGCCGCCGCGGTCCGAAGCGCGGTGAGGTGGCTTGCGCCGACGATGGCGATCGGGATTCCAGTGGCGCCGTCGAGAAGAAGGACGGTGCTTGCGTGTGCAGGGAGACCCTCGGCGGCATTTCCGGGCCAGTACGTGCCGACCTTGACGCCGAGAGCGACCCCGTCGATGCGGCCCGCCTTGGCGGCCATCTGGTTCTGTCGATCAGTTCCGCTGCCCCCCGTGACCGGGAACAGTTCGGCCTTCCCGTCGCTCAACGACGACGAACGCGGTCCGAACTGCAGCGATGGCCTCGCCGATCGTGACGAGTCCGGCCGCCACGTCTTCGGGGATGACCTCCATGATCCTCTGGTGCTCCCTCATGGCTGGCTCCTCGCCGCCGCCGCCACGCTCCTAGCGTTTCACCGGCGGTTTTGTCTCGTCGTCCCAGCTGTTGAGAGCATCCGCGCTACGCTACCGTACAGTATCGGAAGGTGAGCACGTGGATGTCGGGACCGAGGTGAGCGATGGAGCAGCTGGATGAGCGGGTGGTGAGGTCAAGGCGACGGATCTGCGACGCGGTGATCGATCTCGTAGTGGACCACGGCCTGGCGGCAGTGACCATCGACGCCGTGGTGGCGCGGTCGGGGGTTGCCCGCACGACCCTGTACCGGCATTGGCCATCGCGCGATGAGTTGGTGTGCGACGCTATCGCCGGAGCGCTGCCCGAACCGGTATGTACTGACACGGGGTCGCTGGCCGGCGATCTACGGGCGCTCGCCCGGGGCCTAGCCGCTGGTCTGTCCGATCCTCGGTACAGCGCGATCCTCGGCGCCGTCGCCCTGCCCGGCACCGGCGACGGCCTCGATGAAGTTCGTGCCATCGCGACAGCGGCCCGGCACCGGGCGCTGTGCGACGTGGTGGAACGGGCCCGTCGGCGAGGCGAACCGATCCCCGTGGACGGTGTCGACGGCTTGATCCGCTCGATCGCCGGTCCGCTGTTCTATCGGCGGTTCGTGGAAGGCGCCCCCGTCAGCCGGGTCCTGGCCGACCGATGCGTGCAACGCGCTCTCGCTCCCCTCCATGAAGCCCTCTTCGACCGCGCCGCCCGCTCGAACCTCCGGACGGCTTCGGGCGTGCGATGAGCGCGGGTCCGGTGCCCGTCACGGGTGTGCTCGGCAACGTCGGGGGCTGGTTGGTGATGTCCTTTGCCGGGGCATTCCAGCCGCACGACCGGCCGACCCGCTCGAACAGGATCATCAGCGACCTGATCAAGCTGTTCCGGGAGCAAGCGGCTTGGACCGGGTGCGATCCGCGCCCGTCGTGGCCAACCGCAGGTAGCAACCGCTCGCTCACTCGACCGAGCGATCAATCACCCACTCAACCTCAACTCACGGAAGGACCGGCCATCGTGCAACGGGACAAGCAGGACATGAAGAGATGGGCCCAGCAGTATCTGAAGGGCATCGAGAACACACTCATCCCCTCGTTCACGCCCGACATGGGAGAGCTTGACGAGGAGGGGATCCGTCACGACGTCCGACAGAGCATCGCGCACGGCTTCTTCTCGACGATGTGCGCCACCGAGACCGGGCTCAGCTTGGACGAGGCGAAGCGCTTCGTCGAGATCGCCGCCGACGAGGCGCACGGCAACATTTTGGTGACGACCTCGCTGATCCGCGACAGCTTCGAGGAAAATATGGAGTTGATGCTCCACGCTGAGAAGGCTGGGCTGAGTGGGGTGCTTCTGGGCTACCCCCCCACCTTCCACCCGCACGACAAGGAAGAGGTCTACCTGCGCAGCAAGCAGTTTGCTGACGCGACGAACATGCACGTGACGCTGTATCCGTCACCGCACTTCCCCTTCAACGGCTTCCACAACAGCGGCTTCCCGCTCGACGTGATGGACCGGCTTGCCGATCTTCCCAACGTCGTTGCGGTCAAGATCGGGGAGCTGGGCCTGTACGCCGACGCTCACCACATTCTCGGCGACCGCCTGCTCGTCGGCTGCCCGGTAGAGCGCTACGCGCCTCTGCTCATCGAAGGCTTCGGGATGCAGTGGATGGGCGCTGGCTGCTACGAGGTGTTCCAGTCTCCGGAGCAGCCCTACCTGGTCGACTACTTCAACCTACTGCTCGATGGCAATCACGACGCTGCCATGGAGATCTACTGGAGGCTCACACCGATGCGCAGCATTTTCGAGCAGCAATTCAACCAGACGGTGATGACCGGCACCTATAACTGGCAAGCGCAGAAGTTTTACCAGTGGTGCACTGGCGGCAACGGGGGACTCACCCGCCAGCCAGCGATGAAGCTGCACTCCTGGGAGGCCGATCAGATCAAGATGGGCTTCTACACCATTGGCATCACCCCACCAGAGAACCTGGAGAAGTTCTTCGTTGGTGAGGCTGCTTATCATCGCCTGCACGGCGGCGCTGCCGAGATGTAATGCCCTGGGTGGGCCAGCCGCCACTGGGTGGGATCTTGCCCAGCTTCTCGATGTCGATGTGGACCAGATCACCGGATGGTCGTGTTCGTCACGGCGGATCACACGGCCAGTCGGTCGGTCCATCCACGACAGTCGGATCGACCCGTTTCGAGCCAACACCCAGTGCACCATCGACGCCGGTATCCCGACCTGCCCGGCGACCCGTGCCAACCCGAGCTTCTTGTTCTTCCGCAAACTCAAGATCGTCTTCTCGACCTTGCGGCGCGACTGGTGCGGGCAATAGTGAGGCCGGCTCGACCGGTCCTGCCACCACTCGCCCTCGGGGTCAGCGAGAGAGCGACCAAACCAATTCCCCGCGGTCGGGCGGGACACGTTCATCTCGATCGCGACATGCGTAATCGGGGTGCCAGAACTGATCCTGCGAACCAACTCTTGACGACCCACAGACCAACTCTTGGCGACCCCACACGGTGAGTCGGGCGCTCAAGCGGATTCGGCGGCAGCGATCTGTCGCTTCACGGCGACGAAGCTGTCAGGGGTGACCGACACCGAATCGATCCCAGCCTCGACGAGCAATCGAGCGTAGGCCGCGTCGTTGCTCGGTGCCTGCCCACAGAACCCGACCGGTCGACCGGCCGCGTGTGCACGCTCGATGAGCTGGCGCACCAGCGTCAATACCGCGGGATCATCGGCGCCGAACGATGACGCCAGGATGGCGGAATCGCGGTCGACCCCGAGGGTGAGCTGCGTGAGGTCGTTCGAGCCGATGGAGAACCCGTCGAAACGCTCGGCGAACTCGTCGGCCCGAATGATGTTGGAGGGGATCTCGGCCATGACGTAGATCTTCAGACCGCGTTCGCCACGGACGAGGCCCTCCTCAGCCATCACCGCCAGGACCTTGTCGGCCTCTGCCGGAGTCCGGCAGAACGGGACCATGATCACGACGTTGGTCAACCCGATCTGCTCACGGACCCGACGCACCGCCTGACACTCGAGCGCGAACCCGTCGCGGTAGCCGGGGTGGTAGTAGCGACTGGCGCCTCGCCAGCCGAGCATCGGGTTTGCCTCGGTCGGCTCGAACTGTTCGCCCCCGAGGAGACGGGCGTATTCGTCGGTCTTGAAGTCGCTCATCCGAAGGATCACCGGTCGGGGAAACCACGGCGCCGCGAGCGTCGCGATGCCCGACGCCAGCGAATCGACGAAGTACTCCGAGGGCGAATCGTGGTGTCGGGTGAGTTCGGCCAGCGCCGTTCGGGTGGCGTCGTCGGTGATCATTTCGGGATGGGCGAGGGCCATCGGGTGTGCCTTGATGTGCTCGCTGACGATGAACTCCATGCGCGCCAAGCCGATGCCGTCGGCGGGGAGGCGCCACCACTGCAATGCCGCCTCCGGGTTGGCCAGATTGACCATCACCTTGGTTCGCGTCGCCGGCAACTCGCCGAGGGAGATCTCGTCCTTCACGAACTCGGCCACCCCGTCGTAGACGCGGCCCACACCCCCTTCAGCGCACGAGACCGAGACGATCTGGCCCTCGGTGAGCACGGTGGTGCCGTTCTCGGTCCCGACCACCGCGGGCACACCGAGTTCGCGACTGACGATGGCGGCATGGGAGGTCCCGCCGCCGCGATCGGTCACCACCGCGACCGCCTTGCGGATGACCGGCACCCAATCCGGATCGGTGGTGTCAGCGACGAGGACCGCTCCCACAGGGAAGCGATCACCTTCATCGGCCGAGCGGAGACGGCACACCGGCCCGGTGGCGACAATGCTTCCCACGGCGAGCCCCTCGACCAGGGTCGGGCCCTTCTTGGTGATCGTGAAATGGGTCATCGTGGCCCCCGACCGGCGAGCTTGCACCGTCTCCGGTCGGGCCTGCACCACGAACAGATCCCCGCTGCGACCGTCCTTCGCCCACTCGATATCCATCGGGCGGTCGTAGTGCGCCTCGATGGCCACCGCCCAGCGGGCGAGCTGCAGAATCTCACCGCTGTCAAGCACGAAAGCGTCCCGTTCATCGGCGCTGGTGTCGACGTTGGCGGTGGATTGACCATCCGCCACGGTGTTCACGACCTTGACCTGTTTGCGTCCGAGTGATCGGGACAGGATCGGGGTCAACTCGACGTCCGCGACGAGCGGCTTGCTCACGCAATAGCGGTCGCAGTCGACTTCGCCTTTTACGACCGCCTCGCCCAATCCCCACGCAGCATCAATGACGACGAGATCGGGAAATCCCGACTCCGGATCGAGGGTGAACATCACCCCCGCCCCTCCGATGTCGGAACGCACCATCTGCTGCACCCCGACAGACAGCGCAACGTCGAGATGAGTGAACCCGTTCTCCTCGCGATACGCAATGGCCCGATCGCCGAACAGCGAAGTGAGACACCGGTGATAGGCGTCAACGACTGCGTCGGCCCCGGTCACGTTGAGGTAGCTCTCCTGCTGGCCGGCGAAGCTCGCTTCGGGAAGGTCTTCCGCCGTTGCCGACGAACGGACCGCGACTGCCAGCATCGGGTCGCCGGCCGCGTCACACATCTGTTGGTACGCAGCCCGCAGCCGCTCTCCGAGGTCATCTCCGACCACCCCCGCGTCGAATGCCTTCCGGAGCGCAGCCCCGACCGAACGCGACTCCGGCGTGCCAGATATGTCGTTTCCCGCCTCAGCGATGATCTCGCGGAGCCCGTTGCCGTCAACGAATTCCCAATAGGCGGCGGACGTCACGGCAAAGCCTCCGGGCACCCGGATCCCCGCGGATGTGAGGTGCCGGATCATCTCTCCCAGCGAGGCGTTCTTGCCGCCAGCGATCCCAACATCGTCGATCGACAATTCATTCAGCGGCACGATCCATGTGTCATCGGTCATTGCGACTTACTCCCTCGTGCGCCCCGCTGGCGCCTCGTGGGCCAAAACTGGCCCCTCTCCACACCATGACGACGGTCCATCGAGGTCGGTAGGGCCGAACGTCATGTCATCGGTCCATCGTCCGGTCGCTCCGGGTACACAGCTGCTCGGATCTGGCGCTCCGAACGACGTAGCGTTGGTGTGCCATGAACAACCCTCCCGACCTCGCCTGGGCGGAGGTCGACGTCGTCCTCGCCGACGGTGGCGTAGCCCACCTCCGCCCCATCCGTCCGGGCGACGGCGATCAGTTGCTCGCCTTTCATGCCCGCCTCTCGCCCGAGTCCCGCCGGATGCGGTTCTTCACCGCTCAACCCAACCTGTCAGACCAAGAAGTCGAGCGGTTCACGCACGTCGACTACGACCGCCGGCTCGCGCTCGTCGCCGAACTCCACGGCGAATTCATTGCTGTGGCCCGCTACGACGCAGACCCCGATCCCGGCAAGGGCGCCGAAGTCGCCTTCGTTGTGCAGGACGAGCACCAGGGCCGGGGCATCGGAAGCCTCCTGCTCGAATACCTCACCGTCGCCGCACGACGGCGCGGGATCACCCACTTCCACGCCTACACCCTGGCCGGCAACAAGAAGATGTTGGGCGTCTTCCACGACGCCGGCTATCTGGTCACAACCCGTCTGGATGTCGGGACGGTCGGCGTCGAATTCTCGTTGCTGCAAACCAAGAACTCCGTGGCAGCGATCGAGGCTCGGGAGCATCAGGCAGAGGCTGCGTCGATCTCGCGGCTCCTGCGGCCCCGCTCGATCGCCGTGGTCGGTGCCGGGCGTCGTGACGGCTCGATCGGCCATGAGATGTTCGTCAACCTGATCCGACATGAGTTCAGCGGCCCCGTGTATCCGGTGAACCCGTCGGCCCGGTCGGTCGCTGGGGTGCGCGCCTGGCCCACCATCGCGGACGTGCCCGACACCATCGACGTGGCCGTGCTCGCAGTGCCGCCAGATCGAGTGCTCGAGGTCGTTGAGCAATGCGCCCAGAAGGATGTGAAGGGCCTGGTCATCATCAGCGGTGGATTCGCCGAGCTCGGCGACGATGGGGCGCTCCTCGAGCGCGAGATTCTCTCCGCAGCGCGGAGCGCCGGCATGAGAGTGATCGGCCCCAACTGCATTGGCATCGTCAACACGTCCCCGGACGTTTCCATGAACGCAACCTTCGCCGATATTGCTCCGAAGCGAGGCCGAGTCGGGTTCCTCTCACAGTCAGGTGCACTCGGAGTCGCCGTCCTGGCGGCCGCTACTCGCACCGGGTTGGGCGTGTCGACATTCGTGTCCGTCGGCAACAAGGCCGACATCAGCAGCAACGACCTACTGCAGTACTGGGAGAACGATCCCGATACCGACGTGATCCTCCTCTACCTCGAGTCGTTCGGTAACCCCCGGAAGTTCAGCCGGCTCGCACGCCGCGTTTCTCGGCGGAAGCCGATCGTGGCGGTGAAGAGCGGCCGGACCGAGATCGGGATCCGATCCGCGTCGTCTCACACGGCAGCGCTCGGGAGTCCTGACCGATCAGTCGACGCGCTGTTCCGGCAGACCGGCGTGATACGCGTCGCGACGCTGCAGGCAATGCTCGACGTCGCTCAGGTGCTCATCAACCAGCCGCTGCCGGCGGGGCCCCGGGTGGCGATCATTGGCAACTCGGGAGGCCCGGGCATCCTCGCCGCGGACGCCTGCGCTGACGCCGGCCTCGAAGTGCCACTCCTGGACGCCGACACCAGGCGGGCCCTCGAGGGTCTCGTCAGCGCCAACGCCGCGCTCGCCAACCCGATCGACATGACCGCAGCCGCCGGCGCCGCGGAGTACTCGGCTGCTTTGGCCGTGCTGCTCGACGACCCCTCGATCGACGCAGTGATCGTGATCTTCACGCCGACCATCGTCGCCGGTACCGATGCGATCGCCGAAGCCGTCGCCGCCGCCGCGGTGTCGGCATCCAAGCCGATCGTGGCCAACTTTCTGGCCACGCCGTCTCCTCCGATCGCGTTGGTGGAGGCCGACCGACCGGTGCCGTACTTTCCGGCAATCGAGGAGGCCGTGGCCGCTCTCGGCGCCGCAACCAGGTACGCCGCGTGGCGTCAGCGGCCGGAGGGGACGCGCCAGATGGCTGACTCCGAGGCGCGAAGCGTGGGACACACCATCACGGCGCGGGCGCTCGCCGACTCTCCGGACGGCCGCTGGCTCGATCCCACCGAAGTCGACGCCATGCTTCACGCCTATGGGATACCCACGATTCCCACGACCGAGGTCTCCTCGCTCGAGGGCGCCGTCGCCGCGGCCGCGGGCTTTGACGGGCCAGTCGCGTTGAAGGCGGCCGGCGAAACGATCGTCCACAAGACCGACGTCGGTGGGGTCGCGCTCGACCTGGCAGGGCCGGACGAGGTGGCAGCCGCGTACCGACGGATGACGGGCACGCTCGGCAGCGCGATGACCGGGGCCGTCGTGCAACCAATGGCCCCAGCTGGCGTCGAGACGATCGTGGGAGTCGTCCAAGACCCGGCCTTCGGACCGCTCGTGATGTTCGGGCTGGGCGGGATCGCCGCCGAGCTACTCGGCGACGTGGCGTTCCGCGTGGCTCCACTCACCGATCTCGACGCCGCTGAGCTCATCCGCGAGCCTCGATCCTCACCATTGTTGTTCGGCTATCGGGGCGCCGAGCCCGTCGCCGTCGAGGCGCTGCTCGATCTACTGGGACAGGTCGGCGCTTTGGCCGACGAGCAACCAGACATCGCCGAACTCGACCTCAACCCGGTTCGAGTGTCGACTGAACACGCCGTCGTCCTCGATGCCCGGATCCGGGTCGCACCGTCGGCGACGCACGAGCAGACGCGCCGACTCCGATGAGCTGGACGCGCTGAGCCGCCCGCTCAGTCGATGTCGTCGAACTCCGCGCCCGCCTCGAACTCCATGAGCTGTTGGACCGCCTCGCTTGGCGAGAGTGTGCCGTTCAGGACGGCTTCGACCTTCCGAGTGATCGGCATGGGCACACCGAGTCGGTGCGCGAGAGCGGCGATGGCAGGGGTACTGGTGACGCCTTCGGCGACCATCATCATGTCGGCGGTGATGTCACCGAGCGGGCGTCCCTTGCCGAGTTCCTCGCCGACGTGGCGGTTGCGGCTCTGCGGACTACTACAGGTCGCAGTGAGGTCCCCGTTGCCCGCAAGTCCGAGGAACGTGATCGGCTCAGCCCCCATTGCGACACCCAGTCGCTCGATCTCGGCCAGCCCGCGGGTGATGAGAGCCGCCTTGGTGTTCCAGCCGTAGCCGAGCCCGTCGCCGATCCCGGCAGCGATCGCGATCACGTTCTTGACCGCGCCACCGACCTCGCAGCCAATGACATCGCTGTTCGTGAACACCCGGAACGACTCAGTCGTGATCGCCTGCCGCAACCGCTCCGCCCTCGCCGCGTCGCGACAGGCGAGCACCGTGGCTGACGGCTGACCGGCCCCTACCTCCTTCGCGAGGTTCGGACCCGACAACACGCACACTCGGTCGGGGTCGTGATCCAGCACGTCGAGGATGATCTCGCTCATTCGGAACCCGGTTTCGAGTTCGATGCCCTTGGTCACCGAGACGAGGTCAGCCTCGACCGGCACCTCGGGGCGTACCAGCTCGACGACGGACCGGAAGTACCGCGACGGCACGGCCAGTACGACGACGTCGGCGGCGCTCAACGCTGTCTGCGGATCGGTGGTCGCTCGCAGGGACGGACACAGTTCGATGTCCGGTAGATAGGCCGGGTTGCGATGGTGGCGAGTGATCTCCTCCGCCACCTCTGCGTCGCGAGCCCAGAGGGTGGTGTCGTTCCCCGCCGCCAGCATTGACGCCAAGGTCGTCCCCCACGATCCGGCCCCGAGTACAGCAACGTTCATTTTCACACCTCCATTGAGATCACCACCGTGGTCCGGAACTCCACCGTGGCAGCGCTACGTACCACACCGTATTGATCCCGCCAGGAGGCCAACAGAGGCCAAGGTCCCAACTCGTTCTGTGCTCAGGTCGAGCCAACGTCCGTATGCTTTGGCAGAACCCGACCCGCCCGCCTTCGAGAACTCGACGACCGGTTCGGGCCGATCAGGGGACCAGTCGGGCGAACAGATCTGTGGACACAGCGGCGTCGTCGACCTGGTACGCCTCGACCATCTCGCCAGGGATCGGAGACCACCGGTGGTCCTGGCCTATCTGTCCCCGAGGGCCCGGCTCGATGCTGACCCAGCTCGGGTCGATCGTCCATGCGATCGGGGCGAGATCCCAGATCACCCGACGTGCTCCGGGCACCTGCATCGACGTCCTCAGCTTGTTCCTGTACAAGGTGGCCATCGGCTTCGAGCGGGATTCTGTCGTCAATTGCGACGTGATCCATACCGTTGGCAGGCCACGCTGACCCAACTCGTGGCAGCGGTCGACGAACCGAGAATGGAGCGGGGTTGCTGGGCTGGGCAGCTACGCGCTCGGCTGCTGACGCCGCCACCCACACGGCGATGAGGGAACGGCCATACGACTTCGCGCACTTCGCCGCTCGGCCGATTGCCGAGCCGCTCGTCCGGCGGCTCTGGTGCTCAGGGTCTGGGGAGACGTCGCCGATGACGGAAGAGGCCAAACCTCATGGACCTGACGAACGAACGACGTCTGTGGGTCCCTGCGGCGGACGGGGTCTGTTGCGTTGTGGTGGCGGGTGGGTCATGGTCGTCGGAAGCGAAGACGTCATCGGGTCCCGTCCGGTGCTGCTGAATGGTCGGCGAGGAGTTCGGTCAACCGTTCGACCTCTTGGTCGATTTCTTCAGCGAGCGGTCCTGACATACGGCGTTCGAGCCATTGGAACGGTCGCCGGAATCTGAACTCGTAGGTGTGGGTGACCTGCGTCAACGCGTCGTTCACCGGCACGCAGTCGAAGGTCCCGATGAAGTCGAAGACGAGCCGACCGGGTTGGCGAGGGGCGCCGACGAATGTCAGGCCGGTCCACTTTTCCAGGGTGAAGTCCTGGCGGTCGGGAGCTGGGGGCAGACCTGGAAGCTTGCCCCACAAGCGGACCGAGCCGACACCGTACTGGTCTGGCCCGGTCACCGATGAGATGCGGGTGATCTTGTGATCGGCTTGTCGATACCGATCGAGATCGAGGCCGGATCCGGATTTGCGCCCCGCTCTGGACCACAGCGGCCGGCAGCGGGTAGCGATCGATGCCAACCGGATGCGCTCCCAGCGCATAGCGACGCTCGCCTCCGACGGTGACCCGACCGCTGAAGCGCCCGAACACTCGCGGCGGCGTTGGACGCACCGGAACGCGCGACCCGCTCGACCCACTGGATCATCCCGGTCCAGCTCGCGCTCGTGGGTGGCTCGAGCGAGCGATGGGCAGAAGTCGTTTCGTCGCACGAAGCTCTTCGGGCACCACTTGATGCTGGGATAGCGGCCGCCGCTCACCTGGCCGGCGGACCTCTGGCCCCATCGAGCGCTCGGCCCTACTTACCGGCCAGTTGGTGCGAGCCGGTCGATCCGCTGGTCGAGATTCAATTGCTCGGCGGCGCCGCCGTTCTGAGCGACCGACGGGTCGTACGAGAACAGTCGTGGGAACGAGGCCGTGTTCGTGAACTCTGTTGCTACCTTGCGCTCGTGGAGGACAGCTCCCGCGACCTGGCCTCGGAACGTCTGTGGCTGGACCTGTCCTCCGCCGCCGCCAGGAATCTTCGGGTCACGCTGACGTACCTGCTGGATGTGTTGGCTCCCGACCGGGGACGGGGTCAGGGAAGCGATCTGACCACCTGCTGCTGCGCGAGGCTCGACTTCTGGTCCGACTACCGAGCGGGGCGATCCTTCGCAGCGGCGCGGCTCGAGCGTGCCTGGCGCGGGACGACCTCGACGCCGCGAGACAGTTCAACCGGTCATCGACGATCCGGCATGTGTCGCGAGCGCTGTGTGTCGGGCCAGCGCTGTGAAGTCGGCGTCGGCGTGGAGGACAGGCGCGTCCGAACGGATCGCAACTGCGGCGATGAGACAATCGATCATCTTGCGCACGGTTTCGCCGTTGCGACGGCACGTTCGGTAGAGCGAGGCGGCCTCCTCATAGTCGACCGGAGTGATCGAGATGAGAACGGCCCGGGCGAGCAGCTGGCGGAGTTGGCCGAGGTGGCGTTCGTCACGAGCGCCGGCAAGCACCTCCATGCTGATTGCATCGCAGATGGCGATGTCATCGTCGAGTAGGTCGTCCACGGTGTCACAAACCGTCGTGCCGGAATCGCGAAGGAACTCGATCCACGCCGAGGTGTCGACAAGGATCATCCGGTTCGACTGGCGCGCATCTCGTCGAGGTTGCCGTCCCAACCTGTGCCGCGCATTCGCCGGGCGTCGTCGAGGTCGAGCGGCTCGGCGGCGAGACGTCGAAGCGCGAAGTTGACGGCCTCGCGCTTGGAGTCGAGTTGGTAGCGATCCATGACCGCTCGACAGGCTGCGTCATCGACATCAATGTTCGTGCGTGACATACACCAACGATACACCAACACCCGTTCACCCATTCCCCGTCGCCTCACCACCCGCCGCCTGACAACAACAGAGAAGTATCAATCAGGCACCGCAAGGCCGCCCGTATCCGTCCGGACTCCTGAGATCACCCGATTCGCAGGCCGGTCACCGGATCGAAGGCATGGAACCGATCGGTCCGAACGGCGAGCTCGATCACATCGCCGCAGCTCGCCCGGTACCGGTCGGGGAGCTCCGCACGCCAGACCGCGCGAGGGTCGTCGATCAATCGGACGTCCTCGCCGCCGCTGGAGGCTCCGACGTCGTCGCCCGCGACCCGGTCGGCGTCGAGTGCGAAGGAGATGTGAACGTGCGCGCCCAGGTCCTCGGACACGTCGACTCGGGCTGTGATCCGCGGGAGGTCGGGTTCCGTCGAGGCCAAAACGAGGTCGGACGGTCGGATTCCGAGGATGGCACGATCCCGATCGAGCACCTTCGCTGACGGTGGCAACGGGACGTCGATCCCCGCGAAGCGGGCACTGCCGTCGGTGATCGAGGCCTCGACGAGGTTGATCTGGGGGGATCCGATGAACGAGGCGCAGAACAGGTTGACGGGCTGGTGAAAGAGCTCCGCCGGCGGAGCGCACTGTTGAAGGATGCCATCGCGGAGGACTGCAACACGCTGTCCGAGAGTCATCGCCTCGATCTGATCGTGAGTGACGTACACCGTCGTCGTGCCGAGCCGGGCGTGCAATCTCGCCAGTTCCGCCCGCATGGTGACCCGAAGCTTTGCGTCGAGGTTCGAGAGCGGTTCGTCCATGAGGAACGCCTCAGGCTCCCGCACGATCGCCCGGCCCATGGCCACCCGTTGGCGTTGCCCCCCCGAGAGTTGAGCGGGCTTTCGGTCGAGTAGATCAGTGAGGCCCAAGGTTGCCGCGACTGCTGACACCTTGATCTCGATCTCAGCTCGAGGTGTGTGGCGCAGCTTGAGTCCGAAGCCCAAGTTCTTGCGCACCGTCATGTGCGGATACAGGGCGTAGTTCTGGAAGACCATCGCAAGATTTCGTTGCTTCGACGGCGCATAGGTGATGTCACGCGTGCCGAGCAGGACGCCGCCCTCGGTCACCTCCTCCAGTCCGGCGATCATTCGCAGGAGAGTCGACTTGCCGCAGCCCGATGGTCCGACCAGAACCATGAACTCGCCGTCGGCCACTTCGAGTGTCACATCATCGACCGCCCGTACATCGCCGTCGAACACCTTGCTCACATGGTCGAGAGTGATCGCCGCCATAGTTCAGACACCTCCGAGTAGGCCGACGAGTTCGGCGGTCACATCCGCGAGTCCACACGGCCGGTTGCGGGCTGTCCAGATTCGCTCGTGTTCGGTCACCAAATGGTTGTGTTCTTCACGAAGCCATGCGACCGCCGGAGCCGTCGGCCACGACAATCGGTGTCGAGCCATACCGACTCCCCACCGCAGACACCGCGTCGACCAGTCGAGCTCAGCACGGATCAGCTCGAAGTCGGGGGCTGCGCCGTTCGCCGCCCGGATCACTCCCAGCGCTCGCTCCAGCTCGGCGTCGACCTCGCACAACATCGCATCGGTCATTCCGCCGAGCGCCAGGCCGATCCCTGCCATCCCCGAGCTCCGGAACAGTTCTGAGATCGTTCCCGACTCCGGCGTCGACGGTGACACGAGGTCGTGAACCGTGCCGATCGAGCACCACGCTTCGCCGAGCCCGCTGTCAGGCTCGGCACCCACGGCGAGATCGAGCGAAGCGGCGAGTTGCGGCCCATGTGAACGGTTCCAGGACGCTGCAGCACCGGCGAGGAACCCGGGCCAGTTGATCGCGTCTGGATGAGTGCCCCAGCTCGTCACGAGCATCCCCGCCGCGCCGTGGGTCGCAGCGGCTTCAACGGAGGCTCTGACGTTGGCCACCATGTTCGGAATCCGCCCTGAGATCGATGACCAGCCTGACGTCCCCGGTGCGACCCAGAACGGGCGCCCAGCCGCTGCGATGCGACCGCA
>Ga0335397_10004829_pt1 | contig 17717 bp, 8 predicted proteins | sample MAT04_FD_205740 | JGI IMG/M metagenome (GOLD analysis project Ga0335397, IMG submission 205740) | Freshwater microbial communities from Lake Fryxell liftoff mats and glacier meltwater in Antarctica - MAT-04 (spades assembly) (version 2) ... | reverse complement strand
TTGGCTTCAAGTCATTCCGATCTGCCGCCAATGTGTTGGCAGGGATCGAGTTGATGCACATGATTCGCAAGGGGCAGATGGCAATGCCAGGCTGCGAAGGCCTGTCATTTGCCGACCAGTTTTACGCGCTGGCTGGACAAGTGCGTCCTGCATAAGGGCGGAGGCATATCCGTCGGTCTAAACGCGACCTCATGCAATTAATGCGACAGAACCACTTCGGCAGCTTCTCGCGCTCCGGCGGCGACCGCGATAGTCCACGCATTTCTTCCAGCCGAGTCAACCATTGAGTCGTCGGCACCACCATTCATCAACATTTTGCAAATGGCAGGCTTGTTACGCCCGGCAGCTAGCATGAGGGGCGTCATGCCTTGCCCGTCGCGGGCATTGAGGTCGTCGCCTCGCTCTATGTAAATTTTGACTGCGCTTGCGACACCAGCCATCACTGCCATTTTCAGAACCTTGTTAAGGGGTTTCGATGTAATGGCTGCAGAATCGCTCATTGGCGCGCTAAATCCCGAACAGCTAAGGCATGATGGATGTCAGCCGTAGATCGTGAGTGTTCCCAGACGGGTTTCGACAATGTGATCTGGCCGAGGCCAGACAGTTTTGGTTTCCCTGTGGCCACGTTGGCTCTGTAAAAATGTTTAAAACAATTTTACAGTCGCAAAATTCAAAATTACCGGTCAAATACATAGTTTCTTGTGCTTAGTCACACGCATGGATGATTGAGTTGGCGTTAATGACTCAACAGTAAAATTTCCCATGCTCGCAGACAATTCCGCACCAACCGGTCTCTTCACCGATGACGATCACATCACGCGATGCGTCTGGTGCCGTGCGACCCTCGCGTACAAACACTACCACGACCATGAGTGGGGTGTTCCTGTGGACAACGATGAGCGCTTGTTCGAAAAGATTTGTCTGGAAGGATTTCAGGCGGGCCTGAGTTGGTTGACCATTTTGAACAAGCGTGAAGCCTTTCGTACTGCCTTTGCCGCCTTCGATATGGATCGGGTCGCCTGCTTTAACGAGTCAGATGTCAAACGTCTTCTGCTGAATGCAGGCATCGTGCGACATGCGGGCAAGATTGCATCGACGATCAACAATGCACAACGCGGCCAGGAGTTGCGCCAGGAATTTGGCTCACTGGGCCGCTATTTTTGGCAATTTGAGCCCGGCCCGGACAGCCGTCCTGCAACCGTTACCCACCAAGCGTTAACTGGGATCACAACGTCACCAGAGTCCATCGCCATGTCCAAAGACCTCAAGAAAAGGGGCTGGAGTTTCGTTGGCCCCACTACGATGTATGCCTTCATGCAAGCCATGGGCCTGATAAACGATCACATTCATGGGTGCCGTGCGCGGATGACAGCGCTTGCTGCGCGGTCAGTATTCAACTCCCCAGCGTCGAAGTCTCCGCACGCCTTGTAGGCTGGTTAGTACTACCGACAGGCTGACGCGTTGTGAGTTTCGATGCAGATTTTGGCACCCAGCAGAACCACTATCGCAACTAACAGCTATTCGGTCAACAGGGGGTTGCGCCTCAGACCCGAAAAACACCGACCTCCGAACCGTGCCCATAAAAGTCAAGAGGTTCTGAGACAAATGGCCTATGAGACGGCTATTTGGGGTACTTTGGAAAACCCACGGTCAAGAGCCAGAAGCGCAAAACCCCGCGTGGTGCGGGGTTCTGGCAGGCATCTTTTCGCTGATAGCGATTTAGAAGCCCATGTACTGGCGGCCAGAATGAATGTGAACCGTCGCTCAATTACTAATTTCAGACTTCCTGATCCGCCCGGAATCCATTTGGCATGGTGAAAGCCAGGTTGTGACTTTGTGGGAGGGCTGGCAAGCCCGAATTCGCGGCTGCCGCCGCTCCTACAGGTGCCAGTTCTATTCCTGAAAAAAGCAAACTGTGCCTATACGCATCAGGAAGTCTGAATTTCAGTGCATTTCAAGCGACCACCTGCGCAGCGTTGGAACCAGAACGCGATCCGGAAGTACGCCGACGAGGTGCTTTTTCAACGCCAAGATGATCAATCACCACCGGAGGGCGATTAGGAAACTGCGCCACCAGTTCCAACTTGCCGCCCATGCTTTCCACATAGTGCCGCAACGTTGACAACAACATGTCGCTGCGCTTTTCCAGTCTGGAAATGGTGTCCTGACCCACGCCGAGCGTCGCAGCCAAATTTTCCTGAGTCTGCTCAGCGGCAACGCGCAGATCCTTGAGCGTGGCCAGCTCCATGGCGCGTTTCTCGACACGCTCCCTGCGTTTGGCTGGCAAAGCTGCCATCACGTCATCGAGTTTTCTTACCATTTTTGGCCTCCTTGGTTTTTGGGGTGATAAGCGAGGTGAGATGCTTGTCATACCGACCATCAGCAACTGCGATCAAGCGTCGGTAAAAAAGCCGTTGATCCGCGCCACCCTTGTCACCCCCGACCAGCAAAATCGCCTGCCGTTGGGGATCAAATGCAAATGCTACACGCCAGACCTCGCCCTGCCAGGCAAAGCGCAACTCCTTCATATTGGCATACCGGGAGCCTTTCAGGGTATCAGCCGTAGGGCGGCCCAAGTTTGGCCCGAACTCCGCCAGCAGTTTGGCATGCGCCAGAATTTCATCCTGCAATGGTTCGTTTAGCGCCAAAAACTCAGAGTCGAAATCATCGTGCAGCAATACGGACCAGATCATCTGCTAATTATGGCTTTAACTGCATATGGCGTCAAGGCCATGCCTCGTCTGCTTATGAGATGAGTTGGCAAGATGAATCCGCCCGGATCCACAACATCAACCAGTCAATCAGTTCAGCCCCTGCGCTGCGCGGTCTACACGCGCACATCGCGTGAAGGTGAGACCGAGTCGACGTTCAGTTCCATCAACGCGCAGTTGGAGGCGTGCTACGGTTACATCGCCAGTCGGCATCACATGAGTTGGTTGCCGGCATCCGTCTCTTATGACGATCCGGGAATTTCAGGTGGGACGCTTGAGCGAACGGGCCTGACGAAAATGCTGGCTGACATTGAAGCAGGTTTGATCGACATGGTCGTAGTACACAAGATCGATCGGCTGGGCCGCAGTGTGGCGCACTTCGCAAGACTGATTGAACAGTTCGACCACCACCACGTCACCTTAGGTGATTTCCTCCAAAAGCAATCCCTTTACGCGGGACGGATGAGGGGTATTGTCAACTTGCGGAGCCTAGACGAAATTTCACGGCGATTTCAACATTCCCAAGTGATCATGCAATTTGAGCGCCAAAAGTGTTCGCGCAAGTCACCCCTTGCCAGGCTGCAAAGGCCTGGCTGCGTTTCGTCCGTTTTTCAGCGGCGTTCACGTTGTACCGGCAATGCTGAAATAGGTTCGCAACTTGGTCGTGAACGGACAGGAATTGCTGCAGTTGGCGCGCCGATTTGAATCGACGCATGACCTTCTCCCGTACACGCGTTGGTTGATGCGAATTTTCGGCCCGGTTGTTCAATCCCTTGTGCTGGCGGTGTTCAAAGCGTAGGCCCATATCCTTCATCGCCGCCGCATAGCTTTTGAGCTTGTCTGTAATCAGAACCCGAGGGGTGGTGGCGCACTTTCTGAGCAGCTTTCGCATCAGTCTCTGGGCGGCATGCCGATCGCGACGGCTTTGCACCAACACATCAAGGACGCAGCCAAACTGATCCACGGCACGCCACAGCCAATGCTTCCTGCCATTGATGCTGATGACCACCTCGTCCAGATGCCACTTGTCGCCAAAGGCCGCTGGCCTTGCCCGAATACGCCGAGCCGCTTGCTGGCCAAACTTGAGCGCCCAACGCCGCACCGTTTCATAGGTCACTTCAATGCCACGTGCGGCCAGCATTTCTTCGACCATCCGAAGACTCAGAGGAAAGCGAAAATACAACCAGACCGCGTAGCTGATGAGCTCCGGTGGGAAACGGTAGCCAGCGTAGGAGATGGCCGCATTTATGTCGGTGTGATGCGCTTTGGCTTTCTGCTTCATCGGCTACATTCTGTCAGCTTGCAAAACAGGGGGTCAAGTTGACAATACTAGGGCGATGCAAAAATTAGCCTGTTTGCAAACCCTGCCGGGCTACGAAAAGCCGCTTAACTCACATCCGAAACTTGCACAAAGTCAACAATCCCAGATTGTTCGGATCCTTTCGATCCGCCACCGTGCGCAAGAACTTGCGCGCATTTTTCGGAGCGATCACGCGAACGGCCACGCGCTGGCCTTGCTCCTGCGCGTAAAACTGGAAGCGGCCGCTCTCGATCAGCCGCACGACCTCGGACACCGGCAACAGGAAACGAGAGTTCTCGTCGCTGCCCGGGTTGCGCCCGCCCACGGCGACGATGCGGCTGCCACTGCGCTGCACGCAGTCGATGCGCAGGCTGATCTGGCCTTCGGGGTAGAGCGTGTCCTTGGCCAGCTCGACCTTAAGCCAACCGTCGCTGGCCTGGGCCGGCGATTCGGGCAACGCTGTGGCCGACGCGCCCACCACTTCATCCTTAGCCCATTCGCCGGGCACCGGCCGGCGGTGCCACAGCCAGGTGCCGCGGATGTCGGCCGGCACCGGCAGCCGCGTGGCGGCGGCTTCGCGCAGCACTGGGCCGAAGCGCAGCGCAGGCGACAGGCGCGACAGCGCGGCCGAGGTCCATTCGCGCATCAGGCCGATGCGCTTGGGCGGCAGCAGGCCGGTGCGCACGTGCACGTCGGAGCCGGGCGTCATCAACAGCACTAGCGGCAGCACCACGCCGGGGTACAGGTCGAAGACGCCGGTCGCGTCCAGCATCGGCGCCAGCGCCGCGCCGCGCGCCTGCGCCGCCAACTCGGCCACGACCGGGTCCAGCAAGTGCAGCGTGCGAAAGTCGTCGGCCACGTAGTAGCCCAGCAGCCCGTCCTGCAGATGCGCCAGCTCGCCCAGGCGCACGGGCACGGCGGCGCTGCGGTTCTCGGCGGGGTTGCGCGGGTCCATCACGTCCAGCTGGATGCTGGCGCGCACGATGGCCACGGGCTGGCCTAACAGCAGCGAGAGGTGCTCGTCGCCGGCGCTGGCCGTGAGGTCCACGCTCCAGCGCGTGATGTCGAGCACCGTCAGCAGGGTCTCCAGCGCGGTCGGGCCGGTGGCGCCGCGCGCGCGCTCGCCGACGCCGGCGTCCAGCACAGCATCGGCCATGCGGCCCAGCAACTTGTTGCGCAGCACTTGGCTGGGGCGCGCACCCAGCGTGGGCGCCAAGCCCGGGTCCTCCTCCCAGGCCGTGCCCTGCTGCGCGTCACCGCGCAGCCGGCCGCTGGCGATGCCGTCGTCGTCAAAAAATTCCAGCGTGCCGTCCAGCGGCGCGGCCACCACGTAGCCGCAGACCGGGTTGACCGAAGGGCCGCTGTCGGCCAGGTCGCCATGGGCGTCGGTGAAGCGCAGCAGCACGCGGGCCGGTGCCGTGAAGCGCGGGCGCAGCGCCCACAGATCGGGCTGCGCCGGCACGCGCAGGCTGCCGGCCGGGCGCGGCAGCAAGGGCGTGGTGGCGCTGCCGCCCACCAGGTCCAGGCACTGGCCGAAGGCATCGACAAGGCGCAGCCGGTCCAGCCGTAAAAAGCCGGCGCGTAGCGTCAGGAAATCGGCGGCGCGGGGCCGTGCCGCAAGCGGTTCGTGGTCCTTGAGCGCGGCGGGCGAGACGGTGGCCTCCATGGTCTCGCCGCGCAGCAGCGCCGTGAGCCCTTCGAAGCCGCCGCCCAGCGCGTCGGCCAGCGGCACGCCGGGCGCGCTGCCCGCGGCCCACGCCAGCATGGCGGCGGGCGTGGCGGCCAGCAGTGCGCGGTCCTGCAGCACGCGTGGCGGCGCAGCCGGGTCGGGCCATGCCGTTGCGGCCGTCGGCGGCTCGAAATCGTTCTCGCCGATGGCCCAGTCGTGTGCGCCGCGCGGGCTGGCCAGATAGTGCACGCGCCATTCCAGCGCCAACGGCGTCCACGGCCGGTTCGGCGCGGTCACGCCGATGGGGCTGGGCAAGCTGCCCTTGACGTGTGCGCCGGCCAGCACCGGCGGCACCCGGGTGGCGGGGTCGAAGGCGGCCCACCAGGCGGCGCGCATCGCCGCCACGGGAGAGGGGGCCGTGGGCGTGGCGGCGGCCAGGTCGGGGGCCGAGCCCGGGTCCAGACAGGCCAGCTCGACCAGCAGGCCCTGCACCGCGGCCGGCACGCCGTAGTCGCTCAGCAGGCCGTCCAGTGGCGTGGGCGGCAACATGTCGGCGCCCTGCCCCTGATCGCCAGCCTGCACGCCGAACGCCGTCAGCGCCTGGCCCTCGATGCGGCAGCGCAGCTTGCCCGCCTCGGTGTGGTCGCCGTCGCCGCCATGCTTAGCGCTGCGGCCGGCTCCCAGCAGCACGAATGCCGGCTCCACCGCCTGCCAGGCGCGTGGGGCCGTGCGCTTGGCGGTTTGGAAGCGGCCGGTGGGCCTGCCTGAGGCGTCGTCTTCGCCGGGCTGCCAGATGGTGTCGGTGCTGGGCGGCAGCGGTACGGCGCCGAAGCGCGTGGTGTGCAGCGCGCTGTCCAGCGTGGCCAGGCCGTCGGCCGAGGCGACATCGCCCAGCACGCCGGCCATGCGCGCCTCCAGCAGGTGCAACAGGTCGGTGTTGGCGTCCGCCGGCGCGGCCAACAGCGCGGTGGCCTCGGCCATGGTCTCGCCCAGCGCCAGCTGCAGGGTGGCAGGGTCGGGCCGCAGGTCGACCTCGGTGCCGAGCAGGCCGCCGTCGCCGGGCCAGTTCGCCTGTGGCCAGCCGATGGAGACGGCTGCCGCGTGGTAGAGCGTGCGGTCGGGGAACGGTGTGCCGCTGGCCAGCGCCTGCGCCAGTTCCCAACGCCGTTGGGCCAATGCCACGTAGCCGGCGCTCTCGGTGGTGCCGGGCAGCGGGTCGTCGCCGGCGCGCTGGTGCCAGCCGCAGACCAGGTAGGCCACCGCGCCCTGCACGCCGGCCAGGTCGTCGTGCAGCGCGAAGCGGCCGACCGTGTTGTCGAACCAGGCGTCCCAGCCCAGCTCGCCCGGGCCGATGGCTGTCAGCTTGCCCTGGGCCGGCGCGGCGGCGGGCAGCGGCGGGCCGGTCAGGGCCTGGGCCAGCACCACGGGCTGGGCGGCGGCGCTGTCGGGCAGCAGCCAGGCGTCGACGCGGCGCTGCGGGGCGCCTGGCGCGCCGGACAGGCGCAGCACCAGCCAGCGGTCGGGCAGCGCCGCCAGCTGCAGCTGGCCTTGTGCGTCCTGGTGGCCGCGCGCCAAAGCGTCTGGCATGGCCCAGTGCAGGTAGGCGCCGGGCGCGCGTGGGCGGGCCAGTGCCTCGAACGGCGGCGGGCGCAGCAGCTGGCGCTTCTTGCGGTTGCCGGTTACCTTGGGGATGGCGACGCCGGTGCGCGCCCAGTCCTGCGCCGGGTCGCCGTGGCGCACGACCAGCACATCGAGGGCGATGGGGACGAGAAGGGACGGCATGTCAACCACCGAACCGCTGGCGCGACGGCGCGCGCAGCAGTTGACGGGCCAGGCCGGCGGCCGTGGTGGGCACGGCGTTCGGCGTGGCGTTGGTGATGGCCAGGGCCAGTGCGGCGACATCGATGACGCCCGGGCCGGCCTGGCTCACGACGCGCATCGGCACCTCGACGCGGTCGACGGTGGCGCCTGGCAGGTCGCGCAGCACGAGCTCGGGCGGGCCGCCGTCCTGCTCCACGCCGAACTGCACGGCGTGGTGCGGCTCCTCCAGCCACAGCATCTGCGGCTGGCCGTCGAACAGGGCCAGCAGCAGCGAGGGGTTCAGCCGCTCCAGCCGCAGGATGCGAACCACCAGATCCGGGCGCGCGGCCTCGACGGCAGCCGGGTCGGCGCCGGGTGGCACGTCCAGCGGGTCGGCACTGGTCCAGGCCCGCAGTTCCATGCCGGGCCAGCGCGTGACCAACTCGGAGCGCAGCAGGAAACCCGTGACCAGGCCACCCGCCACCGGCGCCACCGGTGCGGGCTTGCCGAAGCCGCCGATCACGAGCCGGCCCTGGCGCACGGCACGCACCTCGGTCAGCAGCGCGCGGGCTTCGTGGGCGGCCTGTGGGCGGGCGTCGCGGGCGTGCGCCAATTCGCGGCTGCCACGGCCGCCGGCCATCAACGCGCCCTCGGTCAGCGCCTCCATCCACGCATCGTCGATGGCGAAGAAGCGCAGCGATTCGGGCGGCAGCAGTGCCGCCGTGTCGGGCACCAGGTAGGCGATGGGGATGTCGTGCAGCAGGCGCCAGCGAGCCAGGGAATGGGCGATGAAGGCGGGCAGCGCGGTGCCGGGGGCGCCGCCGGAAGCGTCGTCGGATGTGCCTCCGGATGCATCAGGCGAGGCATCACCGGTGGACTCGACTGGTGCAGCTGCGGAGGCGCCGCGCGCGAGGCTACGCGCGATCGGGGCGGCGGACGGCAGCAGGCCGGAAGTGGCCAGGCGCTGGCGCAAGAGGTCGGCACCGCGGCTCATTCGGGGCCTCCTTCTTCCGGCCGCTGCCACAGCCTGGCACGCGGCAGGTCTCCGGCCAGACGCGCGGCGATGTGCTGCGACAGCGCGCCGGCCACCGCGCGCGTGGTCGTGGTCGTGCTCGCGTTAATGAACATGGAAATCGCGGTAGGCGTGCCGGCGCCACTGATCGCGGACGTGCTCGCGGACATGGCAGCAGGCTGCCCCGCCCCGGGCCCAGCACGGGCCAGCGCACGCGGGCGCACCGGTCGGATCGGCCCCTCGCCGAGCAGCGGCTTCAGCGCCTCGGTCAAGCGCTTGATGTTGACCAGCCCACGTTCGCGCGCCTCGGCAGCGCGGTGCCAGACCACGACTTCCCGCAGAAAGCGCGCATCGGCATTGCCCAGCAGGCGCCCCAGCTCGACGGCGGAGGCGCGCGAGATGTCGGCTTCTTCGACGGAGAACGGCTGCTCGCCCAGCCCGCGCAAAGGGCCTCGGTAGTGCACGTCGTGCGGCTCGCCGTGCCGGTCGCGGCGCTGCAGCGGCACGCAGCCTGCAGCGTCGACCGGGGCCGGTGCAGCCGGGTCGGCCGCCGCCAGCGGCAGCGCGAAACCCTGCACGCTCAGCGCGCGCATCATGTCCTCGAACGTGCCGCCGGTGGCGGTGCTCACGAACGACCAGGCATGCAGCACCAGCAGTGCCGGGGCCGGCGCGTTGCGGTCCAGCAACCACAGGTCGTCGCGCGCCTGCAGCGACACCAGGCAGGCGGTGTAGGCCGTGCCTTCGCCGGTGTAGAGCGGCTGCCGGTTGGCCGTGACGACGGCAAACCAGCCGTCGTCGTCGGCACCGGCCAGCGTGCTGTCGCGCAGATTGACCTGGCGCACATGCGTCAGCAGCGGCACCTCGGCGCGTTCAGGCAGCAGGTCGTACAGCACCTGGCCGCTGGTGCATCTGAGCAGCGTGGCGGGCGCGGTGTCGGGCGCGCCCAGCGCCGCGCGCACGGGCTGCGGCAGGCCGGCCACGGTGCCGGCCTCGACCAGGCCCTCGCCCTGCGCCACGACCAGCAGCGCCAGCCAGGGGATGCCGCCGGGGCCGCTGCGTTCCCACGGCAGGCTGCGCCGGCCCAGCACCGCGTGCGGCAACTGGTTGGCAAAGCTGCCGCGCGCCTGCGGCGCCGGGTGGCAGTCCGCCACGTCGCCTGGTTCCAGCCGCAGCAGCGGCGCCTGGACCGAGAAGAACATGCGGTGCGCGGGCGGTGCATCCAAAGGGCCGCCGCCTTGCTCGATGGCCAGCGCGCTCTCCAGCACGTAGTCGCCGGCAGGCAGGCTGGGCCGGGCTTCGTCGTACAGGCGGATGCTGCCCACGGCCGGCATATCGCTCATACGGAACCTCCGCGCGCGCAGGCATCGCCCAAGCTTGGGGGCCTGCGGTGCGTGTTGGCTTGGGGCGGCCGGGCGAGGCTCATTTCTTTTTCCTTGGTGTGGTGGCCCGCACGGCCACGCTGGCTGCGGGGTGTGCGGCCGCATCGGCCGGCGGCGCGGCCAGCCTGCAATGCTTTTCATCGAACAACTGGTGCGCCCAGCGCGCGTGCACGCGGCGCGCGGCCAGCACGCCGGCCAGGCGCCAGCCCTCGCCGCGCCGCACCGTGACCGAGAACACCTCGCCCGCCTGTGGCCGCACGGCGAACAGCACCTCGACCCGCGCGCCGTGGCGGATGACCTGGCGCTCACCGAGCGTGCCGCCCTGCACGTCGACGTGCACCTGGTCGATCCGCGCGCCGGCCAGGTGGCGGTCCAGCCGGACCAGCAGGCTGGTGGGCGCTGCCTGGAAGCGCGTGGTGATGCCGTCGATCTCCGCCGCCAGGGCGCTGGCCTCGACGCGACGCGGCAGAGCCGTGTCACCCGGCCGCGCCTGCACCTGCCAGGGCCGCGGCAGCAGCAGGCAGGCGCCCGGCGCGATCAGCGTGGCGTGGCCGGCCTGCAGCAGCGGCGTGGCCAGTTCCCACCCAGCCGGGCCTTCGGCAGGCGCATCGGACACCAGCACTGCCGCCGTGCCGACCGGCAGCGCCTGGCTGCCCACGGCCCCCTGCAGATCGGCCAGCACCGCGCCGGTGGCGGCGAAGGCCGTCAGCCGGCGCGGCGCGCCGCGCAGCTGCAGCGCGTGCGTGCCGTCGCCTGCCAGGTGCCACAGCTGCGCGTCGCCGGCGGGCAATGGCGCAGCGCCGCCCGCTGGCACGGCCGTGCTGCGCGCCCTCGCCGGCTGGCGTGCCGGCGCGCGCAGGGGCTGTGCCAGTGGCCCGGCTGGCGCGCGCAGGTGCGCGACCAGCTGCGGTGGCGCCGGCGGGGCCACGGGGTTTGCATCGCTGTACACGTTCGGGTGCGCGCTCAGGTACGCCGCACGAGGCCTGCCGGTGGGCCGGGCGGCGGCGGCCGGCACATCGCCCGCTACCATGCGGACTCCCGCCCGGGCATCACCCGCCGCCGCCACCCGCGCCATGGCCCGCGGCGCCATCACCGGCAAGGCCGGCGCGGGCGGGAACGGCAGCCCCAGCGGCGCCTCTTCATCGACCAGCGCCGACAGCACCAGGTCGGGCGGCGCCACGGCCGGCTGCAGCACCACAGTGCTGCGCAGTTCCAGTCCGCCCAACGCCAGCAGCATCTCCTGCCCGGCATTGGCCGACGCTTCGAAATCGTGGCCCGGCCCGGCCCACACGGCCTTGGGGAAACGGCCGGGCCGCGTGTGTGCGACCAGCGTGTCCAGCAGCGCGCTGGGCAGCGGGGTGCGGTCAGTGCCATTGGCGGCCGGGCGGCCCAGCGCCAGCCGCAGCACCGCGTGCATGCCCCCCATCTCCGACCCGCACGGCAGCGCCAGCACGAAGCTGGGCGCGAAGGCAGCGCCCTGCTCGGCGCGCTGCTCCAGCCGCCAGGCGGACAGCGGCATCTTCGATTCCACGCGCAGCGCGAACTCGGCCGACACATGCCAGGGCCGCGCGAAGCTGCCGTCCGTCGGGCCCGAAGACTGCTGCGGCGCCGGCAGCCCGCCGGTCAGCACCGAGGCCGCCGTGGCCGTGGCCCCGACCGCACCCTGCGCCGGCGGCGGCGCCAGGTAGGTCGTGACCACCTCCAGCCAGGTGCGAAACACCTGCGGCACGGTCTGCCCGAACGGGATCGTGAAACGCGCCACCCCCACGTCGACCAACACACGGCCGCTGAGCGGCGGCCCTTCCAGGTGCAGCCATGCGCCCTGGCTGATGCGCAGCGGCGGCAGGCTGACACAGATGCCGAAGACGCAGGCCTCCAGCCGCAGTTCGATGCCGACCTCGATGTGCGCGTCGACTTTGTAGCCGAACGGGTCCCACCAGATGATCACGTCCAGCGCGGCCGAGAACCAGGCCCGCACCGGCCCCAGGCGAAAGCTCACCTCCAGCGCGCCGCCCACCATGGCGGCGGCATGCGTCAGCGCGAAGAAGGTCTCGCCCTTGACCACGATCTCGCCCGGAAACCCCTCGACCTTCACGTTCCAGTGGAAGCCGACGCGCGGCACCACGGGGTAGAAATCCGGCGGGTCGAAGTTGTTCGAATAGCCGCCGATCGACAGCAACACACCGGGCCGCGCCGGGTCGAACCAGACGACGAAGGCGAAGCCGCCCGTCAACTGGCAGTCGCGGCTGATCAGCCATGAATTGCGCGTTAGCGCGGCCCGGATCGACAGCACCTGGTCGGTGGTGCTGTACTTGGCCACCAGCGCCAGTTCGACCGACACGATGGCCGCCTCTTCCACCGGCGGCAGCTGCAGCGTCATCAGGCCCATCAGGCTGATCTCGAAGCCGCGGTCCACCGCCACCGTCAGCAGCGCCGTGGTCTTGAGCAGCTCGAAGGTCGAGAACTTGATGCCGGCGGCCAGCCAGAAGGCACCGCGCTGCGGCGGGATGTCGGTGCCGATGCGCTGCAACTGGGCCATCGGGTCCGGGTCGGCCCCCGGCGTCATGGCCGCCACCAGCGGGAAGCCTGGGATGGCCGCCGGGTCGCGCGGCATCAGCAGCCGGCGGTTCACGCCGGCGCCGGCCGCCACGCCGGTGATGAACAGGTACGGCGGCCCGCCCAGCGGCGCCGACACCGCCAGGAAGATGAACAGCGAGGTGTATTCGCCCGCCGTATCGGTCGGCCGCGCATAGGCGCCGATGGCCGACAGGCCGTAGCCCGCCACCTCGACCGACAGCGAGCCGCGGTACTCGACCGTGGTGGGCAGCTGCGCCTTCAGCAGCGCACCCATGATCTTCAGGCCCGAGCCCTGGTAGCTGACGGACAGGCCCGAGAGATCGAGCTCCCAGCGCTCCAGCTCGCCGGGGTGGTCGATCGGCACGAACAAGCTCAGGTTGTCGGCCTGCACCTTCAGGCCGGCCAGCGCGATCGATGCGTCCAGCCCGATGCCGATCAGGCCCGAGCCCGGCAGGCGCTGCTTGTACAGCAGCGCGATCTCTTCCAGGTACAGCGGGCCGAACTGCTTGCGCACGGCGATGCGCAGCGCCGGCTCGCCGCCGAAGCGCACGACGATGCCGCCACCGGCCTGGGCCGGCGAGCCCACCATCAGGTCGAACGGCGGATTGGCCGGCGCGCTGTCGCCGCCCGCGCCGTCGGACTTCACCAGCGAGCCGGCGACCGGGTTGGCGTCGTTGCCGCCGGGCGCGATGACCAGGCCCAGGCCGGTCAGCTCGACGGCGCCGAGCACCCGCTGGTCTTGCGGGGTCTGGCCGGCCAGCCGAGGGGCGTTCGTGCCCATCAGCTCTAGGTCGGCCGCCAGGTAGGTGCCAATGGCACCGAGGCGGAAGCCGCCCACGTCGATCAGCGGCTTCGTCGCGTCAGCCTTGCCGAAGCGCGCGCCCAGGCCGCCCAGGCGCAGCACCGGGTTGAAGGCCGGCTGCGCGGGGTTGGACATGTCGAGCAGCAACAGGCCCAGGCCGTCGGCGCCCTGCCAGGCCATGGCGGTGGCCATGTTCGCGGGCAGGCCCATCTGCAGCGTCAGCGCGTAGTCGCCGATGCCCAGCTTGGGCGCACCGCGCAGGGAGATGCCGTAGCGCTGCCGCGCGTCGGTCACCAGGGCCAACGCCAGGTCGCCCGGCAGCGGCACCTGGGCACCGGCCAGGCCGTCGAGCAGGCCGCGCAGTAGCTGCAGCGGCGTGGGCAGCGGCGTCAGCATGCGCAGCCGGCCATCGGCCTCGCGCGCGGCCAGGCCGGTGGCCACCACCAGGTCGGCAATGGTCTTGGCGCTGCCGGTCCACAGCGGCTGGCTGAGCACGGCATTCGCCTCGCGCAGCAGCAGCGTGCCGGCCAGAGGCAGCAGCCAGGCCTCGGCCAGCTTCAGCAGATCGGCCGGGGTCGGCGCCACCGGCACAGGCGCCAGCGCGATGCGGGCCGTGCCGTCTGGCAGTGGCAGAAAGTCGAGCTTGAGCCGCACGTCGGCACCGATCTGCAGGCCGGCCGCGAAGCCCGGCTGCAGCACCAGGCCGGCGCCGGTGTCGATGGCGGCCGACAGCGTGAGCGCGGCCTGCAGCGTGGTCTGCGTGCCGGCGAGCACCAGGCCCAGGTCGGCACTGAAGCGCACGGCGCCCAGCGTCACATCCTGCAGGCGAAGCCGCAGGCCAATGGGTTGCTGGCTGAAATCGGCCGCCACAGCCACGCTGCCGCCGCTGACGCCGGCAAGCGTCAGGCCGACCTGCCCGGGGCCAGTGGCCGCCGTGAGGTTGGCGCCGAACAGCCGGCCCAACAGCGTGGCCATGGCCGTGCCGATGGCGGGGGCGAGTGTTTGCAACTGGCCGGTGGCGATCTGCTGCGCGAAGGCGCCGATGGCCTGCGCGCGCGCTGCAAAGCCGGCGCCGATGGCGGCGCCCGCGTCGTGCAGGCCCAGCGCCGTGGCGACGGCGAGCGCGTCGTCCAGCGCCGCCGGGCGCGGCTGGCGCGTGTCGAGCGCGGCGGCCAGGCGGTCGAGTACCATGGGCAGCAGTTGCGTGGTGCCGACCGTGACGGCGCCACTCAGCAGGGTTTCGAGGCCGGACACCTGCGGCAGCAGTTGCACGGCGATGCCGGTGTCGGTGCCCACGCTCAGGCGCAGGCCTTGGGCGTCTGCCCCCAGCGCCAGGTCGAGCAGGCCCCACGGGGACGGCGCCGGCAGCGGCAGGCGCAGCCGCAACGCGCCGCCGGGCGTGGGCTGGCGCGCGGCGTCGATGTCCAGTTGCAGCGCCAGGTCGAGCGTGGCGGGCGTGGTGCCGGTGGTCCACAACGGGATGGGCGCGGCCGTGGCCAACGCGAGACGCAGGCGGCCACCGGCGTCGGTGGCCGACAGCCGCAGCCCACCCGGCAACAGCACGGCGCCGGTGTCGGTCTGCAGGCCCACCAGCGCGGCCAAGGACTGCAGCAGCGATTGCACGCGGCTGGGCTGCAGCGCGGCCGCCGCATCGGACAAGGTGTCGGCCAACCAGCCACCCGGGTCGCGCAGCAGCCGGCCCAGCGGCGCGATGCGCGCCGTGCCCTGCAGGCTTTGCTCCAGCAGCAACGACAGGGCTGCCTGGACCAGGGCCGTGGGCACGGCCTCGGCCAGCAGGCGGGCCAGGGCCGGGTCGGCCGGTGCCAGCGCGACCGGCGCCGCCATGCCGGCCAGTTGCAGCTGCAGCGGCTGGCCGGGGCCGGCGCACGACAGCGTGGCACCGGGCAGCACCAGGCTTGCGCTGCAGCGCGCGGCACCACCGGCCAGCGGCAGGCTGGCATCGACCTGCAGCCGCGCGACCGGGCCCAGCGCCAGGCCAGCGCCCGTGGTGCGCACGCGGATGCGCCAGGGCGCGGTTTCGATTCCGCACTCGACCGGCAGTGGCGCCAGCGTGCGCAGCCAGGGGCCGCCGCCGGCCAGAGTGCCGGCGGCGCGCTGCCAGCCGAGCAGGCCACCCGCCGCGTCGAGCAGGGCCGGCAGTTCGGCGCGCAGACGGGCCATGGCGTCGGCGCGCAGCGCCTGCAGGCCATCAGCCAGCACGGCGGCCGGCGCGGCGCTGCTGCGGCGGCGCAGCAGGCCTAGCGTGGCCAGCAGGCCCAACAGCTTGTCCAGCGGGCCGTTGGCGGCGAGGCCGCTGTCCAGCGTGCGCACCAGCAGGTCCAACAGCCCGGGCGTGGCCGTGTCGTCCAGTGTGGCCAGGGCGAAGGTGCGGCGTTGCAGGCTGGCGTCGTACAGGCGAATACCTGGCTGCAGTTGCGTGGCGCCTGCGGGCAGCACGCCGCTGAAAGCAGCCCAACGCACGCTGGCGGGCTGTGCCGCACCGGCGCCCGGTCCGCCCAGCAGCCAGCCGCCGGGGCGCTGCAGGCGCGCCTCGAACTCCAGCGCACCGGTTCTCGCCTGCACCTGCCCGCTGGCGAACGCCACGGAGCCCAGCGCCAGCCCCAGGCGCGCATCGACCTGCACCTCGCCAGCCACGGCGACCGGCAGCGCCAAACCCAGGCGCAAGCCCCAGCACAGGTGCGTGGGCGTCGCCGGCAGCGGCAGCGCCTGCACGTCGCGCACGAGGCTGCGGGCCAACACCATGCTCAGCGGCGCATCGCCGGCCAGGGCCACGATGTTCAAGGCCGGTAGCGTGGCCGGCAGCGGCCCCATGCCGGGCGGGCGGCGCCACACGGACGGTGGCGGCCGCGCGGTGTCCACACCCGGCGCCGCGCCGCCTTGCAACTGGTCGGCCAGCAACGCGCAGGCACTGGCCAGCGCCGGTGCCACGCTCGCGTCCAGCCCGTTCGGCGCCAGCGCCTGCAGCAGCCGCAGCGCAGGGCCGAACGTGATGGTGGCACCGGTGACGGCATCGTCCAGCGCCAGCGGATCGCCGGCACCGACCGGCGCGGCCAACGTGATGAGGCCGGCCACCGCCTGCGCGCGGCGCGCGGCCACGGCGCGCGCCACCAGCCCGCAGTACGAATGTCCGACCAGCACGATGCGCACGCCGGGCTGCACGCGCAGCACGGCATCGACCACGCGTTCCAGCGCCTGCCGGGCCTTGGCGCGCGAGACGTTGCCGTCGTCGGCGGTGTCGACCACCAGCCAGGGCGCGGAAGGGATGGCCTGCAGGTCGACCAGTTCGGGCGCGATGCCGGGCACGCGCAGGTGGACGCGGGCCTGCTCGGTGGTGGGCACGCCCTGCAGCAGCGCGTCCCACGCGTCCGCACCGGCCAGCGGCGGCGCGACCAGCAGCACTGTCCAACCGCCAGCGGGCAGGCCCACCGTCAGCGTGGCGATGCGGGCCCGCACCTGGGTGACCGCCTCAGGGTGGCTCGGCAGGCGGTGGTGCGCGGCCAGCACCGGCGTGCCCAGCGTCCAGGCGTCGCCAATGGGCGTGGCCAGGCCCAGCGGCAGCACGCCGTCGCTGCCGGCGAGCGCTTCCTCCAGGGCCTGCAGTTGCGCAGCCGCTGTTGCGGGTTCATGGCCGTGCAGCGCGGGGCCGAGCCACGGCGCGTGGCCGCGCAGGGCGTCGGCGGCCGCCAGCACGTCGGCGGCCTTCAGCTCGTCCTCGCCCAACTTGGCCAGCGTGGGCGCGGCCCAGGCACGCGGCGGGCCGGCCGGTGCCAGCCACAGCGTGGCGGCGAGCGCGGCACTGGCGTCGCCCAAGGTCAGTGCCCAGGGGTCTTGCGGGCTACCACCACCGGGGATGGCGGGCAGCGCAGCCGTGTCGAGGTCGAAGCTGTCGGCCAGCAGCCGGGCGATCTGCTGCAGCCAGGCCAGCGCTGCGTCGCGCGTGGTGTCTGCGGTCAGCAGCGCGGCCAGCCAAGCGCGCACGGCGGCGGGCGGGTCGGCCAGCAGGGCTGGCAGGCCACCGGCGGGCAATGGCAAGGGTGGCAGGCGCACGGCGCCGCCTTGGCCTTGCAGATCGGCCAGGCCCACCAGCGCCAGCAACGCGCCGGCCTGCGGGCCACCGAGTGCCACGGCACGCTGCGCAAGCAGGCTCGGCAGTGCCCGCCAAAGCGCAGCGGAGTCCAGGCCCAGGCCCAGGTCGGGCGCCGTGATGTCGAAGCTGCCCGTCGGCAGCGGCAGGCGCAGTGCGCCCAGGTCGACGACTTCGTCGTCGATCACCAGCCGCAAGCCGTCCAGCGATGCCGCCACGGCAACGGGCCGGGCCGGCTGCCAGTGCAGGTCGAAGCGGGCACCGTCCGCGCGCAACGAGATGCCGTCCAGCGTGGGCTGCACGCTGGGGGGCAGCAGCCGCACGCCGGCCGTGATGCCGCCCAGCCAACTCACCGCGCCCTG
>Ga0335397_10004824_pt1 | contig 17730 bp, 8 predicted proteins | sample MAT04_FD_205740 | JGI IMG/M metagenome (GOLD analysis project Ga0335397, IMG submission 205740) | Freshwater microbial communities from Lake Fryxell liftoff mats and glacier meltwater in Antarctica - MAT-04 (spades assembly) (version 2) ... | reverse complement strand
GCTGCCCGACGCCGGACCGCCCGATGCAGGACCCGACGCCGGCGAGGAAGACGCGGGACGGCGACGTCGAAGGCGCGACGCGGGCACCGCCCCCGTCGAGGCTCCGGCGCCCGCAGTGACAGAGCCCGCGCCCGAGTAGCGGGCGACCGAGTCGCGGGCGACCGAGTCGCGGGCGACCGAGTAGCCAGCACCGAGTAGCCAGCACCGAGTAGCCAGCACCGAGTAGCCAGCACCGAGTAGCCAGCACCGAGTAGCCAGCTCAGCCGCGGGTGGTGGGATCTTCGTGCTTCACCGCGCCGGCAACGCGCAGGGCCTCACGAAGCTCCTCCGAGCTGGTGCCCTTGGTGAAGATCTTGAGCGCTCGTAGCCCCTTGGTGGGATCGCAGATCAGGACCGGGCCGTCGCCGTGTATCCAGATCGCGACGAGCCCCTGACCGAAGCGCGCGGAGTCGGCGCTCTCGCCGTCCAAAGGGACCGGATCGTGCTGCTCCATGTGGGCGCCGGCGCTGAGGTGAGCGGACGCTTCGACCTGCAGTGCGGGCACCTGATCGTCGCCGGCATCCCAGCGACCACGGTCGCCGACCAGCCGTGTCCACATCGTCCCGAAGCTGACGTCCTGAGTGGAGACCACGGCGCTCTGTACCGCGAAGAGACCTTCTTGCCTAGCGTTGCGAGCACCGACCTGGACCCCTTCGGGCCTCGCGTCTATGCTCCCGCGCCCCGAAGGCCGGCCGGTTCCCACTTGGAATCCCTCAGGCTTCGACTTCCTTTTCTCCGCTTCAGCGAGCCATGACCGACCGACCCGAGGACGACGCGAACCAGGCCGACGATCCGGCCACCGAGCCCTCGAGCGACGCCCCCGTGGCAGAGCGCGAACCAAACACGAGCGCGGACGCCGAGCCGAGCAAGAGCGAGCCGAGCAAGAGCGAGCCGAAGAAGAAGGGGAAGAAGGGCGCGAAGTCGGACGAAAGCGCGGCGAGCGCGGAGCCTGTCGTCGCCAGCGTCCTCGAGATGAAGCTCGAGGTCGCCGAGGCTGCCCCGATCCGGAGCTGGACCCACCTGATCCGCGGATCGATCGTCTTCGTGCTCGCCTCGCTCGCGCTCTTCTGCCTGATGGCGATGGAGCACCAGATCAGCCGCGGCCCGCTGGTGGGGATCGCGCTGACGTTGGTCGCCGCGCTCGGGCTCTGTGATGCGCTGGGGATGCTCGGCGGGATTGCCCTGCCCGGCGAGCGGATCGACTGGCGCAAAACCTGGCTCGGTCCGGTGGATGGCGAGCCGATGGTCTTGGCGCCGGTCGTCGCGCTGCCCGTCGCGCTCGGGGTCGCGATCGTCGGGACCATCGTGGTGAGCTGGGAGCAGCTGCCGTTCCTGCTGACCTTCGCGCTCGCGCTGCTCTTGCCGGCGGCGCTGCGGCGACCGTCGCTGCTCGTGTTCACGGTCGCGTCGCTGATCATGCTCCCGATGCTGGGCGCCTACGGTCTCTACGATCCGTGGGAGACCCACTACGGCGAGGTCGCGCGCGAGATCCTGTCGCGCGACGACTGGATCAGCCTCTGGTGGGCCCACGAAGAGTGGTTCTTCAGTAAACCTATCTTCATCTTCTGGATCGAGGCGCTCTCGATGGGGGCGATGGGGGTCGACTTCCATCCCCACGCGCACCCGCTGCACCCCGAGTGGGCGGTGCGCTTCCCCATCTTCGTGCTCTCGGTCGTCGCGCTGATGTGCGTGTACCACCTGGTGAAGTCGACCCACGGCAAGCGCACCGCGGCGATCACCGCGCTGGTGGTCTGCACCCTGCCGCAGTTCTTCATGCTCTCGCACCAGTCGATCACCGACATGCCCTTCGTCAGCACGATGACGATGGCCATCACGATGCTCGGTTTGGCGGTGGTGCATCGCGCCGGGCACCTGGTGCGCCGCTACCAAGTCGGTCCCTTCGTGCTCTCCCTGCAGACCCTGGTGACGCTCGCTATCACGATGGTGGTGCTCCCGCAGATCCTCTATCTGTTCAGCCGCAACTGCACGTTGGTCGAGGGCGGTTTCGCCTGGCACCACGACCGCTTCCTCTTCGGCTCGGCGGGCAACGCTGGCAACCCCGGACACCCCGCGGCCCGTGAGATTGCGCCGGCGTTCGACGGCTTCTTCGCGCAGCCGGGCGTTCAGGCGTTCCTCTATTCGCTGGGTCTCGGTGCGGTCCTGTACTGGCTCCGCAAGGAGCGCAGCGCGCGGGGCCTCGCGATGTTCGCGTTCTATTTCTTCTGCGCGCTCTCCTTCATGGCTAAGGGCATCCCCGGCTTCGCGCTGCCCGGCATGGTCGCGATGTTCTTCCTGATCGGATCGCGGCGCTGGTCGCTCCTCACCGAGGGACACCTTCGAGTGGGCGCGGGCATCGTGGTGCTCCTCATCACCGGGTTCCCTTGGTACGTGGCGATGTACATCCGCCACGGCACCGCGTTCACCGATCGCCTCTTGGTGCACGATCACATCAACCGGCTCACCACCGGGGTGCACGGCGACAACTCGTCGGTCGAATATTTCCTCGAGCAGCTGGGCTACGGGATGTTCCCGTGGATAGCCCTCGCGCCGCTCGCGGTGGGCCTGTGGATAGCGACCGCCAGTCAGCGCGCCAAGGCCGCTGCCGCCCTCCAAGAGCCCGTCGTCTCCTATCCCCACGTTGCCGACGAGATCGCGCCCGAGAACGCCGGCCTAGAGGCGACCTCGACCCGCGACATGACGATGCTGGTCGGCCTCTGGGGCACCTCGGCGTTCGTCCTCTTCTCGGCGATGACCACCAAGTTCCACCACTACATCTTCCCTGCGGTGCCGGCGGCGGGGATCTTGTTCGGTCTGGTCTTCGCGCCGATGTTCGGCGAGCACACTTCGGCGCGGGTGCGTCAGATCGGCGGCACCGTGCTCGCGATCTTGGCGCCGATCGCGCTGGTGATCGGCGTCGGCAGCATGGTGGGCGATCCCCGAGGCGTCTCGCCGGGGCACGACAGCATCGCCTCGTCGTGGGTCCCCGAGCACGCCTATAGCTTCGGTACCTCGATGGGACTCCTGCTGTTGGGCGGCGGGCTCTTGGCCTTTGCGTACTTCCTCTTGGGCCGCGACGCGAGCGTCGAAGGGCAGCCGCCCAAGCCCGCCACTGCGCTCGCGCTCTTCGCAGCACCCGCGATTGTCGGGATGGTTGGTCGCGATCTGGCGTGGGCCACCGACGCTCATCCCTGGGGCTTCGAGCGGCTGGTGCATTTGTTTTGCTACAACTACGCGCGGGCTTGGCCCGAGCAGTTCGACTACCGGCCCATCCTCACCGGGTTCGCGGTGGTGGCCACGATCATCATCGGTCTCGCTGCGTTCCGGCACGTCCGCGCCATCGCGTCGCGCGCGTTCCTCGGCACCGCGATGCTCTTCACGCTCTGGTGTCTCGACATCTACCTGATCGACATCGCGCCCCACTGGGGACAGCGGGAGATCATCTTCGCGTACTACGACGCGCGCGAGGGCGACGAGCCCATCATCGGGTGGCAGCTCAACTGGAAGGGCGAGAATTTCTACACCAACGGCGCGGTGTACATCTTCGAGGATCTCGACACCCGCGAGCTCGAGCGCTGGGCGGCCGAGCATCCCGGCGAGCGGGTCTTCTTCGTCATGGAGCACGCGCGCTTGGGCAGCCTTCGCAGCACCCTGCGAGGCGCAGAGGTCACGGCGCTCACGGACACCCGTCTGGACAACAAGTTCATGACCGCCGAGGTGATCCTTCCGGGTCGGCTGGGCAGCGCGCCCACGCCACCTCGGGACTCGACGGTGCCCGGCGTCGCGCCTGTTCCTCCCCTCGATCCGGCAGCTAGAGAGCGCGCGATCACGGCACCCGTCGAAGGCACGCCAGGAGCCGCACCGCCGTCCGAGGGACCGATGCCCTCCGAGGGCGTCCCGAACTGAGAGCGTCGTCGTGAAGGCGGCGCGCTCGCGGCTCTTGCGATGGTTCGACGCGCACGCACGTGACCTGCCGTGGCGCCGCACCCGCGACCCCTACGCCATCTGGGTGAGCGAGGTGATGCTCCAGCAGACCCAAATCAAGACGGTCATCCCGTACTACGAGCGCTTCATCGCGCGCTTTGGGACGGTGACGAAGCTGGCACGGGCCAGCCAGGACGCGGTGCTCTCGCACTGGAGTGGCCTCGGGTACTACCGGCGCGCCCGCCAGCTTCATGCGGCGGCGAAGGCGATGTTGGCCGAGCACGGCGGGCTGGTGCCCCGCGATCGAGAGGCACGTCTCGCGCTGCCAGGGATTGGGGCCTACACGGCGGGCGCGATCGGATCGATCGCGTTCGATCTGTGCGAGCCCATCGTGGATGGGAACGTGGCCCGGGTGCTCTCACGGGTGCACGCCATCGACGCGCCGCTGGGGAGCAAGGAGAGCGAGGCCGCGCTTTGGGATCACGCGCGGCGCTGGGTGGAAGGGCCGCGTCCCGGTGCGCTGAACCAGGCGCTGATGGAGCTCGGGGCGACGCTCTGCAGCAAGAGCGAACCTCGCTGTGACGACTGCCCACTTCGATCATCGTGTGTCGCTCAGCATGAAGATCGCACCGAGCTTCTACCGGTCCCCAAGGTCCGGCGAGCACCGAAGGACGTGGCGCTCGTGGCGGTGCGGGCCAAACAAGGTGCGAAAGTCGTTCTGGTGCGAAGCGACGTCGAGCTCTTCGGCGGTCTCTATGGCCTGCCGAGCGTGTCGATCGACACGGGCGCCTCGAAGGCGCAGCGGCGAGCGGCGGCGGCGCGTGCACTCGCGAACATCGAGCTGCTCGCCGCGGGCCCCTTCGAGGAGCGCGGCGAGGTGGTGCACGTGCTCACCCACCGGCGCATGACGGTGTCCGTGTGGGAGGTCGAGGTGAAGCCGGTGAAGCGCGCAGCCTCAGTGCGAGCCCTGAGCGACCGGGAGCTCGGTCAGGTGGGGATCTCCACCCTGACCAAGCGCCTCTTGTCGTCGTGAGCTGCGGTCAGCGCGGGATGCCCGCACTGAAACTACCGGTGCCGCTCCAGCTGTTTCCATTGTTGGGTGGGTTGCTGGCTCCATAGAACGAGAAGACCGCCCCTCCGCAGGCACCCGCGCCCGCAGCGCTCCAGCAGGTGCCTACGAGGGTGAACGCGGTGGTACCTCCGCTGAGGCCCAGCCGGCCGAGCTCTAGCCCGAACCCCGTATTCGAGGAACGATCCACTTCCCACATGAAGGCGCTCGTCCCTCGATAGGCCCTGACGAGGCGTGTGCCCGAGGTGGCCTGGGATACCACCACATCACCAAAGCCGTCGCCGTCGATGTCTCCCGGTCCGATCACGGCGCTACCGAGCTCCGGGGGTCCAGTGACCTGCCAGTTGCCCGAGGGCACGACGAAGGGGGGGCGACTCGTCGTCCCATAGAATCCGGTCAACGAACCCGGTCGACCCCGCGCGTAGTCGGCGCGACCGTCGCCGTTCACATCGCCCATTCCGCTGAGCGACACACCGCCGCCGCCAGCGATGCTCGTCGCACCGACTGCCGTGTAGCTCGTCCCGATTCCCGAGGGACCTCCATAGAAGAGGAACGAGTCTCGGTTGTTGGTCGCGGCTCCGACGAGGATGTCGTCGTAGTGATCGCCATCGACATCGCCCGCCGCTGCCACGTCGAACCCAAAGAACCCGTAGACCAGACCTTCGCCGCTGTAGGGGGCGCCCGCGCTGTAGCCCGTGAGATCGTATCGGGTGAACCCGGACGTGGTGCCGCCGAGGTACACGAATGCGCGACTTGAGTAGTACGCGCCCACTACGAAGTCGCCGTAGCCGTCCCCATTCACATCGCCGAGGCCCGCGACCGAGTAGCCGAAGCCATTCGCGCTCGCCGTCAGGTTCGCGAAGGGCGTCGTGTCCGCGAACGTGCCCGCCGAAGTCCCTAGATACACGAAGACTCGATTCGAGCAGTTCGCGCTGGTGGGCGGGCTGCTGAAGTTGCTGTTCCCGCTACAGGCGCCGACGATGAGATCGCCGTAGCCATCGCCATTCACATCGACACTGGAGATCGAAGACCCGAACGTCACCGTGCCAGAAGGCGGGAAGATGGTCTGGGTGACCGTCGAGGTTCCCTCGTCGTACAAGCGCACGTTGCCGCCGCCGCTCGCCGCCGGGTCGCCGATGACCAGGTCTTCGTTGCCGCCCGCCACGTTCAAGTAGGGGAAGCCATCCGTCGCGACCGCGGGCGCTGTGCGCGCGAAGACGACGAAGTTCCAGCGAGCGCTCGGGGTGGTGCCGTTGGTCGGCCCCGCGCGGCCAAAGGCACGCCAGTAGTATCGGCCGGGCGCGAGCCCCGGTGGCCCAACGGTGAGCGGGCTCGCACCATCGCCGGTCCAGACGACCGTGGTGCAAGCGGGATCGCTGCAGACTTCGATGTGCGCTTGGGTGGTCCCGGCGATGGGGAAGAAGAGTAGCTCGGGTCGATTCGAGGTGACCACCATCGCGTTAAGCGGCCCGCCCAGGCGGGGTGCCGGGATACTGCACGACCCATACGGGGTCTCGCAGCCGTTGGTGCCGTTGCCGTCACAGTTCGAGAAGCCAACGTTGCAGCCGAACGAGCAGGTCGTCCCGCCGCAGGTGGGGGTCGCGTTCGTCCGAGTGGGGCAGTTGTTGCCGCAAGAGCCGCAGTTCGTCACCGTGTTGACGGTGGTCTCACACCCGTTCGTGAAGCTCCCGTCGCAGTCGCCGAACCCGGTGGCGCACGTGTTGAAGCACCGAGAGGTCACGCAGTCGACGTCGGCGACGTTGGTCCCTCGCGTGCAACGATTGCTGCAGTTGCCGCAGTGCTCCGTGTCGTTGGTCAGGTTCGACTCGCACCCGCTGACGTCGCCAGCGTCGGACGAGTCGCAGGTCTGGTAGTTGGTCGTGCAGGCGTATCCACACGTGCCGGATGCGCAACTTCGGGTGGTCTGCGGTCGGGTGGGACAGCTGCTGGCCGCGGCGCCATCGTCCGTCGTTGCGTTGCAGTCGTCATCGACGTTGTTGCAGGTCTCGCCGACGGGTGTGACCCCTCCGGTGCACAGGCCCCAGGAACCACCGGAGCAGGTCTGGGTACCCATCATGCACGCGCCTACGGCGAGACCGCAGGGCTGGGTCATCGTCCCGGTGCAGCTGCACGTCAGGCCGTCGTCGACCACGCTGTCGCAGTCATCGTCGACGAGGTTGCAGGTCTCGGTCGCACCCGGATTGTGCGCCGCTTCGCCGTCGTTGCAGTCGCCCGAGATCGCCACGTGCCCCGTGGGCGCGGTGCACGCCATCATCACCGACGTGGTGACTCCGTAGTTGTCGTTGTCTGCGTCCGCGTAGAAGGCGATGAGCACGCCCTCGTCCGTGTCGGTGTCGCAGTCGTTGTCCACCGCGTCGCACACCTCGGAGGCCGAGGGGTTCACGTCGGCGCGGCCATCGTCGCAGTCGTCGCCACACACATCGCCGCCCGCTCCGTCGGGGTTGCAGCAGACGTACGAGATGTGGTCGTCGCCATCGGTGTCGGTGGTGCCGAGCGTCAGCGGCTCGCAGTCATCGTCGACTTCGTCGCAGACCTCGGCCTGGCCGGGGTGGATGTCGGGGTTGGCGTCGTCGCAGTCGTCGCCGTCGCAAGCGACCGCGTCGTAGCCGTCATCGTCGGCATCGGGCGCGCTCTCGCAGTCACTGAGGCACTCCCCTACTTCCTCGTCGCAGACTTGCGAATCGAGGCAGCGGGGGCCTTCGGGAGGCGCGCAACCCGTGACGGGATCCGCGGAGTCGAGCGTGGCGTCGCACCGCTCGATGCCGTTACAGAAGACGTCGTCGGAGCAGTCGCCGTTGCTGGCGCAGCGAGCGCCGCCGCCGTCGCGTCCATTGGTGTCGAGGCTCGTGTCGAGGCCCGCGTCGGTTCCCTCGCCCTGGGAGTAGCAGCGATCCCCCAAACATACCCAGGTGGGTGGACAGTCATCGTTCTCCACGCAGGCGATCCGACCCTCGGGGATGTCGGGGGTGCAGTTGGTGGTGATGACGGCGATCGCCAGAGGGCTGGCGAACGTGAGGACGAGCTGAATGGTGCGAAGCGCATGGTTCATCAGAAGGACCCCCACGCGAGGACGCCGGCGCTGTCTTGGTCGACCCAGACCGAGGCCGTCGTCGAGTCGGAGGACCCCCCGCCGGTCACCGCCCAGATGACCCCCCCTACTGCGGCCGCCGCGCCCACGCCGATGAGCGCGAAGCCGACGCCCTCGAGGATCGGAGCGCTCTCGTAGGCCCCCGAGAGCTCCGTCCAGCTCACGCCGTCTGGTGCGTTCGCGACGGTGTCGGCGTTCGCGAAGCCGACCCCGACCAGCACGGCGCCAGCGATGGCGACCGCCGCACCGACTCCCACAAGCACCCAAGGACCGGCCCCCGGTCCATCGTCCGCGTGGGAAGGACCGACGGTCGCCTCGGTCTCGGTAGGCTCGGTTTCGGTCGCCTCGGTCTCGGTAGGCTCGGTTTCGGTCGCCTCGGTCTCGGTCGCCTCGGTCGCCTCTGCGGTCGTCCCGATCGTGCGCCGGAGGATCTCGATCCGGGCGGCGACGGCGACGCGGTTGGGCGCGTCCTCCGGGGTCTCGGCCAGGTACCGCTCGAACGCCCGGAGCGCCTCCTCGTCGTGCCGTAGGTGCTCGGCCGCGCTCCCGATGTTGAACAGCAGCAGCGCCCGCCCGCTCATGTCGAAGGCGCGCTGAAAGTAGTCGCGGGCGCTCTCGTAGCGGCCCTCGCTGTACGCGACCTCGCCCGCCGTGTAGAGCGCGCGTGCTTCAGCGTCGCTGCCCTGCGCCGCTGCTGCGTCGGGATGTGAGGACGAGAGGAGGGTAACGGTGAGGGCGACGAGCACCCCCGGACCAAAGGATCGGACGAGCCCCATAGGTGTCGCCAGGCTGAGGCCTATGCGGCGTACGAGTCAAGAGGGTCCGGTCTGGAGCGCGACCGACGGAACCACCAAACGTCCCAGCCAGGTCGTCGATCACTCGATGCCGAGCGGCAGCTGACCTTCCGTCACCGCCTCTGGCAGTTCGGTCCGCTTTGCGCCAGTCGCGGTGAGGCGTTCGGTCGCGATGTCGATCGCTTTGTCGCTCACATCGCTCCCCAAGAAATGGCGGCCGGTGCTCAGCGCTGCGAGGCCTGCCGACGCGGTGCCCATGAAGGGATCCACCACCAGCTGCCCGGGTGAGGTCGACTGCTCGATCAAGATCTGGTTCACCCGCACCGGCTTCTCGGTCGGGTAGCCGCGGTAGATCCGGTTCTCCCGGATCACGTCAGCTATCCCCAGATCGTTGAGGCGGCGCTTTCCCTTCTCGAAGAAGAGGATCATCTCGTAGCGAGACCGGTAGTGGTATCCCATCCCAATCTTGCAGTTGTGGCTGACCACGCCATTGGCGAGGACGTAGAGCTGTCGCGGGTCGTCGATCGCCAGATCGACCAGCTCGGTGGTAGCGCCGTGCTCGACCGACACCACGTCCAGCGATCGGCAACGGGTCGCTGGGTCGAAGCGCACCCTCCATCCGCCGAGATGGTCGTTCTCGAAACGAGACAGCGACGCGTTCCACCCCAACTCGCGCGCAAAACGCAGGACGAACGTCGCGAGATCGGGGGAAGCAGACATGAACGTCTCTCGCTGTTCCTCGTGCGACCACTGACCGTCTCCTTCGATCAGGCCATCGAACACGCCACGCAAGAACGCTCCGGGGGCTCGCAGGGTGCGCGGCAGGAAATGCTTGGTGCCTGCACCCGCTCCGCCGACGAACGCCCCGAGCAGGGTGGAGAACAAACGCGAGCCCACGCTCACGACGCACCCTGCCTCGCTCGTTGCGGCCACGGTCGCCTTCAGCCCGAGGGAGCGCGCGAGGCGGGCGATGTGGCGATGCAGGTGCTTCTCCTCTGCGTGGAACGCGAAGTGCGCGATGTTCTCGTTGCGCCAGCCCTCCGCCGCATACAGGCCGACGAGCCTGCCCCAGCCGTGGTCCAGCACGATGCGCTCGGGGAACCAGAGCGCGGAGTCGTTCTGTAGACGCAATCGAGAACGACCGGTGGCCATCGCCTCGAGCCCGAGCGCCTGTGCCCATCGCGCGGGGAGGCGGCCGTCGCTCATCCATCGGCGCAGCCGCTTGGGAGCGACGCCGATCGCGTCGGCCATCGCAGCTTTGGACCTGGCGTGCTCGCAGAAGCGAGCCTGGTGTGCTGCCGCCGCGCGTACATCATCGAATTGGCGTCCGCAGAAGAGGCACGCGCTCGGATCGGGCAGCTCGAGGACGCGCTCGTCCTCATCGATCAGCTCGTCGAGGACGAGCTCTCCAGCGGAGACCTCGCTCGCCTCTTGGTGGAGCGGTGCGACCTTCAGTCGGTCGCCCGGCGTCAAGGACCGAGCCTCCACCTCGGCGCCGTGAACGTCGAGTAAGCGATGCTCGGCAGAGCACACGAGGTGGGTGCGGTCGGAGAGTGAGAGCCGTACCACTGGAGCCTGAGTTCGCCGGGTCGCCAGCACGGCCACATCGCGACCGTCAGGCGTCACCACGCGGTCGCCTGGCGCGAGTTCACCTACCGGCCGGACGCCAGCGGTCGTCCACACCAGCGTCTCGGGCGCGAGGCACTTGTCCCAGATGATTGGCTTCCAGAACTTGAAGCCTGCCGCCTCGCCGATGGGCTTGGCGACGAACGCCGTCTCCTGATCGCAGAAGAGATAGAAGTGCGCGTTCTTCACCAGCACCCGGTGCACCTGATCGAAGAGCTCGCGGAAGCGCACGTTGGGAAAGACCGTGAACCAGTCGTTGCTGGAACTCTTGCTGTGCGAGAGGCGCGTGGTGGTGCCGACCGCCCGGTGCTTCTCCAGCGACTCGTAGGGCGGATCGGTGACCACCAGATCCACCGAGCCCGTCCCCAATCGCGAGAGGAACGCGACGGCGTCCGCCTGATCGATGGCCCACGACGCGTCGCCGCTCGCCAAGATCGGCGCGCCCTCGCCGGGGGTCTGCTCCGAGTGGCTCACCACGGGCGCGCTTAGCACGCCAGGGCCCGCTCGCGCCGACGCGGCCTCCGGCTCGCGTACGTCCTCATCTTTCCCGTGGACCTCGCCCGAGGCCGCCTGCGCCTTCTCCCACACCGCGTCGTTCTCGCTCATGGGCCCAGGACGCAGGTCCAGCGGGCGAACTGACACCGCCTCGGGAGCCAACAATTCCTCGCCCCCGGCGAGAGGCAGGGCGCTGGGTCCCGCGCTTAGTCTCTATTCTCTCGACCTCCGCAACTGGCCAAGCGTGTCGGCTCGTCCGCATCCCTTGGCCTCGCCGTGCCGTGGCGGAGGTAGCGCGCCGCGCCAGGCAGCGTCGCGAGAGTCGGGGCTCGGGTGACATGTCACCCGACGCAGTGACTCTGTCCCAGTCCGCTCCCGCCGTGCGGTTCACCCGAACGACTCACACCGTCCATCAACTCGTCGTAGACAACGCCCCCGACATCGGCCTCCTCGCGCTCGAGATGGCTGAGCAACGGAAGAGGGCAAACGAGTTGGCGCGATTCTCGCGTTCGTTCGTTCGTTCGTTCGTTCGTTCGTTCGTCAGCTGAGTTCCCCCCGGCGCCGCGGGTGTGGAAGGCTGGCGCCCATGACCAAGCCTGCCCTGTGGATGGGGACTGCTCTCTTGCTCGCGAGCTGCGCCGAGTCGCATCCGCGACCGCCGACTGATACCGAGCCGATCGACGGCGACGTGAGAGCCGACGCGGGTCCGGTGTGCCCGCCCGAGGCCTGCGACGGCCGCGACGACGATTGCGACGGCGTGGTGGACGAGGAGGTCACGTGCTCGCTTCCCGGCGCCTCGAGCTCCTGCGTCGGGGCTCGCTGCATCCTTACCGCTTGCGCCTTGGGCTTCGCCGACTGTGACGGGGCGTCTCCCAACGGCTGCGAGGTCGTGACGAGTACGGACCGTGAGAACTGCGGCGCCTGCGGAGCGGTGTGCGGGCTGACCGAGACGTGCGAAGCGAGCACATGCGTCCGGGAGCAGGTCGTCGATGTCCGCATCGGGCACGTGTTCACCTGCGCACTCTTGGGTTCCGGAAGGGTACTCTGCTGGGGCTTCGTCGGAACGACGGACAGATTCGGGCCGACTCCGGGACCCTTTCCGGTTCAGAGCGCAGCGCCCTTCGAGGTGACAGGGTTCCCGGACCCGGTAGTTGAACTCGCAGAGAGCACGCTCGCCATCTCCGCACTCACCTCTGCGGGAGAGGTATGGTCCTGGGGCGCCAACGACATCGGCGAACTGGGCACCGGGGTCGTCGGTCCCGCAGTCGTCGCCCCCGTCAGAACCCCGCTGCCGGAGCCCGTGTCCAGTCTGGGGAGTACGGGCAGCGCGGTCGGCGCCATCGCAGGCTCGACCGTCTACGTGTGGGGCTACTCGGGCGCCGACCGCCCTCGCTTCACCACGGCGCGTGCGGTCACGCTGCCGGCACCGGCTCTCGCGCTTGCAGGGGCTGGGGCTGGTTACCTCGCGACGTTGGGTGACGGCACGTGCCTCACTTTCGGCGAACTCCCCAATGGGATGCGCGGTGAGTTGGGGGACCGGAGCTGGCGTGCCCCGGAGCCCTATTCCCTGCCGGGTCGCGCAGTCAGCGCGAGTTGTGGCGGACCCGGTTGCTGCGCTCTGCTCGAGAGCACCGAGGTGGCCTGTTGGGGCTCGAACCAGCACGGGGAACTGGGCAGCGGCGCTATCGATCCCATCGTCTGGGACACGGTGTTCCACGCGCCGAGTCTGGTGGTCGGGCTCTCTGGGGTCAGGGCGCTACGGATCATGGGCTTACACCCGCATGCTGTATGCGCTCTCCGCGACGAAGACGTGCTCTGTTGGGGCGGGCTTGGCTCTGTCTTCTCAGGCGACGACGCGCCCTCTCCCGTGCCTCAGCTCGGCGCGACGGGACCCATCGTCAACCTCTTCGGTGCCCCCTTCGTGCGCCATGCATGCCTCCTACTGCCTGGCTCTCGCCTCCGCTGCTGGGGCGACAATGAGGCCGGCCAGCTGGGGATCGGGGCCTCGAGTGAGCGAATGACCGAGCCAGTGCCGGTGCTGGGATTCGAATAGAAAGAAGGATGCGCGTATGTGGACGAGCCGAAGCACAGTTTCGCGAGCGGGAGCAGTCTGGGTTGTGGGGATGGCGCTGACCGTGGCTGTCTCGTCGTGCGACAGGGTGGAGTGGAGCCCTTCGGTCGCAGTGAGGTACGAGGCGCTGATCCTCGAAGACTACATCCAGCTCGACGACGGCTCGTCATTGCACGGGACCGACACGTACATCGCCGAGGGCGCCGGGACGTTCGACACGAACTACGGCGGCGCCCAGACCATGCTGGTTGACGGTACCCCCGGCGCCCGCCGCGAGGCGATCATCCGCTTCGAGGCCAGCAGCATCCAGGCTCTCGTCCCGCCCGGTAGTATCGTGCTCAGCGCGGAGCTTCAGGTGCGTGGAGGCGGTACCGGCGAATACACCGTTGCCCGCGCGAGCCCGGCAAACTGGACGGAGATGGGTGCGACCTGGGGCTGTGCGCACGACACGAATCTCGAGAGCGGTTCTGCGAACTGCTCGCCCAATTGGGGCGCCCCGCGTGCTGTCTCGCCTGCGCTTTCGACCGGCCAGAGTGGCACCGTGACATCGGGGCGTGCGTTCGATGTCACCGCTGATGTCCAGGCGGTGGTCAACGGTGGCAGTCACTCTGGCTGGTTCATCCTCCCGGCCACGACCACATCGGTCGGTGCCTTCGAGGCGCGTAATAGCGGCACAAAAGGCCCGCGCCTGGTCGTCCGCTATGGGCCGGCCACCTTCGCACCCGAAGAGCCTGCGACGACCGGTGCACTTGCTCCTCCGTCGCTCGACCGGTCGGCGCCCACCCATGTGTACGACGCCATGCGCTGGTTGCTCGAACCGTCACGAGGCCTTCAGTGGGGCTTCACGCCCGGCGTCTTCGAAGTGGACCGCGCTGCCGTGATCCGCGGCACGGTGGTCGATCGCAACGCCGGCAATCCGCTCGCTGGCGTCGAGGTGAGCGTGCTGGGACACCCCGAGTTCGGTCGCACTCGCACCCGAGTTGGAACAGGCGTGTACGAGCTGTTGGTCAACGGCGGCGAGACCTACACCTTCGTGTTCAGCAGCGAGACCCACCTCGCGGCGCAGCGACAGCTGACATTGCCCTGGAACGCATGGCAACCGCTGCCCGACATCGCGCTCATGCTCCGGAGCGATCTCGCCGGTGGGACCATCTCCGGTGCGACGGGAGGGTTCGTGATCGGGCCCACCGTGAGCGATGCCCGGGGCGACAACCGATCGCTTCGCCTGTACGTGCCAGCGGGGACACGGGTGCAGTACGTGGATGGTGCGGGCGCAGTTCAGACCTCCAACAACTTCGAGGTTCGACTGGGGGAGTACACGACGACGCCCGACCCGGGGGTGGACCCGTTGGCGGCCATGCCCGCCGAGCTTCCCCCCACCACGAGCTACACGTACGCCGCCGAGGGCGAAGTGCTCGTCGGCGGTGTTCGCCGCTCCAGCCCCCGCTTCCAGACCACCGCTGGCGTCGATCGAAACGTGTTCATGTACGTGCGAATCGACGACGGCTTCTTGACCGGCACGGGATTCACGCCTGGTTCGCCCGTCCCCTACGGCAGCTACGACGGCGCGCGGGGCGGATGGTCGGCCGAGAACAATGGGGTGATCATCGGGGTCTCAACGGCCACGGGCAGCGGTTGCGTGACGGGAGCCGCGGTGGGCGAAGCGGCGTTGCTTTGCGCCGACAAGGTCAACTTCCCCGCGGGAACCTACATGCGGGTACCGATCAGTCACTTCTCCTTCGTCGATCTCAACTGGCTCATTGGCTTGTTCCAGGATCTGCCCGAAAGCGACGTCGATGAGGGAGACCCCGAACGGCGCGGGACGGCACCTGCGTACCGTGAACGCGATCACCGGCGTCGACGTGCACCGCTTCACCTACGACGGCACGCCGGGCACGACCCTCGGTCGGCTGGAGGGGATCTACGATCTCGAGACGCGTTTACGGACATCATCTGGGACACGGACCAGATCCGGATCCGGGCGCCGGGCAGCGTGACCACCACCATCCACCGGAGCCCACCCACCGGGTACGTCGATCGGGTATGCTCCGGCATGATGACGGCCGCCGAGTGCGCATCACCTCCAGGCCACGGCGACACCAAGCCGTACTGGGAGCTGACGTTTGGGGCGTTGTTCTTTCCGGGGCTCTTGACGAGCCTCATCGATGCGCGCGGCGGCACCCACGGTTTTGGGTACGAGGTCACGGGTGGTCCGACGGTGGCGTCGGGCCGGCTGATCTCGGACTCGGACATCGGCGCGGTGACGACCCTGTCTCCCCCAGTCACGACCAGCGACGGCTGGCGCCGGGTCACGGTGACCCGGCCGGCGGACGCGGGGACTGGCGTGGTCGCGCGCGACGTCTCGTATGACACCCCAACGCAGGCACCGGCGTGCTCGAGCGGCGGGTCAGCCGCGGGAGCGGCACGACCCTCAGCGCGAGCACGGTGGCCAGCATTCCCGCCGATGGGCGCGAGACGACGATCAGCCACTGGGACGGGCGGACGACCACGACGACGACTGCGCCAGATCCGCGGCCGACCTTCGGCTCGGATGCGCCCTACGCCGCAGAGTCCGTATCGGTGAGGCCAGGCGGCACGACCACGACGGTCACCCGCTCCCGCGCGTACGTCGCTTCCCCGTTTGCCCTCACCGACAGCGCGACGCTGCCGACCCCGCCGGGAGCCTCGGGCGCAGCGACCTGGACGCGGGCGGTCACCTCGATCACGGGCGGCTACCAGGTGGTGTTGACCCCACCGTCAGCCAACACCTACCGCCAGACCACCGCCTTGTTCGATACGCGTGGACGAATCACCCAGCTCACGTATCCGGGGCGTCATCCGATCTGCTTCACCTACCCCACGAGCACCGCAGTCAGGCCGTCCCTCGTCCGGCGCGCACCCGTCTCGGGCGGGACGTGCGACGCCTCATCGGCGTCTCGTCGCGAAGCGAGCTACGACTATGCACCAAGCCGCTACATGCGCGAGATCAGGTTGGGGTACGGTGGGACCTCACTTGAGTGGGACTTCATTCGCTCCGGTACCGGGCGGACCACGTGGGTCTACCGACCCGGCGGCGCGACCCTCTCGCTCGGTTTCGATGCACACGAGAACCTCCGCACATTTAGTGCCGGCTCCACTCACACGTTCACCTGGACCGCGCGCGACGAGCTACTGAGCTACACCCCTCCAACGGCCAGCTACTCGGGCGCGGAGATCATCAGCTCGAGCTACCGGGACAGCGGCACGTTGAGCACACGTAGCGTTCGAGGAAGCCGGACGGTCGGTACGACCCTCGATCCTGCGAGCGGGTTCGTCTCGGCGGTCACTCACACGCCGCCTGCGTCGGCCAACAACCTGAGCTTCCTGTCGCGGGACGCCGGGGGACGTCCGACCAGCGTCACTTCGCCGGCCGGGAACCTGGGGATCACCTACGACGGCGACGTCGCTACGGATGAGGTGAGTACTCCGTCCGCGAGCTTGGTCCCGCCGGCCATCGGCGGTGTCGCCACGTATCACCGCGACGTTGCTGGCAGTCGCATGTTGGCGAGCGAGCGATCATGCTTCGGTGCGTCGTGCCGATCGAACTTGCGGAGCTACCACGTCGATGGCTTTCTCACGCAGGCCACCGACGACGTGGACGGGAGCTCGGCGACGACGACCGACCGTGCCGGCTGGATGACGTACTCGGTGCCGTCCTTCTTCGGCGGTTTTGGCGTAAGCCGCACCGACACGGCCATCGCCGGTGGAGTGTCCGTGAGCACGTCAATGTCGGAGTCGGCGCTCGGCGAGTTCAAGTCGTCGAGTACGTACTACGGCGCATGGGTGGCGTACGCCGAGGAGATCTGCGCGCGCGACGCGCTGGGCCGCGTGGTTCGACGTGCGGAGCGCATCCGCACTGCTGCCACGCCTCCCGGCAGTGGTGCGCCGCCGACACAGTATCGTTGGTACCAGTATGACTACGAAGCCCACGGTTCCCTCAGCCGGGTGCGGCTGTGGACCAACGGGACCTCGCTGTGCCCCACGACGTTCACGGGCACGATGGCCAGCGACACCGGCACAATGACCTATGATAACCGAGGGAACCGCACCAGCGGGTTCACGGTGAACGCCGAGGACCAGGTTACGACGAACCAGACCTACAACGACATCGGCCAGCTCTTCACGCGGGGAGGGCGCTCGTTCATCCACGATCTGTCGGGCCATCTTCGGAGCACCACCTTCAGTGGCGCCACGACCTCCTACGACTACGACGCACGTGGTCGGCTGGTATCGATCCGACCGAACGGAGGTGCGACTACCAACAACCCGGCCCAGCGCTTCATCTACCGGGACCAACTGAACCCAGTGGCATGGCAGCGCACCGCGCGGAACCTGGTGACCTGTCCAGGAGGCGTCGACACCGCGCACTTCATCTACGGGACCGACCCCCACACCCCCGACATGATGATCTACGACGACTGCAGCAACGGCGTCACGAGTAGCGATGTCTATCGCTTGCTCCGCGACGAGCGAGGCTCGGTGCGACTGGTCATCCGGGTCACCAACGGGGAGGTGATCCAGCGCGTCGACTACGGCCCCTGGGGCGAGCCGACCCGCGTGCTCCCGA
>Ga0335397_10004818_pt1 | contig 17736 bp, 18 predicted proteins | sample MAT04_FD_205740 | JGI IMG/M metagenome (GOLD analysis project Ga0335397, IMG submission 205740) | Freshwater microbial communities from Lake Fryxell liftoff mats and glacier meltwater in Antarctica - MAT-04 (spades assembly) (version 2) ... | reverse complement strand
ACCGCAAAAGGGGGCACTCATGCCAAGCGGCTCAAGGCAGGGTGGAATGATCACTACCTCGCTAAGGTTTTGTCTCAGACCTCTGCACCTGCTCGCAAATTGTGAAGAAACGTATGCGTTCGCCCTGATAGTGCATAGTTTAGAAAGTGGTGTTTTTCAAGCTGACCCCTAATTTATCTTTAATCAGTAATTTATTTTCAATCAGTCTATCTTCGCAAAATGGCAAAACCCGATCAAAACCAAGTGCTGCGCCAACTGCCCATTGTGGTAGGGGCGATCGCCGGAACCCTGCTGATGACTAACCGCCTCCTGACGGCTGATTTGACTAACTCCCAATCTCGCTCTGATGCTCTCGGCATTATTATCAGCGCCGTGCTGATTCTGACAGGACTGCTGTGGCAGCGAGTGCAGCCCAAGTCGCCTGATGCCGTGGTGTTGGTAGGCAAAGAAGGCTTTGAGTTAGTGGAATTGCCTGAAGCAATGAGAACTGAACTAGCGTGGGCTTCTCATCTACTGCTGACCAATACCGTGACGCGATCGCTGGTAGTTTGGTACGACGGCAAGGTGCTGCTGCGGCGGGGTATCCTTAGCCCAAATGCGGAAGTGAAACCGGGGGCGATCGTCAAGCGGGTTTTATCGACTCAAAAGCCCGTTTATTTAGTCAGCCTGAAGATTTATCCGGGGCGAGTAGAATTTGATTATTTGCCCGAAAACACTCAAGGCGTCATTTGTCAGCCGATTGGCGATCGCGGGGTACTGGTGCTAGGTGCAAACGCTCCTCGTAGCTATACTCAGCAAGATGAAAATTGGGTCACTGGCATTGCCGACAAGTTGGCGAATACGCTCAACCAGATTTCGACCTAAGTCGCTCGTCGAGGGGCATAGGTCACCCGAATCCAATAAGCTTCTTTTTTACCCGTTGCTTTAAAGCTCTGAGACATGACATCTTGGAGGGCAATTTCATCAAAAATGGCATACCCCGAACTCCGTAAAATCGTGGGGTTTGGAGCAGGCTTGCCGCTTTCATCAACTAGCACCGCTACAATCACAGCCCCCGATAGGTTGCGATATCTGGCGACATTTGGATAAGAGCCATTCATCTCGCCCTGCTGAATTGAGCCAGTCACGGGGCGATCGGCACCTAACCAGGCTTGCCCTGATTCTGCCCATTTTTGCCCAGCCTGGACATAATCGCCCTCGCCTGTGCCATTTTCGCTATAGGTCAGTTTGTTCCGAAGTTCTTGATTGCGAGCCAGCAATTCTTGGTTAATTTGGGCTTGCGATCGCTCGGTCGGTGAGGGACTCGCTGCCACTGCCCCGCCTGTTTCGCCGCCTAATGCCACTGCTCCGGGTGTCGCAGTGGGTGTCGGAGAAGGCGTGGCGATAGGAGTGGGAGATGCCACTGTGCTAGGCGGCTGTGTAGGCTGAGCCGATGGGCGCGGCGGTGGCGGCTGAATGGGTACTCTGGGGGGAAGGTAAGGAATAATGGGTGTTTGAGTCTGCGGTACCGTAAATATTGGGGGAGATGTGTTGCCAATTGGAGGAAATTGAAAAGAAGATCCAAATCCCCACAGAGAACTGGAAGGGCTATTCAATGAAGGAAGAGGGGGCAGCGTAGTCTGGGGGAGAGGAAAACTGGCTTTAGGCAGAGGCGTGATTGACAGAGAGGACGGGGTCTGGGCTAGAGGCGGCAAAATAATTTCGGGTGTTTGAAAAGTGGGAATGCGCCTTTGCTCAGCGGGGGTTAGCTCTACGACATCGACAGAGCTAGGGAGGTCAGGTTCTTCTAGCCCTGGAGTTGTGGAGAATAGCCTGGGCAGAACCAATAGGAGCGGCAGATGCAGCGCCAAGGAGGCGATCGCCGACAAAGCAGCGGGATCTTGCACCCAACGCTGGAGAAGGAGAGGTAGAGCTTTAACCTGAGCTGAGGATGACATATATCCCATTTAGCCAATCGCCTTACGAACTTTAACAAGGTTAACGAAAGTTTTCAAAAGCATCACCCAACTTTAGCCCGATCGCCCCTTTTTACTTCTTTCATGACTTGCTCTACCTCATCAGGATAAGGCGAAAGGCGACCTCTTTAGATTCTTTAAACATATCTAGGGCTGCTGCTTTGCGCTCTAAAAAACTGCGATCGTCAGACTATATTCTCCAGTCGCGTCTGGCTTTTGCTCTTCAGGCACAAGCCTCACACGAACTCGATAGTCACCCGTGCTGCGCAGAACACCCGACCAGTTTCTACTGCCTGTGTACAAAGTAGTGCCATCTGGGGCAAATACTTGTACTTGCAAAAATTGACTGGTGCCAGTCGTGCTTGTGCTCATGGTTTGACCAGACTGAACGTTGAGCACATACTCTCGTGATTGAGTGCCCTGAACTTTGCCACCGACAGTAGCAGCAGATGTTCCGGGTGCAAACGATACGCGCTCGGCAGAGGGAGTCGGAGGCTTGACAGGAACAGTCGCACTGACCCTAAGCAAATCGCCTCGAATCCAACCTCGCACACCTGAAGTAGGAAACTCGACAAAGTACCAAACGAAGCCATCGGGGGCGCTGGTTTGATTTAAAACATTGACCTGGTCACCGCCTAACCCGTGGTGCCGAATCGGGGAGGTGGTTGAAGGCGAATCTCGGACATTAACCTGACTGCCCGATGTGGCTTGAATAATTGCCGTATCTGCCAAGGATGGTAGTGCGGCAGCTAATGATATTAATAATGCAGTGATTAAACCTGAAGCATACTTAAATTTAATTTGCATAAAACGGTTAAAGAATGTTGCTGAGAAGTCTGCTAGAGCTAGGTTTCAAGACTTGCTGAGCATACCATCAAACTAGACCCAGCATGGAAGTTTATCCCTCAAGGTGAGTAGCACCAATATGCCCGAAAGGTGGATGTTAAATTTCAAAATAGGGCGTTATCTTCTATCAAACTAAGTTTGGGTGCCAGACAGATCGCCGTTGCTAAAACGGTAAGGGAGTAGCAATGAAATAACGTCCCGATCCGCCCCCTAAATCCCCCAATTCTGGGGGACTTTGAAAGGCTCGGAAGTCCCCCAGAATTGGGGGATTTAGGGGGCTAGAAAGCTAACGCATCCCATTGGGACTTTATTTCAATGCAGATCCCTAACGCTATATGACAATTCCCGAATCATAATTAATTCCCCGACAAATGAGGTGCGCTTGACTTCTGGAACAAGGGGCTTAAGCTCCTGTCTGCATCCGCTTGAATTGAGAGTTGTCATAGTGTGGGCGATCGCTTCAAGAATACCCGCAGGAGGTCGCTTCGAGATATTTGCCCAGGAGTCGCCATCTTTTTTTTGAAAATCAAGGAACCTAAGGTCATTCTGGTGTATCTAATTTGAATCAGGATAAAATTTGTGGTGTAAGCGAGTGAATTCTATTCCAGCCTTTGATCTAACCCAGCAGTACAGGCTCATTGGGGAAGAAGTTGGTGCGAAAACCTTAGAGGTGCTTGCCTCTGGGCATTACATCAATGGTTCTACCGTAGAGCGTTTTGAACAACAATTTGCCAGTTACATCGGCGTAACCGACTGTATTGGCTGTAATTCGGGAACTGATGCTTTGTACTTGGCGTTGCGTGCCCTCGGGATTGGTGTGGGCGATGAGGTCATCACGACGCCCTTCACCTTTATCTCAACCGCTGGCATGATTAGCGCGGTGGGGGCAACTCCAGTTTTTGTAGACGTTGATCCTCAAACCTTCAACTTAGACTTAGGAAAAATTGAGGAGGCAATTACGCCTCGAACTAAGGCAATCATTCCGGTTCATTTATTTGGGCAGCCCGTAGATATGACGCGATTAATGGCGATCGCCCAATCTCATCATCTTTGGGTCATTGAAGACGCGGCGCAGGCAGCGGGTGCAGACTGGGCAGGAGCAAAGGTTGGCAGTCTTGGGCACATCGGCTGCTTTAGCTTCTATCCCACTAAAAACTTAGGAGCCTGTGGCGATGCCGGAGCCATCACCACGAATGATGGGGCGATCGCCGCTCGGATCAAAATGCTGCGTAATCATGGGCAACAGCAGCGCTACCGCTCGGAGGCGGTGGGCATCAATAGTCGGCTAGATGCTTTGCAGGCAGCGGTTTTGAGCATTAAGCTGAATTACTTAGAGGGGTGGAATGCTCAGCGACGGGCGATCGCTGAACGGTACGATCAATTCCTCAACCATCTTTTTGGTATTACCGTCCCGCCAGCTCTTGCAGGGCATGTTTGGCACCAGTACACGATTCAAGTCGAGGGCGGCAAGCGCGATGACCTTCGCCAAAAGCTGCAAGATCAAGGCATTGGTTCCATGATCTACTATCCGGTGCCGCTGCACTTGCAGCCTGTCTATAAATATCTAGGCTACCTAGCCGGACAGCTACCCGTAACAGAACGGTTAGCTCAAGAGGTTCTGTCATTACCCATGTTTCCTGAGCTTTCGCAGGAGCAACAAGAGCAGATTCTTTATGCGTTGAAGGATAGCCTCGTGTGAGGGTGGAGTGCGAAGGGGCGATCGTAGTCACTACTCCCCAAGCAGTCACTACGCCCCCAATATGCCCCCAAAATCCTGATAAAGTCTTAAAAACATTAGCCGCAGTTCTTGCTACGTTTATGATTACCTCTGCCCCCATTGCCGAACACGACTGGTCGCCCTTTTTACAACAGCTTTTAGATGGTCAGTCTTTAGACATGCCTCAAGCTGCTAACCTGATGCAGGGCTGGCTTGCCGAAGCTATTTCGCCTGTAATGTCGGGAGCAATTTTGGCGGCAATTCAGGCAAAGGGCGTTGCTGCAGGCGAGTTGGCGGGCATGGCGCAAGTTTTGCAGTCGCAGTCGTTGGGCGGTTCTGAAGCTGCCTTTTCTGCCCCCTTTTCTGGCTTGTTACCCGTTCCGTTAATTGACACCTGTGGTACGGGTGGGGATGGCGCTTCTACTTTCAACATTTCGACGGCGGTTGCCTTTGTAGCGGCGGCGGCAGGAGTAGCAGTGGCTAAGCATGGTAATCGGGCGGCTTCGAGCAAAGTGGGTTCGGCAGATGTTTTAGAGAGATTAGGCGTCAACTTAGGAGCTGCGCCAGAGCGAATTAAGGCAGCGTTGCCAGAAGTGGGCATTACGTTTTTGTTCGCACCGGGATGGCATCCCGCCATGAAGCATGTGGCACCGTTGCGGAAAATGTTGAAGGTACGAACGGTCTTTAATTTGCTGGGGCCGTTGGTCAATCCGTTGCGCCCCACAGGGCAGGTTATGGGAGTATTTAACTCGGCGCTGGTAGAGACGTTAGCTGAGGCACTGAATCAGTTAGGCAGGCAAGAGGCGATCGTATTGCATGGACGAGAAAAGCTGGATGAGGCAGGATTAGCGGACTTGACCGACTTAGCGGTGCTGGCGGATGGACGGGTGCAGGCTTCAGTTCTTGATCCCGTAGAACTGGGGCTGACGGCTGCTCCTACTAGCGCCCTGCGGGGGGGGGAAGTGATGGAGAATGTAGAGATTTTGCGATCGCTTCTGCAAGGGAAAGGAACTCAGGCGCAAACTGATGTAGTGGCGCTGAATACGGCTTTAGCGTTAAAGGTGGGCGGGCGGGTGAGTGTAGATCCGGCTGATCCGGCTGCCTGCTATCGCCAGGGGATCAGTATTGCCAAGGACGTTCTTTCCAGTGGTACTGCTTGGACAAAACTAGAGCAACTGGTGGCGTTCTTAAAAGATTAGCGCTCCTGAAATTCCACTTCGTTTTCACGAATGGTGATATCGTAGTTGCCAAAAAAATCGTGACCTAACAAGCCTAAGCTGAGTTCAGCACCTCCCATGGCGACCAAAACATTCTTGGCTACCGCTCCCCCGACTTCAATAGAATCGACGTAGCCTAGCGAAAAAGACACGCCTTGGGCGCTGGCAGTATCTACGCTGGTTTCGCCCACCGAGCGAATTCCTAACGAAGCTGCCATTGTGGGCGTGATTAGGGTGCCACTGGCTCCGGTATCGACAATCATTTCGTAGGTTTGACTGCCATTGAAGGTAACGGCAATGACTGGAGTGTTGCCAGCACGTCTGACGATGGGGGCAAAAAAGGCTGTGCTTCTAGCAGCGGGTCTGACGTTGCTAGGGCTGGAAACTCTTCGTGACGGCGGGGGAGATGCGTTGGCGGCACTGGGAGCGCTGGAAGAAGCGATCGCCCGAGTCGGGGCAATGTTAGGACGGCTACCTTGGGATGTTCTGACCACGACTCCACCAGAATTGTTGGAGGTAGGGCGATCGCCTTGTTGTTGGGCAAACGCTAGGTTCCGGCGATAGTCTATGAGTTTTAGGGCTGCTTCGGCATGATGTTGGCTAGATTGTGAGACAGTTGACATCAACTGAATTGCCTGCTGCCAACGCTCTGCGACTAAATGCCAGTCGTCTTTTGACTGTGCTGACTGACTAATGTTAAAGGCACTGGAGGCGCGCGCAAGACCCAAGGCATAAGCGTCCGGCTGAGTCGCTGTTGTCGTTATTGCCGAAGGTGCCGCCGCTTGAGCTTGAGAAGCCTGAATTTGAGAACCTGGAACCGCCTCGCGATCGCCTTCTGAACGACTGACCCACAGAGGATTGCTACAGGCACTGACTATAGCCAAAGAACCTGAAAGGAATGCAAAAGTCATAGAACGAGACAGCGTGAACATAGCGATGCGCGATAAGTATTTCTCTCCTCAAGTTTTCCCGTAAAGGAAGGGGAGAGCAACAACGCTCTGGCGCTTACTAAAGCTCACTAAAGGTTAGGTTTCGCCCACCAGGTTCATGATCCTGGGCGGTTTACGACCTGCTGCACTTCTTCTGCTAAACCTGACTCTTGAACACAAACGGCATAAAGCTGAATAGGACTGAGACCGGGGATCGTTTGCTGGGCTTGCACAACTGACATACCAGGAGTGCTGCAAAAGTTAGAGACGACCTGACCGTACTGCTCAGTCGTGCCGACCAGGTTGGTCAGATTGTTAGTGCTTTGCAGGGTGGGGACGAGCCGCCCAATAATTTGTTCGGCGAGTACGGTTGTCGATTCGGACGAAGCAACAGGAATTATACTGCTGCGGACGATCGCGGTCTGTACGGCATTTTTTAGCACCGCTGTGCCATTGGGGCTGGTCAAAAAGGTCACGACCATTTCAGGACTGATGCTAGGGTTACTGGCAATGACGGTCTTCAGACCAACCAAACTAACCGCTGCCGCCACATCTGAAACGGTACCTAGATAGTTGTCATAAGGAATCGCTGCCTTGGTTTCGCCATTGGCGCACAGTACCGAACCATCGGCTTGAGCACCTGCTGCCAAATTAACGCCGCCTTGCTCTCGACAAGCATTAAGCGTGGTCTTAATGTCTGCTGAAAACATCGTCATTAGCTTTTGCAGAGCCGGGGAGGTCACGGTCGGGCTGGGTGCCGTTGAGTTCTGTTCAGCCGCGATCGCGGGTACAAAACCGCCCAGAGACAGAAAGCCACAGAGCGCTAAAACCGAAGAAATCCGTTGATTCATAGCGTTAATATTCACTAGCTAGTTACCGATTATTGTCTACAAATGACTTGCCGCATTGTCCGCATATTAGCAGGTAAATCTAGCCGCATGGCTTGCTGGATTAATTGGGACGGCACGGGAATGCTGGGAGTCGCGGCAACGGAATAGGTTAGCAAGGTGCCGGAGCCGTAGTCTTGTAGGTTTAAGTGGGCTGTAAAGTCTGAAAAGTTTCCCTTTTCCAGGCAAAACTGAATCTGTTGCCAGGAATTTTGATGGGCAGTTTCCACCACTTTTAGGTAAATTTCGACCTGGACGCTCAACATCCAAAAGGCTTTGCTCGCAACTTGGTAAAGCCGCTTGGGGTTGCGGGCGCATTCGCTTAAAATTTCACTTGTTATTAGGTCGGGAAAGAACTGCACCCAGCGGGGATAGTCGGTTACTTTTTGCCAAACGCAGGTGCGCGCTAAAGGCACGTACATTTGAGCGGTGACAGCGCCACCCCAGGCAGAATGCGATCGCGTGGTTAGTAAAATTTCTCCTTCGAGTAAACAGGCTTGATAGTTTCGATTTGACCCGATCGCCAGGTCGTTAGAAGTTAGTAAAGCTACGGTTCCATTGGTCATTAATTCAACTTCTCCTCATTACATCCACTATTGACGCAGTCGTAGTATTCCTGTAGAGCCACTTAAACGGTTCCTTTGCTTGAGCTAAAAATCTTGTTAGTCGTTTGTAACAAGTATAAATACATACCATGCAAAGGCGTGATATCTGCCAATTACGTAGAATGCCAGTTGTCAAAAGTAAAAAAAATCTGCTCTTCCCTGAGATACCTTTGTTGGTTATAGCTCTCAGATATCTGCTTAATAAAAATGTTTGTTCCTAACCTGATGAAGATTTGAAAAATATTTTATTGACGAAGAGCCTGGCTCTCCATACTTTGAGTCTTTAATGCAGCGGCGGCTGGCTTTGAGGCAGGTTGACTCCACTCGTTCCGCCGTTAATCTGCCTACTTGCTCTGCCAGAATGACTCTCTCATGCCACAATTAGTTTCGACTGTTTCAGTTTATGTAGAGGTACAAAGTCCGTGAGGCGTTCTCCTAACCTAGCTCTGACCATTTTTTTGTACGTTGCAGGTATCTTGCTGGTGTTTATGGCAACGGTGCTATTGATTCAGACATTTGCTAAAGTAACGATTCCGACGACGGCGATCGCAGCGCTAGCGTTGCTGGCAGTTGGGGCAGGAATTTTGGCAGGGGTGCGTCGAGGGTGATGACTGGGGAAAGACTTTTCCAGAACAGTGGCTCTAGAGCATCAGTAAGTTGTCTAAGGAATAGCTATGAAGCGACGGATGAGACCAGCCACAACGGTGTTTTTGACCATTCTCTGTATCTCCATCTTGACGTGGTTGTTGAGGGGGATCGGGTTGTTAACTTTTTTGCCAGGGGGATTTCTATGGACTCTGATTTTTATGACCGTTGGAGCTGGGGTATTTAGTGCAATCCAGGGAACAAGGCGGTAAGCGATATGGCACGAAGTATTGTTAGAGTGACGCTAGAAGAAATTGAGCAATATCGTACTGAGTTGGCAGACGACCCGATCGCCCTCAGAGCGTTAGAGATGATTGAAGACTGCGAAGGCGATTTGGAGGATGCTGCGATCGCCCTGGCGCTACAGGTGGGTCAAGAGCCTGACCAGACAGATTCTTGGCTAGATGGGATGGCAAAACGGTGGCGGGTCTCTTTGTGCAGTGGTGATTTAAAAGAGAGTTTGCTAGCGGGCTCGGTGGGTCAAGCGGTGCGATCGCTTTCTACCGATACGATGCTGCCCTCTGCCCTAGCGACGCCGATCGCCCTTTACGTGTTAAAAACTGGCGTAGAAGCCTTTTGTGAGCCGCTTCAAGAAAAGCTTTAACTTTCCCGATCAGTTTCCCGATAGCACGCTCTTTCTTAATTAGCCTTCTTTCCCAGATCCGCCTCTCTTCCAGGTCAGCCTTTCGCATGAATCAGCCTCTATCGCCTACTCCACTCATCCGTGCCCATGTCTTTGTCTCTGGCAAAGTGCAAGGGGTAGGCTACCGTGCCTCTGTCTGGGATATGGCAGCTCTGTTGCACCTTAACGGGTGGGTATGCAACCTGCACGATGGTCGGGTTGAAGCGCTTTTCGAGGGTTCCCCAAGCTCCATTGAGGAGATGATTCGTTGGTGCCACCAAGGATCGCCCGTTGCCCAGGTCAGTCAGGTGACTGTGGACTATGAAACTGCTGAAGGACTAAAAGGGTTTGAGGTGGAACGGACGCGCTGATGGGGTGAAATGACTGAGCCGGGAACAAAGGATAAAACACAAAGAGTCATCCAACTTGTAAAGTGAACAGTAATCAGCGATCTAAACTATCGCAAGATGTAGATTCTTGAAGATCTGGGCAACCTGTATACGCTTCCCCTTTCCCCTTTCCCATCATGGATTCCCTCCCTCCTAATCAATCGGCTCAAGTTCGTCAAACTCGGCAGCAGTTTGTCAACCCAGAAGATTATCTTTCGTATGAGCTGGGTAAGGCGGTGCGAGAATTGCCGCCGCTCTATACCAGGGTGTTGGCAGGAACCTTGACTGGAATTGTGATCGGGACGATTGGCTGGGCGTATTTGAGTAAAATTGACGAGGTGGCGACCGCCCAGGGTGAAATTATCCCGACATCGCAAATTCGTCCGGTGCGGGCGCTAGAGGGTGGGGTGATTAGCGAAATTAAAGTGAAAGAGGGCGATCGCGTCAAGCAAGGCGATGTGCTGATTGAGCAAGACCCAGCTTTATCGAAAACAGAGGTCGATCGCATTCAGCAAAATGTTGCCCTGATCCGCCAAGACGTGGCTCGGTTAGAGGCGGAAAGCAAAGGCAGTAGCAGCAGTGGCTCTGCCATTCAAGACCAACTGATTGCCTCTCGTCTGCGCGAATTTGATACTCGCCAAGCGACTGCTAACGCCGATGCTCAACGTCAAGTTGCGGTCATTGGTGAAGCAAGAGCTAAGTTAACTCGTCTTCAAGAAAACTTGAAGAGTGCTAGAGCGACTGCAATCAACGCTGAGGAAAGGGAATCTAGTCTCCGTCAATTAGTTGAGCAAGAAGGAGCGGTGCCCCGATTTGACTATTTGCAAGCCAAAGATCAGTTAACTGAAGCACAAAATCAGATTTCTTCTTTAGGTCAAGATATTCTGGCGCAGCAGCAGTCGATTCAACAAGCTGAACAATCTTATACGGGGGCGCAACAGTCGGCAAATCGTTTAAGTTCAGAGCGGCAAAGCGAAATTTTGACGCAAATGAATCAGCGGCGGCAAGATTTGACTGAACTGGAAGGGCAACTGATGCAAGCCCAGGTAAGGGCAAAAGGGCAGGTGATTGTGGCTCCTATTTCGGGCAAAATCTACAACATTCAAACTAGCCTAGCTGAACGCACGATCGCGCCAGGTCAAGACTTGCTCTCGATTTTGCCTGATAGTCATGACCTATTGGTGGAAGCAAAAGTTCTGAACCGCGACATTGGATTTATTAAAGAAGGGATGCGGGTTAAGGTGAAAGTTGCAACGTTTCCGTTTCAGGAGTTTGGAACGATTGATGGAGAGGTTGTGAAACTGACTCCAAACGCAACATTGGATAAAGATTTAGGCTTAGTTTATACCGTGCGAGTTATGTTAAAGCGTAAGACTATTAACGTTGAAGGGAAAGATGTTGAGCTAACGCCCGGAATGGCGGTTACTGCTGAAGTTGTCACGAGGAAGCGATCGATTTTAACGTTTATGCTGGAACCTATTACACGACGGTTTAGTGAAGCGTTGACGGAACGGTAATCGGGTTATGAGTTCCTGAAATAGAAATTTGGGCTTGACCTCAACCGATTCTAAAGATAGGATTTGTATCAGTTCATTGGAATGTTGATATGTCTACACAGCAGCAATCTCTACGTCAGTCCTCCACCCAAATATTTGGGCTAGGACTGCTGCTGCCCGTTGGGCATTAATAATTTTTTACTCTAGATAAGCGATCGCTTTCGTTTCCCCTCAATTCCAGCGGGAGTTTGGGAACACCAGATTTACCTAGTTTTTTGTACTTCTAGCATTTATTTTTTGGAGGCTTTTATGCAACGCCATCTCAGTTTTGCTGCGCTGCTCCGACTGCTGATGGGTTGTCAGGTTCAGTCTGTGCGAAAACCTGGTAGCCCTGATTGCATTGGCATTGCGTCGCATTCTCATCCACCTCGTCATTACTATTCTCAAAGGAAATGATCTCATTATGTTGACTAATCCCACGACCAAGTACCGCGCCTTTCCTGCTGTCGATTTACCCGATCGCACTTGGCCTTCTCAGACGATTACCCATCCTCCCATCTGGCTCAGTACCGATTTGCGGGATGGCAATCAGGCATTAATTGAGCCGATGAATGTTCAGCAAAAATTGCGATTGTTTCAGCTTTTAATTGATATTGGGTTTCGAGAAATTGAAGTGGGGTTTCCCTCTGCTTCTCAGACCGATTTTGATTTTGTGCGATCGCTGATCACAGACGATTTAATTCCTGATCATGTCACCATTCAAGTTTTAACGCCTGCTCGGGAAGCGTTGATCCGTCGTACCTTTGAATCATTGCAGGGGGCAAAGCGGGCGATCGTTCATCTTTATAATGCGACTTCTCCCACATTTCGACGCATTGTGTTTAGATGCGATCGCGCCGAAACTGTAAAGTTAGCCACCTCTGCGGCACAGCTTTGCAAAGAACTTGCCGCCAAACAACCCGAAACGGCTTGGTATTTTGAATACTCACCCGAAACTTTTACCGCTACAGAGTTAAACTTTGCTAAGACGATTTGTGATGCAGTTTTAGACGTTTGGCAACCGACACCGCAACACAAAGCCATCATTAATCTTCCGGCAACGGTGGAGGTGGCAACGCCCAATGTTTTCGCAGACCAAGTGGAGTGGATGCATCGTCATTTGGTGCGGCGAGATGCGGTGGTGTTGAGTGTGCATCCCCCGATCGCGGCTGTGGCATTGCGGCAGCAGAGTTGGCGCAGATGGCAGGAGCCGATCGAGTGGAGGGCTGTTTATTTGGCAATGGCGAACGAACGGGGAATGTAGATTTGGTCACGTTGGCATTAAATCTTTATACCCAAGGTATTCATCCGGGCTTGGATTTTTCTAACATTAACGCAGTGGCGCGGGTGGTTGAAGAGTGTACCCAATTGCCAATTCATCCGCGTCATCCTTACGTCGGTGATTTGGTGTTTACGGCTTTTTCTGGATCGCACCAAGATGCCATTAGAAAAGGCTTGGCAGTGCAGCAAGAGGGAGTATGGGAAGTGCCTTATTTACCGATTGATCCCGCTGATTTGGGGCGCACCTACGAGTCGGTGATTCGGGTTAACAGCCAATCGGGTAAGGAGGGAATTGCTTTTTTGCTAGAGCGCGATTATCACCTGGTTTTACCGCACCGATTGCAGATTGAGTTTAGCCGCGTGGTGTAGCAGTCGATGGATCAGCACGGGCAGGAAATGGATGCTGCGAGTCTTTGGCAGTTATTTGAACAGGAGTATGTGCAGTCAACGCCCTTCCAGTATCTTTCCCATCGTTTATTAGAGGTAGAGCGGAATGTGCAGACGATCGCCACAACGCTCCAAGTCAATGGGCAACTGAGGCAGATGAACGGGCAAGGGAATGGCCCGATTGATGCATTTCTAAATGCGTTGAATTTGGGGATATGTGTTTACCACTATGCAGAGCACTCGCTGAGTCAGGGTAGTGATGCGAGGGCGATCGCCTATGTAGAGATTGGGGGGGATGATTTCACTAGATCAGTTTATGGGGTGGGAATTCATGACAATATAATCACGGCTTCACTGTTGGCGATTTTGAGTGGTGTGAATCGCGCTTTGAATCAAGAGAATACTGACATTATTTTGAAAAAAGTTAAGGCTATGACGGGCACTTAGTTTACTGAGATCTTGCACCACTCGCAACACCCACCCGGAATTGAAATTCCGGGCTAACGCAACGAAGTCCGTTGAAACGGACTAAAGAACTTGGCAGACAGGCTTTCAACCCATTTTAATGGGTTTTGTCTATTAGCCCCGAATTCATTCGAGGGTGGGCTATTAAGAAAGGTGCAAGATCTGAGTTTACTTTATCTGATATAAAAAGCGATCGCTCTTGAGGGATGTTTGAAAAGTATCGCCAATCATCTGTAGGGGCGTAGCATTCGGCACAGAAGTTCTTGGACTCACCGAAAAGTGGTCGTCCGAGTGCCGCGCCCTTACACCCTAGTGTCGCATCGACAACTTTCAAACATTCTATTGGGGGCGATCGCTTTTCATGTAACATCTTGAGTGTTTTAAACGTTAATCTTCAACCTTGATTTTTTTACTTTCTCATAACGATCGAAGTTTAATTAATTTGGGTAATGCAAAGCGATCGCATTTCTATGACAGGCCTACCATTGATGAACAGCATCAACTTAGAGCTTCTGTAAAATTAGCTTTCTGAGGGTTTTATATCGATATGTAACAATTTCAGCTTTCCGTTAACAAACGTTGCAGATACTTGGTCCCCTTGTTAGTGTGTGCTTGTTGGAATTAATGATTGATTTTTGAGCTAGGAGGCACAACTCAATGATTGCTCAAATTCTTTGTTTGTAAGATTCTCTATTCTTTCACTCCAGAATGGCATTTCAGAATAGTTGGAGTGGATAAGGTTACAAGCGTGTGATGAGACTTATTTCGCAATTAAATTCACTCGATTCTCGAAAGCATTAGTCACCTGTTGCCCCACCTGCGCCAAGAATACGAAGTCGAAAGATGATTTCAGCTTAGCGTTGCACGATGAGATTCCAACTTGGAGGCTTTAAGCATGAATATTAAAGGAAAGACGGCGCTTGTGACAGGAGCGTCACGCGGCATTGGTCGGGCGATCGCCCTGGAACTGGCTCAAAAAGGGGCGAAACGACTGGTATTAGTGGCTCGTAACTATCAGCGTTTAGTTGAAGTGGCGGCTGAAATTGAGGCATTAGGAGTAGAAGCAATTCCTCTAGCTTTGGATTTATCTGAACGGGTGGAAGTTAATATTGCGATCGCCCAAGCATGGCGGGATCACGGGCCGATTAACTTGCTAGTGAACTGTGCTGGCGTTGCTCATCAATCGCCCTTTTTGCAATCTCAATTACCCAATGTACAAGAAGAAATTGTCACGAATTTAATGGGTATGTATACGATGACGCGATTAATTGCTCGACGGATGGCGGTACAGCGGCAAGGCACAATTGTGAACGTATCTAGCTTAATGGGAAAAGTTGCTGCGCCGACAATGGCAACGTATTCAGCCACTAAGTTTGCTATTGTCGGATTCACTCAGGCATTGCGGGGTGAACTGGCTGCATACAACATTCGGGTCGTTTCTTTACTGCCTTCGCTAACAGATACAGATATGGCGCGTAATCTCCAGTGGTTTCGGTGGGTTGTCCCGACGACATCGCAGGAGGTGGCTAAAGCGCTGACGACTGGGCTGGAAAAAGGCTCTACTGAAATTTTGGTAGGGTGGCAAAGTCATTTAGCGGTGCTAGGGAATCGGGTGGTTCCTGGATTGATGGAACGGTTCTTACAAGTGGCAGCTCCGCTGTTGCCCAGACGCAAGCCGCTGTATAGAGCGGAATTTGAGCGGGGAGAAAACCTCCCTAGCTTCATTCGTGGAATGTAGCGAACTCTGCCTATGTTCTAATTGAATACTTCAGATCTTGCACCTCTTGCACCAATATCATTAACCCGATTTTCCGCCGTTAAATAAGCCTCAAAACCCTGGTTTCTCCTCAAAAAAGTGGCTTGTTGAGAAAGGTGCAAGATCTGAGATATACTCAACTCGACTTAAAAATAGACTTTCCAAAAAGGCTCTACAAGCCCTACTCAGAAAAACTTTAATCGTTTTTCCAAAAGTCTAATCTTCATCCGTGGGCAGTATAAGTTGGGTCGATGAACCAAGAATCCCCCGCATTCATGCGTGGGGAGTGTCAATCCACCTCCGCTGTCACTATCCTTATCCTAGACAATCCCATTTCCCTGCACAATATGCTTCACCGTCGTCAACGTCTCCAGGCTAATTAATCCTCGCCGATGTCCCTTCTGGTTCGACATTCCTAGAGCTACAGCACTTCCCCGCTTTGGATTCCGATCAAACCTGGGTGTTGCGTTGATGTAGGTCATGGCGCTATTAACCCCCAGGGCAAACTGACGACTTTCTTGATACGACTCAGTGGCTAAACAGTCGGCATGACCGCTGCTGTGCTGGTTAATCCAGGTGATAGCGGTTTCCAGACCGTCTACGCTTTTGAAGGCGATCGCCCGATTCAAATAAGGCTGTCCCCATTCGGCATGACTAACCACGCCCACAAATACTTCTGGAAACTCTGCCACCAAAGTTTCATCGCCCCGCAGCTCAAACCCCTGTTCTTTAAGCCCATTCCATAGCATTGTTAGAGAAGTGGAGCTGTGATGACGGTTAATCAGCACCTTTTCGATAGCGTTAACGGGTTCTGGATCGCTTTTATGGCTATCTAAAATCATCCAGCGGGCAATATCCAGGCTGCCCGTGGGCGACCAATAGAGATAGCAGTTACCGATCGCCGTCTGTAACACTGGAGCCGTCGCTTGCCGCATCACCTGCTGCACCAATCTGGGGCGACCGTAGGGAATCACCAGGTTAATGTATTGATCTTGGGTCACCAGTTCTCGAATTAAATCGCCCTGTTCAGAAGGCAAAAGCTGCACACAGTCAACAGGTAAGCCCGCATCTTCAAGAGCGGCTTGAAGAATATTGGCGATCGCTTGGTTCGAGTGACTGGCTTCAGGGCTGCCCCGCAGAATCAGGCTGTTGCCCGTGCGAATGCAAAGCCCAGCGGCGATCGCCCCCAATTCTGGCAACGCCTCATAAATTAGCGCAATCACGCCCAAGGGCATCAACTGGCAATAGGTTTGGCATTGATCGACCTGATAGGAAGGAATATTCAACACTTGCTGAATGGGATCAGATGTTTCGCTCAAGCGATGGAGCACCCGCCCTACGATTTGCAGCCGCTCGGGGGTTAATTTTAACCAATCTAAAATCAAATCAGGAACCGCCATCTCGCGGCTGGCTTCCAAATCGAGGGTGTTTGCCTCTAAAATGTCGTCTTGTCGCTTTAGCAGCGCCTCAGCCATGAGCTGAAGGGCACGACTTCTCTGTGTCCCCTTTTTAGCTGCCAGTTCTAAGGAGGACTGATAGGAGCGATAGGTGTTAACGGTTAAATCAGGTGAGGCGTTCAAGGCAGTTTTGGCGGTGTTTATCGAGAAAATGGGTTGAAAACCCCGTGCTTATAGCACGGCTTTACAATACTTTTGTTCTAACCTACAAACTAGGCGATAGAATGTAAGCATGACCCAAAAAGCTTTCAAGTACCGCTTCTATCCGACTCCTGAGCAAGAAACCTTGCTTCGGAGAACGTTGGGCTGTACTCGATTGGTCTATAATCGTGCCCTTGCTGCAAGGACTGAGGCATGGTATGAACGACAAGAAAGAGTGGGATATAACCAAACTTCTAGTTTGCTGACAGACTGGAAAAAGCAAGATGAACTTGATTTTCTCAATGAAGTCAGTAGTGTACCGTTGCAACAAGGTTTGAGGCATCTGCAAGCCGCTTTCAGTAACTTCTTTGCAGGACGGGCGCAATACCCCAACTTTAAGAAGAAGCGAAATGGCGGTAGCGCCGAATTTACTAAAGCTGCTTTCAAATGGCGCGATGGTAAATTGTTCCTGGCTAAAAACCTCGAACCCTTGAACATCCGCTGGAGTCGGACAATTCCAGAAGGTTCTGAACCGTCCACCGTGAAGGTAAAGCTCTCGCCCTCTGGACGCTGGACGGTTTCGTTGGTGGTGGATATCGAGATTGAGCCATTGTCTGAGTCTCCTAACGTGGTTGGGATTGATTTGGGTATCACGAGCTTGATCGCGCTGAGTACGGGTGAAAAGGTTGCTAATCCCAAGGGCTTTAAGGCTAAACGTGCCAAACTGCGAAAAGTGCAGAAGGCGTTGAGCCGCAAGCAAAAGGGTTCTAACAACCGTTACAAAGCCCGTCTGAAAGTCGCTAAAGTCCATGCAGAAATTAGCGACGCAAGACAAGATTTCCTTCACAAGTTGACGACTCGATTGGTGCGTGAAAACCAAACCATCGCCGTTGAGGATTTGG
>Ga0335397_10004817_pt1 | contig 17741 bp, 14 predicted proteins | sample MAT04_FD_205740 | JGI IMG/M metagenome (GOLD analysis project Ga0335397, IMG submission 205740) | Freshwater microbial communities from Lake Fryxell liftoff mats and glacier meltwater in Antarctica - MAT-04 (spades assembly) (version 2) ... | reverse complement strand
GCCCTGCACCTGCGGCCGATACAGTAAAACCAGCCGGGGCAACCTCACAACCTGCTCCTCAGCAGGCTGCTGCCAAAGCCCCCGCCATTGAGCTAAAGGCCAGCCCGGTAGCTGCCGCTATGATAGCAGACAAAAAGGTAGATCCATTAACCATACACGCAAGCGGCTCGTTAGGTAAAATTATGAAGAATGATGTGTTGGCAGCATTAGCCAACCCTGGCAAAAAAGCGGTAGAAGGTCAGGAAATGTTTAGCCGTAACGAGCGCACCGAAAAAATGAGTAACCTGCGCAAAACCATTAGCCGCAGGCTGGTAGAGGCTAAAAATACTACCGCCATGTTAACCACTTTTAACGAGGTAGACATGGGGCCCGTTATGGAACTACGCAAACTGTATAAAGATAAGTTTAAAGAAAAGCACGGCGTAAACCTTGGCTTTATGAGCTTTTTTACCAAAGCCGCCTGTTATGCATTGCAGGAGTGGCCATCGGTAAATGCATACATTGATGGTGAACATTTAATATACCACGATTATTGCGATATTTCCATTGCTGTATCGGCGCCTAAAGGATTGGTAGTACCGGTTATTAGAAATGCCGAAAGTTTAAGCATGGCCGAAATAGAAAAAAAAGTAGTGGAACTTGCCACCAAAGCACGCGACAATAAATTAACTATGGACGAAATGCAGGGCGGCACCTTTACGCTTACCAATGGGGGCGTTTTTGGCTCTATGCTGTCCACACCCATTATTAACATACCACAAAGTGCCATTTTAGGTATGCATAAAATTGAAGATCGCCCTATGGCGGTAAACGGGCAAGTGGTTATTAAAAGCATGATGTACCTGGCGCTTAGCTACGACCATAGGGTTATTGATGGCCGCGAAAGCGTTAGTTTTTTGGTAAGGATAAAAGAGTTGCTTGAAAATCCGGAATTGTTGCTGTTTGGAAAAGATCCGGTAAAAACGTTATTACAATTATAATTGCATTTCAAAAAATAAAATCAGTGGGGCTGCCGTTTTAATGGCAGCCCTTTTTATTAGCGCCAATATCCAACGTATGTTTCATGAAAAAAATAGTTTATTCAATTATTGTGCTTATTGCAATCTGCTCTTTCTCGTGTCAAAAATTTGTTGAGTGGCATGTTGACCCAATTACGAAAGAGGTAGCAGGAGATTCCAGCCTGTACATTAACCAACCTTCAGCGGTATTGGTAACACTGGTGGCACTTACCGGCAACGAAGCCATTACCACTGCATTTACGTATGATAGCCTAAACCAATTGATATCTGAACATAGTACAGGCCAGCAAAACGGTAAGGTGGTAGATGATTACAAAAAGTTTTATCGCGATACGCTCGGACGAATTGTACTCGTAGCTCAGCTATCTGGCTTAAGCACAAATGTAACCGATACATTGTTTACCAACGTTTGGTACGACGAAGATGAACCAGCGTTTTTACGTACAGTTGGTACTGTGGTAGTAAACGGTAAAAAATTGGACGATAGTACTTTGTATACGTACGATGGAAATGGCAATGTTGGCATGCGCAAAAGTTACAGAAAACCGCAGGGCGCCACAGGCCAGCTGACACTTCAACAAAGGCAGGAATTTAATTATCAAAATAAAAATTTGGTTGCTTTTAAAGATTTTGGGGATAGCAGCGGGGTATTACTTTTGAATGAAAATTGCCGGTACCAGTTTGATAACCGAGTTAACCCACTACCATTGTACAACGAAGCATTTTTAACGGGTAGAATGGAGTCGGCTTCGAAAAATAATTTGGTGAAGACAGAAGTGGCCGATTTGGTGTCGGCACAGTTTAATACACAATTGACTAACTCGTTGGCTTATGGTGCCAAAAGTAAACCAGTAAGTGGCATTACTACTTATGCCAATGGAAACATTTCAAGGCTTACTTTTACCTATAAATAGCCGCCAGGTTATGTGTTTTTAGTTATAAATTACCGTGTATTATTAACATGGTGTAGGTAAATTTTTTTGTTTGATTTTAACTAGTATTGGTACAGCCAGTACTTTTGTACGTACACCTGTTATATGTCTATCGTTTTATCGCATTTAAATACGGCCCAAACAATTGTTGTACAATACAAGGGCGATCTTCCGTTTTCCATCTACCTAAAAAACTTTTTTTCAAAAAATAAAAAATATGGTAGTAAAGACCGTAAAAACATAGCGGCGCTGTGCTTTGCATATTACAGGGTGTGCAAAGCCTTTAATAGATATGATGTAGCCGAAGTAATAGTGAGGGGCGTTTTTTTAACTGCCACTACCAGCAACCCGCTATTGGCCGAAAAGCAACCCGGATGGAATAGTGTTGCACACGAACCGGTGGCCTTAAAGCTTTTGATGCTTATAGCAGATGCCGAAAGTTTTTTCCCCTTTCAAAAAGAATTAAGTGCAGAAATAGAACAAAAAGCGTTTGGTATATCGTTTTTACTTCAACCCAAATTATTTATCAGGCTACGGCCAAATGGCTTACAATCGTCGCTTAAAAAACTGGCGGCGGCCCAGCTTTCTTTTAAAAATATAAATGAAACCTGCCTTGCTTTTGAAAACGGTACAAAAGTGGAAGCAGTGCTGGAACTTAATAAAGATTATGTGGTGCAGGATTATAACAGCCAGCAAACCATTGGGTTGTTGCAAAATGTTTTTTCTGTAAATGCACCGATAAACGTATGGGATTGCTGCGCCGCCAGTGGCGGAAAGTCAATTATGGTGGTTGACCAATTGAAGCAGGTACAATTGACTGTATCGGACGTACGCGATTCCATTTTGGCCAATCTTGACAAACGGTTTAAAGCCGCTGCTATAAAAAATTATCATTCGTTTGAGGCCGACCTAACCCAACCCGCGGCCATTACATCAAGGTTTGGCAGCAGGCCTTTTGACCTGGTTATTTGCGATGCACCTTGTAGCGGATCTGGCACCTGGGGCCGTACACCCGAGCAACTGGCTTTTTTTAATCCGCTGCAAATTGACCAGTATGCCCAGTTACAAAAAAAGATAACTACTAATGTTATATCGGCCATAAAAAAAGGGGGTTACCTTTTGTATATTACCTGCTCGGTATTTAAAAAAGAAAACAAAGACGTAGTGGATTTTTTAATTGAAAAATACCCTTTAAAACTGGTGAATATGCACGTGCTTAAGGGGTACGAAATACAGGCCGATACTATGTTTGCAGCGTTAATGCGGGTGGAAAAATAAAGGCTGCATAATTGCTATAAAACTGGTAATATAAGCAGGTTAACCTTTTTTTATTTTTCGGGAAACTACGGCAACTTCATTACCCGTATAGTTTGCTTTTGCGTTTTGCTTATGTATTGTAAAAAGTAAGCACCCGGTTGAAGCAGTTGTACCGGCAGCGTAACTGTTTGGTTTTGGCCTTCTGTTATGCTTAGTTGCTGTTCAATAAGTTTACTGCCCTTTACATTTAACAACCTAAAAGCAACCGTACCTGTTTCGGGTGCGGTAAACCCTACCTGTAGTGTGCCGGTAAAAACATTGCCCGGGTTTAAACGAAGCCAATTGCCTGTGGCCGAAAAGTTTTTTTGCAGCAGTACTGTTTTGCTGTTAACACTGTCCATATACCTCACTGCATAATTACCGCCTGGCAACACATTAAGGTTAGTAAACAAAAACGTATATACTTCCTGTTGTTCAGTAAAAAAGGGCAGCGTATATAAAACTTTTCCCGATGTATTTAAGAGGTCAACCCGTGCGGCACCATCTACCTGGGCTACAAAAAATCCATCAATTAAAGTGGTAAAGGGAGCAGGACCTGCTACCAGCCAGTTACTTCCAAAAGCGGCATCGTTCTGTTGTTTTTTTAAAATGCGATAGGCCGTTTTCATATTGGGTATGCCATAGCCAAACCGGTTGTCGGGGGTGGCGTACCTGTCGGCGCTTTTGTAAACAGCATTCAATAGTTTCATATTACCTGCTGTAGGAAAAGCCTGCCATAAACACGCAATAAGCCCTGCAATATTTGGATTAGAATACGAGGTGCCATTACCACTTGCCGGTTGGCTATTGGTGTTTACCAAAATAGTACCCAAACCTACCGATACAATATTTGGCTTTACCTTACCGGGATAACCGTAGCTGCTAAAGCTGGCTATTTGCCCATTTGCGTTTACCGCACCCACGGCGCAAACACTATCGCCATCAGCCGGAAAACCAATATATCTCCACTGGGAGCTTCCTTCGTTTCCGGCGCTATTCATAACAATCATTCCCTTTTTTGCGGCTACGCCAGCACCTTGGGTTACCATTGTTTGATTTTTGTAAAACTGAAGGTAGTTGTGGTTAAATGTAGGATTGTCAAAATCGGTATATCCTAACGACGAGGAAATTATATCGGCACCCGAGCTATCGGCAAACTCTGCCCCCACAACCCAGTTATGTTCTTCAATAAGGTATTCCGACGCAGTATTTTCAGTACGTAGCAGCCAGTAATTTGCATGCGGTGCGGTGCCCACCACACGGCCGGGTAGGTTAGCAGCCATTATGCTTAGGCAATTGGCACCGTGGCTGTCATCTTCGTTAACACTATTATCAAAAGCAACAAAATCACGGTCGCCTAAAAATTGCCTGTTAATGCGTGCGCTGTCAAAAGCAGTATTCAGCTTATATTTTGCAAAACCTCCATCTAATACAGCTATCTGCATGCCCTCGCCACGAAAGCCCTTGTTGTGTAAAAATTCACCTTCGTGTAAGTGTACCTGGTTGTAGTTAAGGCCATAATTAATTTCGTTGCCGTTAATGCCTGTGCCGTTGCTAGTTTCATTAATGGTGGAAATTGTTTCTACGGCAAATTTGGTAATAGGTTGTTGCTGGGATACCAGCCTGAAACCAGCCCCCGAAATATTTTTTACAAAGCCAAGATCCCTCACCTTGTTTAAAGCGCTAATACTACTGGTTTGTACCAATAACTGGTTTAGCCAACGTGAGGTGCTCACTATAGTTATATTTTCAATTTTGGCTATACTATCCATGTATATTTTTGACACGGGCAGGTCAAGGCTGTCCATGGCAATTTGTTGCCTTTGGCGCCTTGCAACAGCGCGTGCCGACAAGTACTGCAGTGGCGTGGCAACAGTAAAAGCCGTGCCCGCTTTGTTGTACAGCTCAATAATATACTTTGGTAATTGCGCTGGTACCTGTGTAGCAATTAACAAAACCAACGGCATAAACCATTTTTTGGCAGGCATTTGCATCAATTTATATTAAGTTGTTTGCTTGTCAATGGCCGTTATCATGCTTTTTAATAGGTGCCGGTAAATTGAAGCTTAACGCCGTAACTGGCATCTTCATACTTAGCAGGAGGCGGGGTAGTTTGATAGGTCCAGTGTAAAAATTCTTTATAAATTAAACCTACGCCTTTGGCATATACTTCCACTCCAAAATTGCGTTGTTGGTAGTTGTTTGGGTCAAATGGGCCGGGCGGCGAGGTTTCGTTATGTTGAAAAACATAAATGGTACTATCAAAAGTAATATTGCGTACGGTGTAAGGTTGTTCCACATTTTGATAAGCATACTCCCACTCATCTAAATAGGGAACCAGCGAATTGATTGATTTTGTATCGATATACGAATGAGCCTTCCAGCTATAGCCTTCAACAACGGGTAAGTGAAGTTTTACAAATCGCTTGTTATTATCCACGTATTCAATAGTAGTAGGGGTAACCGTAGCAGTGTAGGTAGCGGCAAACCGCCAGGGTTGATTGCCAGCCGTATCCCTAATGGTTCTAAATATTCTAAACACCTTGCGGCCCTGGATATCAGTAAATGTAGACTCAACCGAGTCCTTTGCCTGGTAGCTTTTTACAATCAGCCTTGACCCAAACGAGAAGGGGACTGTTGAATCGAGCCGGTACAGATAATTTTTGCCCACTTGCAATGGATAGTAATCCTGCAGCGAGGCACTTTTAAAATCTTCGGTTTGTTTTTTACAACCTATTGCCAGGTAGCAAAAGGCAAACACAACAATCAGGTAAAAAAGATGCTTCATTTGTTTATTTAATGCGGGTGTAAGATACCGTTTTTTACTAAGTGGGTATTGCAGCGTAAAACACGCGGTAATATTATTAAAATGAGTTGCTTACCCTTTACCGGGCAATTATGGTGCTTAAACCAACCTATACTTTGCAAAGAAATTAAAATGTAGCCACTCATCCCGTTTATATAAACGTAAAAAAATGTAAACCTTATCTTTAGGGCTCATTTGTTTTTATGACATTTTTAGATACCCTGTCGCTTTCGTTTAGAACAGTAAAAAGTAACCGCCTGCGCACTGGCCTTACAGTAGCCATTATTGCTTTTGGTATAATGGCACTGATAGGCATAATTACCGCCATTGCCGCCATGAACCAAAGTTTGAAGGAGAACTTTAGTACGCTGGGTGCCAATGCCTTTAGCGTTCGGTATAAGGCCCGAAATATTCGTATTGGTAATAACTCGCAAAAAAGTGGGGCTATTAAAAAGGGTGCCAAAAAAGAAAAAGTATCCAATGTTGGTAAAGCCATTACCCGCGACCAGGCCGAGCAGTTTATAGAAAATTATAAGTTTCCGGCAACGGTTGGGTTGCAATTAAGCGGACCACGGTCGCTGCGCATAAAATATAAAAATAAAGAAACCAACCCCGATGTAACAGTTAATGGTGGCGACGAAAACTTTTTAAGCATCAATGGCTATTCGCTGGCAAAGGGGCGAAATTTTAGTAAACTGGATGTAGAAACCGGTAGAAACGTGGCACTTATTGGTAGCGATGTAGCAATTGTTCTTTTCGGAAAAAATAAAGAAGCAGCAGTAGATAAAATTATTAAGATCGGCAACCTTCCCTACAGGATTATAGGTTTGCTTGACTCAAAAGGCTCCAGTGTTTTTTTACAAAGCGATAAAGTAATCGTATCAACCTACAACAATGTTAGAAGATTGCCCGGCACCAGCGATAGTTACACAATTAATGTTAAGGTGGACGATTTAACGCAAATGGATCCTGCAATAGGTGAGGCAACTGGTACTTTTAGGCCCATAAGAAGATTAGGCACAAAGGATAGTGAGAATTTTTTTATTGATAAAAGCGATAGCATAGCCGAAACATTTATTTCGCTGCTTGGAAGCATAAGCGGATCGGCAGGTGCCATAGGCCTTATTACCCTAATTGGTGCGGCCATAGGCCTTATGAATATTATGTTGGTTGCAGTAAACGAGCGCACTAAGGAGGTAGGCCTTATAAAAGCCATAGGCGGAACCCGCAAAAGCATCAGGAACCAGTTTTTATACGAGTCAATTATCATAAGCCTTTTGGGGGCAGTATTTGGAATTATTTTAGGCGTACTTGTGGGCAATCTATTTTCCATTGTATTATCTACCGGCTTTGTTGTACCATGGGCATGGGTAATTACAGGTATTGTTATTTGTAGCGTTGTTGGCCTTGCTGCCGGGCTTTGGCCTGCATTAAAGGCATCAAAGCTTGACCCCATTGTGGCCCTTAGATATGAATAGGGGTTTACACTAATGGCAAAATCGCTGCCCTTTTTTAGTGGAAAGTAATTGATATACCGGGGGCAATTTGGTACGTGTTGAAGCGTTTAACAATGTTTGGTTGTTTTAATTGTTGTTGAACCTCAATAAACTTCTTTACTTTTTTTTTCTTGTTATGGCTTAGTGTACTGTTAATTTAAGTGATTAAAAGTGCCTGATTATTTTTCGTATGTGGGTAATACAACGCTTGCCTGTTTTGGTATGCAATTTGTAAAACAATCAAAAAGTAGTGGTGACCTGCGAAATTATAATATCATGGTTTCTGATCTGCTTTTAAAAAAAGTGCAAACCATTGTTTTAATTTTCCGTGCTGTGATTGTGTGTATACATTGTTATTAGCACCGTTCTAAAATTACTTGGCTATGAAAAAAATAAGGATAATAATTTGTGATAATGATGAAGACGAATTATATTATGCAAATGAGGGTTTTAAGAAATCGGGCTTATTTGAGGTAATACAGGTGGTAGAGTCGGGCGACGATTTAATAGAGTTACTTGAAACTATGAATAAAAAGGATTTTCCGGACCTCATTTTATCAGACTTAAACATGCCCGGTAAAAACGGGTACGATCTTTTGGCCTTGTTAGGCAACGATCCGCAATTTGCAGACATTCCAATTTATATTTCTTCCACAGCCTTTTCGCAATTAACCATGGATAAATGTAGCAGGCTTGGAGCCAAAGATTATATAGTAAAACCCGATAATTTTAGCCGTTACGATATTTTTGCAATAAGCCTCTATGATAAAATTATGATTGAGTACCCCCGGTAGCAGTTTAAATGTTTACACCGGTATAGGTTTTTAATTTTGTACCATACTGCTGGTGCAAGCCCCCAATTGTTAAGTTTGGCTTTGCGGCGTCAAGGTTTTTAATCTTTGCTAAATATACTTTCGGTAGATGTTTTTAAAAACAAAGTATTCGCGGCAAGTGTAAGTGACATTAAAAGCGTTTCTGTTGAAAATTGTTAAAATTCGCTTCAACTTAAAATGTATTTACCATAAAAAAACCTGGCTTTATTGCCAGGTTTTTTTACGGGTTATTATTTTTTAACCTTTAGGGTTTAATGCGCGTGTTATTCTTTCTTTTATATCCAATAAATGCATTTTGCTCATACCATCAGTTGTTGTGGGTATGGCCGCGGTAACCTGGCCGTTTAATTTTAATAACTGCGCCCTGGCAATTGAGGTAATGTCGCTTCGGCTCAGGTCGGTAGTGTTTACCTGGCCACGGCCTAAACTTGTTAACACTATAAACCCAGCGGGCGACGAAGGATTTAAAATATTATCAAGCTTGTTTACGTAACTTTTTTGCAACGATCTTCTATAAAAATCAATGGCTTTTTTGGTTTTTAGTTCGGTAAAAAGGCCATCCTGTACATCGTTCATCATTTCAACTGCGCTATACGCATTTTCAGCCCCATAACGCTCAACCGAAACCTGCAAACGGTTAATACGCTCAGCGCTAAGCAAACTGTTTAAAGTGCTTTCCTGTGCAGCTAACACCGGGTCAGCATCGTCGCCAGGGTTATTAAACCGGTCCCAAATAGCCTTATTTATTAACCATTTTGGCGTGGTAAACAATTGTTTTTGTAAAAAACTGAGTGCTTCTTTTTGCCTGGCTTTAGGCAGTATCTCGTACACCGGCCCGCCTTGTACCGAGGTTTTAAAAGTTTCCGTAACGCCACCCACATTAGCGGTTACATGGCCCATATATCTTCTAAATTGGTTAATCAACTGCCCGTACATTTCTCCCAGGTTTATGTTTAAGTCCGTTTCTTCGCTGGTCCACTCTGGCAGTTTAGATAAAATAAATTGCAGGTTTTTAATACCATATTCGCCTGCCCTGGCGGCATTATCGCCCAAATCTTCGCTTTGGTTGCGCGGATCGTTGCGGTTACCCAATTCGTAGGTTCCAAAATAAGTACGTGGGTTAGCTGCCAGTGATTCAATAATAAGTTTGTTACTGGCTGTTTTTTGCTGTTTTTCATCGTTGCCGGGTATGTATCCATATCCCCAGCGTACGGCCCATTTGTCGTAATCGCCAATGCGCGGAAATAGTCCCTTTTCTGATATGTTGTCTTCGGGTTGGGCCACATAGTTAAACCGGGCATAATCCATTATACTGGCGGTATGTCCGTTAGCTTCTACCCATTGTTTATTACGCAACATTTCTACCGGTGTTTTACTGCTATTACCCATGTTGTGTAACAGGCCAATTGTGTGGCCAACCTCGTGGCTCGATACAAACCTTATGAGCTGCCCCATTAACTCATCGTCAAACTTCATTTTACGTGCTTTGGGGTCTACTGCTGCAGTTTGTATCATATACCAGTCGTGTACCAGCTTCATTACGTTATGATACCAGCCAATATGACTTTCCAAAATTTCGCCGCTGCGCGGGTCGTGTACATTTGGTCCATAAGCGTTCTCCACCTCCGATGCAAAATAGCGTACCACCGAAAACCTGGCATCTTCCATGCTCATGGTTGTATCGTTTGTTGGCCATTCCTTGCCCATGATGGCATTTTTAAAACCTGCCTTTTCAAAGGCAGCCTGCCAATCGTTTATGCCTGCAATTAGGAAAGGTCTCCACCGGGCAGGGGTAGCAGGGTCAATATAATAAATCAACGGTTTTTTTGGTTCTACCAACTCGCCGCGCTTCCATTTTTCCTCTTCACCTTCTTTGGGTTCAAGCCTCCATCTTACTGCAAAGGTCTTATCATCAACTTTTTGTTGGTCATCGCTATAGGCAGTATAATTTTCCGGAAAAAAGCCTACTCTTCTATCCCAATACCTAATAGCCATAGGTGTTTTAGGAAGCAGTATCATAGAGGTGTTTAACTCAATGGTAACTGCACCAGCTGCATTTGCAGCGGGTATTAAGGTGGAACTGGCAGCGGTAATACCGCCTGTTGATGGCGAAGAATTAAAGGTTTTAACACTACGGATCTCAATGTTGGTAGGGTAGCTGTTAATGGTTGATATATACGACCGGTCTGTTGCAATTGACGATAAGTTGAACGACCTTTTAGCGCCGGGGCTTATGCTAACTACCTGGTTGTCGCCTTTAAAGTAATCAGTAACTTCTATTACTACACTATTTGAATCTTTACCAAAAGCAGCTATGGTAAACGATGCGGCAATAGCATTAAGATTGCTGTTATTTACTGCCTGGTAAATAGCGTTACTTGTATCGGCTACGTTTACAAGGGTAACAACCCGCATAAATACGTTATTGTAAGGGCCACGTTCAAACGATATGGTTTGTTGATTAGTTAACTCGCCCCCATAAGTTGCCCGGCCGCCTCCTTTGTTGTTGGGTACTTTTACAAACCTGGTTATAGCCATGATTTCGCTATTAAACAATGACACAGGAATTTCAAAAAAGTACTTGTCTTCCACCTTGTGCACTATAAACAGCCCTTGTTGCGAAATAGCTTTGTCGGTAATAACCTCTTTAAAAGGTTTTGGGCCTGTTTTTTTCTCGGTTTTCTCACTATTGCCTGGTGTGGCTGGTGCGCTGGCCGGCGCTGACGGATTACCGGGGGTATTAGGCCGTTGGGCATACGTGCCAAAAGCAATACCACCGAGCAACAACATCACTGCAATTTTTTTTACAATCATTTGCTTTTAAAATTTAGCTGGCAAAGGTATGAAACACAATCATTTGGCAATGAAATGCACAACAGGTATCTACCGGTACAAGGGGCCTTTTTATAGTTGTTGGCAGGGTAGGAGCACTTACATTGTAGCAGTAATCGAATATATTACTTAACATGCTACTGTATCAGCGTGGTTTTTAAGGCAAGTTATTTTTATTTAAAAAAGAAGTTTTAACGGCGTATTTTTTTAAAAAATAAAGCATAGTTGAAATAAATATTTTAATTTTTTTTTGAAAACGTAGGGATATCTATAAAATTATGCTCAAATTGCCATTGCTTTTATAACATGAAAGTTAAAAACCGGCTGTTTAATAAAGTGAGGAAAATACTTATTTTGTGCATCTTCTAAAAAAGAAAAAAAGATTGTTTGCACGATTGAAGTTATTTTTCCTTACAATTGCTAACAGATTGTTATTATCAACTCAAAAAATTTATTAAACAAAAAACATTGAACCATGGCTGAAACAAAACCAACTTCACCGGCAAGAAGTACTACTTCCGTGCAACCCAAAAAATCAAACAATGCCATTTCATGGATTGCTCCTTTTGGCTGTATTTTATTGGGTTATATTATTTGGAGATTTATGTTAGGAAGCGCGGGAAATTTTACAACACCAGATCCTGATGCAAGCCATTGGTTTTGGCCCAGTCACAAAGGTCCCAAAGGCACTTTTACAAAAATGTATGAGGGCGGTATTGTGGTACCAGTGTTGATAGGTAGCTTATTAATTGTGTTGACTTTCGTTATTGAAAGATTGTTGACCGTTAGTAAAGCGGCTGGTAACGGAAGTATTTCTGAGTTTATCAGAAAAGTACAATTCTATCTTTCCAACAAGGATGTTGATAAGGCGCTTGCCGAGTGCGATAAGCAAAAAGGATCGGTAGGTAACGTTATGAAAGCTGGCTTGCGTAAGTACAAAGAAATGATTACCAATACCGAGTTGGACACTGATCAAAAAATTCTTAACATACAAAAAGAAGTAGAAGAAGCAACTGCGCTAGAATTACCAATGCTTGAAAAGAACCTCGTATTCCTATCAACTATGGCATCAGTAGCTACTTTGTTAGGATTGTTTGGAACGGTATTGGGAATGATTAAATCGTTTAGCGCACTGGGCGACGAAGGTGGTGCCAACGCAGCAAGTGAACTTTCAAGAGGAATAGCTGAGGCCCTTTACAATACTGCTCTTGGTATTGGTACCTCAGCCCTTGCAATTATTTTTTACAACGTGTTTACCACCCGCATTGATGGTATTACCTATGGCATTGATGAATCCGGCTTTACGTTAACACAAAGTTTTGCATCTAACTACAAATAATATTTGTGGAAAATAAATACGTTTTGCATCTAATAACAAATACAAAAACTATTTAAATGGCCAGACCCAAAATAGCCAGAAAGAGTACGGTTGTTGATATGACTGCAATGTGTGATGTTGCCTTCCTGTTACTGTCTTTCTTTATATTAACAACCAAGTTTAAGCCCGATGAGGCCATATCGGTTACTACGCCAAACTCTGTTTCGGCTAAGGCTGCTCCCGAAAAAGATGTAACGCTTGTTACTATTACAAAAGATGGCAAAGTTTTCATATCAATGAATAACGACGCTGTTAAGGAAGAGTTGGCAAAGCAGTTGAACCAAAATAAGGGCGCTGGGCTAACGCCGGCAGAAGAAAAAGCCTTTGTGAAGGCAAGCTTTTACGGGGCGCCTATATCGCAGCTTAAATCGTTTCTTAATTTGCCTTTGGATCAACGTACCGATGCAAATTTACCGGGGATACCTGCTAAAGACACAACTAATAATGAAGTGGTAGACTGGATGCGTTACATAGTAACAGCCCATGCAAACACCAACGAAAAGTTGAACCTGATAGTAAAAGGCGATAACCTGGCTAAATATCCGCAGTTTAAAAATGTGATCGCTGCATTTAAGAAGTCAGATGAATTTAAGTTTCAAATGATTACGAATCCAGAAGGTGTACCAACAGGTACCGATTTGTGGAAGAAATACATGAAGGGCGACAAAGTAGAACAGTAGACCTTAAATAATATTTTTTAAATAAATAAATTTATTTATTATGGCAGAAATGGATACCTCCGGTGGGGGTAAACACAAAAAAGGGCCTGGAGTAAAAAAATCAAAAAAAGCTTCTACCAGGGTAGATCTTACCCCCATGGTTGACCTTGGTTTTTTGTTAATTACCTTTTTCATTTTCACCACCACAATGAGCCAGCCCACGGCTATGAAGTTATTTTTACCAAAGGATACCGACGATCCCGAGGATCAGAATAAGGCAAAAGAGAGTGGGGCACTCACGTTATTGTTAGGTAAAAATGCCGATGTGTACTATTACGAAGGTCAGTTAGATGCCCAGGCCAGTAATTTTAAAACCAGTACAATGAAGCAGATCAGGGATGTAATTATTGATAAAAAGAGAAGAACTCCTGAAAAAGACCTGGTTATTGTAATAAAGCCAAGCGACGAAGCCTCGTATAAAGATGTTGTTGATATTTTGGATGAAATGACCATTAACGACATAAAACGGTACGCGTTGGTTGACATTTTGGATATTGAGGGTCAATTGATTAAAGCTACCGAAGGTAGCGGCGGGGCAGCCCAGTAAATTAATTTTCTCAATATGCGCTTATGGAAATAATTTCATATTGCATCTCATAAAAAAGAATTTCATGGAACCAGACAAAATTTTACAGGCCGACTTTCTTGATATCCTGTTTGAAGGTAGAAACAAAGAGTATGGTGCTTATCAATTACGGAAAACGTACAATAAAAGAATTACCATTGCTTTACTTAGCATGATAGGAATTTGTTTGCTCATTTTTCTGGGTTCAATACTGGCAAACAGTATAGATAAGGACAAAAAACAAATAGTTGTACAGGATGTGACGTTGGAGGATATTAAAAAAGCTGAGGAAAAAAAGCCAGAGCCACCACCACCGCCTCCACCACCAAAGCAAGAACCGCCTAAAGTGGAAATTGCTAAGTTTACCCCTCCCAAAATTGTAAAAGATGTGGAGGTAAAACCTGAAGACGAAATTAAAGAGGTTGAAAAACTGGAAGACACTAAAATTGGTGTAATTAACCAGGAGGGTATTAAGGATGAAGGGTTGGTGGCACCGCCCCCGGAGGATAAAGGTACCGGCATAGTTGAACCTAAAAAGGTAGAAGAAGACTACGATAAGGTATTTACCAAAGTGGAAAAGGAAGCCAAATTTCCCGGAGGTCCCGATGGATGGAGGCGTTTTTTAGAGCGGAACCTGAATGCTAACGTGGCTGCCGACGATGGTGCGCCCATTGGCAACTACTCAGTAAAAGTTCAATTTATTGTTGACAAGCAGGGAAACATAAGTAACGTACAGGCGATAGAAAAACCTAAAGGATGTCCGAGTTGCGGCCCCGAAGCTGAAAAGGTTATTAAAAGAGGTCCTAAATGGGAGCCTGCTGTACAAAATGGTCGTAATGTAATTTACCAGGCTATTCAGTTCATAACCTTTCAGGTAGCTGAATAAGTATATTTAATTCGCTGATTAAATCCTCCCATTGTGGAGGATTTTTTGTTGGGGGTAAAACCAATTAGTTTTGGTGAAATTTTATTAAATGCTGGGAAAGTTAACGGGGTGGGATGATACCATAGTTGCATTAGCCACGCCGCAAGGTATAGGTGCCATTGGCGTTATAAGAGTAAGCGGAAGTGATACTATAAAAATTGTTGATAAACTGTTTGCCTCAAAAAATTTAAGTCTGCAACCATCGCATACGCTGCATGTTGGGTTGCTGAGGCATAATGAGGTTGTTTTAGACCAGGTAGTTATTTCCATTTACAAAAATCCTGCATCGTACACGGGCCAGGATGTAGTTGAAATTTCATCGCATGGTTCGCCCTATGTTTTAGAAACAATTATAAAAGCTATTACTGCCAACGGCGCAAGGCTGGCCCGCCCTGGCGAGTTTACCCAACGGGCGTTTATAAATGGAAAGCTGGATTTAACCCAGGCCGAAGCTGTTGCCGACCTGATTGCCGCAAATAATGAAGCGGGTAGACGAAATGCGCTGCAAAACATAAGGGGTGGCTTTTCAATGGTGCTTAAATTATTACGGGACCGCCTGCTAAGTTTTTCGGCGTTAATAGAGCTTGAGCTTGATTTTAGCCAGGAAGATGTTGAATTTGCAGACCGGGCGCAGTTAAACGAATTATTAACCGGGGCTGAGCAAATTACCGGCGAACTCATTTTGTCGTTTGCCTTGGGAAACGTAATAAAAAATGGTGTGCAGGTGGCCATTATTGGTAAACCCAATGCTGGCAAATCCACCTTGCTTAATACGCTGTTAAACGAAAACAGGGCAATAGTTAGCCCTATTGCCGGCACTACAAGAGATACGATTGAAGAAGTATTGAATATTGATGGAATAATGTTTAGGCTAATTGATACAGCCGGTATAAGGACTACTACCAACGATGTGGTAGAAAATATTGGTGTGGAAAGAAGTTTGGAGAAAATGAAGCAGGCCGATGTGGTAATTTATTTATTTGATGTAAACGAATTGGGCCCGGCAGATTTGCTGTTGATTAGTAAAGAAATGCACGCCAAAGGAATTAAATTTTTACTGGCAGGTAACAAAATTGATATAGCCGATGCCAATTTGATAGGCCAAAAATTTGCTGAAATACCAATACTCTTTATTTCGGCCAGCCAAAAAAAGCATATTGATATTTTAAAGAAGCGTTTGGTTGACGTTGTTATAACCGGCGAAATAAATACCGAAAGTACCATAGTTACCAATGCCCGCCATTACGAATCGCTGCGGTTAGTACACCAGTCATTGCAAGAGGTTCGGCAGGCAATGGACAATAATATATCAAGCGATTTGCTGTCACTGGACATAAGAAGATGCCTTCATTTTTTAGGCGAAATTACCGGCGAAATTACCAACGAAGACCAATTGGACTATATTTTTAGCAAGTTTTGTATTGGCAAGTAGCCAGGCGTTTCGCCAGATAGTCGGCAGCTGGGTGTAAAAAGTTTTTCGCGTGTAGCGTTTTAGGTCTAGCCCTCAGCGGTCAGCTTTTTGCGTTTAGCCCTCAGCGTTTAGCGTTTAGCCGTTAGCGTTCAGCGTTTTGTGTTTAGCCCTTAGCGTTCGGCGTTCAACTTTTAGCCCCTCAGCGTTTAGCGTTCGGCGTTCAACGTTTAGCGTTCAGCTCTTAGCGTTCAGCTCTTAGCGTTCGACGTTTAGCGTTTAGCTTTCGGCGTTCAGCCCCCAGATTTTTTGTTGTAAGGCAGGTATTAAAAGAGTAAGCCTTACCAACGGTTTTTTACTTTGGTAATATAGCCCGGTACGGGGTTTTATTATTGTAAGTTGCTCAACAAAAGGTAAATTGATAAATTGGATAGACGCTACTTCTATCTAAAAATGTATAAAACTAAGCCGTTGAATATTAAAGGATTGAAAATTTAATAATTATGTCTAATATCACATATTTATGTGTAAGCTGCAATTTTAGACAGACCCCAATGACCAAACAAACATTACTAAATTATTTCCTTGCCACTGCAACTGTTGACGAGTTAATAGAAGATTTAAAAGGCTCACAGCAAAAGACAAGCTATGACACAACTTCTGTTTACGTTAATCCGATTGACACAGACAAAGAATTTAATGTTACTAAAGACCATTTAATAAAACTGTGCGACAACGCTATTGGCGGCAAGCTGACAGCTACTGATTTAAACACCATTGCTTTTGCAATTATTTCGTCCGACTTTTTTACTTGGGACAGTGAAGCAGATGACGCAACTATAATTGAGACTGTTATTTACGATTGGGACAATCCAGAAATAGGTTTTGACATAACAATTAAAAACATCGGACATTGGAAAGAGTATTTGCAGACAGGCAACTATAACCTTGACAAAGAAGAACTAAAAGCAAAATTCAGGAATGATGGAAAGTAATGAAATAACCATAACGCTTAATAAAGACGAAGCGTTGGTTTTGTTTAAATTTCTTTCACGATTTAACGAGAATGACAATAAAGAAATATTCCAAGACCAAGCAGAAGAAAAAACACTTTGGGTAATTGAAGGACAGTTGGAGAAAATATTAGTTGAACCTTTTATGCCAAACTATCAAGACATTATTCAGGAAGCAAGAAACAGAATTCGTGACAAAGAATAAAAACTGCAGCTTACATTGGTATTGCCAATAGTTGGGCTCGACATTGGAACAATCAGCAGCGGTAATTCTGTTGTACTTCGGTTCGGGGCTTGACGAACAAAGCCAAACTTTAGTTCTTAATATTTATCTTTATCAAAAAGCCAGGCAGCGGTTTCGGCGGACGAATTTCAAATTCCCAACCATCGGCAATACCTGCTCGTTGTGCGTCAGCATATGCAGCATTCCGTTTCTAAAAATTGTCAATAACTAAAAACAGATTCATATGAAACAAATACTCTTTCTTATTTCAATAATAGGGTTGACACAATTTTCTT
>Ga0335397_10004816_pt1 | contig 17742 bp, 16 predicted proteins | sample MAT04_FD_205740 | JGI IMG/M metagenome (GOLD analysis project Ga0335397, IMG submission 205740) | Freshwater microbial communities from Lake Fryxell liftoff mats and glacier meltwater in Antarctica - MAT-04 (spades assembly) (version 2) ... | reverse complement strand
CGAGATCAACACGCTACGCAAACATCTGTCACAAACGCTGGGCGGGCGCCTGGCCGCCGCCTGCCAAGCGCCGATCACTGCGCTATTGATTTCCGATGTCAGCGACGACGACCCGGCAGTGATCGCATCCGGCCCGTTCGCGCCGGATGCGTCAATTTACGCCGATGCACTGGCGATATTGACGCGCCGGGGCATTGCCGCGCCGGCCGCCATCCAGCGTCATTTGATTGCAGGCGCGGCAGGGAAAACAGACGAAACCCCCAAGCCGGGTAATGCCTGCTTCGCCCGCGTCACACAGCAGGTCATCGCCAACGGTCGCACCGCCTTGCTGGCGGCGGCTGACTATTTCCAGGCGCACGGCATCCGGCCGGTGATATTGGGCGACACCTATAGCGGCGAAGCGCGCGAAGTGGCGCAGGTTTTCGCCGCATTGGCGCGAGAAATCCGTCAGCATGGCAACCCCTGGCCGACGCCGCTGGTCCTGCTATCCGGCGGAGAAACCAGCGTCACTGTGCATGGCCAAGGCCGTGGCGGCCGCAACAGTGAATTCCTGCTGGCGCTGGCGATTGCGCTGAACGGTCTGGCCGACGTGCATGCGCTGGCGGCGGATAGCGATGGCATCGATGGCACGCAGGACAATGCCGGTGCGATCATTGCGCCAGACAGTCTGGCGCGCGCCGCCACGCTGGGCATCGAGGTGCAGAATAAACTCGATCAACACGACGCCTACACATTCTTCGCCGCGCTGAACGATCTCGTAATGACCGGCCCGACCCGCACCAACGTCAACGATTTCCGCGCGATCCTGATTGTCTGAAGCGTTTCATGGCTTGCGCAACACACCCCGCCTAGCCCGTTTGTACTGAGTCCAACCGCTTTATTGTGCAGCGCAAGATCATGGCTATAATTGCACCCCGATTTTTCAATTCTTCCACCGCCATGCAACGTAACCTGCTCAAGTCCAAGCTGCACCGAGTTCGCGTTACCGCCTCCGAACTGGAGTACGAAGGTTCGTGCGCGATTGATGAACTCCTGCTCGAAGCGGCGGATATCCGCGAGTACGAGAGAATCGAGATCTACAACGTCAACAACGGTGAACGCTTCGCCACCTATGCGATTCGCGGCCAGAAGGGTTCCGGCATGATTTCGGTCAACGGCGCGGCGGCACGCAAAGCTGCAGTCGGCGACATTCTGATCATCGCCACCTACGCCAACTTCAGTGAAATCGAACTCGCTCAGTTCGAACCGAAGTTGGTCTACGTCGACGACAAGAATCGCATCAAGCGCATCGGCGCGCAGATTCCGGCGCAAGCGGCCTAGCGTTTTGTTGTAAGGTCTCCCCAAGAACACGCTTTCTTGGGAGAAATGCATGACGATAATCAACGCCGCCGGGCTCAGTCAGCGCTTGCTCACCGACAACAGCACTACCGCCCGGCATCGCCCATCAGATCGCGATCATTCCAGCCTGTTCAGGCTCAGTGACGCGCAGCAGAAAAAGCTGCAGGCGGAAAGCGATAACGAAAAACAACTCAGAAAATCGGCGGGTAGCGTTTCCGGTCAATCCGGCCAGGCCGAAGCGCTGAAACGACAAATGCTGCATGAACGCCTCAAGCTGCTGCTGCAACAGGTGGCGCTGATGGACAAGCAAGCAGCCAAAGCGGCCATGGCTGAAGTCAAACGCATTGCCGGCGAATTGCGCCAGATGTCTGCACAAATCGCCACCAATGCCGCAGCGGATACCCAAACAAACACCCCTGCCGTAGCAGCCCAGAGTGAAACCAGTCAATCACCCCCCACTCAAGCAGCGCCAACAACCCCCGTCATAGCTCCGGGCGCGCCAGCAACGGAAAAAACCGGCCAAAGCGAGCAAGACAGCGCGCCCCAAAATTCAACCTTACCGGCACCGAAAGATGCCACCGGAAAAACGAAGAGCGGCGACGAATTGGATGAACTCAAGGAAATGCTCAAGCGCATCCTCCGCGCTTTGAAAAAACGACTGGAAGACGCGCCCGACAACCAAACCAGCCCAACGAACGTCCCGCGAACTCAGGAACCGTCTGAGATGGGTTTTATTATCGACATCAAGGTGTAGCGAACCCGCGCACCCGACTCCAATCAAAGCAAGGCCCCGGGTCTGTCTTGCGGCCGGGCGCAATATCCGAATGACCAGCCACATCGGTCAGCGACGGATAAGCGGCGCGTAAAGCGGCAATCAATGCGTTCAAGCGCAGGTACTGCGCATCGCTAAACGGCGCTTCATCGCCACCCTCCAGTTCCACCCCGATCGAAAAATCATTGCAGCGCTCACGTCCACGCCAGCTTGATGCGCCGGCATGCCAGGCGCGTTGGCGGCACGGCACGAACTGCAGCAGTTCTCCATCGCGGCGGATGAAAAAATGGGACGAAACCCGCAGTGTGTGGATCGTCGCGTAATAGGGATGTTCTTCCGGGTCGAGTTGATTGGTAAACAACTGCTCGACGCCCGGCCCGCCGAATTCGCCCGGCGGCAGACTGATGTTGTGGACCACCAATAGCGAGATTGCGGCATCCGGCGGACGCACGTCGCAATTGGGCGAGACGATGTGCCTGGCGGCGACATGCCAGCCGGCAGTGTCGATTCGATGCTTCACGGTTCTTCCTCGGCCGGTCGTTGCAGGGCTTGATCGATGGCGGCACGCAGCTTCGCCGGTGTCACCTCGCAATTCAAACGGGCATGGTAATGGCCGTCGAGATAAAGAAACAATGTCGGCAGGTGAAACACTTCGAACGCACGTGCCAAGGCGGCTGCGACCTGGACATCGACCTTGAACAATTGCGCTGCCGGCGGCGCGCTCGCCGGCAAATTTCGCTCCACCACGCGGCAGGTACCGCAGGTCGGGCTGGTGAACAGCACCAAGGCCAAGGCACGCGTTTGTGCCAACTGACTGTAATAGGTGACTTCGTCGAGCGGGTGCATGACGAACGGCTCCTGGTCGAAAACGCGGCCTCGATTTTGCGGGGTTTCCGCATCTTTCCTCAACTTTTCCCTTTAGCTACCGTAAATACCAATTCATAAATTGACAGCACAGAGCCGACCAACATGAAACACCCCACCACGCCCACCAGCGTGCAGCGTCCGATGCGCGAGGACGATTTCATCGTCTCCAAAACCGACCTCAAAGGCCGTATCACCTACGGCAATCGCATCTTCATCGAGTTTTCCGGCTATTCCGAAGCTGAACTGCTTGGCGCCCAGCACAACATCATCCGCCACCCGGACATGCCGCGCGCGGTGTTCAAATTGCTCTGGGACACGATTCAAGCCAAGAAGGAATGCAATGCCTATGTGAAAAACATGGCGAAAGACGGCAGTTTCTACTGGGTATTTGCCAACGTGACGCCAAACGTTGACAACAATGGCAATATCACCGGCTATTTTTCGGTGCGACGCAAACCCCGGGCATCCGGCGTCGAAACGGTCACCGGCTTGTATCGCGCCATGCTGCAGGCAGAACAACGCGTCGGAGCCAGAGATGCGATTGCCGCCTCGACTCGAATTTTGACCGATCTGCTTGCTGCGAAAGGGTTGAGCTATGACGAACTGGTCCTTGCAATCTAGGTTCTCAACGCTGCTCTGGGGATTTTCCGGGCTGATCCTGGCGACCATTCTCGGCGCCTGGCTGCTGCATGGTTTTGACTGGTTGCTGCTGGGTTTCCTGCTAGCAGGGATGGCGCTTTCAGCCTGGGGACAGATGCGGGTTCGCAGTTGGTTGCTGCCCTTGGCCAAACTGGACGAAATCACCACCGAAATCAGTCTCGGGAAATTTGACAAGCGCATTACCGGCGTAAACGACAAGGATGAAATTGGCCTTTTGTGCTGGCACTTGAATGACATGCTGGATCAGGTGGAGACTTATTTCAGGGAGGAAACAACCACTTTTCGTCTCCATGTGGCGGGAAAACATGATCGCAAGACCTTTTCGGAAGGCTTGCATGGTGGTCTCAGAAAGGGCCTCGAAAGTCACAATATTCTGCTCAATGGCATGGCTGAACAGCAGCGTGGCCAATTGCGCATTCGGCTGATCTCGCAAGTCCACCATCTCAACACAAGCAATCTGCTGTCCAACCTGGCCTCCAATCAAAACGACCTGAACCAGGTCACCGATGAAATGCAGATCGTGCTCGATCTGGCCTCGCGCACCAGCACCGATGCGGCCAGCAGCAAGGGGATGGTGCAACAGGTCATCGAGCGGCTGAACGAGATTACCAGCCGGATCAACCATGTCGCCGATGCCGTGGTTGAGTTGAATGCGCGGAGTCAGGAAATCAACGCCGCCGTCGATTTGATTACGGGCATCGCCAATCAGACCAATCTGCTAGCGCTCAACGCCGCCATTGAAGCGGCCCGAGCTGGCGAGGCAGGCCGCGGCTTTGCCGTGGTGGCGGACGAAGTGCGCAAGCTGGCGGAACACACCAAGGATGCGTCGGAATCGATTGGCTCGATCATGAAAACCCTGAATACCGAGGCCTCCATCATGCTGTCGGACTCGCATGCCATGCGCGACATGGCAAGCAATTCCAGTCAACTGGTCAGCGAAATGGAGGGCTTGTTCAACGGCTTCGCACAATCCGCCCAAGCAACAGAAGGCCACGCAGCGCGGGCGCGCGACATGAGTTTTGCTTCGCTGGTGAAGGTGGACCACGTGATTTACAAACAGCGCGCGTACATGGCGCTAACCAGCGGCGGCGACGCCACCTTCATACAACCGATCTCTGTCGACCATCACAATTGCCGGCTTGGCAAATGGTATGAAAACATCGGCCGCGAACGTTTCAGCAGCTCACCAAGTTACCGTTTACTGGAAAAACCGCACGCGCAAGTGCATGACAATGTGCACCGCATGGTGAAATTCCTCGGTCAGGACTGGGAAAACGACATCGAGATTCAACAGAACATTTACCAGGCGTTGCAAGCAACGGAAACCGCGAGCTTTGAAGTGATTCAACTGATCGACAAAATGGTCCTCGAAAAACATGGCTGAGCCCGCTGCTGCGAGGGGTCATTCCATGCCCAGACGTTCCATCCGGTAGCGCAATGAACGGAAGGTGACGCCAAGCAGGCGGGCGGCGGCGGTCTTGTTATGGCCGGTCTTGGCCAGCGCCTCCTGGATCGCCTGTTTTTCCAGATCATCCAGATGCGCCTGCAGGCCGGCATTGCCTTGCATGTCGGTCATACCGCTGCCTTCGATTGGAATCAGATTCAAATCGGCGGCATCGATAACCTGGTTCTCGGCCAACGCCATACCGCGTTCAAGCATGTTTTCCAGTTCCCGCACATTGCCGGGAAAATCATACCGTTGCAGCGCCTCAATGGCGGCGGGTTGCAGCATCGGCGCCTGGCCGGAGTGGCTCTCGGATAAGCGCTGAAGGATGAATTCGGCCAGTTCGGGCAGATCCTCGCGGCGTTCACGCAGCGCCGGCATGCAGATTTCGATCACGTTGAGGCGATAGAACAGGTCGTGCCGAAAACGGCCAGCACTGACCGCGGCTTGCAAATCCTGATGCGTTGCACTGATCAGCCGGACATCGACCGGCTCTTCATTGACGCCGCCAACGCGGCGCACGCTTTTCTCCTGGATCACGCGCAGCAGCTTGACCTGCATCGGCAACGGCAAATCGGCGACCTCATCGAGAAACAGCGTGCCGCCATGCGCGGCCTGGAAGAAGCCATCACGTTCCGTATCGGCGCCGGTAAATGCACCTTTTCGGTAACCAAAGAACTCGCTTTCCATCAGGTTTTCCGGAATGGCGCCGCAATTCACCGCGATGAACGGCGCCGTTGCACGCGTGCTGGCGTGATGGATCAAACGAGCGGCCACTTCCTTGCCGGTTCCGGTCTCGCCAGTCATGAAGACCGGCGCCTGACTGCGCGCGACTTTCCCGATCAGTCCAAGCACTTGCTGCATCGGCTGCGAACTCCCCACCAAGGGACGAACGCCACCTCGCGGCGGTTCAGCTTCGGCCGCTTTCAAGGCTGAACGCACCAGGCTGCGCACCTTTTCCGGCGTCACCGGCTTTTCGACGTAATCGAACGCCCCGGCCTTCAAGGCGGCGACTGCATTTTCGGTGGAACCGAAGGCGGTAATCACCGCTACGGGCGTCGCTGGCGCGTGTTCGACGATAAATCGGACAATGTCGAGACCAATGCCGTCCGGTAGTCGCATATCAGTCAGACAGAGATCGAAACTGCCCTGTTGCAAGCGCATTTTGGCTTCTGCAACGCGGCTGGCGCGCTCACTGTCCAGGCCCATGCGGGCCATATCCATTTCCAGCAAATCGAGCAGATCAGTCTCGTCATCAACCAACAGGACGCGTGGACGCTTCATTCGGTTTCTTTCTGCTCAATCAGGAATCAACAGGGGGGTAGCGAACAGCGCAGGCGGAACAGCGCGCCATCGGGAATATCGACATAGCGCAGCACGGCGCTGTTCGCTTCCGCCAATTCGCGCGCAATGTAAAGGCCCAGCCCGGTACCCTGGTTATCGGTGGTGTAGAACGGTTCGAACAAATGCGCCTGCACATCCGGCGTGATCGGCGGGCCATCATTGATGATTTCGATCTCGGCCTGACTGCCGTTCATTGCGAAACGGATCTGGATGCTGCCAGGTTGCCGCAGGCAATAACGCCAGGCGTTGCGGATCAGATTCCAGAGGATTTGTTCGAGATGGCCGGCATCGAAACAGACATGTTCCGCGGCCTTCAAATTCACTTGCATCACCCCCGCCGGAAGGGATTCACGCTGTTCATATTCCTGGATGAACGCGGGCAGAAACAGTGCTGGATCAATTTCGCTGCGCTGCATGCGATCGCGCCGATTCAGCGACAACACATCTTCCACCAAGCCGTTCAGGCGCACCGCATTGGTATCAATGATGCGGGTCAATTTGCTGGTCATCGCGTCATGCGCGTCTTCCTTCAGCAAGCCGGCGGCATGACGGATGGCGGACAGCGGATTGCGGATCTCGTGTGCCAGATTGGCGGTCAGCAAACCAAGCGAAGCCAGCTTCATGCGTTGTGCCTGCATTTCCAACTCGGTCATATCCTCAAGCACCACCACGGCACCTTCATTGCGACTCGGCTCCAGTTCCATGAAACGCGCGCGCAAGCGTTGCCCATCAACGCCAGTCTGGAACGGGTGAATCGGCAACGGCTCACCTTGACGCCACAGCTGCCAGAGGTACTCGAGTTGCGGCGCACATTGCGCCAGCGTGCAACCGCTGAACAAACGCGCCCCCAGCGTCGCCTGGGCATGGGCGTTGTATTGCAGGATTTCGCCATTGGCGCCAACCGCCATCACCGCATACGGCAGTTCCTGAATCATGCGTTCATTGATACGTTCAAAACTCTCCGCCTGGCGTGATTTCTCCTGCGCCAGCGCGCCTGCTGCAAGCGTGCCTTTGGCGAGCAGATTAGAAAGCAGCGCGACACCAAACAAGCCCATCGACAGCAAGCCAGCTCGGACAAAGCCGCCGGCGCCGGTCTGGCCGTGCAAGGCATGCAGTGTTTGCTCAGCCAAGATGACGATGGCGGCCACCGCCGCCCACAGCAGGACATTGCGCGTTTCCGGCAACATGCCGACTGCGGCCAGGGTCAGCATCAACAACAGCCCCAATCCTGAGCTGTTACCGCCCGCGAGGTACATCAGCACCGCCAGGCAAAGGATGTCCACCATCGCCTGACGCACGACCAGACGTTGAAAATCCGCTTCCTGGCGCTGCATCGGCCGGCCAAACAGCCAGGCGGAGAGGAAATAAACCAGCCCGCCAAAAGTAAACAGATAGGGGTGTTCCAGCTGCTGTTGCAGGAACTGCTCGGAGAGCAGACCGGCAACACTGAGAAATCCGGCCAGGAACAGCCGGAAATGATTCAGATGCTTGATCGATCGCCAGAAACTCTCCGGGATCGTCAGCTGCGAGGCCGCTACCAGCCCAACCATAGCCTGCACAGGCGGTGCTTCAGGTATCGGATTGACGGTGTTCATCACAACAATAAATGCGACCTCGACTCAGAATTGCTTCTGAACGCGGCAGATTCACGCCGCAGACCTGGCAACGCACCATGTCTTCCACCGTCTTATTTTTCGCATCTCTTGGCGGCTGAATGCTTTTGTCGCCACGGTTCTGTGCCATGCGACGGAACAAATAAACCACCAGCACAGTGACCAGAATGACGGTAATGATCTTACTCACGCGAGAGCCCGTTCTTGTGCGCCGTATTGATCACCACCAGCAATTGCTTGAACGGAATCTCTTTGCCATAGCGATTGAGAAACTGCATGTAGGGCAGGTCTTTATCGGTCGGGAACTGGTACTTGTCCGAAATCATGTCGTCGTACAACTTACGCAAGACGCCATCAAGTTGATCCAGCATCGCCGACCATCGCTCGGCATTTTCCGGATCGTAATCAATGCCTGCACGCATCTCGTCCACCTCGTAGACCGCCTGGTGCACCAGGTCGACATATTCATCGTAGGTTTTTGGGCCTTTCATTTCTGTTCAGACTCGCTTCAGTGGCAAAGGTCGTAACGATACACGAGGCCTGGCAATTGAGTCGCCCGGCAGTTGTGCCCGCAGGGCCTGTTCTCGTATTACCCGCCCCCTTCTGCCTGCCGTTTGACCCATATCAATGTTTACAGTGTGTCTATTGGCCAAGATGAACACGCTGCCAGCGCGTTGCGCTGTGCACACCGTCACTTCCCCTCTCCGCCCCGTAAAGGAAATCGTCATGCGTAAATCTTCCCTGTACCTACTTGCCAGCCTGCTGACCCTCTCGACCAACGCAGTTCAGGCCGCGCCAGCCGACGACGCCTGCACCGCCATGATGGAAGTACGCGGCCACCTGGTTGCGATGCTGGGTTCCACCGAAAAAGCCGTCAACGATGATTTGAAAGCCAAGATTGCCACCGCCACCGGCAAGGTCGATGCCACTGTCAGCGTCATGATGAAAAACGCCAGCGACGCAGCAATGGCCAATGCCTTTGCCCCGGTTTGGGAAGCGTTCAAAAAGACCCGCGATGGCGAGATCGTTCCTCTCGTGTACGCCGGCAAAAACGCGGATGCCAAGGCGATTGCTACCGGCATTCAGGCTGAACGCATGAAGCAGATGCGCGGCGCCTTGGCTTGCAAATAAGGGTTCTGTAGAGAAACACTGCTGGCCGAACACCATACACAAACAGAAACAGGGGCCACAGCCCCTGTTTCTGTTTTACAGAACGGCGTTATTTCGCGGCGAACTCTTCCAGCTTGCGTGCGCGCACCACGTTGCCCTTGAGGCCGGCTTCCTTGGCGCTGCCGCCGTAGGCCAGGGTCATCAACTGCGAGTAGTACAGCACCGGAATGTCGAACTTGGTGCCGTACTTCTTGTTGATCTGACCCTGATACACCTCGACGTTGGCCTGGCACAGCGGGCACGGCGTGACGATCATTTCGGCGCCGCCGTCATAGGCGGCTTCGATGATGTCCTTGATCTGCGCCTGCGACTTTTCCGGCTCGGAGAAGGCCAACGCGCCGCCGCAGCAGGTGACTTTCTGATCGTATTTCACCGCTTCTCCGCCTACAGTTTCGATCAGGCGGTCCAGGTACAACGGATTTTCGAACGATTCGCCATTGATGCCGAACGGACGGTTGGTCTGGCAACCGACATAGCCAGCGAATTTCATGCCGTTAAGCGGTTTTTTCACCGGCTTGGCCAATTCGTCATAGCCGAAGTCTTCGATCAGCACTTCCACCATGTGCTTGATTTCAGGGATCACCTTGATCTGCAAGCCGGCTTCTTTCAATGCGGTCTGCGTGTCGGCCATCAGACTTGAGCTGTGTTCCAGACGTTCTTTCGATTCACGCGAACCCAGCCAGCAGGCTGCGCAGGTGGCGACGATGTCCTGGCCCGGCAGATTGGTTTCGGCCAGCGCGAAGTTGCGTGCGTTCATGACATGCCGTGGAAGTTCGCCGGCTTCGGCATAACTGACCGAAGCGCCGCAGCAGTTCCAGTCCGGAATCTCGGTCAACTTGATATCCAGCGTCTTGCACATGGACTCGACCGAAACCAGGTAGTTGGAGGCCGATGCGCCCTTCTGGGACGAACAGCCGGGGTAGAAAGCATATTCCTTGCGTGCCATCTTTTATTTCTCCTTAGCCGGCCGGGGTGGCATTAATGGCTTTAGCTGCCTTGCGTTGAGCTTCAAGCTCGTTCGCCTTGGCCAGCATGGCATGGATGCCCTTGACGTCTTTGCACTTATGGCCGCCGCCGATAGCTTCCAGCAAATTCAGGCGTCCTGCCTTGACCAGACCCAGCGCCACGGACTGCATTTCCATCGCTTTCTTGATGCCGGAGCCGATGCCGTCCTTGAAGTACAGCGACTGCGTCAGTTGGACTTCGTTGACGCGGCCATATTTGGTGGCGTTGTTCCAGAAGGTCTTGGAAAGATGCTGCGTCGGCTGATTCTTCGGCGCACGACCAATGCGGTAGGCATATTCGGCGATGCCGTGCATGACGTGCGTCACCGGCACTTTGCGCGGACAACGCACATAGCAGTTGTAGCAGGAGGTGCACATCCACATGGAGGTGGACGCCAGCACCTCGTCGCGCTTGCCGGCACGAATCATCATGAAGATTTCCTGCGGCGGGTGATCCCACCCGGCCTGGAAATGGGTCGGACAGGAACCGGAACAAAGGCCGCACTGCATGCACATCTTGACCCAGTCGCCCATCTCTGCCTGCTCTTCAATTTCCTTGAGGAAATTGTTTTTGTAGCGCTCGGCCATCTGTGTATTGATATCGCTCATGGTCGATCTCCTTGAGGTGGCCTAAAAACCCTTGAACGGGGAAGGCGGGAAGGACTTGATCAATGCGGCGTACTCATTGATCTTCTGCGGCAGCGTGGCCATGTCGGTAATCGCGACTTCGATATCCTTGACGCGATCGGTTTCCAGATTCATGCCCTTCAGCGTATCGCCCACTTTAGACAGACGATAGCGGCCGAGTTCGGAACCCTTGACGAAGTGACACTGGTAATCCTCGCCGTGCTTGCAACCCATCAGCATGACGCCGTCATAGCCGCCATTCAGCGCGTCGGTGATCCAGATGGTGTTGACCGAGCCCAGACAACGCACCGGGATGACGCGGACATAGGGGTCGTAGTCGTGCCGGTTCATGCCGGCCATATCAAGCGCCGGGTAAGCGTCGTTTTCACAGGCCAGAATGAGGATGCGCGGTTTCTCGGAGAACTCGTCCGGCACATCGACCGCCTTGATCTGGGCGCCGACGGTGTTGACCGAGTAGTTTTCGAAGGAAATCACACGCACCGGGCAGGCGCCCATACAAGTGCCGCAACGACGGCAACGCGATTCGTTGAACAGCGGGAAACGTTTTTCATCTTCGTCGATGGCGCCGAACGGGCACTCAACGGTGCAGCGCTTGCACTGGGTACAGCCTTCCAGACGTACAGTCGGGAACGACAGGTCGCCAGAACGTGGGTGCGCCGCCTTGCCGAGACCGGCGTTTTCCATCGCCTGAATCGCCTTCATCGCGGCGCCGGTGGCATCTTCCTGCGCTTGCATGATGTCCATCGGGCGACGCACCGGGCCCGCGGTGTAGATGCCGGTACGGCGGGTTTCATACGGGAAGCAGATGAAGTGAGAGTCGGTGAAACCATGCTTGAACTGCGGTATGTCCGGGCCCTGGCGGTAGGTCAGGTTGAGGATCGACTCGGGTGCGATGGTGGCCACGACGTCCTTCGGTGCTTCACCTTCGACCGCGGCTTCCGCCTGGACCGGCGCCGCGACCGGCGCGTCAATATTGACGCCGGAGACCGGCACCATGCCGGTTGCCAGCACCACCAGATCCGCTTGCACTTCGGTGTCTTCGTTCAGAATCTGATCCTTGAACTTGACCGTGCAGGTGTTGCCGTTGGGAATGACTTGCGACACCACGCCCTTGGAGAAGACGACACCCTTGTTCTGGGCGGAACGGTAGAAATCTTCACCATTGCCGGGTGTACGCAGATCGGTGAACAGCACCACGGTATCGATGTCCGGATTGCTGTCCTTGAAGTACGTTGCCTGCTTGATGCTGGTGTTGCAGCAGAAGCCGGAACAGTACTGCAGGTGCTTGCCGGTCGTATCCCGTTGGCCGGCACACTGGACGAACACCACGGACTTGACTGGCTGACCGTCGCTCGGACGGCAGATCGGCTTGCCTGCGGCTGCAGCTTCCTTGGCCAAAACTTCCAGACCGGCCTGATCGACCACGTTGGGAGTCTTGCCGTAAGCGAATTCGGGCAGTTTGTTGGCATCGTACAAGGTGAATCCGGTCGCCTGGATGATGGCGCCGATGTCTTCCTGCGCGATCGCGCCAGACTCGATGGCGATCTCGACCTTGAAGCGGCCGGGCGCGCCATCGGTCTTGGCGATGGTGGCGTTCAGGTAAACCTTGATGTTGGAATCAGCCTCTATACGCGCAACCATGTCGGCCACGCCATTGTCTTCCGGCGCCTTGTACGGCTCGCGCGTCGGCACGCGCTTATGCAACTTTGCGGCCCAACCGCCAAGTGCCGCAGTCTTTTCCACCAGCACGACCTTGTAGCCCGCTTTGGAGGATTCCAGCGCGGAAGTCATGCCGGACATGCCGCCACCGACCACCAGCAGGGTCTTCACAGAGCCGGTTTTCTGGTTGCCAGGCGGCACGGTCATCGCCTTGACTTCGGCGCAGGCCATGCGGACATAGTCTTCCGCCATTTCCTGCGTGGTCTCGCGTGCTTCTTCGGTATCGGGGCGAATCCAGATCACACCTTCACGCAGGTTGCCGCGCGACATGGCGATAGTGGGGAAATTGAACGCTTCGGTCTTGGCTCGGCGCGAACATGCGCACAGCGCGGCGTGGGTGACGCCTTCATTTTCGATGTCGTTGTTGATCATTGCCACACCTTCGGTGGAACAGAGGAAGTCGTGCTCGCGCACGATATTCATCTTGCCGGATTTGGTGGCAGCCTTTACCAAGGCGGCGGTATCGAGACGAGTCCCGATCTCGCAGCCTTTACAGATATATGCAGCAGTTTTCGTTTCAGCCATTTTCTCAAGCCTCCGCGCGGGCGACTTTGTTGACGACCTGGATCGCCCGCAGTGCAGCAGCAGTTGCGCTTTGCACGGCGCGGTTCACATCCAGCGCGTTAGTGGCGCAACCTGCGCCGAAGATGCCGGCGTTGGCCGGGTCCGCCATGATGAAGCCGGATGAGTCCGACATCACTTCGGCGGGAATATCGATACCTTTGACGGAAGGCTCCATGCCCAAAGCCAACACAACCAGATCATGCGAAGTTGCGTAGCGTTTGTATCCTTCGACGTCGACACCGTTGCAGACCGGGTTGCCGTCTTTGTCTTCGGTGATCCGGGCCACCTTGGACTTGACGAACTTCACGTTCGAATTTGCCTTGACGTTCTGATAGAAATCTTCAAAACGGTCGATGGCTCGAATGTCGATGTAATAGATGGTTGACTTGCCGGCGTCGCCGAAGGCTTCTTGCACATAGTGGGTCTGCTTCAGCGAAGCCATGCAGCAGAAGCGCGAACAGTGGCGCAGATGGTTTTCATCGCGCGAACCGGCGCACTGGATAAAGGCGATGTTCTTCGCTTCCTTGCCGTCGGATGGGCGCAGGATCTTGCCGCCGGTCGGGCCGTGCGGGTCAGCCAGACGTTCGAATTCGACGTTGGAGATGACGTTGGGGAAACGGCCATATCCGTAGTAGACGATCTTGGTTGCATCGTACGGCTGCCAGCCGGTCGCCCAGACGATGGCGCCGGCGTTCAACGTGACGGTCTCTTCCTGCATGTCGAGATCGACCGCGCCGTACTTGCAAGCGGCTTTGGCAGCCTGACCGTCGGGGGTCGCGATGATGGAAGAATCGATCACATAACGCTGCGGGTAAGCCATGCTGGACGGCAGGTAAGCCGCCTTGATCTTGCCCAGGTTGTAGTTGAACGCGTCGTCGATTTCGGTCTTCACCGCCTTGCCGCATTCGCCGCAAGCCGTGCACTTCTCGTTGACATAGCGCGGTTTCAGTTTGACCGAGATGTTGTACGCGCCTTTGCCACCGGTAATGCCGGTGACTTCCGCCATGGTCAGGACTTGAATACGCGGATTGGCTTTCAGCCGGCGCAGATTGATTTCAAGGCCGCAGGTGGGATGGCACATCTTGGGGAAGTACCGATACAACTGAACGGTACGACCGCCCAAGTACGGGTTCTTCTCCACCAGAACGACTTGCTTTCCAGTTTCAGCGGCTTCAAGTGCCGCAGTCATGCCGGAAATGCCGCCGCCCACGACCAGAATGGTCTGGTTGGTCGCCACTACAGACGTCATGTATCGCCTCCGAAGGGTGAAGACTTAAGAAAAAATCTGAAATCGGGCCAGACACTTCGCCCGACAAAATAGGCGCGAATGTTACCCGCAAAGCGTAGCCCGCCGCGATATTGGTTTAATCGAAAGTTCTTATGAACGAATAGACTGACTAAATCTGACGAGGACTGAAGGTCTTGTGACTCGAGTTCAGTTTCATCCCAGGCGCGTGCGTTGCGCCTTAACTTTTTCCAAGGTCAGAATGAAGTCGGCCAGCCGTTTTTGTTCCTGCTCCACGACAGCGGCCGGTGCTTTATCGACAAAGCTGGCATTGCTCAATTTTCCACGCGCCTTGCCGATTTCACCGGTCAGCCGCGCGATTTCCTTGTCCAGGCGAGCGATTTCGGCATCCTTGTCGATTTCGATATGCAGCATGACGCGCCAATCGCCCACGATCGCCACTGGTGCGTCGCCATCGGGCAATGCGCTCACCACCTGCACTTCCGACAAGCGTCCCAGAGACTTCATGTAAGGCGCATAAACCGTGGCTCGTTCGGCATCGCCTTCGACGAACAAAGGAACTTTGATCGCCGGCGACAAACTCATTTCACCGCGTAAGTTTCGCGTCGCGTTGATCAACTCTTTTAGCCGCGACATTTCAGCCAGTGCCGCCGCATCGACCCGCCCCGGATCGAACTCGGGATAGGTCGCAAGCATGATGCTGTCGCCCGGCTTATGCTCCCGGACCAGCGGCACCACCGCCTGCCAGAGTTCTTCCGTGATGAACGGGATGACCGGATGCGCCAGGCGCAGCAAAGATTCGAGCACGCGGACTAGCGTGCGCCGGGTTGCGCGCTGCACGGCTTCGCTACCGTTGGCGATTTGCACCTTGGCCAGCTCCAGATACCAGTCGCAGTATTCGTCCCAGACGAATTCATAGATCGCGCGGGATGCCATATCGAAACGATATTGGTCGAACCCACCACGCACTTCGCCAATGGCTTGTTCAAGGCGGCCCAGTATCCAGCGATCGGAAAAACTGAACTCCAACGGCATGGCTTCATCCAGGCCGGTGTCATGACCTTCGCAGTTCATCAGCACGAAACGACTGGCGTTCCACAGCTTGTTGCAGAAATTCCGATAGCCTTCGCAACGTGCCATGTCGAACTTGATGTCGCGGCCGTGCGTGGCCAGGCTGGCAAAGGTGAAGCGCAAAGCGTCGGTGCCGAAACTGGCGATACCATCGGCGAATTCCTTGCGCGTCGCCTTCTCGATGGCCTGCGCCTGCTTTGGATTCATCAGGCCGGTCGTGCGCTTGGCGACCAGATCATCCAGGCTGATGCCGTCGATCAAATCAATCGGGTCAAGCACATTGCCCTTTGATTTCGACATCTTGTTGCCGTGCGCGTCACGCACCAGGCCAGTGACATAAACATCACGGAACGGCACCTTGCCAGTGAAATGCAAGGTCATCATGACCATGCGCGCAACCCAGAAGAAGATGATGTCGAAGCCGGTGACCAGCACAGAAGTCGGCAGGAAATGTTTCAGCTCCCAGGTATCTTCCGGCCAGCCGAGGGTAGAAAACGGCCACAGTGCGGATGAGAACCAGGTATCCAGCACATCCTCGTCACGGAATATTTCGCGTCCAGCGGCCTGCTTGCGAGCCTCGGCTTCGTCGCGGGCAACATACACATTGCCGTCCTCGTCATACCAGGCCGGAATCCGATGACCCCACCAAAGTTGGCGTGAAATGCACCAGTCCTGGATATTCTCCAGCCATTGCCGGTAAGTCGTGGTCCAGTTCTCCGGCACGAACCGCAGTTCACCGGTATCCACAACCTGCAATGCCTGCTTGGCCAAACCCTCCATACTCATGAACCATTGATCTGTCAGCATGGGTTCGATTACCGCATGCGTGCGATCACCACGTGGAATCATCAGCTTGTGTGGTTTGGCAGAAACCAGAAGGCTCTTGGCTTGCAACTCATCAAGGATTTTCTGGCGTGCGACATAGCGATCCAGGCCCTGGTATTCGGTAGGACCGAAATCATTGATCTTGGCATCCAGCGTCAAAACGCTGATTGCTTCCAGTTTGTGGCGTTGACCAACCTGCCAATCGTTGAAATCATGCGCTGGCGTAATCTTGACTACACCAGTGCCAAAAGACTGATCAACGTAATGGTCGGCGATGATCGGAATCGTACGTTCCGCGACCGGCAGTCTTACGTGCTTGCCTACCAGATGCTGGTAACGCTCATCTTCCGGATTCACCGCCACAGCGGTGTCACCAAGCAAGGTTTCAGGCCGCGTCGTGGCAACAGTCAGAAAGCCGCTCGTATGACCATGACCATCTTCCAACGGGTAGTTGATTTCCCAAATGAAACCATCCTCCTCGCTACTGACCACCTCCAGATCGGAAACCGCTGTCTGCAGTATTGGATCCCAATTCACCAGGCGCTTGCCACGATAAATCAGTCCTTCGTTGTATAACCGGACAAATACTTCAGTCACTGCAGTTGATAACCCGGCATCCATCGTAAAGCGTTCGCGCGACCAATCCGGAGAAGTACCGAGTCTCCGCATTTGACGAGTGATGTTTGACCCAGACAGTGACTTCCATTCCCAGACCTTGTCCAGAAACTTTTCACGGCCAAGTTCATGACGGGTGATGTTCTGCGCATCAAGTTGACGTTCAACGACAATTTGTGTGGCGATGCCCGCATGATCAGTACCCGGTTGCCAAAGCGTATTCAATCCACGCATACGATGGTAACGAGTCAGCGCATCCATCAATCCATGCTGGAAAGCATGCCCCATGTGCAGCGTGCCAGTCACATTGGGCGGCGGCAACAGGATGCTATAGAAAGGTTGATCTTCGTTTCGCCCCATTGTGAAATGACCAGCGGCTTCCCAAAACGAGTACCAACGTTTTTCAATATCATGCGGTTCAAAGGATTTGGCTAATTCCATATACAGAGGTGTATCACTTATTTTGAGTTATTCAAATAACTGAAGTCATCGATTCAGCAAGAAACTTGGAATGACAGAACATGGTTATCAAAATTAATCTTGTTTATATCGCTTAAGTTCTTCCTGGAATATCAATCTAAGAGACTTCTCCAGGCTTGCATGCTGACTACGAAACAAATCTAGCAACTTGCTTTCTAAAGCATCTAAAACCGAATCATTTATCGCACTTAAAAGTATCTTAGGCACATCAGAGGATGGATTCTGTCGACGTTCAAATACTCGCCGATCCACTTGCCAAGGATTAACTTCACTAGTAATTGCATGATTGGCTGACATATTGGATTGGGCATCTGAAACATCCTTGATGATCTCCGTCAACATGGGAAAATCATCACCTTGAA
>Ga0335397_10004815_pt1 | contig 17743 bp, 17 predicted proteins | sample MAT04_FD_205740 | JGI IMG/M metagenome (GOLD analysis project Ga0335397, IMG submission 205740) | Freshwater microbial communities from Lake Fryxell liftoff mats and glacier meltwater in Antarctica - MAT-04 (spades assembly) (version 2) ... | reverse complement strand
GCTGGCGATATGGTCGCAGGCTGGACCAATGCCGCGTCCTCGATCTCGGACATCGGCTGGAAACCCGGATCTACGATCCTCGCCTCGTCCGGCTACGGCGGGATCACCCTGGCGCGCCCGGGTGGCGACAAGCCACCCCGCGTGTTCGACTGGAAGGGCTCGGTGCTGGTGCTCTCGTGGAGTCCCGACGGACACTTCATCGCCACCGGCGACCAGGACAGCACCGTCCACTTCTGGTACGCCCAACGCGGCAAGGACCTCCAGATGTGGGGCTACGAGACCAAGGTGCGGGAGCTCGCCTGGGACCCGTCCAGCCGGTATCTCGCCACGGGTGGTGGTCGTGGCATCGTGGTCTGGGACTGCTCCGGCAAGGGGCCCGAAGGCTCGACGCCCCGAATGCTGGACGCACACACCGCCTTCGTGAGCGCACTCGCCTGGCAGCACGCTGGGCCGCTCCTCGTGTCCGGCGGCTACGACGGCCTGCTGGCACTCTGGTCGCCCGCCCGGACCAAGCGTGCGGTCGCGCAGGTCGACCTCGAGGGGGCGGTCTCGTGCATCGCGTGGGCGCCAAGCGACCAGTGGCTGGCATGTGGCAGTTCGACCGGACTCATCGGACGGTTCGACATCGCATGACGATGGATGTCGCGGCAGGCGGATCACGAGTGCCCATCGCTGGCGTTGACGACCTTGTGCGCCTGGCGCCCGTCACGCCGGACCAGGCATGGGCCGTCGAGCGGCTGTTCGAGGCCCTGCATGCCCACAATGCGACGCTGGATCCCCTGTTCTGCCTGGGCCCGGGGTGGCAGCTGGCCCTCTATCAGCACCTGCTCCGTCACTGGGCAGACGACACGGGCCTGACCCTCGTTGCCTGGCTGGGCGACGAACCGGTGGGGCTGTTGATGATGGACGGGCACGTCGACCCGGCACTGTTCCTGCACCGCCACTGGGCGGAACTGCTGGCGCTCTACGTCGCGCCGGGTGCACGAGGCCAAGCCCTCGCGCGACGACTCATCGACGCCGGCGTCTCATGGACGCGCGAGCGCGGATTCCCGCGGGTCCAGCTGTACCTCACCGCATCCAACGCACCCGGTCGGGAGTTGTATCGCTCGACCGGATTCCACCTGTGCCAGGAGATCTGGCGCTTGGACCTGTGATCGAAAGGAACTTCAACATGCAAGCATCGACCCGCACTGGCCTGGCACGCGCCCGGCACCTCGGACCGGCCATCATGGCTGCGGCGATCCTGGCGCTGCCGCAGACCGCCGTCGGGCAGTCGGCCGAACCGAACGGGCTGGCCGAGCCACTGTCAGTCGTGACCGCGTTCTACCCGATCGCCGAGGCCGCGCGCGAGGTCGGTGGCGCCGCCGTGGTCGTGACGGACCTGACGCCCGTCGGTGGCGGTCCCCATGACCTGGAGTTGACACCCCAGGACATCGAGAGGCTGGACCTGGCCGACGTCGTGCTGTACGTCGGTGCCGGCTTCCAGCCCCAGGTGGAGAAGGCTGCCGACGAGCTGCAGGACGGGGCCCGAAGCCTGGATGTGCTGTCGACCGTGGAACTCCTGCCCGTGGATCCACAGGTCCCGGGCACCGTGGGCGAGGTGGACGGCGAGGTCCTCGCCGGTGGCATGGATCCACACATCTGGCTCGACCCGGTTCGCTTCGCGCAGATGGCCGACGCCATCGCGGGCACATTGAGTGATGCCGATCCTGGGAATGCTGCCACGTTCGCGACCAACGCCGCTGCATACCGGCATAAACTGGAAGCGCTCGATGGCGCGTTCGCCGACTCGCTTGCAGACTGCGAGTCGCGGGCCATCGTCACCAGCCACCGCGCTTTCGGCTACTTCGCCGATCGATACGACCTGCTCCAACTCCCCATCGCCGGGTTGTCGCCGGACCAGGAACCGGATCCCAGGTCGTTGGAGGCGGTCGCGGCCGCGGCGCGGGACCACGGTGTCACGACCATCTTTTTCGAGACCCGCGTGCCTCGTGCCTTCGCGGCGACGGTCGCTCGGGAGGTCGGTGCCACGACCGATGCCCTCGAGCCCATCGAGACCCTGACCCAGCAGCAGCTGGACCTCGGCCTCGACTACACCACGTTGATGGATGAGAACCGGCTCGCACTCGTGCGTGGCCTTCGATGTTCGGCCGAGTGAGTCGTCGATGCCCGCCATCGAGGTCCAGGACATCAGCGTGCGCTATGGCGCTATCCAGGCGCTCACGGGTGTCAGCTTCGAGGTGGCGGCAGGTTCGATGGTCGCGGTCGTGGGTCCCAATGGCGCCGGCAAGTCCACCTTGTTCCGGGCCATCGGCGGGCTGGTGAGCCACGAGGGCCGCATCGTGCTGGGTGGGCGGCCATGCCACCACCGGGTCGATCGCATGGCAGCTGCGTTGATCCCGCAGCGCTCGGCTATCGACCCGGCATTTCCCATCACGGTCGGTGAGGTGGTGCTACTGGGACGCCGGCGCTTCCTGCGCATGGGCCAACGGCCACGGTCCGAGGATCGGCGGGCAGCCGCAGCTGCACTGCGCGACGTGGGCCTTGCGGGGATGGAGGCACGACCGATCGGGGCGTTATCCGGTGGGCAGCTACAGCGTGTGTTCTTGGCCCGTGCGCTCGCCCAGGAGGCGGATGTGCTGCTGCTGGACGAGGCGCTGAGTGGCGTGGACGCGCCACGCACGAACGCCCTCATCTCCCTCTTCGATCGGCTGGTGGCGGGTGGCGCAACGCTGCTCATCGCGACCCACGACCTGGCGCTCGCCCGGCGGCGGTTCGATCGATGTCTGGCGCTCAATGGTCGCCTGGTGGGCGACGGGCCACCGTCGATCGCGCTCAGCGAGGCAGCCGTCGAGGCCACCTTCGGTTCCGGACGGTCGCCGGCATGAACGAGCTTGCGACCTTCTTCACGCAGCCGTTCGGGTCCAGCTTCATGCTTCGGGCCGCCGCGGCAGCCGTCATCGTCGGTGCGACCGTGCCCTTGGTGGGGTGCTGGATCCAGCTTCGACGGTTGTCGTACCTGGGTGACGCCATGAGTCATGCGACGCTCGCAGGCATCGCCCTGGCGTACCTGCTGGGAATGTCGATCACGGGCGGCGCGCTGATGGGCGGCATCGCGATGGCGGGTCTCATCGCGCTCATCAATAGCCACCCGCGCCTGCGCGAGGACGCTGCCATCGGCATCGTCGAGAGTGTCCTGTTCGCCATCGGCATCATCATCATCAACCGCAGCACCAACATCAGTGTCGATCTGGGCCACTTCCTGCTCGGCCAGATCACCACCGTGTCCGAGGCCGACCTGTGGCTGGACCTGGGGTTGGCGGCCGGCGCGGCGGCGGCCATCTGGTTCCTGTTCGGTGATCTGCTGGGTGCGACCTTCGACGAGGACCATGCCCGCCAGGTGGGCATCCCGGTCGGGCCGCTCAAGACCGGCCTGCTGGTGCTGTTGAGCATCGCTATCGTGATCTCCCTCCAGACCGTCGGGTTGCTGCTGAGCGTGGCGCTGCTGGTCATCCCCGCCGCCACCGCACGACTGGTCACCCAGCGGGTTGCGTCCATGTCGATCCTCGCCGTGCTGCTTGGTGTTGGCGCGTCGCTGTTTGGTCTCACGCTCGCCTACCACCTCGCGACGCCCGCAGGCGCCACGATCTCCCTCGTGTCCGCGGCCATCCTGGCCCTGGTCGCGATGGCGACAGCGCCGAGGCGGATCCGGCGGCCGATGGAGGTCGCGCATGGCTGACCGCACCGACCGGCTCGCCGTCCTGGTCTGCCGCGACTGCTGCTGCGGCAACCCCGGCAAGCACCCCGATGAGGATCACGACGGACAGCTGGATGCCATCCGGAGCGCGATGGCGGGCGTCCCAGATGCCGTCGTAGCCATCACCAAGTGCCTCGACGTGTGTGACCGGTCCAACGTGGTGGTCGTCCGGCACCAACGGCGGCGGACGCGCTCGGATATCTGGCTCGGGGGGGTGCTGGATACTCGCCAGACCGACGCGCTGTGTGCCTGGTTGCGAGGAGGCGGTCCGCGCTCGAAGCCACTGCCGACCGTCCTGCGCGTGGCGGCCTTCCGGCCACCCCACCCGGTTCATGGCCGCGGGGGCCGGTCATGATCAGTCGACCAGAATGGCCGGACGCACCCATCGCCGACGGCAGGGATCCCCCGAGCGGTGACCCACTGACAACGCTGTGGAACGAGATCGGCCAGCCACTCCTGCATCAGCAATGCTGGTGCTGGGGCTGGGACATCCGACGGACGGACGGCAACCTGCTGTTGGAACGAGGGTTCCGCAAGCTCCGGCCACCGCACCCGGACGCCGGCACCTCCACCTATCGACTGCGTGGCCATGGCTACGTCCTGGGCTTGTGGGGCTTTGGGATGTTCTATGGGCGGCCCGGGATGGGTGGTGTGTTCATCGGCCGCTACGCCGACGGACCGCTCTTCGCGGAGTCGTCACGGCCGCCCGAGGATGTCTGGCTGCCGCTGTCCATGCCCGCCATGACGGAGCTGCAGCATGTCGCGATGCCGGGCACGTCACTCGACCTCTTTGCCCAGCTCCTCGACTGGGTCGCACGGTACGAGCGGTGGGTGCAGCGCGTTGCCGGGCCTGAGCATCGAGCCGCCGCGATCGATGCGTGGGGCGACAAGACGGTCGTGTCCGCCCATGAGATGGCCGCGACCTGGCACCAGCTGTCCGCTGTCATCCGACTCCTGACCCCATCCAGCCAGCCCGAGACGGGCATCACCTAGTCGTAGCCGGAGGTCGAAACATGCACTCGAACCATTGGTCCCCATCCCGCCGGGGGCTCGCTATCACCGTCACGGTGCTCGCCGCCATGAGCACCCTCTCGGGGGGAGCCATCGCGGCGAGCCCTGAACCCCCGCCGGACACCCGCTGCGGCGACACGGCGTACGGCGTCGAGGTGGACAGGGACGGACGCATCGTCGTCGCGTCAGAGGTCGGCACCAGCCTGACCGTCGCGCATGAGGACGGCGACGTGGTCCAGGTGAAGGACCTGGCCATCAGCCGACTCTTGCCGGACGGCTCACTCGATGTGACATACGGCAACGGTGGGACGACGATCGTGGACGCGGGTGGGGACGACGAGGTCCTGGATGTCCGGCTGGATGCCGATGGCCGGGCGCTGGTCATGGGACGCGTCAACGGTGCCGATGACAGCGCTTCGGTGGCCGTGCTGCGGTTTGATACCGACGGCACACTGGACCCGACCTACGGCACCCAGGGCATGGCTCGGATCGCGCTGGAGCCCGATACCTTCGCCTGGGCTGCCGATACGCACGAGGGCGGCCTGGTGCTGGCGGGTCGGATCGGATCGGATGCCAACAAGGACTACGCGGTGATGCGCCTGACGGACGCCGGCGAGCTGGATGCGACCTTCGGCACGGCGGGCCTGCTGCGGGTCGATCGCGGCGACGCCGACGAGGTGTTCGAGAGCGTGGCCGTCGACGCGACCAGTGGCGCCATCTACGCTGCGGGCAGTCAGCGGACGAATGGCATCACGGAGGTCCTTCGACTGGATGCAATGGGCAAGCCTGACGCGACATGGGGCGAGGGAGGCTGGGTCGTTCCGGCACCCCACCCCGGAGCGGCGAGCCGGGCCACCGTCCTGGCCGTGGATGCCGACTCGCAGGACGTGATCGTCGCCAGCGACGTAGACCGCGCGGACGACTCTCGAGCCATCGCGATCACCCGGCTCGGCGAGGACGGGACGCCGGTCATGACGTTCGGCGCAGCGGGCCAGACCATCGTCGATCTGGGTGCGGACATCACCTACGTCTGGGACGGTACGTTCCAGGCAGACGGCGCCGATCCTGCCAGCCAAGCCTTTGTCATCGTGGGCACCGACATCGACGCCGACTTCGCCGCCGGGCGAGGGTTCCTGCTACGCGTCGGCATGGATGGCGGGCTGGATGCGACATTTGGCGAGCAGGGTGTCGTGCGCCCTGGCCTGCCCACGCCGTTCGGCTTCCTCGCCGACGTCGAGGCCACCAGTGGAGGTCAGCTCATCGCGGTGGGCAGCGCCATCGCGGGCTTCGAGGCGCAGTCGTCGGACCTGCTCGTGGTCGCGGTCGGACCCGATGGCAGGCTGGATACGACATTCGGCAACGGGGGGCTTGTGGTCCGGGACCTGCGCGGCCCGGTGTGCGCGCCAGACGGGGCCTGACCAGTCCGGGCGGCCGCGACGGTAGCGCGGTCGTCGCCCCGATCGATCCGACTCGCGCAGATCCGAACTCGGACGCCCTCCGCCTGGTCCCGCATGTGGTCGGTTCGCTCCACCGTCGACCCATCCGTCAACGGATGGCGACCAAGATCTGATCGTCGCCGCGGCTCCACACCACCCCGCTCGTTGAGAAGCCAGACTGCTGGAGCAATCGCTGGTGCGCCTGGCGGGTCACTCGGTGGGTGGTGCCGGTCAGGCCACGACGACCGCGTTCGGCAAGGAGTCTGTCGAACCGGGGTTCATCGGCAACGGCGCGCCACCAAGCGGCCCAGTCAGGATCGCTGGACGCGATTTCGCGCGCCTGATGGCCCGCCCGGGCCCTCTCCATCGCACTGTTGACGTCCGGGTCCGCGTCTGCCAGTCGGTCCGCGTTCAGGAGCAGGCCGCCCCTCCGCAGCCGAGTGGCAAGCAGCGCGTACAGGTGAGCTAGGCGCAGAGGGCTCAGGTAGTGGAGAGTGGCAGATGTGACCACGGCGTCGAGCGTATCGGCTCGTATGCCTGCCCTGTCGGCCCAGCCCTCGTGGGTCACGTCAGTATCGATGAACTCGATGCTGCGGGGGCAGATCGGTCGGCCGATGGCCAGGAGCACGGGATCGTTGTCAACGGCTGCGATGGAACAATGCGGCAGCGCTGCCACGAGCAGTCGGGCCGCGGAACCCTGAGCGCATCCGATCTCGAGGATTCGACCGGTGCCCGTTGGACCCAGCAGCTGCGTGATGAGGTCGACGGCCGCGCGCCCGTACTCGTCCAGGCTGGGGCCGTACCGGCGCTGTTGCGCGTCGAACCGGCGTGCCCACTACCGGGCGAACGGAGCATCGAGCACGTCGTCCCCCTCGTCACGCAAACATTTCGCTCCTTCGGGTGCCGACTACCTGGTCCTGCAACGGCTGGTCACGTCCTCGTGGGCGAGTCGCTCAATTCTTCCGCTAAACCACGGATCGGGCCGGCTGGCACGCAGCCGGCCCAGTTCCACGTGTGGGTACGGAGTCCTCAGTTCATCAACGGCGAGGCGATCTCAGTACCCAGGACGGCCACCAGACTCGCCAAGTTGTAGCGCATCAGGGAGAGGTAGTCGTCCACTTCGTCGGTGAAGCTGTCGGTCATGAGCATGCCGACCGGTACACCGGTCTCGTTGGCGACCATCCGGGCGACATCCGCGCTCAGTTGGGGCTCGTAGAAGATGCCCGCCACGCTCCTTGACCGGACGAGGTCGATGAGCGCCGCGATCTCTCCCGCGGCGGGTTCCTTGCCAGGCGATGCGATGACGCTGCCAGCGACCTCGATGCCAAAGCGACGCTCGAGATAGCTGAATGCGTCATGGGCAACGACGATGCGACGACGATCCGGCGGGATACTGCCCAGCGCCGCGTCCAGGTCCTGCTCCAAGTCCGCCAGCCGAGTGCCATAGGCTACTGCCGCAGCTGCGTATGACGCAGCGTTCGGTGGGTCCAGCGCGCCCACCTCCTCCGACACGACTCGTGCGATCTGCTGGACGTACGCGGGGTCCAGCCACACGTGCGGGTCCCCGTCGCGGAGGTCATGGACGTGATCGCCATGGTCGATGACCACGTCCCGCACGATGAGGTCGAGGTGATCCGCGAGACGCAGGACCGGGATCCCGGCGGCGTCGACGGCACGGCGCCAGGCACCGCCCTCCTCGAATGCCTCCAGATGGGCACCCATGAGGATGTACAGGTCCGTCTCCGTCAACTTGACCATCTCGCGCGGGGTGGCTTCCCAGGTGTGGGGATCGGCATACGCCGGGACCACCGACCACACCTCGACACCGGGCCCCACCGAATCGCTGACGATGTCTGCAAGGACCGGCGTGCTTACAGCGACTGTGAGACCGTGTCCCGGTCCAGTTGTCAGCGTGGCGTCCGGTGTCGCTGACGGCGACGGTCCAGCTGCGCAGCCGGTCATGGTGAAGCCCACGAGGATGGACAGGCCCACAGCCACCAAACGCCTCATGTAGTGAACTCCTTCTTCCGTCGACCGGCGAGGTACTCCGCCTGCAGACACTGGCGGTACATGAGACTCTATCTCAGTTCCAACGGCGGAGATCCGCAGCCGGGTCTCCGCCGACCAGATCGCATCCACACGTGGGAAGTCAAGGTGAACGTTGGTCAACGGTTCGCGGCCGGGTCCGGCCGATCCCGATCAGTGACGAGTGCCAACCCGACACCCATCGCCGGTCGTCCACGACGCTGGGCAGTCCATCGAACGAGCAAGGTCTTCTCCGTCGGATAGCCCACACTGGTGGCCATGAGGCGACCAAGATGCACCGACGTGGGTCGAGACGCGACAGATCCGGCCATCACGCGATCGAATCAGCTGGTCCATTCCCTGTTCGGGCCACCGTCGTGAGCACGCGTCGCCCGGGCACCCTCTACTCGGGTACATCGGGGTTCGCGTATCCCGATTGGATGCCACGCTTCTACGCGCCGGGCACACGTGCTGTCGACCTGTTGCGGGCGTACTCGAGCCGCCTCAATACGGTCGAGCTGAACAACACGTTCTATCGCCAGCCGACCCCCACGGCCATCGACGGTTGGCTGGCGGCCACACCCGAGACGTTCCGGTTCGTGGTCAAGGCACAGCGGGGTGCCGCGTGGCGCGCGTTCCGCACGGATGCCACCGACAGCGTGCCCTGGCTGACCGCCGCATATCAGCCGTTTGGCGCGCGGCTGCGCTGCGTCCTGTTCCGGGTCGAGGCCACGACACCCCGCGATGACGACGCCCTCGCCCGACTGCTGGACGCGTGGCCCGCGGACCTGCAGCTGGCCATGGAGCTGTGCCATGCCTCCTGGGAGGACGACGACGTCCACGATGCGTTGCGACAACGGGGTGTCGCGCTCGTGACGACCGATACCGACGAGCTGGAGGACCCGCCCATCATCCGGCGCATCGGCCCCCTGCTCTACCTCCGGCTCCGCCGCACGGCGTATACGGCGACCGACCTCGATGACTGGTCGGCCCGATTGGCGCCGTTCCTGGACGATGGCGTGGACGCGTGCGTGTTCCTTCGACACGATGCAGATGGCAGCAACGCGCTGCAGGCGGAGTCACTCCTGGGTCGCGCGATCAGAAGAGCGTGTCCGGACGGTCAGCCGGCGCGCTCGTAGGCGGCGCGGATCCAGCTTGCCACCGAGGCATCGACCGCCGCGAGCTCGGTCGATCGCACACGATGGCTGCACATACCCGACATCGGCTCGACCCGTGGGTCGTCCGGGTGTGGCGTCCAGGTTCAGGCCCAGCTCGACCCGCTTCGCGGATGGCACCTGGACCAGCGCGAACTGCTGCCTCCGACGGAAGCTCATCCCGGACGCTCAGCGCCACCCGGTTTGCGTTGCCGTGACTGAGGGCGTATCGGGTCTTGAGGAAGTCCATGTTCTGGCCGTGCCGCTCGAGTCCCGCCTCGCGCACAGCCGCCGTGAACTCGGGCAGCGTGACTCCCGTCGCCGCCTCGATGTTGCGCAACTGGGCGCTACTTGCGCCTGGGGGTCGGTCATGGGTTGCGTCGCTCCTGCGCGACTCTGGGCGTGTCATCGTGGCGGGGCAGCAGGCCGGCGTCTTGCATGGATCTCACCTGGGCAGGGCGACGACCTCCGGCACGAACCCGGCGGCATCCCCTGGCTCGCCCGGGATGAACGTCCGTCGCTGCGCATCCATGTACTGCGTCGGCGTCACGCCCGTGTGGCGTCGGAAGTCGCGGATGAGGTGCGCCTGGTCGAACCAGCCAAGGTCTGCGGCCAGATCGGCCCAGGGCACATCGCCTGCCACATCGATGTCCTGAAGCATTCGACGCATCCGCAGGAGTCGAGCGAGGACGCGCGGGCATCGACGACACGACGCCTGCCATCAGCGTCCGGGAACGCGACCTTCATCTCCATCGGCTACGTGATCGCCTCGTTCGCGCGCACGGAGGAGGCCGCCAACGGCATGACCAGCGTGGTCCAGTTCCCACTCATGTTCCTGTCGGGCATCTTCTTCCCCATCGCCCTCATGCCCTCGTTCCTGCAGCCGGTCGCGGCACTGCTGCAGATGACCTACCTCGCTGACGCGCTCCGGCAGGTGATGGCCGGCGGCGTGCCGTTCGCGCCGCTGTGGGCGGACGGACTCATCCTTGGCGCGTGGCTGATCGCCAGCTTCCTCATCTCCGCCCGTTACTTCCGCTGGGAGTCGTGATGGCCACTACGCGCGATGACGCCGAGCGGGTGCAAGCGGAGAGCGCCGCGGCCTGGGCCGCATGGCTGGCCGCGAACCACACCCGGACCACCGGCGTGTGGTTGGTCACCTGGCGAGCCCGCAGCGGCCGGCCGGTCCTGGCCTACGAGGACGCGGTCATCGAGGCGCTGCGATACGGCTGGATCGACAGCACGGGCGGCTCCGTCGACGCCGAGCGGACCGAGCTGTGGTTCGCACCCCGCAAGCGTGGCAGCGGCTGGGCACGCACCAACAAGCGACGCATCGAGCGGCTCCTCGCGCAGGGACGCATGGAGCCCGCCGGCCAGCGGCTCATCGATGCCGCCAAGGCGGACGGTTCCTGGACCCTGCTGGACGATGTCGAGGACCACGTCGTGCCCGATGACCTGACCGCTGCGTTCGGGGCGTTCCCCGGATCGAGTGAGCAGTGGGACGCCTTTCCGCCCTCGGCGCGCAAGGGGATCCTGCAGTGGATCGTGCAGGCGAAGCAGCCCGGCACGCGCGCGAAGCGCGTCGACGAGACGGCCCGCCTCGCTCAGGACGGCAGGCGCGCCAACAAGTGGGTGCCGCGCGACAAGCGCCCCTGACGCTCAGTCGTGCCCGAAGGCGACCAGCAGCGGCATCGCGATCCAGCCATTGACCCGTGCCCCATCGACGCTGCGCACCCGGTACCACAGCCGATCCGAGGGCTGGCCGCACAACGCCGGGTAGCGGATGCCGGTCGTGGCGACGGGCACGCTGTCCACGATGAGGTCGTGCTCGCCACGCAGCGTCCGGACCACAGCGGCGCTGCTGTAGTCCTCGGGCGGTCGGCCGCCGGTGCCGGCCCGGATGATGGCGACCGAGCCCGGGCAGGCCAGGTGCGCGCTGGCGCGCTCGACACGCACACGGTCCGGGTCGAGCATCACTTGGAGCGTCGCCCGACACAGTGCTCGATCTTCCGGTCGCAGCTTGCACTCCACGAGGTGCGGCAGGCAGCCGTCCGTGTCGCAGTCGATGCCCGTGGCTCCGAGCACCCGGTCACCGCCACGGTCGGTGGAGAAGCCCAGCCACGTGGTGCCGTCGGCGCTCCGTCGCGGGACGCTGCGGTCACCGGTCCGCGCACGGACACCGCGGCAGATGGCGGGTTCCTGGGTCCGGAGACGACGGAAGTAGGCACAGGCCGTGGTGCCCGGTACGCCGTAGCTCGTGACCACGGTATCGCCGGAGGCCGTGAAGTCGGACGACTCCGTCGTGGCGTAGGCGATGTAGCGACCCCCACGGGACCCGATCGCTGGCTGCGTGCTGCCGGCCGAGTGGATGGCCAGCGTGCTCCGGGAGCCGTCAACATCACCGAGCAGGAACCGATCACAGGTCCAGCCATCGGGACCAAGCGCCCAACCCGTGGTCGAGTCGTAGTCCGCCACGACGGGGTAGTGGAACAGGGCGAGGCCGCGCCGGGCGCTGGCTGGGATGCGCGCCGCCGCCGCGCCGAAGGGCCGGGTCACGGACGGCCGGTCGTCCCCGCCGAATGCGATGCTGAGGCCACATTCATAGACCGGCAGGGAGCGCCACTCCAGGGCGTCGGACGCGGTTGATGGCCGTGTGGTGGGCGTGAGCGTCGGGGTCGGCCTGGGGGTCGGCCTCGCCGTTGGGGTCGCGCTTGGTGCTGGGGACGTACTCGGCGTTGGGGACGCACTCGCTGCTGGGGACGCACTCGGTGTGACATCGGGCTCAGAGGCACCGTCAGACGCCAGGAACCAGACCGCCCGATCGGCGGTCGGCACCATGAAGGCAGTCGTCACGGTTCCCTCGCCCAGGACCACATCCTCGCTCGCGAACAGCGACAGTCGGTCGCCGGGCGAATTCGAGGTCAGTGTGGCCGACCCCGCGTCGACGGGGAAACGGCTTGAGGGGAAGTCGCTGGACAATCCCAGCGCCAGGGGCCGATCACCGAGCCACGCGTCGACCGGACCGGCGTCCGTATCCAGGTTCACCAATCGCAGGGATGCACCCGTGGCGGGCGGCAGTGCCGTGTCGTCGATGACCATGGCTGTGCCGTCGCCACGCACGGCCAGTGTCCGCGCACCATCAACACCGAAATCGATGGCCGCCGTCACAAGCGGCTCGGATCGCAGTGGATCGACGCCGTCCGGGAACACATCCACCTCGTGCTCGCCCACGGGCACCCCGGCGTAGGCGGATGCGGATACAGGGGCGAAGTCGGTGAGGTCCGCCAGTGGAACACCGTCAAGGTAGACGTCGACGAGGGGTGCCACCGTCGGTGGCAGCACGATGCGCAGACTCGGTGTCGCCGCGACCGGCTCGGGCGACTGGGCGCCGACAGACTGCGGCAACAACATCGAGCCCACGACCATGGTCAGCAACGCCGACCGAGCACCACGCGACATGTGACCTCCTACATCCCGATGGGGTGCCAGACCGTCTTGATCTCCAGGAATGCGGCGATCCACTCCGGCCGCTGGGCTCGTGTGTCATCGAGCCAGTCGAAGTCGCCAGCGCCGGCGCGGGGCGGCCTCGCCACGCGCTTCATGTTCTCCACGGCTGCCTGCTCCAGCTTGACCCGCAGGTCGTCGGGAACGCCAAAGGCATCGATGGCGTTGACGTCCATATGCCCCGCCAGCCAGGGCACGAGCTCTACCCGCCGCCCCGAGATGATGTTGATGACACCTCCCGGCACATCGCTCGTGGCCAGGATCTCGGACAGCGTGATGGCGGGCAAGGGACGCGTCTCGGAGGTCAGCACGACCGCGGTGTTGCCGCCGACCACGACGGGTGCCAGACGGGACACGAGCCCCAGCAGCGACGACGACTCGGGTGCGATGACACCCACCACGCCGGTCGGCTCCGGGAAGCTGAAGTCGAAGTAGCTCGCCCCGACAGGGTTCACGGTACCCAGCACCTGGCTCAGCTTGTCGGCCCAGCCGGCGTACCAGACCAGTCGATCGACCGATCGCTCGACCTGCTCCCGGGCATCCTTCGCGGCCAGGCCCTCGGCGCGCGCGACCTCGTCCGCCGCCTGGCCCATGCGACCCTCCAGCAGCTCAGCGACGCGGTACAGCACCTGGCCCCGGTTCATGGCGGTCTTGGCGGCCCAGCCGGCGGCCGCTCCCCGCGCGATGCGCACTGCGTCCCGGACATCCTTGCGCGAACCACGCACCGCATTGGCGAGTGGCGTCCCGTCCGGTGACCGCACGACATACGAGCGGCCAGACTCCGAGCGAGGGAACTGTCCACCGATGTACAGCTTGTAGGTCTTGCGGACCTCGATGCGCTCTGTCGTCAGGTCGTCGGTCATGCGTCGGTATCCATGTAGGCCAGCAGCCCGTGGAGGCCACCCTCGCGTCCGAAGCCGGACTCCTTGTAGCCACCGAAGGGGCTCGTGGGGTCGAATCGATTGAAGGTGTTCGCCCACACGACACCAGCCCGCAGGCGGCTGGCCATGGCCAGGATTCGGCTCCCCTTCTCGGTCCAGACACCCGCCGAGAGGCCGTACGCGGTGTTGTTCGCCTTCTCGATGGCCTCTTCCGGTGTCCGGAACGTGATGACCGAGAGCACCGGGCCAAAGATCTCCTCGCGCGCGATGCGGCTCGACTGGGAGACATTGGTGAACAGCGTGGGGCGCACGAAGTATCCCCGGGCGGGCAGCTCGCAGGCCGGCTGGTACATCTCGGCACCCTCGGCGACACCCGCCGCGATGAGCTCCTCGATGCGCGCCAGCTGGGCGGCGTTGTTGATGGCGCCGACATCGGTGTTCTTGTCCATGGGGTCACCGACCCGCAGCGTGGAGAGCCGCTCCTTGAGGCGCGCCACGAACGGCTCCGCGATGGACTCCTGGATGAGCAATCGGCTGCCGGCGCAACAGACCTCGCCCTGGTTGAAGAAGATGCCGTTGATGACACCCTCGATGGCCTGGTCGAAGGGTGCATCGTCGAACACGATATTGGCGGCCTTGCCACCCAGCTCCAGCGTGAGCGCCTTGCCCGACCCGGCGATGGCACGCCCGATCTCCTTGCCAACGGCGGTCGAGCCCGTGAACGCGACCTTGTCCACACCCGGATGTGAGACGAGCGCGAGACCGATCTCGCCGGGGCCGGTGATGATGTTCACGACACCCGGTGGCAGGTCCGCCTGGCGGCAGACATCGGCGAACAGGAGCGCCGAAAGCGGTGTCGCGGAGGCCGGCTTGAGCACCACCGTATTGCCGGCAGCGAGCGCGGGCGCGATCTTCCAGGCGAGCATCAGCAGCGGGAAATTCCAGGGGATGACCTGCGCCGCGACACCCAGCGGCTTCGGGTCGCGGTTGGGGAACGCGTACTCCAGCTTGTCCGCCCAGCCTGCGTAGTACCAGAAGTGTGCCGCCGCGAGCGGCACATCCACGTCGCGCGACTCCTTGATGGGCTTGCCGCCGTCGAGGGTCTCGAGGACCGCGAACTCGCGACTGCGCTCCTGGAGGATGCGTGCGATGCGATAGAGGTACTTGGCGCGTTCACGGCCGGGCATCCGACCCCAGCTGGTCTCGAACGCCGAACGTGCGGCGGCCACGGCGCGGTCCACGTCGACCGTGTCCGCCATGGCGATCGCGGCGAGGGGCTCCTCGGTTGCAGGGTCAAGGGTGATGAACGTCTTCCCGCCGTGGGGCCGGACGTCCTGGCCGCCGATGAACAGGTCGTAGCGGTCCGCGATGCTGACCACATCCCGCGACTCGGGCGCCGGCGCGTACTCCCACGGGATGGCCTGGCCGTCACCCAGGCCCCACGTGGACGGCGCCACGGTGCCCCGGCCGACGTCCGCGGAGCGGCCACTCGGGCGCGTCACGGCAGACGATGCTGGCGGCTTGGGGGTCGATGTCGTGCGGCGTGCCACGCCCGAGAGCCTACCATCCGCCTCCGCCGCCATCGGTACCCGGGCACAAGGATGCGGGGAGGGATGACCGGCCGTCACCACCTCCCCGAAGGAACGAGCGGAAACGGGCGTCCGCGGTACCCAGGCCGACGGGACGCCCGAGGGGGAGTCGCAGCTCGCCGATCGCGGCGATGCCCCGATGGTGGGATACGTCGATCAACGGCCGATCAACGGCGCGTTAGCGTTCGGGGCCGCCGGCCGGTGCAGCGCGCCCGGCGACGCGTCCCCGGCGGAAGACACGCAGCTCCACGGCGCGGACGAGCCGGGGCACGCACGGCGTGGATCCGGGCGCCTGTGTCGGTCAACGATTGCGCCGCGTAGCCACCAGCCAGGCAGACACGAGCGTGACCACGGTCACGACCAACAGCACCGTCGCGATGGCGTTGACGACGGGTGTCACGCCCCTGCGGATCTGCGCGAACAGGAAGATGGGCAGCGTCTGGTCCTGACCGGACGTGAAGAACGCCACGATGAAGTCATCGAAGCTGAAGGTGAAGGCCAGCAGGAAGCCCGCGACGATGGCCGGTCGAAGCTGGGGGATGGTCACCTGGCGGAAGGTGCGCCAGGGCGACGCGTACAGGTCGGACGAGGCTTCGACAAGGGTCCGGTCCATGCCCGCCATGCGCGTGCGCACGAGCACGTTGACGATGGCCGAGGTGAACATCGCGTGGGCCGCGATGACGGTCCCCAGGCCGAGGGTCAGCTGCGGCGGGTCACCTGGCAGCAGGCTTGCGATGACCGGGTTGACGAGGTCGAACGCCGTTACGGCGAAGATGAGCGTGGAGATCCCGATGACGATGCCGGGCACGATGATGGCCACGTACACGAGCAACTCGAAGATCGTGCGGACTGCCGGTCGTGCGCCGTTCATGGCGATCGCGGAGAGGGTGCCGATGACGGTCGCGATGGCGGCGGACACGAACGCGATGGTGAGGCTGGTGCGGAGCGCACGGACCACGAACTGGTTGGTCCAGGCCTCCTCGTACCAACGCATCGAAAAGCCGGTGATCTGGGCCACGTGCCTGCCCTCGTTGAAGCTGAACACGATGACCACGAGGATGGGCAGGAACAGGAAGACGTACACCCCCAGGGTCCACCATCGCAGGCCACGGTCGATCCAGCGCTGGAGTGTCATAGCAGCTGTACGTCGGGTCGATGCCGGGCGAGTCGAGCGGTGAACACCGCATACAGGGCCACCACGACCAGCATCATGAACACGAAGGCCGTGCCGATGGCCGAGCCGAAGGGCCAGTTGCGCGATTGCAGGAACAGGTCTGCCAGGGCGTTGCCCAGGAAGTAGGTCTTGCCGCCACCAAGGAGCACCGGGATGAGGTATTCCCCCATCGCCGGGATGAACACCAGCAGGCAACCGCTGGCGATGCCCGGCAGCGACAACGGCAGGGTGACCTGCCGGAACGTCGCGAAGGGGCCGGCGCCCAGGTCCCGAGACCCTTCGAGCAACGATCGGTCGAGCCGATCGAGGTTCACGAACAAGGGCAGGATCATGAGCGGCAGGTAGTTGTAGACGATGCCCAGCGTGATCGCGAACGGCGTGTTGAGCAGCACCAGCCGGCCGAGGCCGAGCTCGTCCCAGATCTGTGGGACGCCGTTGCTGCCCAGGATGAACATCCAGGCATAGGTCCGGATGAGGAAGCTGGTCCACAACGGGACGACGACGAGCGCCAGCAGGAGGAACCGCCGGCTGCCGCCGCGCGTAGCGAGGTAGTAGGCCAGCGGGTATGCCACGACGAGGCACGCGACGGTGCCCAGCGTCGCGTACCAGACCGTGTTGATGAGCGGGGTGATGCGGGTGGGGATCTGCCCGTACTGTTCGAGCGTGAACCCGGGCACGTAGCCCCCGTTGGGGCCGCGGGTACCGAACGAGAAGACCAGCAGCACCACGAGTGGTGCCACGAGGAGCAGCGCGTACCAGAGGCCCGCGGGCAGGAGCAGCACGGCCCGCGCGCGCTCACGCACGGACGGTCGCTCCGATCACGCAGGCCCCGGCCGGTGTCAGGAGGACTTGATGCGTGCCCAGGTATCCGAGCGCAGCTGACTGTTGTACGCCTCCGCGTTCGAGATCGTCAGCGTCTGGAGGAGCTCCTCGGGTGGGTAGATGACCGAGTTGCCGCTGACCTCCGGGGGCAGCAGTGGCAGCACGGCCGGGTTGGCGTGCGGGAACAGCGAGAACGCCGTGTCCGCGGCGCTGTTCTCCGGCTGGAGGATGAAGTCCAGGAACGCGTACGCGGCGTCCTTGTGTGGTGCATCCGCGGCGATGCCCCACGAGTCCACCCACAGCTCACCACCGTCGCTGGCGACGACATACTGGGCGGTGTCCGGGTTGTCCCGGACCACGGCCACGCCGTTGCCCGTCCAGGCGATGGTGGCC
>Ga0335397_10004813_pt1 | contig 17746 bp, 11 predicted proteins | sample MAT04_FD_205740 | JGI IMG/M metagenome (GOLD analysis project Ga0335397, IMG submission 205740) | Freshwater microbial communities from Lake Fryxell liftoff mats and glacier meltwater in Antarctica - MAT-04 (spades assembly) (version 2) ... | reverse complement strand
AGCGAGCCGCGCGCCGAGCGCCGCGACGCCATCGCGTGCGAACGCCGAATGCAGCACCCACGCGAGCAGCGCCACCGACACGGCCGCCTTGAGCACGCCGAGCCCACGCTTGCGAGAGCTGGTCATCCGACGACAGCTACGCGGACGCGTCCCAGTGGTCAAAGAAGCGGCGCATCCGCGCGTCTCGTGACGCGCTTGGTCGTCGCATCTGCCGCGATCCGCGCGCGCTCAGCGTTGTTCGTCGCGCGCGAAGCGCACGATCGTCGCAACGTCGTCGCGGCTGCCGATGAACAGCGGCACCCGCTGATGGAGCGCGGTCGGCACCACGTCGAGCACGCGTCCGTGGCCGGTCTCGGCGGCTGCACCGGCTTGCTCGGCGAGCATCGCCATCGGCGCGGCCTCGTACAGCAGGCGCAGCTTTCCGTCGGCGTTCTTGCGATCGGCGGGGTACGCGAACACGCCGCCCTTGAGCAGCGTGCGGTGAAAATCGGCGACCAGCGTGCCGACGTAGCGATGGCCGTAGGGCCGATTGCTCGCGGCGTCCGGCGTCTTGATCCAGTCGGACCAGCGCCGCACTCCGTCCTCCCACGAGGCGTAGTTGCCCTCGTTGATCGAGTACGTCTTGCCCTGCGCCGGCGTCTGGATGTTCTCGTGGGAGAGGAAGAACTCACCGACGGTCGGATCGAGCGTGAACGCGTGCGTGCCCTGCCCGGTCGTGTAGACGAGCAGCGTCGACGAGCCGTACATCACGTAGCCCGCGGCCACCTGCTTCGTGCCCGGCTGCAGGCAGTCTGCGGCCGTCCCGGGGCCGCCCTGCGAGAGGCGGCGATGCACGGAGAAGATCGTGCCGATGCTGACGTTGACGTCGATGTTCGACGAGCCGTCGAGCGGATCGAAGAGGACGATGTACTTGCCCTTCGCGCGCTCGGGCGGCACGTCGATGAGCCCCTCGTTCTCTTCGCTCGCCATCGCGCAGACGTGACCGCCGGCCTGCAGGCAGCGAATCAGCGTGTCGTTGGCGAGCTCGTCGAGCTTGGCGACTTGCTCGCCCTGTACGTTGGTCTCGCCGGTGAGGCCGAGCATGTTCGCGAGGCCCGCAGAGCGAACCAAGCTGGCGATGATCCGGCCCGCGAGCGCGAGCTCCTGGAACAAACCGCTGAAGTCGCCGGTCGCGCCCTCGGTCGTGCGCTGCTGCTCGAACAAGTGACGCTCGAGCGTCCACCCATGCCGTGTCGTCGGTGTGTCAGCCATTTCGGGCGGTAATCTAACACTCTGGCGACGCAAACGAGCGCCGCGCCGACGACGACTTACTAGCAGCGACAGCGCGACCCCTATACTCTCGTGCGGTCCGTCATGTCTTCTCGCAACTGCGCGCTCCTCTTCGCCCTCGGTGCGAGCCTCCTCGTCTCGTGCTCTCTGACGACGTACGGCGATGACGCCTGCACCTCCAATGGCGATTGCCGCGCAGCGTTCGGCTTCGGCGCGACCTGCGGTGAGGATGGGCTGTGCAGCGGCGGTGGGGTCAACGCGCGCTGCACGCGCACGTTCCCGCGCGACCTGTTCACCCGACCGCAGCTCTACACCGACTCGATCGTGATCGGCGTCATCGTCAACGAGAGCGATCCCGCCGAGGTCGCCAACGAGAACGCGGTCGAGCTCGCGGTGCTGCAGGTGAACGACTACGACGGCGCCAACGGTCGGCCGTTCGCCGTTGTGTTTTGCAGCAATGCGGTCGACTCGGACATCGACACGGCGACCGAGGAGCTCGCGACCGCTGCGCTCGGCCGCTACCTCTCGGTCGACCTCGGCGTGCCGGCGATCATCGGCCCGCCGACCTCATCGCAGGCCGAGTCGTTGATCAACGCCGTCTCGCCACTCGGCACGCTGATGATCTCGCACTCGTCGACGAGCACCGCGCTGACGACGCTCGACACCGAAGGCCTGTTCTGGCGCACTTGCCCGCCCGATTCCGAGCAGGGCGTCGCCATCGCCGATGACCTGATGGCGCGCAGCGTCACGCGGGTGGCGATGATCTACGAGGAGGGCCCGTATGGAGCCGGTCTCGCGGACGTGTTCACCGGCGCGTTCTCGGGAATCGTCACCCCGTTTCCATTCAACCTCGGCAACAACTCCATGCGCGACGCGCAGGCGCTGGCGGTCGGCGGCCGCGCTGCGGAGTTCGACGAGATCTTGTTCATCTCGTCGGACTTCGCGGACGCGCGCGCATTTCTGCGGTTCACGGCCGCGGACGCAGCGCTCAACGGCAAGCAGATCTTCCTGACCGACACCGCCGCGGGCTCGCCGGACTTTCTCGCCGATGCGCTTGCGGCACCGCTGTTCCCGCGGATCCGCGGCTCGCGGCCGACGCGCGCGACTGGCACCGTCTACAATCAGTTTCGCTCTGCCTATCTCGCGCGCTTCATGGTGCCGGAGGCGGAGTTCGATCGGTACCAATACGCACCCTATGCGTACGACGCCGCGTGGCTGGTGTTCGCCGGTGCCGTGTGGTCGGTGCAGGCGCACGACGAGCTACGGGGGCAGTACATGGCCGAGGGCCTCGCGCACGTGAGCAGCGAGGACACCGGCGCGATGCGCTTTGATCTGCTGCCGGGGAGCTGGGAAGGCCTCTCCGCGGAGCTCACCGGGGCGCGTGACGTCAACGTCGCCGGCGCGTCAGGCGCGCTCAATTTCGATCCGATCACCGACGAGACCAGCGGCCCGGTCGACATCTGGACGATCGACTCGATCAGCGACCCGCCGGTGATCGTCGTCGATCATGTTGTGGCGCCAGCTCGATGAGCGGGTTCGACGATCTGCTCGAAGACGATGGCGTCGGGCTCTGGCGCTGGTCGGAGGCGGGCGACGCGCTCGAGTGGTCACCGGCTATGTTCGAGCTGCACGGGCGCGATGCGTCTGCGGGTGTGCCCGATCTGGTCGACTGGCTGGTGCAGCTCGAGGTGCGGCATGGCGAGCTGGGGCTCTCCGCGATCGTGCGGGAGGGCGGCGAAGCAACGGTGACGCGCACCGAGGTCCTGCTGCTCCGTAGCGACGGCGTCGAGCGCTACGCGCGCTGTACGGTGCGCGTGCGCTGTGCGACGCCGGGTCAGCGTGAGGTCGTAGGTGCGATGCGCGATACGACGGCGATGACGCGGCTCCGCGCGGATCTCTCGTTCACGCAGAGCCTCGCGCGCATCGGCAGCTATCGCTGGGACGCGGCGAGCAACGAGAGCTGGTGGTCGGACGAGCTCTACCAGCTGCTCGGCTACGCACCGGCGGAGGTCGCGCCGACACCGGAGGCCTTTCTCGCGCGGGTCGCGCCGCAAGATCTCGAGCAGGTGCGCGCGCGCATCTACGGCGCGCTGAGCGGCGAAGCGCTCGAGCCAGGCGAGCACCGCTACCTCTTGCCCGATGGGGAAGTTCGGCACGCGGTCAGCAACATCGTTCACGAGCGCGACAGCGTCGGTCGTGTCGTCGGTCTGCGCGGCGTGCTGGTCGACGTCACCGAGCGCGTGCGCATCGCGGAGTCGCTGCGCAGTCAGGCGCAGGAGCTCGAAGCGGCGCAGACACTCGCGAACGTCGGCACGTGGGTGTTCGACACGAACACCGGCGCGATGCGCTGGTCGGACGAGATGTTCCGAATCTACGGGCTCTCGCCGGAGACGTTCGTGCCCACGGTCGCGTCCGCGAGCTCCGTCATCGTGACGGAGGATCGCGAGTCGGTGGAGCGCGCCACGCGCTCGCTGCGCACGCAGCCGCGCGTTGGTCCCTACAACTATCGAATCCGTCTACCCGGCGGCGAGATTCGCCATCTGGTCGGCGCGGCGCGCCTCATCCGCCATCCCGATGGGGTCGGCGTGAGGCTGCTCGGCACGGCGCTCGACGTCACGCCGCGCGTCGAGCTCGAGGCGATGTTGCTGCACGCGCAGAAGCTCGAAGGGCTCGGTCGCCTCGCCGGCGGCGTCGCCCACGATTTCAACAACGCGCTCACCGCGATCCTCGCGAACGCCGACGCGGCGCTCCTCGTCGGCACCAGCGGCGTCGAGGAGGAGCTGCGCGAGATCACCAACGCGGCGCTGCACGCGAGCGAGCTCACCCGGCAGCTGCTCACGTTCGCGCGGCGCGATACGTCACGCGCACAGCGCATCGCCCCGAACGACGTGATCGCGTCGTTCTCGCGCGCGCTCGGGCGCCTCGTCGGGGAAGACGTCGAGGTGGCGATTCACTACGCGCCGGAGCCGGCGACCGTGCTCGCCGATCCCGGGCGGCTCGAGCAAGTGCTGCTCAACTTGGTCGTGAACGCGCGCGATGCGATGCCGGAGGGCGGCGCGCTGACGATCGAGACGACGCTGGTCGAGCTCGACGCGGCGTACGTCGCGCGACACGTCGACGCGACGGTCGGTCGCCACGTGCGCCTCGACGTGCGCGACACGGGCAGCGGCATGAGCGAAGAGACCCAGCGACACATCTTCGAGCCGTTCTTCACGACCAAGCCGGCGGGCCTCGGCACCGGACTCGGTCTGGCGACCTGCTACGGCATCGTGCGGCAGGCCGGTGGACACGTGACCGTCGAGACACAGCTCGGCGTGGGCACGACGTTCTCGGTGTTCTTGCCGCTCCTGCTCGAGGAGGTCGAGGCCGCGCCAGTCGCTCCACCCACTCGCAAGCGGGCCGGTGGGAACGAGACGATCCTCGTGGCAGAGGACGACCTCGGCGTTCGTCGCGTGCTGCTGCGCACGCTGCGCGCGCTCGGCTACACCGTCGTCGAAGCGATCGACGGGATCGACGCGATCGAGCGCGCGCGCAGCTACGAGGGCGAGATCCATCTGATGCTCAGCGACGTCGTCATGCCGCGCATGCGCGGACCAGAAGCGGCGCGCACGGTCCGCGCGCTGCGACCTGGGATCTGCGTGCTGTTCATCACCGGCTACGCCGGCGAATACGGCAATGCCGTGTGGGACGAAGGCCCGGTGCTCGGCAAGCCGTTCACGCCCGACGCGCTCGCAGCCCGCATTCGCGAGCTGCTCGACAAGGCGTCAGCGTCGTAGCGCTCCGACGAGCACAGCGCCGTCGCCGTTTCGCGGTCTTAGGAGCGAGCGCCCGCTCTTACAGGCGGGGCGCCGCACGCGTCGGCGCTCCGTAGCGCTCCGACGAGTACGGCGCGGTGGCTGCGCGCGTCAGATGCCGAAACCGTAGTCCCAGCTGAGGCGTCGGACGACGTTCACGTTGTCCATGTAGCGCGCGAGCTCGAGCGTCTCGCCGCGCGTCGACAGCGCCTGTGCGTGCAACAGCATCTGCGCGCCCACGCCCTTCTCGACGCCACCCACGACGCGCGAGGCCGCGACGTAGGTGAGGCCGCTCGGCGGATCGAGGAAGGTGACCGTCGGGCCGGAGAACGACACGGCCTCTGCGCCACCTTGCACGTAGATGCGCGCGTCGTTGATGTACGTCTGGTCGAAGGTCTGCGGGATGAGCGCCATGCCGAGCACGCTCGCGTAGAGCTGAATCGAGAACGACGCCGCCGGGTCGATCGGGCTCCCCGCCATGCCGCCGTTCGCCAGCTGCAGCGGCGTCGGGAAGGTCAGTGCGCCACCCGCGCTGCTGCGCGCGCCGATCGTCGTCCAGTCGTCCGCGAGTACGCCGCGGAAGAAGCCGGCCATCGAAGGCGCGAACGTCGTGTAGTAGCTCAGCTGGTACTGGCGAACGTCCGCCGAGGTGTCGCGGCCGAGGAAGTGCGTCTCCGGATCGGTGAGCACCTCGAGCGCGAGGACCTTGTCGTAGAAGTAGCCAGCTCGCTCGAGCTGATCGAACCAGTAGTAGCCGTCGTCGAAGTTCCAGGTGGTCTCGAGGAAGCGGCCATCGAGCGTGTCGATGTCGGCGGCGCGACCGGTGCCCGCGAGCAGCGCTGCCGTGCCATCGGGGCGGGTGCCTGCGACGTATTGGCCGGGCTCCGGCGACGCGAGCACGCGCGTGAGCAGCGAGTAGCCGACGCCAACGCCGAGCGTCCACGAGCCCATGCCGTCCTCACGCGTCCAGAACGTGTCGTCGAAGCCGTCGAAGGTGCCGAAGACGTCAGTGATGATCGGGCGGTAGAGCCCGTAGATCTGGTTCGCGTACTGCAGCTTCGAGAAGTAGCGGCTGTGGATGCGCTCGACGTAGGAGTCGGTCGAGAAGCCGATGCGCTCGCGGCGGAACGCGTTGAAGATGTAGTAGTTCCAGTAGGTGTCCGCGACGTTCTGCATCGTCTCGTAGACGTCCGCGCCCTGGTCGTAGCGGAGACAATCAGGGCCGAGATCGGCCTGCTCGTCCGAGCAGAACAGATAAGGCACCATCGGGCGGCCGTCCGCGTCGACGACCTTCGAGTCGAAGCCCTGCGCCCCGAGCGCAGCGTCCGCACGCAGTGACTCGTACGGCACATCGGCGCGGCGCTCGAGACCTGCGACGCCGCCGAGCAGCCCCGGGATGTCGGTGTACGTGTATGCCGCGATCGGACCGCCGGTGACGGCTTCGAGGGTCAGCGTGACCGGCCAGCCGAAGCTGGAGAAGATGTCGTACCAGACCATCTCCTGCGGGTTCGCGACGCCGTCGAAGACCTCGACGAGATCGGCGTAGCCCATCTTGATCGCGGCGTGATCGTAGTGACCGATACCGTTCGAGTCGGTCACGACGAAGTTGTTGCCGTAGTCCATGACCGTCGAGTACTGGCTCTCGCGGATACGGCCGTTGATCTCCGCCTCGGTCATCGGGTCGAACGCGCGCGGGCGCATGTTCCCATCGTCGCGCAGCTCCCAGTAGCGCGGCTCGTAGTTGACGGAGTCGAACGAGCCGCTGAAGTTGTGGCGAAGGCCGAGCGTGTGACCGACCTCGTGCGCAGTGACCGCATCAAAGATCGGGTGGCGCAGCATCGCGCGCACCGCCTGCTGATCGATCGCGCCGCTGCCATCGACCACCTGGTAGTCCACGCCGTACCAGGAGACGACCCCGGTGCCCGCGCTGACCGCCCGCTTAATCTCGCGCGCGAGACCGAGCAGACCGTCGTCGGCGAACTCCGCGCCGAGCACGCAGCCGCTCGCGTTGAGACGGCGGCGCATGTCCTCGACCTCGCGCAGGTGCCCGATGCTCGCGTTGCCGCGAAGGGGCGAGGCGGCCGCGAGGACCGAGTCGTTGAGGTCGAGCGCGGGATCGATTCGCGCGCCTGCCACGAGCTGGCGCGTGGTCAGCCGGGCCTCGATGTCGGTGCCGTGGAGTGCACCGAGGAGGGCACGTCCACGGTTCGCGTCGTGGCCGTCCTGACGCCCGAAGACGCCTGCGTTCTGCATCCGCGTGCGGCTCTCGGTGGCCGCGGCGAGGAACGCCGCCGGCGTCGCGAGGCGCTTCGGCGAGCGTGCGCCGAGGACCGGCGCGAGGCGATCGCTGAAGCCCATCGCCTCGTTGATGTCATTCACATCCGCGCCGTCGATGGCGATGACGTGATCGTCGGCAGAGCGGCCAGTGACCTCGGAGCCCGGCGCGGCCATCCGCTCTACCCAGTTCTCGACGTTCTGACCGCTGGTGATGTCCGTGACGCTGACGTCGTCGTTGAGCAGCCCGACGATGTCGCGCGCAAAAGTCGCCAGCGTCTCGAGACCGGCGCCGTAGACGAACGCGTTCGCCTGGATGATCTCGCCCGTCTCCGGGTCTGCGGCCGAGGGGCCATAGCCGAGCGGCGACGAGCGATGCGGATCGTTGACCCAGCCAATCATCGAGTAGCGCAGATCGCCGATCGCAGCGACGGTGCCGATCGGGCCACACGAAGTAGAGTCGCCCGCGACGACCGGGCTGTGGCAGAGCACGAACACCTTGTCTGCTTCTGCGCGCGCGCGCTCGGAGACGCAGCCGCCAGCATCGCCGCCGTTGGCGAGGCACTCCTGCTCGCGCGCCGAGCCGACCATCCCGACGAACGCCGAGTCCCACTCCGCGGCGAGGTGCTGCGCGTCGGGCTCGAGGTCCGCCGGAAAGTTGGTGGACAAGAAGTACGGGATCTGACGAACCGCACGATCGCGGAGCGGGATCGTGCACGCGCCGGTCGGCGTGCGGCGCGCATGCGCGAGGTCCATGTCGCAGATCGAGCCGCGACCATCGGCGCAGTCCGCGTCGGTGGTGCACGCGGTGAGCGTGCCCGCGGCGCCGCCCTTGTGGCTCTCCATCCAGACGTTGTGGCGGTCGACGAAGCGGTCGCGCGCCGATTCGACGACGCCGTACTGCGGGTCGTAGCCGGTGCGTGCGGTGACGAAGAAGCCGAAGCGCTCCATGCGGTCGCCCGTGTAGAGCTGCGGCTGGTAGTCGCGCGTGTCGTCGACCTTCAGGAACGAGCTGCGCACGGTGATCTCCGCCGCCGTGCAGTCGAAGTGGTCCTGATAGTAGAGGTAACAAGACGAGATGTTGCCGAGCCCCTCGATGAACACCTGCCCGGGCGTCACCGACGTCTTGTTGACGATGTCCATGTAGTCGAAGCGGGCATCGCCGTCTTCGTCGATGAACTTCGGCGCGTTGGGATCACTCGAGCCGAACGGCACGAAGTACGCGACCTGCTCGACCTCGACGCCGTCGAACATGCGACCGAGCGCGAGGAAGTCGGCGCTCTCGATCAGGTTCTTCGACCAGTCGACCCGGAAGTAGTCGCGCTGGTCCCAGGCACGATCGGTGTCGTTCTCCTGGATGACGTTCTGCTCTTCGCCGGTGGTCGGGTTGTACATCCGACGGATGTCGAAGTGCTTCTCGATGGCGAAGATCGCGACCGCCGCGTGCGCCTCGGTCGAAGTGCCGACGATGCCGCTGCCCTCGGAGCCAGCGATCCACTCGTAGCTGCGCCGCGCGATCAGGTAGTCCTTCTGGATCTCCCACTCGATCTTCTCGAGCGGGCCCTGCTCACCGACGAAGGTGAACGCGACACTGTACGGCGTGTCGATGACCGTCTGGCGCATGTAGAACGTGTCGTTCACGAACTCCGACTTGCGCATCGCGCCGGGCTGGACCTGATTCACCGGAGGCTGGCCTTCGGCGCAGCCGCCTAGCGCCGGCACCATCAGGGCAGCGGCGACGACGAACGGGGCGAGACGGTTCCACGCAAGCATACTGAGTTCTCCTCTTTCGGCGCTGGCCTCGGCCACCGCAAGTCCATCGCTACGCAAACTGCGTGCCGGCGGAGTGTCGGCGAAAACAATAATCATTACAACCCGTTCTCGCGCCGTAAAAGCGTGCGCGGCGCGGCGTGCCCCAACGCCGTCACCTCCCTAACGTCGGATCGTTAGGGAGCGACACGCGCGATGCAGCAGAGCAGCGGCCCTCTCAGCGACGGAACGCCACGGCGCGCGCGTGACCGTCGAGGCCCTCGAGGTGTGCAAGCGCTTCGAGGAGGTCCGCCTGCGCGCGAATCGCCGCCGGTGTGTAGCGTATGATCGAGGTGCGCACGACGAAGTCGTAGACGCCGAGTGGGCCGCCGAAGCGCGCGGCACCGCCCGTCGGCAAGACGTGAGACGGCCCGGCGGCGTAGTCTCCAGCGGCCTCGGGGGTGAAGTCGCCGAGGAACGCTGCGCCCGCTGCCCCGATCTGCTCGAGCAGCGTCTCTGGATCGCGCACCTGCAGCGAGAGGTGCTCCGCGGCGAGCGTGTCGGCGACGCGCGCGGCCTCGGCGAGATCACGCACGACGAACGTCTGCGCGTGACGCTGCACGCTCGCAGCGGCGATGGGCTGCCGTGACAGCGTCGCGAGCTGCGCCTGCACCTCGCGGTCGACGGCCTCCGCCTGCGCGCGCGAAAGCGTGATCAGCAGCGCGTACGCGTCCTCATCGTGCTCTGCCTGCGAGAGCAAGTCGGCGGCGACGACGCGCGGATCGGCGTGATCGTCGGCGACGACGAGGATCTCGCTCGGGCCCGCGATGCCCTCGATGTCGACGACGCCGAAGACGAGCCGCTTGGCGCACGCGACGTAGAGGTTCCCGGGCCCGACGATCTTGTCGACCGGCCGCACCGTCTGCGTGCCGTACGCGAGCGCCGCGATCGCTTGCGCGCCGCCGACGTCGAGGATCTCGGTCACGCCCGCGAGCTCCGCTGCACAGCAGATCTCGGGCGTCGGATTTGGCGTGGCGAGCACGATGCGCGCGACACCCGCGACCTTCGCCGGGATCGCGGTCATCAGCACGCTCGACGGATAACGCGCTTTGCCGCCGGGCGCGTACACGCCGGCCGCCTTGCACGGCCGCACGCGCAGGCCGAGCGTCACGCCATCTTCTTCGTAGCGAAAGCCCGGGTCGCGCTGGTGCGCGTGGTAGCGCTCGATGCGCGCCGCGGCGGCGGCGAGCGCCGTGCGGACCTCCGGCGCGACCTCATGTGCACGGCTGCGCCACACACTCTCCGGCAGCACGACGTCCAGAACGACGCGGTGATCGTAGCGCTCGGTCAGCTCGCGAATCGCGTCGTCACCGCGGGCCCGCACGTCCGCGAGGATCGCGCGCACCGCCGGCTCCACCGCCTCGAGATCCGCGTCACCGCGCCGCGCCAGCGCCAGCAGCGCAGCGTCGTAGTCACTCGTCCCTTGCTCGAAGATCGGGATCATCGCGGCGTGATGTAGCACGCAGGCGCTCGGCGAACTTCACGCCGCGTGCACGCAGCGCGGCCTCGCGACTGCGCGCGTCGCTCAGGTGCGCGGCGCGAGAAAGCCCTCGGCGAGCAGCCACTCATAACAATTGCGCACCATCGTCTCGAGCGGCACGGCGTGATAGTCGAGCTCGCGCATCGCCTTCTCGCTGCGGACGAGCGGCGAGTGACCGAGCGAGACGAGGCTCTCCAGCGTGAGCAGCGGCGCCTTGCCGGTCACGCGCGAGGCGAGGTCGAGCGTCAGCGCGACTGGCCACATCAGCCACAGCGGCGTGCCGTGTTTCGGCACCTTCTTGCCGGTGAGCGCGCCGACGATGCGCACGAATTCGACGTAGCTCGCGTCGGTGCCGCCGAGCAGATAATTCTCGCCGCTCTTGCCGCGATCGAGCGCGCGGAGGTGCGCCTTCGCGACCTCTACCGCACAGCAGAACGACGCTTTGCCCGGTGGGATCCCGGGGAGCTTGCGGGCGTCGACCGCGATGATCATGCGGCCCCAGCTGGTGCGATCGTATTTCCCGAGGATCTTCGTCGGGTTGAGGATCACCGCGTCGAGCCCGCGGGCGATGCCGGCGCGGGCCTCGACCTCGCTCAAATATTTCGTGCGCTCGTAGTTCACGCTCGAGCTCTCGCCGAGCGGCGTCGCTGTCTCGTCGAATGGCACCTTTGGCTGACCGCCATACGCCGAGCAGCTCGAGGTCAGCACCATGCGACGCGCGCCCTTCTCGAGCGCCGCGTCGACGACGTGGCGCGTCCCGTCGACGTTCTCGAGCGTCTGCCGGGCGTTGCCGCCGCGCCAGAAGTTGGTGTTGCCGGCGACGTGAAAGACGCCGTCGCAGCCCTCGGGGATCGCGCGGCTGAGCGAGGCGCGATCGGTGACGTCGCCGACCGCGAGCGTGAGCGGATGGGTCGCGGTGAACGGCGCGAGGAAGCGGAGATCGCTCGACGCGCGATGCAGCGCGGTGACGCGAAAGCCGGCGGCGAGGAGCTGCTCGACGACGTGCAGTCCGAGAAAGCCGGTCGCGCCGGTGACGAAAGCCGTACGTTCGCTCATGCGCGCGGCAGTATACGCTCGGCCCTCGATGCTCCGCGCGCTGGTGTTCTCCCTCGTCGTGTCTCTGTTCGTCGCGCTCGACAGCGCACACGCCGCTGCGCAAACGGCGCACGCCGCTGCACAAACGGCGCACGCGACAGCGGACCCGAGCTCGGACATCTGCGCTCGCGGCCTCAGCAGCGGCGAGGCCAACGCGCGCGCGCTCGCGCTACGGGCGCGGCTCGAGTCTGGCTCTGGCGCGGCGCTGTGGTGGTGGGGATGGCTCGGCACGTTCATCGGGCTCACCGTCGTGCAGGGCGTCGTCGCGCTCGCCGTCGAGGCGGACGATGTGCGCTGGCCGTCGTTCATCGGGACGATCAGCTCGGTGCTCGCGATCGGCGCGGCGCTCATCACGCCCGTGCGCTCACATCGCCTCCGCGCACGACTCCGTGCGCTCGACGGCATGGCCGGCCATCAGCTGCTGCGCGCGACGGAGCGCGAGGCCGAGCGCGCGGCGAGCGGCGAGGACGAAGGTCGCAACGTCGTGTCGCATTCGCTCGGCTGGGCGGCGGCGCTCGGCGGCGGGCTCGCGCTGTGGCTCGCCTTCGACCTGCCGATTCAAGGCGCGCTGCTGCTCGGCGCGAGCGTCGCCATCAGCGAGCTCCGCATCGCGACCTCGCCGACGCATGCGCGCGAGGTGTGGGCGGAGTACATCGCCGAAGATCCGCAGGCCGCGACCTGCGTCGAGCAGACGCAAGACGAGAGCAGCGCGCGCGCTCCGCTGCCTGGTCCGACGTTCGCCGTCGGGCCCGCGGGCCTCGGTGTCGGGCTCGTACTGACGTTCTGAATACGCCCACTTTCGTGCTACATCCGCGGCCTCATGCCGCTTTTACTTCACGACACGCTCAGCGGTGAGCGCCGCCCGTTTCAGACCGCCGAGCCGAAGCACGCGAAGGTCTACGTCTGCGGGCCGACGGTCAACGACACGATGCACCTCGGGCATGTGCGCGCGTACTCCGTGTACGACGTGCTGGTGCGGCACCTGCGCGATCGCGGCTACCGCGTGACCTTCGTGCGCAACGTCACCGACGTGAACGACAGCATCGTCGCCAAGGCAAAGACGCTCGGCGAAGATCCGCTCGCCTACGCGAAGCGCATCGAAGCGGTCTGGCAAGAAGACTACGCGCGGCTCGCGATCAAGTCGCCGGACGTCGAGCCGCACGTCACCGATCATCTCGTCGAGATCATCGCGCTGATCGTCGACCTCATCGCCAAGGGCAAGGCGTACGCGTCGGACGGCGACGTCTACTTCCGCGTCGCGTCGTTCCCCGACTACGGCAAGCTCTCGCACCGCAAGGTCGAGGACCTGACGATGGGCGCGAGCGGCCGCACCACGAGCGAAGAGGAGTCGCGCAAAGAGCACCCCGCCGACTTCGCGCTGTGGAAGAAGAGCGAGCCAAACGAGCTCGGCTGGGCGAGCCCGTGGGGACACGGCATGCCGGGCTGGCACATCGAGTGCTCCGCGATGGCGATGAAGCACCTCGGCGAGACGTTCGACCTCCACGCCGGCGGGCTCGATCTGGTGTTCCCGCACCACGAGAACGAGATCGCGCAGAGCGAGGCGGCGACCGGCAAGACGTACGCGACGCACTGGATTCACCACGGCTTCATCGAGGTGAACAAAGAGAAGATGTCGAAGAGCCTCGGCAACTTCTTCACGCTGCGCGACATCACCGCGCACGTCGAGCACGAGGCCGCGCGCTGCTTCGTCCTGTCGACGCAATATCGCTCGCCGATCGCGCTCGAGTGGTCGATGGACGACACCGGCAAGACCACCGGATTTCCGCAGCTCGAGGAGAGCGAGCGGCGCGTCGAATATCTCTACAACACGCGCGAGCGGCTCGCGGCGATCCCGGCAGATCGCATCGTCGACGGCGGTGAAGTGCCGAGCGAGATCAGCGGCTTCCGCGAGGCGCTCGCGGCCGCGCTCGACGACGATCTCAACTTCGCAGTCGCGATGGCGCGCGTGCTCGAGATGGGCAAAGCGGTAAACGAGCTGGTCGATCGCGCGCTACGCAAGAAGGGCAACGCGCCGCGCGCTGCCGTCAACGCAGCGGGAAAAGCGCTTGCGCACGTGCACGCGATCCTCGGCATCTCTGGCGAAGAGCCGCGCACCTTCCTCGCGCGATTGCGCGCGCGCCGCGTCGCGAAGAAGGGCCTGTCGGAGGCCGACGTCGAGTCGCGCATCCAAGCGCGCCTCGACGCTCGCGCCGCCAAAGACTTCGCCCGCGCCGACGCGCTGCGCGACGAGCTCACCGCGCTCGGCGTCGAGCTGATGGACGGCACCGGCAGCACGACGTGGCGCATTCCGTGAGTCGGCGCATTGTGCTCAGAAGCAGGGGTCCAATGCGTCACACGCCGGCAGGTCGAGGGCCGACGTGCATGGTTGACTCACGCTGGCGCGGTGACAGGCCTCCTCTTGGCTAACCGTGGCTGTGCAGGTCGACCTTAAAAAGCCCCGGTCCGACTCCAAGCGTAAGAAGGGTTCGCAGTCGATCGGGGGAATGCACTCGCGTGTCGTGCTCGAATCGCAAGTGCCCGTCACCAACCCATCGGTGCAATACGCGAACTCCCAATCGCACAGTTGCGTGCGCTGGTCATTCGAGAGGTCGACGAGCCGCGTCGATCCCGGCACGCCCGAGCCCGGTCCACCGCCGCCGCCGCGGCGGTCGTCCCCACAACCAAACACGCTGAGTAGGACCGATCCGAGAAGTAACAATTGAACGATTGGGTGACGCATGACCACTCCGATATTGACCACGCAAACCTCGATGCCCGCGGCTGCATGATGGAAGACCATACTCGCGATCCCTCCGATCGTCGACGGCCTGAGCGGATTAGACGCGGCCTATTGACGACTGCGCGGCACGCTCGCATCCGTGCGCGCTCAGCGCCGCCGCGAGCGCGCCTGCGATGCGCGCGCACGGACGCCCGCTCGCGCGTCGGTAGCGAGGTTCGACGCGACGGCGCGCGCGCTCATTCGTTGCTTGCGGTGCATTCGAAACGCGGCGCCGAGCAGCTCGCGCAGAAGCGTCGGGTAGTCGATGCCGGCGGCGCGCGCGGCGGTCGGCAACATCGCGCAGGCGCCGATGTCGTCGTCGCTCCACTCGAGCGAGCAGTTCGGGTTGACCTCGAGCACGAATGGGCCGCGCTCTTCGCAGACGCGCAGATCGACTCGGCCGTAGCCGCTGCCGTCGATCGCGGCGTACGCGGCGCGCGCCACCTGCTGCACGCGGCGGCGCAGTGCGAGGGACATCGGCGCTGGGCAGATGAGCTCGAAGTCGTGATAGAGCGGCGAGCTCACGTCCCACTTCGTGTCGAAAGTGCGGATCTTGCGGCCCGCGGGGAACGCTGCGCCAAAGCGCACTTCGAGCGGCGGCAACACGCGCGCACCACGCGGCGTATCGAGCACGCCGACGGTGATCTCGCGTCCATCGACGTATTGCTCCACCAGCGCCTCGCCATACGTGGCGCACACCTCGGCGATGCGCTCGCGCAGCGCGCCCTCGTCGTGCACCACCGACGCGAGGCGGATGCCCGCGCTTCCGCCGCCGTCGCGCGGCTTCACGATCAGCGGCAGCGCGGCGAGGAGCTCGGGCGAGATCAGCGCATCGGGCATCGACACCAGCTGCCACACTGGAGTCGGTACACCAGCCGCGGTGAAGCGCGCCTTCATCGCGACCTTGTCGCTGCCGATCGCATAGGCGGACGCGCGCGAGCCGGTGTACGGGAGGCCGCGACGCTCGAGCGCAGCGAGCGCTTCGAGCCCCGGCATGCCGTCTTTGTTGGGACCCGAGCCGTCGCACAGGTTGAGCACCGCGTCGCAGTCGAGCGCATCGACGACGGCGTCGACGTTGCCGAGATGCACGTAGCGAACGCTCACCGAGAATCCAGCGCGCGCGACCGAGTCGAGCAGCACGCGATCGCTCTCGTCGGCGCCAGCGTAGCTGAAGTTCTCGTCGCCGCGCCCGACGTCCGGAGCCGCTGGATCCGGCAGCAAGACGACTACGCGCAGCGCGCCGCTCTGCGCTGCGTTCAGCGCGCGCTGGCGCTCGCCGTAGTGCTCCGCTCGCTCCACGGGGTCCGAGTACACGGGCGATTTTTTTGCGACGCAAGGGGGTCGCGATCAGAACGCGGGAAAATCGCCGAAATTCGTACACGAGGGCGTCTGAGATGGCTGCTGCTCGCGGTTCGCGACGGATCGCGCAGCACCAGGCGGAAAGGTCGGCGGCGACCTTTCCGCGGTGCGCATCGCCGTGCGAGGATGGACGCGTGATCACGGGCAACCTCGCGCGCACGCCCTTCGCGCACCTGATCCTCTACGTTCGCGAGCACCGACTGAGCGGCACTCTCGCGATCTGGCCCGCGGGTACCAGCGACGAATCGGTCGCCGTCGGCGAGGCACGAGAGCGCGCGGATCGGATCTACTTCAGCGGTGGCGCGCGCAAGAAGGGGCGTCTCGCGGAGCCCGCATCGAGCCTCGAGCGCGGTCTGCTCCCGCTGTTCCAGCGACTCGATGGACCGTTCGTGTTCTACGCCGATGGCGACTACGTCGGCGATGGCGAGACCGTGCAGTCGGCGCAGGGCTCCGACCTCGCGCTGATCGCAGCGTCGACACGCGGACCGGTGCGCGACGACGTGATCGACGGAGTGCTCGGGCGTTTCCTCGGCTCGGCAGTGCGCCTGCGCGCCGATTCCGACGTGCGCTCGCTCGAGCTGCTGCCGCGTGAGCAGGTGGTGCTCGACGTGCTGCGCGCGGGGCCGGCGCCGATCGCCGAGCTGGTCGAGAGCGGCGGCATGGAGCCGCGGGCGGCGCGCAAGGTGCTCTATCTGCTGGCGATCACCAAAGCGATCGAGCTCTTCGATCCGATGCGCCAGACGAGCTCGTCGCATCGAACGCCGCGCACGACGCGCGACTTCAGAGAAGCTGACGTAATGGCGGCGCAGGCCATCGCGGCGGCGCAAGCCAGCGCGGCGGCGCAGGCCAGCGCGGCGCAGGGCGGCGCACCGACACCGAGCACCGCAGCGACGCGCAGCAGCGCGGAGCCAGGCGCAGAAACGCGCAGCTCGCCAGGCGCTACGGCGACGCCGCGGTCGCCGGCGGCTGCGTCGCTGCCGGGTGCGCCGCGCCCACCGCGAGCGGCCGCGCGCGCACCCGAGGTCGCGCCGGCGCCGCCGAGCGAGCTCTCGCCAGAGCACCGCGCGCTGTGGGACGAGCTCGCCGATCGCGCGAACAAGCTCGACGAGCAGAACTTCTTCGAGATGCTCGGCATCGACGCGACGGCCGGCGCGAGCAAGGCGCGCGACGCGTACTTCGAGATGGTGAAGCGCCTGCACCCCGATCGGCTTCCCGCGTCGCTCGCGCCGCTCGCGCAGGTCGCGCAGCGCGTCTTCAGCGCGCTCACGGACGCGCACGACACGCTGCTCGACGAAGAAAAGCGCCTCCGCTACATCGGCATCGTGCGCGACGGCGGCGGCACGCCCGCGGCGCAGCGCAAGCTCGAGCAGACGATCGAGGGCACCGTCGAGTTCCAGAAGGCGGAGGTATTGCGCAAGAGCGACGCGGCCTCCGCGGAGCAACACGCGCGGCGCGCCATCGAGCTCGATCCCGAGCAAGCCGACTACTATGCGCTGCTCGCGTGGATCTTGTTCGAGCGCTATCCGGGCGACGGCGCGCCGCTCCCCGAGATGCTCGCGCTCGTCGACAAATCGATCGGCATGTACGAGAAGCACGACCGCGCGCACTACTATCGCGGCGCCGTGCTGAGGCGCAGCGGTCGCGAGGCCGACGCGGTGCGCGCGTTCCACCGCGCCGTGGAGCTGAATCCAAAGAACGTCGACGCCCAGCGCGAGGTGCGGATCGCCGACATGCGCGCGAAGAAGGGCGGCAAGCCAGCGAAGTCGAGCGAGCCCGGCCAAGCGCCGAACAAGCCCGAGGCGCCAAAGTCCGCCGGCCAGCGCGACATCGGCGAGATGTTCAAAGGACTATTCAGCGGCAAGAAAAAATAAGGCTTTCTCCCCCCCC
>Ga0335397_10004803_pt1 | contig 17764 bp, 11 predicted proteins | sample MAT04_FD_205740 | JGI IMG/M metagenome (GOLD analysis project Ga0335397, IMG submission 205740) | Freshwater microbial communities from Lake Fryxell liftoff mats and glacier meltwater in Antarctica - MAT-04 (spades assembly) (version 2) ... | reverse complement strand
CACGCTTTGAATGTAAATATCTGCCCGCCAGAAAAGGGTATAGTATTGGGTTTATATTGTCTATTGTATTGTGCAAAAGTTATTATTTATGAAAAAGGAGTGTCATTATTTGATAATGGGAAGGTTTTTTAAACAGTTCTCATAAAATAGCTTTGTTAAATTGGATGAGGTATAAAATCAAATTCCTTGTCATTTATTATAAAACACATAAACTGTCTTTTTTAATATAAAATAAAACCAAACGCGTATGAAAGAGTATTTATCACACAAAAAAGGGTTACCGGTTTATTTCCCCAAAAATAACCCATACTTTTTATTTGGTTGGTTTTCCATCCTGACATTGTTTTTTTGTTTTAATGCCACAGCAAAAGGATATTCCGTCAATAAAAATATTAAGTTTAGTACCCCAAAAGCTAAGTTTCGTCCCATGATAATAAATACAAAGGACATCGAGGTGTCGGGCCTTATAACAAATGCAAAAGGAGAGCCGCTTGCGGGTGTTAGTGTTAAAATTAAAGACGGTAAACAAGGAACTTCTACTGATACTGAAGGTAAATACTCAATAAGCGTTCCAGATAATAGTATGTTAGTTTTTTCTTTTATAGGATATGTGACCCAGGAAGTTATTGTGAACGATAAAATAAAAATAGATATACAATTGGTTGAAAATGTTGGTTTGTTAGGTGACGTGGTGGTATCCGCTTTAGGTATAAATAGGAGTTCAAAGTCTATTGCTTACAGTATACAAAAGGTAACGGGTGAAGTACTAAATGTTGTGCCCCAAACCAACTTCATGAATTCATTATCTGGCAAAGCGGCTGGTGTTACCATAAGTAGTAATGCTTCTGGTATAGGAGGTTCAGTTAAAGTTTTGATTCGTGGAAATAAATCGGCTACTGGAAGTAACCAGCCTTTATATGTTATTGATGGTATTCCTTTGATAAACAATCCTAGTGAGGTTACTCCTTCCACATTTGAAGGAAGGGATGGCGGTGATGGCATATCCAACTTAAATCCGGATGATATTGAAAGTATGAGCATTTTAAAAGGTGCTTCTGCAGCAGCATTATACGGCAGTGCGGCTGCTAACGGAGTTATTTTAATAAACACAAAAAAAGGGAAAGTCGGTATTTCAAAAGTAAATTTTTCATCAAGTTACATAGCGGATAAAGTTGCTTATAAACCTCAATTACAGGATTCATATGGGCAATCATCTGTTGGATCAGAGTTTAGTTGGGGGAAGGCAACTACGACCGCAACAGATAATATAACAGACTTTTTTAAAACAGGAAACACTCTGGTAAATGCAATTTCATTTGCAACAGGTGCAGAAAAAGCTCAGACCTATATTTCCTATTCTAATACCACGGGAAGTGGGGTATTGGAGAATAATTCCTTATCGAGACATAATTTCAATATTCATGAAACTGCACGCTTTTTAAATAACAAGCTAAGCATTGATGTTAATGCTAATTATATTCAGCAGACCCTTAATAATTCTCCCAATCTTGGATACCTAAATAACATAACAAGATTATATCTATTTCCAAGAGGGTTAGATTTTAACCAATATAAAAATCCAACTATATATGATCCAATTAGAAAAATGATGACTCAGAACTGGTTTTTACCACCTAGTTCTAGTGGTGCTATGAATCCTTATTGGGTGAACAACTTCGTTCAAAATAAGTCCGACAGAAATAGAACAATGCTTAAAATAGCCGCCAAGTATAATATTACAAACTCACTGAGTTTCCAACTTCGTGGTAATGTTGACAAAATAAATGATAAAAACACCTCAAATTGGTATGCTGGTGGCCCCATCGTTCGTGCAGGTCTTAACGGTCAATATGGAGTTAATAACTTGACAAACACGCTCTATTATGGAGATGCTATGCTGAATTATACCAAGTTCTTTGGAAAAATACATGTGAATACAATATTAGGCGCAAGTATCAATGATTCACGCAACAATGGAACGGGTATAAGTTCTAATGCGCTTTACATTCCAAATATATTTACTATACAAAATATGGATCTTGCTTCGCCCAATACTAACAGCTATTCAGTTTCAGAAGAGCATTCACAATTACAAGCAGCCTTTGGCGCTATTAGTGTATCATTTAACGATTGGTTATTTCTAGATGTAACTGGTAGAAACGATTGGTCTTCAAATTTAAGTTACACACCAAACGGCTCTTACTTCTATCCATCTGCCGGGATAAGCACAATTTTAAATAAAGCATTAAAATTACCGGAAGTTGTCAGTTTAGCCAGACTTAGAGGATCATACGCTGTTGTAGGTAATAGCGTGCCTATTTATGTTACAAACCCCCAAAATTACATTGGCAGGGGTGGTGGTGTAATATTTAATAATACAGCACCATTTGCAGATTTAAATCCAGAAAAAACAAAATCCCTGGAATTAGGTTCAGAATTAGGTTTCTTTCATAATCAAATTAGCATAGACTTCACGTATTATAAAACAAAAAGCACCAATCAATTTTTTTCTATTTTGGTTCCTCCAGGAACAGGATATAGCAGACGATTTATTAATGCGGGTAATATTGAAAATTCAGGTGTTGAATTAACTATGGGATATTCACCTTTAGCAAAAGGGGCTTTAAAATGGAGTACCCTAATCAATTTCTCTACAAATAAAAATGTTGTCAAATCACTTGCAGAAGGGACTAATGAATTTGTCCTTGCGCAGGATAACAATAATTATTATTCAATCCTCAAAATCGGTGGCTCTTATGGAGACATTTACGGGTATAATTTACAAAATGATTCTGCAAGTGGTAAGGTGAAATTATCTGCTGATAGTGTGCCTTTAGTAAAAACTGGGGCACCAAGTTTTCTAGGTAATCCTAACCCGAAATTCCAATTAGGTTGGTCTAACAGTTTTTCCTATAAAGATTTCACATTCAGTTTTTTGGTTGACGGGAAATTTGGTGGTGAAGTATTATCAAAGACAGAGATGCTATTGGATAATTATGGCGTCTCAAAAGCCACCGGCAATGCCCGCGATAATGGCGGGGTTGCTATAAATGGCATCCTCCCGAATGGCGCTTCAGTGTCCAAAGTAGATGCATACAAATGGTATTATTCTAACACGTCAAATAAAGTAAATGGCGAATATATGTATGATGCTACAGTCATTAGAATTAGGGAAGCAAGTATTAGTTATTCATTGCCAAGTAAAATGCTTAAAAATGGGTTTATAAAAAACCTACGGCTTTCATTAATAGGTAGGAATCTTGCGTATTTATACAAACCAGCTCCATATGATCCTGAAATCGCATATTCAATTGGGAATGGGTTTTCAGGTGTAGATGTAATGAATTTACCGGCATTGCGAAGTGTGGGTGTCAATCTCAATATTACTTTCTAAATATTAATTTAAAAAATAAGCAAATGAAAAATAATAAATTCTATTTTAAAAATCGAATCTTGTTGGCACTTTTACTCTCATTAGTAGTCTTCAATAGCTGCACTAAAAAGTTTGAGGAATTTAATACAGATTCAAATGGTGTTTCAAACACCCAGCTTATACCGGATAATAATAATATTGGGGGGTTTTATCCAGAACTTCAATATTCAATTGTCCCCAATAATCCTTCCGGGGCAAATTCCTTACAGGGGGTCCTTGGTGAATATCATATAAGCTGTCCATTCGCAGGATATCTTACTGAGGCCTATCCAGAAGAGAGCCCTGGTAATTCATATAATTTTACTGGATGGGACAACTATGGATTGTGGGGAATAGGATATAACGCTGTTATGGCCCCAGTTAATAATCTTAAAACACTGGGAACACCAGCCTCCTCGCCGGATTTTTGGGCTATAGCATTAATTTTGCAAGTTGCAGAAATGCACAAAATAACTGATATATACGGTCCGGTTCCATTTAGTAAATACGGACTTGGTGGCACTACTGTTTCTTATGACAATCAGCAATCAATTTATACTGCTTTTTTTGATGAATTGGATACCGCCGTAAATAACTTGAAAAAATATATTGCATCTTTTCCAGGCTCTAACCCATTTAAAAAATTTGATGTTGTTTATGCTGGTGATTATTCCAAATGGTTAAAGTATGCAAATTCATTACGTTTACGTTTAGCTATGCATATTGTAAAAATTGACCCAGCTACTGCAAAGCAACAAGCATTGAAGGCGATAGATCCTGCCAACGGAGGTGTTTTTACTTCTAATGCTGATAATGCTACGAGCAAAGGAGGATTTAATTTGTTGTGGTCTTCTTCAAAGCAATGGGTGACTATTCGTGCGGGGGCAGCAATAGTATCTTATATGGATAGCTATAATGATCCACGTATAAGTGAATATTTTGAGAAATCTTCTTTTGATCCAACAAAATATATAGGCCTTAAGCAAGGATATGTTCAGTCTGGTTATTTAGATTTACTTAAATTCTCAGATATATCAGAAAAATTCGCCCAATCAACTCCAGCTACTATGATGACCGTATCAGAAGTCAATTTCCTTCTTGCAGAAGGAGCATTAAGAGGCTGGAACATGGGTGGAACTCCTCAAATGTTTTATGAAGCAGGTATACAGAACTCTCTTGATCAATGGGGTGTAGGGGGGGCTGCAATTACTTATATCAATAATTCGATAAGCAAGCCTAATAATTATGTAGATCCTTTACAGCCATTAAATAATTCTCCTACACTTTCTACTATAACGATTAAGTGGGATGATGCTGCTGCAAAAGAAGAAAATTTGGAAAGAATTATTACCCAAAAATGGATCGCTAATTTTCCGGATGGTACAGAAAGTTGGACTAATTTTCGCAGAACTGGCTATCCTAAACTTTTTCCGGTAACAGCAAGTCGGAATAACAGCGGTGGTACAATCAGCACTGATATACAAATTCGTAGATCACCTTACCCTGTATCAGAATACACTAACAATGCAGCAGAGGTGGCAAAAGCAATAATAATATTAGGTGGGCCAGATAACGGTGGAACTAGGGTTTGGTGGGATGTAAATGGTCCTAATTTCTAAAACATTATTATATGATAAATCAAGAGACTAAAAGTAATTTTTAAGGTATTATGTGTAACCAAAAAAATAAGTGTGTAAATGTTAAAAGCGGAAATTAAGGGCATAGCTCAAAGTATACTGAGTGATGTAGTTGTAAACAGAAGACATTTGCATGTTCATCCCGAATTATCTTTTCACGAATATGAAACATCTGCATTTATAAAAGGACGGTTGGATGAGATGGGAATTTCCTGGGAATCTATGGCCAATACGGGAATTGTAGCTATAATAAAAGGTGAAAAACCATCCGATAAAGTTATTGCTTTGCGTGCAGATATTGATGCATTGCCAATTACAGAGACCAATAATGTTGAATACGCTTCACATTACAAGGGTGTGATGCATGCTTGTGGTCATGATGTGCATACCTCCTCTCTGCTTGGAACTGCCAGGATATTGCAAATCATGAAAGGTAAATTCGGAGGGGTTGTAAAACTAATTTTTCAACCTGGTGAAGAAAAAATCCCAGGCGGAGCAAGCCTGATGATTAAAGAGGGAGTTTTGGAAAATCCGATTCCGACCTCTGTGGTAGGGCAGCATTGCTATCCGCTTATTGATTGCGGAAAGATTGGTATAAAAAAAGGGAAATTTATGGCATCACACGATGAATTATATGTTACAATTCGTGGTAAGGGGGGACATGCTGCCAGCCCTCATCTCAATACCGATCCCGTATTGATTACCGCCCATGTCCTTGTTGCTTTACAACAGATCGTAAGTCGTATGGCCAATCCAAATTATCCAACTGTTTTATCTTTTGGAAAGGTAACAGCCAATGGGTTGACGAATGTCATCCCTGATGTAGTATATCTGGAAGGAACTTTCCGGTCATTTGATGAAAATTGGCGAAATGAAGCGCACCAACGAATGAAGAAAATGGCTGAAGGTATAGCAGAAAGCATGGGTGGAAGCTGTGAATTTAATATACTCCGTGGATATCCATTCGTTAACAACGATCCAAAGCTTACTGAAATGATTACCTCATATGCTACAGAATACCTTGGAAAAGAAAATGTATTAGATTTAGACAGTTTTACCTACGGCGAAGACTTTGGATATTATTCACAAGTAACAGAAGCCTGTTTTTATTTTTTGGGGACAGGTAATAAAGAAAAAGGAATCGTTTCTTCACTTCATACATCAACCTTTGATATTGATGAAAATGCTTTTGCCTTGAGTACCGGATTGATGACATACATTGCCGTAAAGCAGTTGGGAAACTAAAAGTTGCTCAAGTTTCGGAGTTGCTTATCTGTATTGGTAGGTGTACAATATTACTATCCCGGATCTATATCAGATCATACAATTTTTCATTTCTTTTCAAAATAAGGCCAAGGATGATTGAAGCATTAAAAAAAATAATACCTGAATATCGCATTAGGGCAAGGTATATTGATCTGATTTCTTTTGCTTCGGATGCAGGCTTTTATCACCTGGTTCCAAAAGCGGTGGTGCAGCCGCTGAATGAAGCGGAGATCATTTCTCTGTTTCAATTTTCACAACAGTATAACATACCGTTGGTATTTCGTACAGGTGGCACCAGCCTTAGCGGCCAGAGCATCACGAATGGCATACTGGTAGACCTGAGCCAGTCCTGGAACATGATACAAATAGAAGCCGCCGGCGATTTAGTAAGGGTGCAACCGGGTATTACCGGTGCCATGGTAAATGCTTATTTAAGAAAGTATAATAAAAAAATAGGCCCTGATCCATCCAGCATCAGTGCTGCCATGATGGGTGGCATTTTATCTAATAACGCCAGCGGCATGTGCTGCGGTGTAAAACTTAATTCCTATCATACCACTAAATACATCCGCTTCATATTACCGGATGGAAAAACATTCAGCACAGAAAAGCAAACAGATTATACCCGTTTTGAAGAGGAGTGCAGTGAACTGTTTAAAAGCATTGCAGCGCTTCGGGATGAGATCGCAGTCAATGAAACATTGTTTAATAAAGTGCGGAAAAAATATCAAACTAAGAATACAGTTGGTTACTCACTCAATGCATTCATCGATTACCAGCATCCATTAGATGTACTGGCACACCTGTTGATCGGTGCAGAAGGTACTTTGGCTTTTATTGCAGAAGCGGTATTGCAAACTGTGCCGGATTATCCTTTTAAGTCAACAGCCCTTTTATATTTTCCCAATATCTATGCAGCCTGCCAGGCAATTGTTCCGCTTACTCATGCCGGAGCATTGATGGTGGAATTGATGGACAGGGCTTCTTTGTGTGCAGTAGAAAATATGGATGGCATGCCTGCCATTGTAAAGACTCTGCCGGAAGCGGCAGCAGCATTGCTAATTGAGTTCCAGGAAAACAGTCAGACGGAACTGGACGCCCGGGTGAACAGTTTTTTATCCAGCACCGGTACGCTAGACCTGTTCAATGCACCGGTTTTTACCAATGATCCTGCAGAGCAGGCATTTTTATGGAAAGTGCGAAAGGGTTTGTTCCCTGCGGTAGGAGCTGTTCGTGCGAGCGGTACCACGGTGATTCTGGAAGATATTGCTTTCCCAGTTGAACAATTGGGAGATGCGATCATTGACCTACAGGAGCTATTTAAAAAATATCATTATATCAACGCTATCATTTTTGGGCACGCCAAAGATGGCAATATTCATTTTGTAGTTACACAGTCATTTAATACGCCTGAAGAGATTACGAGGTATGATAAATTTTTGCAGGAAGTAGTAACACTTACTACGAAAAAATATGACGGCGCTTTAAAAGCAGAGCATGGCACTGGTCGTAACATGGCACCGTTTGTGGAAACAGAATGGGGAAGCGATGCCTATGCCATTATGAAAAAAATTAAGCTTGCTGTCGATCCGCAACAGCTCTTAAATCCAGGTGTGATCATCAACGAAGATGAACGGGTGCACATCAAAAATTTAAAAGAGCTGCCGGCAGTAGAAGAAGAAGTGGACCGCTGTATTGAATGTGGTTACTGTGAACACATATGCCCAAGTCGGGATTTGACGGCAACTCCAAGACGCAGAATTGTAATTAGAAGAGCCTTGAAAAAACTGCAGCTTTCAGGTGATAAATCCAATTATAACTTACTGCTCAAGGAGTCCCAATATGATGTGATGGATACCTGCGCTGTGGATGGCTTGTGCGCTACGACCTGCCCGGTGGATATCAATACCGGCAATTTAGTCAAAAGGCTAAGGGGAGAGAATCATTCGGTTGCTGCCAACAAAATAGCTTTATTGGTGGCAAAGCATTTTAAAACAGTAGAGTGGTGGATACGTGCTTTTTTAAAAATGGGTGTTGTTATAAATAAATTGTTGGGTAAAAATACAATGACCAAAATAACAAAATACATAAAAAAAATAATTCCTTCAATGCCATTATGGTCAGCGCAAATTAGTTATCCTCCAGATTGTGGTGTAATCAAAACAAAAATACAATCCAATAAAATAGTTGGCAATAAGGTAGTTTATTTCCCGAGTTGTATATCAAGGATGTTGGGTACTTATGAAGGAAAAGAAAAAAATATTTTCGAAACGTTTATGAGTATTTGTACTAAATCAGATATGGAGGTAGTGATGTTGGACGATGTTAGTGGTAGCTGCTGCAGCCAAATATTTTCTTCCAAAGGATATAAAGATGCATATATATTTACTGCAAACAATATAGTGGAAATGTTATGGCAAAGCAGCCATGATGGGGCATTCCCGATAGTTATCGATGTAAGTTCATGCGCCTATTCATTACATCGTATGCGTCCTGTACTGAAGGATAATAACCAGCAAAAATTCGATAAGCTAACCATTCTTGATAGTATTGATTTTTTACATGACAAAGTGATGCCAACTGCTATTGTAAAACAAAAGAAAAATAGAATTGTACTGCATACTGTTTGCTCCTTGGAGAAAATGAAAACAGTTGATAAATTTATTAGCATTGCTAACCATTTTGCTGTTGATGTTATTGTACCGAAAAATAACGGTTGCTGCGGTATGGCTGGTGATCGTGGCTTTTTGTTTCCTGAACTAATTACAACTGCTACCAATCAAGAGGCATTAGAAATAAAAGGGAAGCAATATTCAGGATATTATTCCTCCACCAAAACCTGTGAGATTGCTCTGTCTGAAGCAGTAAAAGAAAATTATCAATCCATTTTGTATTTGGTGGATGAGGCGATTTGAGCTATAGGTGCTGTTAAATTAATAAAATTTCTTTTGTTAAAAAAATGCAGTGTATTAATAGGTTATCGAAAATTTCATCAATAGCAAGTAGCTAATTTTGAAAAATTCTCATCTCAAATTTTATTAAATCGTTTCTGACATGAATGGCAAATTAATTCTGGAACTTAATCAGGTAGGGATCAATGATATAGAAAATGTTGGCGGGAAAAATGCGTCGTTAGGTGAAATGCTTCAAAACTTAAATGCGCTTGGAATTCAAATTCCTGGTGGCTTGGTTATAACTGTTGAAGCCTACAGAAACTTTCTTTCTTATAATAATCTGGAATCGGTAATTCCTCATATTATTAATTCAATTGATTTTAGCAGTATAGAATCTTTGCGCAGAGGGGGCCATCAGGTTCGTCTATTGATTAGTAATGGTCGTTTTCCAAAAGAAATGAGTGAAGTAATTATAGCAGCCTATGCCGAGTTATCTTCAAAATATGGCCAGGAATATACTGACGTGGCTGTAAGATCATCGGCCACTGCTGAAGATTTGCCAGATGCCTCTTTTGCCGGGCAGCAGGAGACGTTCTTAAATGTACATGGGCCAGCTTCTTTAATGGATTCAGTTAGGAACTGTTTTGCTTCTTTATTTACTGATAGAGCTATAAGTTATCGTAATTCATTTGGTTATGACCATTTTAGTATTGGTATAAGTATTTGTATCCAAAAAATGGTCCGTAGTGATCTTGGAGCATCTGGTGTTGCATTCAGTCTTGATACCGAGAGTGGATTTAAAGATGTTGTTCTTATTAATGGTGCTTATGGTTTAGGTGAAATGGTGGTGCAGGGTTCAGTTTCTCCAGATGAATTTATAGTTTTCAAACCTGCATTAGAAAAAGGATACTCATCTATCATAGAAAAAAAATTGGGTGTAAAAGATAAGATGATGGTTTATAGTGATAAACCCGATGAAAGAGTAAAGATAATTCTAACAGAAAAAAAATTTCAAAATAACTTTTGTATTTCTGATGAAATGATTATCAGGTTAGCCAGGTGGGTAACCTCAATTGAAAAGTATTACTCTGATTTGAAGGGTAAATGGACTCCAATGGATATAGAGTGGGCAGTGGATGGTATATCTAATGAATTATTTATTGTTCAAGCGCGGCCTGAAACTATACATTCACAAAAAATGCCAGATAAAATAATTGAATACAATATTAATGATGAAGAAAGGTTTTCAAAAGTTCTGATAAAAGGGATTGCTGTTGGTGATAAGATTGCTTCAGGCAAAGTAAATATTTTATACTCGCTTGATAAGAGAGTGGTGGAAGGTCACGAATTTAATGACGGTGATATATTGGTAACAGATATAACAGACCCTGATTGGGAGCCAATAATGAAAAAGGCTTCTGCTATTATCACCAATAAAGGAGGAAGAACATGCCATGCAGCAATTGTCGCAAGAGAATTGGGTGTACCGGCAATTGTTGGATGTGGTAATGCTACGGATATTCTTTCTGAAGGTCAATTCATAACTGCTTCATGCGCTGAAGGTGATCAGGGAATTGTTTATGAAGGGGCAATTGAATTTGAAAAGATAGAATTTAATCTTTCTGATATCCCTGTTGTGAAAACGCCTATTTTATTGAATGTGGCGTCACCTTCTCTTTGCTTCCGTTTTGCCTCTTTGCCTTCTAAAGGAATAGGTCTTGCAAGAGAAGAATTTATTATTAATAACTATATCAAAGTACATCCATTAGCATTATTAAAGCATAAGACTCTCAATGATATTATTTTATCAAAAGAAATAGAACGGCTTATTGCTGGGTTCAGCTCAGAAGAGCAATACTTTGTTGACAAACTCTCTTTTGGTGTTGCAAAAATTGCAAGTGCATTTTATCCAAATAAAGTAATATTAAGATTTAGTGATTTTAAAAGTAATGAATACTATAATCTTTTAGGCGGTAAATATTTTGAGCCAAAGGAAGAAAATCCTATGATTGGATGGAGGGGTGCGTCAAGGTATTATTCAGAAAATTTCAAGCCTGCATTTGCATTAGAATGTAAAGCTATTAAAAAAGTCAGGGAAGAATTAGGTCTTGATAATGTAGTTGTAATGATTCCTTTTTGCAGAACTGTTGAAGAGTTAAAAAAGGTTTATGAGGTTATGGAAGAGTTTGGCCTTAAAAGGGGAGATGATGGACTTGAAGTTTATTTAATGGCAGAAATACCTTCTAATGTAATTCTGGCTGATGAGTTTTCAAAATATATTGATGGTTTTTCAATAGGTTCTAATGATCTTACACAGCTTGCGTTAGGTTTGGACAGGGATTCTTCATTGGTAGCCAATTTGTATGATGAAAGAAATCCAGCTGTGCTGAGTTTAATTTCCAGCCTTATAAAATCTGCGAAGAGGAATAATGTAAAAGTTGGTATTTGCGGTCAGGGCCCCTCAGATTATCCAGATTTTGCACAATTTTTGGTCAAAGAAGGTATCGACTCAATTTCGGTAACTCCAGATTCATTTATGAAAACTGTACTGGCAATACATCAAATTGAAAGTGAACTTGCATAAATAAAAGCACACAATACAAGACTGTGACATTTCATTGGCTGCAAAAATCGTAAACAGAGAAGAAAGTAGGGTGGGACTAAATAATATATCAGGTTCAGCAGATTATTTAAATATCCAGGGTGAGAGTCAGCAAAAATTAGTTGTAATAGCAGACATACGTTTTATAAGAGCATTAAAAAATGGAAAACAGGTTGCTCCTATAGTCTCTGAAGAAAAGGAGGAAATCATTGATACAGGTAATTTACAAGCAAAATACATTGTTGCTATCGATCCTCTGGATGGATCATCAAATATTGATGTTAACATTCCTGAGGGAACTATTTTTTCAATTTACAAACGTTTAAGTCTTTCAGGAACTAGAATTTCGGAATATGATTTTTTACAAGGTGGCAGAAAGCAAGTGGCAGCGGGTTATATTTTATATGGACCATCAATGGTATTGGTATACTGTAGCCTATTCAATGATGGGAGTAAGTATTTTTTATAAATATGTTTGTTAGTCCAGGTTCGTTTTTCACGAAGTTTAAATTCTTCTATATCAACTAATGAAAGATATTTTCTTATTAGGTCTTCATCAAACTCTGACTTTCTGTTCAAATCTTTAAGTAATTGTTTCTGCTGATCTAATACCTCTACATATATCTTATGAAAATCTTTAAGAGTATTGCCCGCCGTATTTTTTATTACATCATTATTTGGTTCTAAAACTTCTACATCCATTCGCAGTTTTGACATGAAATTATCAAGATGCTTATTGCTAACCTGTTCGTTGCCATATTTATCTTCTAATAATTGTAGTGAGGCTTTCGCCATTTTCTTTTGAATAATCTGCTCTTGCTCGGCTTCTGTCATGCGCTGTATTTGTCCCCGAGGTTTACCTTCTTTATTAGCCACGGAAGCGTTAAGCCTTGTATAACGAGGGTTACGAGAATGACTTTAGATGTTATAAAGAGAATTAAGTTCCGATTAGGAAATGCTTGCTCTTCATCAGTAGTGGAATGGAGAGAGGGCTGCAGCCAATTACAACACACCACACACCTGCCCAGCCGGCAATCAGCGGCAGCTTCCACCCCGGATTAGCGTCTGCTACTGTAATAAAGCGGCTGGCAAACCGGGTGAAAAGTGCTGAACCGTAGGTGCAAAGCAGACGGGTTATAATCAGTATGATTGAAATTAATAAACCATACTCAATGGCACTACTTAGGCTAATATCTCCAAGTTGCTGTGTGTCATGGGATAGATATGTAGAATTTTAGCTTTACTTTGATTTCAACCGCTCCACCTCTTCCCCAATCAACCTTTTAACCTCCATTTTCACCTGGTAGTAATTATCAAGCACCTGTTGTTTAGTAACATTGGATACAACAGGAATCTCTTTATAACGCCATACTTCATCATTCAATTTCTTAGCATCATTAATAATCTCGGCATGAAACATTTTAAGTTTTATTTTTTCATCCGGATTATCGGCAACCAATCCTACAAACTCACCAGAAGAAAGGGCAGCAATTTTAGAAGCAGGTATGGCGCTGTCTAATTGCTTGGAATGGCTGATGGAAGTATCTGTACGGTTTACGGAAACACTCTGCCTGTCCTGCATTATTTTTCCGAAACGTTCTGATAGTAGTTTAGATGTTTCACCCATTACCTGGCCACTGATGATATTGCCGGTGATATTGACGATCACATCTGCCTGTTCCTTTCCATAATCTTTTTTCAACTGGCTAAAATCCTGCATGGCGAGAGTAGTGGCAACTTTATTACTCCGGGCGGTTGCAATCAGGCTATCCATATTGTTGAAATAAATGGTGGGAAATTCATCAAACACTAAACTGCACTTCAACATACTTTTTCTGTTTACCTGTCTTATCAGTCTTGAAATATAAAGTGATAAAACCGCACCATAAATTTGTTGCTTCTCTGGATTATTGCCAACGCATACTATTTTTGGATGCTTCGGGTTGTTAATGTCCAGTGTAAAATCATTGCCTGATAAAACCCAGTACAATTGCGGCGAAGCCAATCGTGCCATACCGATTTTTGCAGAAGCCACCTGGCCTTCTAATTGCTCCATAGCATCGTTTTGATAAGCAGTAATAAATGGGTTTACCAATACTTCAATTTCCGGCTGGGTATTTAGTACTGGAAAAAGTTCATCATAATCAGATTGCATTAGTTCAATCACATGAGGCAACGTGCAATATTTTCCATCCGCATATTTTCTTAAAAACCAAATTATGGCAGTTACAAAATTGATGGGAGATTCTACAAAGAAGTCTCCCTGCTTATTTATCCATTCCCTGTTTAATCCTAACAGGATTGTTCTTGCCGATTCTGTGGCATCGGTAATATCATGCATGGAAGAAGGGTCTAAAGGATTGCAGCGATGCGATACAGAAAGGTTATCAAAATTGATCACATAGAACGAAGGCTTAACGGCATATTTATTTTTATTCAACTGTAGCCAGTTGTAAACTATCTTACTCAGGTCGTCGTATTTAAAATCATACACAAACATGGCGAAACCTTTTTCAATATGCTGTTTAATGACATGCTGAATCACAAACCAACTCTTACCTGCACCTGGACTACCAATTACCAATAACCCTCTGAATGGGTTGATAATGTTTATCCAGCTTTTTCTTATCCGCCCTTTAAGATTATACCGGGCTATTAAATTGATAGAAAACTCATTGGTTAGTAGCCTTTCTTCCTGAGGAAAAGTTTCGTTCAATGAATTGAAAATATCATCCGATAAATTAAGCTTTATTAAACGGCTTAGTAAATTGCCACCAGCAAGAATAAACAAAAACCCAATACCTGATGCAACCATGTAAATAATGGCGATAGTTTCCAATGGATAATTTAATCCTAAGAATAAACTACTGCTGAAGAAAATCAATAATCCAATCATTAAATAGGCTGCGATACTTCTCCAGTTAATTCTTTCATCCTTTTTACCCTGTGCTCCCAACAGCGAAATGATCAATAACCCAATCGCCAAAAACTTGGAATTATATTGGTTGTTGAATAGGCCGGTTTGAACGATATTATTCATCAGCCTGTCTGTAATCGTACTTTTAATTTCCCACTGTTCAAATGCTTTGTAGCAGTAGTAATAAAAATGAAGCAGTAAAATAAAGATGCTTGCAAATCTTGTCAGGTCAACTATTTTCCGAAGCCCCTGTTCATTCTCTCCTGTAAGTGACATAACTTTTCTTTTTAAAGTTTATAAATCATGATTTTTTCTTTTTTTCTTTCTTTTCTTTTTGAGTAAGCCAGAGGGGGTGTCATCATATAGCTCTTTGGCGGATAGCAAAATGTCTATTAAGCCTTCGCTTTTGACAACTGGAGTAATAGCTTTTTGCTGATGTTTCTGCTGGCCAATTTCCTTGGGTATCATGCCAGCAGAACTGCTGCTTTTTGATTCTTCATGAATGATCGATTTTTCATTGCCATTTGACAACCTGCTTTGCAATGCTGCGGCACTAAATCCCTTACCTAAATCACTTCCATTAAAAACACATTTATGTTGATTGTCCACAAAAGTGATTCCGTACAACCTGCCTTCTGCATTTTGCCTTAATACAGTATAGATTTGTTTCTTCGTTAACTCAGTAACCAATTGCTTCATACTGCCCGGTGCTTTCAACAGGCAATCATCAATCGCATTTTTGGTTCTTAGTTTGAATGGCTCTTTTGCTGTTTCGTTGGTTGTAAATTTCTTTTCTAAATTTTCTAAAATTGGCTTGCAACCTATTGAACTTGCTTTAATAGGAACACCCACTTTATTTCCATCTGCATCTAATATGCGATAAACCAGCCCACGGTTTTTGTAAATCCTGCCTTCTTCCTTACCTCTGTCTGCAACAACATTAAATTGTTTAAGGGCTGCATTAAATTCCGGCAGCGAAGCAACCTTGTATTGATTGAAAACAGCAGTCACAATATTTGAAATACTCCGTTTGGTTTCATGTTTTCCATACAATGCTTTTTCAATATCAACCGGTTTAATTTTTTGTTGTATTATTTTCTGTTGGCGTTCTGCTTTTACCAGGCCATATAATTGTTCAATTTCCTTTCTTGCTTTTTCCGATTGGTTTCTGCCGATATTATGGGTGTTAATCCTGCTGCCATCAGCTTTTATGGTTGTGCTTACAATGTGTATGTGCGGATGCCCTGCATCTTCATGTTTGTAAACCAGGAAAGGTTGCTGTCCAAAACCAATCTTATCCATATAAACATTGGCAATGTCAATGAGCTTATTATCAACTAGTTTTTCAGAAGGATCAAAATTGAGTGATACATGCAGGGTTTTGGTGGTAGCCCGGTCATTCAAGCTGTTCAGTCTTTCAAAGCCATTTAATTTTTGATAGAAGTTCATGTCCTTAACTTCGTTTAAATAATTAGCTGCATGTAAACAAATGGCGTTTCCTTTCTGCACTTTTTTTTCATTATAATTGAGTGCAGCTTCAATATTTTTTGGTATGGTTATTTTAGCAACCATTGTTCATAAAGTTGGTTCATTCGTAATTTTATTTCTTCAACCTTGCTCACCAGCACTTTTTGTAAGCCATCATATTGCTGTATCCAAATTCTGAACTCCGGTATCTTATCCAACAGATGCAATTTGTGTACGGCCTGGTTAAAATTATTACCAATACCGTTCAATTCTTTTTTCAATTCCAGCATTTGTTTTAAAAAATCGTCCGCAGACTGATTACGATACTTTACAATAACCGGCTTTTGCATACACACATTCCTGATGTATTCGCTCAGGCTTCTTTCGGTGGTTTGCTGCTGTTTCTTCTTCACCTGATTTAGTTCATCGTCGTTCATGCGAATTTTAATAAAGATTTTCCTTACTTCCTTTTCCTGCTTTTTCATACTCTTTCATTTTTTTATCCACTAATCATTTTTCTGTTCTTTGCAATACCCCCGTACGACTTCGGAGTGAAGGGGCAAGATTTCAAACGTGGCCACGTTTGTACATCTTGCCATGTGCAAGACCCGGCACATTATGCCTTAATAAAGCTGTAATGTTTAAAGATTCTAAAATGTGAAAAAGAGAAGAGGATGATTGAAAAGACTATCCAACCTTTGATAGAGAGGGTTATAGGCGTAACATCTGAAAACACGAAACAAAAGACAGGGTTTTTGTAAATAGATATTTTATCACTCATCACCATTCATTTTCACTTTAAAATCCTTACCCTTTTAAAAGCAAAATTTATACCAGTTACAGGTAATATTCAGCTATTTTTTAACCGTGTTAATAAATAGGTTTGAAAGAAACTGCCAATTCATTTATTATTGTGTTATGAGAGATGAGCTAAAAAACCTTTTCAGCAATCAGATTATTTTGGAAGATAACAGCCAGTTTTATTATACAATAAAGTCTTATGAATTGACCAATGCTTTAGGCAATAATGTGGCTACTTTACAGGAGTATAATTTCACAAAAAAGGACGATAATAATGGGCAGTTTTCCTGCAAATTATACAAGACGAAAGAGGGTAATTGGTATGATTTTGAAGATGCAAAGTTAGTTAATGAAAAAGGTATTTTAAGAATCCTTAAATCAGCCATCGATGCGATAGAAAGAAAAGAAATTATTCAGTAATAAAATAGCTATTGCAATACATTTTTATGTCCTGTTTTAAATAAGAAAAAACTCTAAAAAATCTTCTCCGTTGGTATCTTTTACTAACTGAATATCTTCGCCTATTTCGTACATATAACTATATATCCCGTCATCTTTGATATGCAGAAAACGGCTTGGTTTATTTATTGAAACCGGGTATTTAGAATAGTACTTTTCGAAATAGTTTTTTGCGGCTGTTTGCTCAGCCGGAATTGCATCAAGATTGATTACCCTGTTGCTATCATCAAACAAATGATCCAGCGTTAAAACCCTTTCTTTTTTTACCTCGCTTTTGTTTTTACCTAATGTTCGGTAATGAGGTGCTTC
>Ga0335397_10004800_pt1 | contig 17773 bp, 16 predicted proteins | sample MAT04_FD_205740 | JGI IMG/M metagenome (GOLD analysis project Ga0335397, IMG submission 205740) | Freshwater microbial communities from Lake Fryxell liftoff mats and glacier meltwater in Antarctica - MAT-04 (spades assembly) (version 2) ... | reverse complement strand
CGAGCTGGAGCAGCTGCACCGAGAACTCCACGTCGCGAAGGCCTCCGGGACCCAGCTTGAGCTGCCGGTCGGCCTCGACCGCCGGAATGTGCTGCTCGACCCGGCGCCGCATCGCCTGGACGTCGTCGACGAAGTTCGCACGGCTCGAGGCATGCCACACCATCGGTTGCACCGCGTCGCAGTAGGCCTGTCCCACACCGGGGTCGCCGGCGACGGGGCGTGCCTTGAGCAGGGCCTGGAACTCCCAGGTCTTGGCCCAGCGCTCGTAGTAGGCGCGGTGGCTCGCCACGGTGCGCACGAGGGGACCGTTCTTCCCCTCCGGCCGCAACGCTGGGTCGACCTGCCACAGCGACCCGGTCGGTGTCGACGCCGAGCAGATCCGCATCACCCTGCTGGAGAGCTCCGTGGCGACCGACGTCGACTCCTCCTCGGGCACCCCGTCGGCCGGCTCGGCGACGAAGATGACGTCGACGTCGGAGACGTAGTTCAGCTCGCAGCCGCCGGTCTTGCCCATCGCGATGACGGCGAGGCGGGTGCGGTCGGCATCGGGCCCGACCTCGGCGCGAGCGATGGCCAGAGCGGCCTCGAGCGCGGCCTGCGCGAGGTCTGCCAGCGCGCCGGCCGTCTCGGAGAGGGTGAGCGTGGGGTCGGGTGCGGTGAGGTCGAGGACCGCGATGCCGAGCAGCTGCTCGCGGTAGGCCGTGCGCAGGACGTCGGTGGCCGGTACCGGTCCCGGGGTGGTCACAGCGTGCACCAGGCGGCGCACCCGATCCTCGACGGCCAGCGGTGCCGCCTCGGTGACGGCGGCCCACTGCTCAGGGTGGGCGCACAGGTGGTCCCCGAGCGCCGCCGAGTTGCCGAGGACCGCGAGCATCCGCTGACGCGCCGGCCCCGGGGCGCCCAGCGCCGAGGTGACCGGCCCGAGCAGCACGGGGTCCTTCCTCACCGACTCCATGAACCGCACGAGCCCCAGCAGGGCGCCGTCGGGGTCGGGCACCTCGGCAAGGGCCGCCGCGAGCCCGGCGGCCTCGATGTGCTCCCGGCTCTTGATGAGGTCGGCGAGCGCGGGGTCCTCGAGCAGGCTCCGGGCCCGGGCCGGGTCCGAGAACCCGAGCCGGGCGATGGCGACCGGGATCGACCCCGGTCCGCGTGAGCTCACCACCGTCCGCCCGTCACAGGCGCGGCAGGTAGCGCTCGAGCTCGAAGGCGGTGACCTGGTTGCGGTAGTCGTGCCACTCGGCGCGCTTGTTGCGCAGGAAGAACTCGAAGGTGTGCTCGCCCAGGGTCTCGGCGACGAGCTCGCTGCCCTCCATGATCGCGATCGCCTCGCTGAGACTGGCCGGAAGCGGCTTGATGCCCATCGCCTTGCGCTCGGCGTCGGTGAGGCTCCAGACGTCGTCCTCGGTCTCGGGCGGCAGGTCGTAGCCCTCCTCGATGCCCTTGAGGCCGGCGGCGAGCAGCACCGCGAAGGCCAGGTAGGGGTTGCACGCCGCGTCCAGGCTGCGCACCTCGACCCGGCTGCTGTTCCCCTTGGTCGGCTTGTACATCGGCACCCGCACCATCGCGGAGCGGTTGTTGTGGCCCCAGGTGAGGTGGGCCGGGGCCTCCCCACCGCCCCAGAGGCGCTTGTAGGAGTTGACCCACTGGTTGGTGACAGCGGTGATCTCGCCACCATGGTGCAGCAGGCCGGCGATGAACTGCCGGCCGGTCCTGGACAGCTGGTAGGGCGCGCCCGGCTCGTGGAACGCGTTCGTGTCGCCCTCGAAGAGCGAGAGGTGGGTGTGCATGCCGGACCCGGGGTGCTCGGCGAACGGCTTGGGCATGAACGAGGCGAAGATGCCCTGCTCGAGCGCCACCTCCTTGATCACGGCCCGGAAGGTCATGATGTTGTCGGCGGTCGAGAGCGCGTCGGCGTAGCGCAGGTCGATCTCGTTCTGGCCCGGAGCGCCCTCGTGGTGGCTGAACTCCACCGAGATGCCCATCGTCTCCAGCATGGCGATGGCGGCGCGCCGGAAGTCGTGGCTGTTGCCGTGGGGCACGTGGTCGAAGTAGCCCGACTGGTCGATCGGCTCGGGACGCTGGCCGGGGGTCCACCCCTGCTCGAGCAGGAAGAACTCGATCTCGGGGTGGGTGTAGAACGTGAATCCCTGGTCCGCGGCCTTGGTCAGCGCCCGCTGGAGCACGTGTCGGGGGTCGGCGACGCTCGGCGTGCCGTCGGGCAGGGTCAGGTCGCAGAACATCCGGGCCGTGCCGGGGCTCTCGCCGCGCCAGGGCAGCACCTGGAACGTGGCGGGGTCGGGCTTGGCCAGCATGTCGGCCTCGTACACCCGGGCGAAACCCTCGATGACCGAGCCGTCGAAGCCGATGCCCTCGGCGAAGGCCCCCTCGAGCTCGGCGGGTGCGATCGCGACGGACTTCAAGGTGCCGAGCACGTCGGTGAACCAGAGCCGGACGAAGCGGATGTCGCGTTCTTCGATGGTGCGGAGGACGAACTCCTGCTGGCGATCCATGTGACGATCCTGCCGCACGCGTGTTTCGCGTGGGTTACCCCGCGCGGAACGGGACGTCGTGCGCGCGGGTGTGGGGTCCGACGGTCCTCGGCCGGCCCGGCTACGATCCGGTCATGAGCTCGCAGCCACCCGCGTCGGAGAGCACACCCCCCTACGGCACCGGGGCGCAGGCGGCACCGCAGCGCCGGGTCCGCATCCCGCACCTGCTACAGATGAAGGAACGCCGCGAGAAGTGGGCGATGCTCACCGCCTACGACATGTACACCGCCGAGATCTTCGACGAGGCCGGCATCCCGGTGCTCCTCGTCGGTGACAGCGCAGGCAACAACGTCTACGGCTTCGAGACCACCGTGCCCGTCACCGTCGACCACCTGGTGCCGTTGTGCCGCGCGGTGACCAGCTCGGCCAAGCACGCGATGGTCGTGGCCGACCTGCCCTTCGGCTCCTACCAGGCCAGCCCGCAGCAGGCCCTCGCCACCGCCACCCGGTTCATGAAGGAGGGCATGGCCCACGCGGTCAAGCTCGAGGGCGGCAAGGCGATGGTGCCGGAGGTCGAGCTGCTCGTGCGTGCCGGCATCCCGGTCATGGGCCACATCGGCTTCACCCCGCAGAGCGAGCACGTCCTCGGCGGTTACAAGGTGCAGGGCCGCGGTTCGGGCGCCGACAAGCTGCTGGACGACGCCCTCGCGCTGGAGGCAGCCGGCTGCTTCGCGGTCGTCATGGAGATGGTGCCGGCCCCCGTGGCGGCCAAGGTCACCGAGGCGCTGCGGATCCCCACGATCGGCATCGGCGCCGGCCCGGGCTGCGACGCGCAGGTGCTGGTGTGGCAGGACATGGCCGGGTTGCGTGGCGGCCGAGCCCCACGGTTCGTGAAGAAGTACGCCGACCTGCGCACCGACCTCAAGGATGCCGCCAGCGCGTATGCCGCGGAGGTCGCCTCGGGCGCGTTCCCGGCCGCCGAGCACTCCTTCGACGCCTGAAACCACCGGCACAAGGGAGACGTCGAACCGCCATGTGGCCCATGGACACCCCGAACGCACCGTCGCCGACCCGCTGGTCGGCCCTGCAGAGCGGGCCGGAGGCAGCGCACGCCTACCGCAGGCGGTTCCTCGACCTCGAGGCCTCGGGCGAGGACATCCACGGGGAGGCCCGGTTCATCACCGAGCTCGTGCCCCCTCCCTCACGGGTCCTCGACGCCGGCTGCGGCTACGGCCGGGTTGCCAGCAAGCTGACCCGGCTGGGGCACACCGCGATCGGCGTCGACGCCGACGAGCACCTCGTCGCCCTGGCGCGCGAGGACACCCAGACCCGGTTCTTCGTCGCCGACCTGTCCACCCTCAACCTGCGCACCGAGCAGGAGTTCGCGTGCGTCGTGATGGCAGGCAACGTCGTGCCCTACCTCGCCGACGGCACGCTCCACCGGGTCCTCGAGCGCCTCGCCGCCCATCTGGCCCCGGGCGGCTACCTCGTCGCCGGGTTCGGGCTGGCGGGGTCGCTGCCCGAGAAGGCGGCACCGGTCGACCTGCGCCTCTATGACCGGCTCGCCGAGGCGGCCGGGCTGTCGTTCATCGCGCGCCACTGCACCTGGGAGGGCCGGCCCTTCGTCCCGGGCGATACCTTCGCGGTCTCGGTGCACCGCCGGCTCGGGGCCTGAGTCAGCGCTCTGACCCCTCGGCCCACTCCTTGTCCTCGCGGTCCCACCGCTCGGTGTTGTCCCGGGCGTGCTGCAGCGCGCTCGCCGCGGCATCGTGCGTGTCGTAGGGGCCCATGACGTTGGCGTCCTGGCTACGGTCGTCGTCGGTCTCCACCTGGCCGGTGTCGACGTTGAACCAGTAGGGCATCGGTGTCCTCCTCGGTCGCCGTGGGGTGCCTAGACTCCACCGTATGCCGTTGACGTACGCAACCGTCGCCCCCGGCGTGCTCTCTGTGCGCCGGGCCGTCCCGCCGAGCATCGCGCGTCCCGAGTACGTGGACCGCCCCGCGCCGACGCCGTACACCGGTCCGGAGGTCAAGGACGCCGAGACCATCGAGCGGATGCGCGTCGCCGGGCGGGTGGCCGCGAACGCGATGGCCGCCGCCGCGGCCGTCATCGCCCCCGGGGTCACCACAGACGAGATCGACCGGGTCGGGCACGAGTACCTCCTCGACCACGGTGCGTACCCGTCCACGCTGGGCTACAAGCGTTTTCCGAAGTCGTTGTGCACCTCCGTCAACGAAGTGGTGTGCCACGGCATCCCCGACAGCCGACGCCTCGAGGACGGCGACATCGTCAACATCGACATCACGGCGTTCCTCGACGGCGTGCACGGTGACACCGACGCCACCTACCTCGTCGGCGACGTCGACGAGGAGTCACGGTTGCTGGTCGAGCGCACGCACGAGGCGATGATGCGCGGGATCCGGGCGGCCGTCCCTGGGCGGGAGATCAACATCATCGGCAGGGTGATCCAGTCGTACGCACGCCGCTTCGGCTACGGGGTGGTGCGCGACTTCACCGGCCACGGGATCGGCTCGTCGTTCCACAGCGGCCTGGTCATCCCGCACTACGACGCCGCCCCGGCCTACAGCACGGTCATCGAGGCCGGCATGACGTTCACCGTCGAGCCGATGCTCAACCTCGGCACCCACGAATGGGAGATGTGGGACGACGGCTGGACCGTCGTCACCAAGGACCGCCGTCGGTCGGCCCAGTTCGAGCACACCATCCTCGTCACGGACTCAGGTCCGCAGATCCTCACCCAGGGAGACTCCGCATGAGCAGAGCACGGCCTCTTGGCATCGACGTCGGCGGCAGCGGTATCAAGGGCGCGCCGGTCGACCTGGACAAGGGCGGGTTCGCCCAGGAGCGCTTCAAGATCGAGACCCCCGAGGTGTCGACGCCCGAGGCGGTGTGCGACGTGATCGCGCAGATCGTCGACCGCTTCGACGAGGTGCACGACGGCTCACCGATCGGGGTGACGATTCCGGGGGTCGTGCAACACGGTGTGGTCAAGACGGCTGCGAACATCGACAAGTCGTGGATCGACTGCGAGATCGAGAAGCTGCTCGAGGACCGCCTCCGGCACGATGTCGTCGTCGTCAACGACGCCGACGCCGCGGGCGTCGGCGAGCTGCACTTCGGGGCGGCCAAGGGGCAGAAGGGGCTGGTCATCCTCACGACGCTCGGCACCGGCATCGGCACGGCCGTCATCAACCGGGGCGTGCTCGTGCCGAACTCCGAGCTCGGGCACCTCGAGCTCGGCGGCATCGACGCCGAGACGGTGACCGCGAGCTCGGCCAAGACCCGCGAGGGGCTCAGCTACGAGCAGTGGGCCGAGCGGCTGCAGCGCTACTACCGCCACCTCGAGGACCTGATGTGGCCCGACCTGTTCGTGGTCGGTGGCGGGGTGTCGCGCAAGGCGGAGAAGTTCCTGCCGCTGCTGGACCTGCGCACCCCGATCGTGCCGGCGGTGCTCGAGAACGCCGCCGGCATCATCGGTGCGGCGGTGCTGGCGACCCAGATCCAGGAGGCACGCGGCCGACACCTGGACTGAGGCCCGGGCCGGCTCAGCTCTCGCTGTCGAAGCGCGTCGGGCCGGCGCCGGCGAGGTCGTGGATGCGCGTGCTCGGCGACCCGAGCCGCGCCGCCTGGTCGAGGTAGAGGGTTCGGCCTCGCGGTCGGAGCAGCCCGTCGTGCACGGGGACCGCGTGCGGCGCGGCGTGACGACGCAGGAAGGCCGTCATCTCGCGGCTGCGCTGCCACGGCGCCTGGAGGGGAAACGCCAGCACGTCGACCCGGCCGGGCTCGGCGTCGAGGGCGTCGCCGGGGTGGAAGAACGACGGCTCGCCCGGCGCGTCGAGGCGCACCCCGACGTTGTCGATGCGGGGGATGTCGTCGTGGATCAGGGCGTGCTGCTCGCCGAAGGGGGTCACCGTGACGCCGCCGACGGTGCTCGGGGCCCCGTCGTGGGAACGCGCGTCGACCCCGAGGCCGGCGAGCACCTCGACACTGCCGGGGTCGCACAGGACCAGGGCCTGCGGGTTCGCCGCCACCAGCGCCGGCAGGCGCTCGGGGTCGAGGTGGTCGGGGTGCTGGTGGGTGACGATGATGCCGGCCAGGTCACGGACGCCGGTCAGGTCGTCGGCGAAGGTGCCCGGGTCGATGAGCACTCGGGTGTCGGCCATCTCGACGAGCAGGCAGGCGTGTCCGAGGTGGCTGAGTCGCATGGGCTCACCGTATGCCCGGGGGCGGCATCGTGGGCGAGCCGCGGTCACCTGGCATGGGGCCCTCGCAAGGCCGGGAAGCAGGGCAACGGAAACCCACACGGGGCAAACCCGTTCAGGGCCCTCACAACCTTGGACAGGCGATTGTTCCCCAGCGCACAGATGTCGAACTGGGAGTAGAAGGAGGCATTCGACACCGACTGGTGTGCAGAGCACGAGTCGATGCCTTGACTCACCCCCCACTGCGAGGAGTACTGGCGTGGACACCGTCAGGGCGCGCGGCACCGTACCCGACCTGAGCCTCGAGGCCCAGGAGCGGCTGGGCCAGATCCGCGAGATGGAGGCCCGCAACAGCGTGCGATTCGCCGCGCACGAGATCAGCGACGAGGAGTTCTGGGCCACGATCGACGTCGTCCGTGACGCCTACGAGGCCTTCGAGTCGGGTCTCAGCGCACCGAGCGACTGCCCGCCGTGGTGCAACGCCCACCGCTACAACGCGAGCATCGCCGGCGCCGGGCAGGTGGAGAGCACGCATCTGTACGAGGTGAGGGTCGGTGAGGCGTTGTTGTCGATCGCCGAGGACGACGACGGAGCACTCGAGGTCGACCTCCACGGCGCCTCCGGGATGACGCACGAACAGGTCCGGGAGCTCGCCGCCGATCTGCTGGCCGCGTGTGACGCCGCAGCGGCCCGCTGACGGCTCAACGAACCTTCTGACGCGTAGATTCACTGGGGTGTCTTCGCGTCAGGGGGCCTTCAGGAGGCGCTGTCGAGGGTGACGCGGAAGCCCATGGCCTGGAGCTGGTGGATGGCTCGGTTCTTGGCGCGTTCTGGGTGCAGGCGGGTGAAGGAGTCGGCTCCTGGGTCGTCGTACACGGCTCCGGTGGTGCCCATGTGCCAGATGGCGGTGAGCATGGCGCGTTGGGTCGCGACGTTGGCCTTCTGCGGGCCGCGGCGGGTGGCGATGCGTCGGTAGCGGGATCCGAGGTAGGTACTCGGGTTCTCTGCGCAGGCCATCGCGGCTGCGCCGAGGGCACCTTGCAGGTAGGGGTTGCCGGGCCTGGTCGTGGCGGACCTGACCTTCCCGGCGGACTCGTTGTGCCTGGGCTGCTCACCGATCAGGTGATCGCGCAGCGCCAGGATCTGGCCGGTCATCGAGGACCACGTCGTGACCGTCTCCACCGTCGTGGGCCGCCCCGCGCCGGCGACCCGCACGCAGACCTTGGCGTCCTTCGTCGAGATGTCGATCCCGGCACACCGGGGGTGAATGACTTCCATCGGCTGCTCTCCTTCCCACACGAACGGTCTTGGCTCGTTCGTCGCGGGGAGGGCAGGGAAGTATCGGAAGTCTGACGCTCGGGCTCACTGGCACCAATCCACGGTTCCCGTGGAAGCCCTCCGCCACCATGCTGACCTACGGGCTCACTGACACCACACAGGCATCGGGGTCGACCACGACGAACCCCCTCAGGATCCGCCCCGCCACCGCGCGAACACAACCAGCCAGCCCCACCGAATCTTCGCGCACCACGGTGCGCCTCGAAGACGGCGCAGGAATGCTGACCTGCGCTTTGCTGGACCGACCGTTGATGGGCGGTGACTACTTGCGGACGTTGTGAGGACAATCTGAGGGCAACGAGGAGGGCGGAAGGACCGGCCACAGCGGGACCGGCGTACCCCTCGGACGTCCCCCGGCTGGACCTCAAGACACATATCAGCGTGGTCGTGAGCGGACCACTGGCGTTGGCAGGAACGCCCCAGCGCCCAACCTCGAACGCACCGGCTCGACCGTGACCCACGCCTCCCGACGCGTGCCAGGTGGCCATCCTTGGAGCGCGACGGCACGCGCCCGCGCCTCTTCGTCGCCGTGAGTGGCGGGGCCATAGCCCAGTGTCGAGTGCTGCGATCGGGCGTCCATGCCGTGAGGCTAGGCGCCCACTGTGACGTCGCCCCGTCGCCCGGCGACCTCCCCGTCGCGGTGTCGCAAGCGTGGCCGCGCAGACCGGCCGAGCGGGGCGGCGGGTGAACTCGTCGCTCAGCCCCAGCCGGGGGCGTCACGGTCGCCAGCGACAGGGCCAGACGAGCTGCCACACTCGCGGCAGGGCCCACGCCAGGGAAGGGGCCCAGCGTCTCAGGTCGAGGCCCGGCCGGTCTCCGCGGGAAGCGCTTTACCCCGGCGCGGGGGCGGTTCTGCGCGTCACAATCGCCACCGATGGGGCCAGGCGCGGTGGTCGGCGGGCTTTGCTGGCGGCGGACCAGGCGAGGCAGCGGCGTCGATGCTACGGGGCAGGGTGCGAGTGACTTTCGCCCTCGCGGTGAGCCTTGCCGGTGGCACGTCGATCCCGTAGGTGGCCTTGGTCACCTGGCCGATGCTCGACGCCCAGGCCGAGCAAGCCTGCCTGACCGCGTTAGAGGTTGGCTACCGACATGCCGACACCGCCGAGAACTACCACAACGAGGTGGGGGTCGGACGCGCCGTGAGGGCCAGCGGCATCCCTGGAGAGGACCTGTTCGTCACCACCAAGCTGAACCGGCAGTGGCACGGCGCGCGGGGTCAGGCCCACCGCCCGACCAGTGCTCCTCCTCTACTCGCCAATCATGGTGTGGCCGTGATGGGCAGCCTGCCACGCCCGCATCGCAAGATCCCACTCCTCACCGTTCAGTGCCGTCAAGGACGCGGGAAACAGGCCGTCCTCCTCTTTGGCGATGTGCTTGCGCAGCTCCAGGGCTGCAGTGCGGATCAGGTCCTGGTCGGCCGGGTCCGAGAGATCAACAGAGCCGAGAAGCTCCTCGAGCTCGCGGTGCTCCTGAACGAGTGGGTCGATGTGCTCAGCGAAGAGCGGGTCCTGCCGCATCACGGCGAACAGGCCGTTCTCCTCGCCCGCCCAGTGCGAGCGCAGTTCGGCCGCCATCGCGCGGACCAGGTCGCGGGCCTTGTGCAGATCGCCTGCGTCGATCGCACGGACCGCCCCGCCCCCCAAGTTGATCGCCCGCTCGTGCTCGGCGATGTAGTCCCTGATCAGCGGCATGTCTCGACATCCGCAGTAGTGGCACATGGTGCTGCCCCCTTCCTTGGCCGAGCGACTCGAGCCACGACCCTAGGCCTCAGGAGCCCCGAGATGCCCAGTAAGTATCTCGGTGATGCCGCTGGTGGTGCGCGCGGGTCGAGCGCTACGCCGACCTGCACCAGCGCATACTCCTGGTCGTCGGCAGCCATGACCTGGACGCCGTCCACCTCGCTGCCGATCGGCTCGAAGCCGAAGCCCCAGCGTCCGCCGCGCTCGCCATGAGCGCCTGAGTGCTATGGCGTGGTGAAGCCGTGCTCCAGTCGGGTGAGGACGTGCTCGAGGTGCGGCGGCGCGGCGGAGACCTCATCGTCGCCATTGCCCGAGGTGGAGAGGAACGAGCTGGTCACCACGCCGAACACGGCCCCCATGACAGCGGTGAGCTCGGCCCGTCTCCTGGCGTCGGTCTCGCCCAGCTCGTCGAGCACTCTGGCACCGGCGACGGTCCACAGCGACCATTGCGCCTCGCGCAGGTACGGGACGAGTTGATGGTGGTCGCGCGCGAGCCGTGACACGGCGGCCATGGTTGCGAACGTCCCGGAGCGCCTCTGGTGCGCGATGAGGGAGCGCACCACGGGGACCAGGCCGTCGTGCGGCGGTGCGGCCCGCCAGCTCTCGAGCGCGTCGCTCGCGCGGTGCAGGACGACCGCCGCGACGGCATCCTCCTTGCAGGCGAAGTAGTTCGAGAACGTTCGTCTGGACACGCCCGTCATCGCGACGATGTCGTCGACCGTGACCGACGAGAACCCACGCGACTCGACGAGCGTCAGAGCAGCACTCGCCAGGTCGCGCTCGAGCGCGGCGCGCTTGCGCTCCCGCAGCCCCTGGCCCATGTCAGGCACTATGTCACGACCCGCCGACGCCCACGGTGGACTCCACCGGGGGGTCCGCAGCGGGCGCTGCAGCGGCACGTGTCGTCGGGTCCGCAGGCGTGGATCGGCCCTGACGGAGCCGGTTCCCCTCGATGTCGAGCGTGGGGAGGATGTCGTCGAGCCACCGCGGCAGCCACCAGGCCCGCTCGCCGGCGATGTGCAGCAGTGCGGGGATGAGCATCATGCGGATGAGGAACGCGTCGATGAGGATGCCCGCTGACAGGGCGAAGCCGAACTGCCGGATCGTCGTGTCGCTGCTGAGGACGAATCCACCGAACACGGAGACCATGATGATCGCCGCGGCGACCACGACTCGTCCCGCGTGGACGAACCCACTGCGGATCGAAGCCCGGGCGTCGGCGCCCCGGACGTAGTCCTCCCGGATCGACGTCCCGAGGAAGAGCTGGTAGTCGTTCGCGAGCCCGTAGAGGATGCCGGTGGCCATGATCGGCAGGAAGGGCAGGATCGGCCCCGGCCGGTCCACCCCCACGAGCCAGGTCCAGTCCGGGTTGCCGAACACGGTCACGACGAGGCCGGCGACCGCCGCCATGGTCAGGAGGAACCCGAACGTCGCGGCGAGCGGGACGAGCAGCGATCGGAAGACGACGAGGAGGACGAGGAGGGAGAGCACGACGACGAGGACCACGTAGACGGGGATCGCGTCGGCGAGGGTCTCGGAAAGGTCGATGTTCATCGCCGTCTGCCCGGTCACACCGAGGAGACCGACCTCGGGGAGGGGGACCGACCGCAGTCGCGTCACGAGTTCGGTCGTGGACTCGCCGTTCGGCCCACCCTCGGGCGTCACCTGGTAGATGGCGAGCTCGCTGTCGGGTGAGGCACCCACGAGCGCGACGTCGACGACTCCGTCGATGTCGGCCAGGGACTGCTGGGTGGAGAGCAGCTGTGCCTGGTCGAAGGGGGTTTCCTCGCGCTCGCGCGCCAGGACGATCAGAGGAGCGTTGGTCCCCTCGCCGAAGGCCTGCGTGATGGCGTCATAGGACGTGCGCTGCGGGGAGCCGGCCTGGGCCACCGCCCCCGACGGCATCCCGAGGTCGAGGCCCGGGGCGGGCAGGGCGACCAGCCCGAGGAGCGCGACGACCCCGAGCATCGTGAGCCAGGGGCGTCGAGTGACACCCGAGACCCACCCATTGGCGATCCGGTGCCGGCCGGGCCGCTGCGCCGCCTGCCGGGCTCGGGTGCTCGCGATGCGCTCGCCGACGAGCCCGAGCAGAGCGGGAAGGGCGGTCAGGGCGATGAGCACGGCCAGTGTGACGGTCGTCGCGGCCGTGAGCGCCATCGTGTTGACGAAGGCGATGCCGAGGGTGAGCAGCCCGAGGAGGGCGATGACCACCGTGAGCCCGGCGAACAGCACGGCCCTGCCCGCGGTGCCGACCGCCTCTCCCACGACGTCCTGCGCTGACCGCGCGGTGCTCACGATCAGGGTGCGGTGCTTGTGCACGACGAAGAGCGCGTAGTCGATGCCGACCGCGAGGCCGATCATCAGCCCGAGCGCCGGGGTCGAGGTCGTCATGTGGAAGTTGGCCGACAGCGCGAAGGCCCCGCCCACCCCGATGAACACGCCCGCGAGTGCGGTCAGGAGCGGCAGGCCGGCGGCTACGAGCGACCCGAGGGCGAGGATGAGAACGATTGCCGCGATCCCGAGGCCGAGGGCCTCGTGTCCCCCGAGCGGGGGCTCGGCCGGCAGCAGTGACGTGGTCGCCGACATCTCCACGCCTGCCGCCCCGGCGGCGGCTTCTGCGGCCTCCAGCATCGAGTCGACAGCCCCGTCCGGCAGGTCGGAGACCTGCCCGGTGAGCTGCACCGACGCAACCGCGGTGCGTCCATCGTTGGAGACGAGGACGCTGCGGTGTGCCCTTTCTCCCACGACGAGCGGCTCACCTCGAGGGCTGGTCCCGGACGTGAGCCGATCGAGGTCGGCGAGAGCTGTGGTCGTTGCCTTCGCGACGGCCACGTCCACCCTGGCCCGCGGATCCGACATCTCACCGGACGGGGTCGGCAGCGTCAGTGCCTGGGTCGCGCCAGCAGCCTCGGGACGGACTGTCAGTGCCTCGAGATCGGCGAATAGTGCTGTCGATCCGGCGATCTTGTCGCTCGGCATGTCGGTGGACAGAGCCCGCGCCCGGGCTGCCAGCTTTTCGAGCTGCGTGAGGAGGGAGGATGCCTCCGGCTGGTCAGGGGACACCGCTGCAGCGGCGGCGTCGAGCGAGGACCCCAACGCGGCCAGCTGCGGGGTGAGCTCCCCGGCCACCTTGATCTCGACCTGCTCCCGGATGCGGTCGTCGACCTCGGCGCGCTGCTCCTCGAGCTTGCCCTCCCGGTCCACGACGAAGCCCGTGCCCTGAATGGCGCCCAGGGCGGCGGCGATGGCGGCAGCACGCTCGGTGGTGTCGACCCGACCGCCGTCAGCGCTCGTGAACACCAGGCTCCCCTGGGTCCCCTGGGCCTGCGGCATCGTCGCGCTGATCGAGTCCATCACCCGCTGAGAGGGGGTGTCGTCGAGCGTCAGTCCACTGGAGATGACCCGCGGTTGCGTGACCAACAGGGCGACCACCGCCGCGACGACGAGCAGCCACGCACCGAGGACGCGGAGCGGGTGATCGAAGGAGTACCGCCCGAGGCGGAAGAGCACAGAGGACACGACGCGGACTCCCGGGGCTGGGCGGATAGGTGTGCCCACGGTAGAGGAATCCTGCCTAATGGGCAAGATTGCCCTTTAGGCAGACTTACAGGCCTGTCCTTGGGGGGACCACGCCGGGACGGGTGATTGCCGGCGGCACCAACCGGCACCGATGGCCGGTGAAGCTCGAGGCCGGGCGCGCAGGTGGACCACCAGTGGCAACCGCCGGGCCCCTCCAGTGTTGACGGCCGCGTCTATTGAGGATGTGGGCGTCGTGTTCGGTGAGGACGTGGTGGGGGTGTGACGAAGGCCCCGCCGGGGGTCCGGCGGGGCCTTTGGTGGTCGGGGTGTCGCGGTGGTGCTCACGGTGTCGTGGTGCTTAGAGCGACCGGCAATTGGTGCGGGTGAGGCTGTTGTTACGGGTGTGTCGATGAGGTAGGGCACGGACCCTGGAGCAGACGATTGGAGTGTCTACGTCCGGTCGCTGCATCGGGAGGGTCCGTGCCCTTGGTTCCAGCATCCCTGATCGAGCCGTTGTGGGTCGAGTGCGCCGCGCTGATCGGCAGCGACGAGCGTCCTGAGTACGACCCGGGCCACCCGTTGGGCTGTCACCGACATCGCGTTGATGACCGGCTCGTGTTCGACTGCCTGGTCGCGGCACTGGTCCACGGCAGCGGCTACGAGCGGGTCGCGGTGCCGGGCTGCTCGGACCGCACCATCCGCCGCCGGCTCGTGGAATGGTCTGAGCGAGGCATCACCAAGGACCTGCTGCGCACCGCGCTGGCCGGGTACGACCGCATCCTCGGGCTGGACCTGGAAGACCTGTCGGTCGACGGCTGCATCACCAAGTCTCCCTGCGGCGGTGAGGTTTCGGGTCGTTCCCCGGTCGATCGCGGCAAGCAGGGCACCAAACGATCGGTGGTCACTGACGCGTTCGGGATCCCGCTGTTCGTCGTTTCGGCCCCGGCCAACGCGCACGACTCACCCCTGCTCGCACCCACCTTGGCTGGCGTCCCCGACGCGGTCGGGCCCTTACCGGACGGGGCGCGCGTGCACCTGGACGCCGGGTACGACTCGACCAAGACCCGGGACCTTCTTGACATCTTGGGCTACCAGCACCGCATCGCCTCCAAGGGCACACCCTCACCCATCCAGGTCGGCAAACGATGGGTCGTCGAGCGCACCCACTCCTGGATGAACGGGTTCGGCAAGCTGCGCCGAAGCACCGACAAACGACGCATCATCGTGGAGTTCTTCCTCTTCCTGGCCGCCGCGATCACCGTCACCCGACGCCTCATCAACACCGCCAAAACCCGCTACAGATGGGACACACGCCCAACTACCCGCCGGCTGAAATGAACCAATTGCCGGTCGCTCTTACTCGGTGGTGACCTCGGTGACGGCGGCGCGGGCGGAGGACTCGTCGACGATGGCTTTGCCGGTGGCGTATGCGGCGACGAGGGCTTGGACGGCGAGGTTGTTGATGGCGCGGGGGGTGCCTCGGCTGACTTGGTGGATCAGCGCGGTCGCGTCGTCGCTGAAGAGGGGGTCGGAGCGGCCGGCGAGGGTCAGGTGGTGGGTCAGGTAGCTGGCCGTTTCGGTGTCGGTCATCGCGGTGATGGTGTAGCGCAGCGCGATGCGTTGGTCCAAGGCGGCGAAGGTCCCGAGCTTGATCCGGCGACGCAGGGTGGGTTGCCCGACGAGCAGGCACGCGAAGGGTGAGTGGGAGTCCATGTCGGCGTTGGTCAGCAGGCGGAGCTCTTCGAGCTGGTCGCCGGTCAGGAGGTGGGCTTCGTCGAGGATCAGGATGACGGTGCGGCCGCGTTCGTGTTCCTCGGCGGCGAGCAGGTCCGCGGTCTGTGGGATCAGGGCGGCCTTGTGGAAGCGGGGGACGCCGCCCAGGGCGGTGACGATCCCGCCGTACAGGCCGCGGCCGCCGACGGCGGGGTTGCCCAGGTAGATGGTGGTGTGCCGGGAGGGGTCCAGGGCGGCGATCGCGGCCCGGACGGCGACGGTCTTGCCGGCGCCGACCTCGCCGGTGACCACACCGAGGGCCCGTTCGTGGGTGCACCAGGTGATCCGGGCGACGGCCTCGGCGTGGCTGGTGTGCCGGTGCAGCATGCCGGGGGCCAGTGCCCGACCGAACGGCATGCGGGTGAAGCCGTAGTGGGCTTGGAGGCGGTCCAGGGTCATGAGAGCTCCTGCAGGTCGCGGTCGGGGACGTCGGGGTCGTCGGGGTCGTCGGTGTCGTCGGTGTCGTGCACCTGCTCGACCTGCTCGACCTGCTCGAGCAAGTGCAGCAGGTCGGTCTGTCCGGGCAGGACACCGTCGGGGGGTGTGGCCAGGGCGGCGTAGTCCACCCGCGCGCTGGCCAGGGTGGTGGTGTGCCGGGCCCGGACCAGGGCCAGGTAGTCGATCCCGGTGACCGGCGCCGGGGGCTGCTCGGTAGGTTTGGCGGCGGGGTGCACGTGCCGGCCGATGATGCGGGGGATCGCGGTGCCGAGGTCGCGTCCGGCGTAGCGCACGCTGATGTCGGTGAGGTCGAACGGGTCGAAGACCAGCTCCACGCGGCGCCCGATCAGGGCGGCATCGACCTCGTAGGTGTTGCCGTGCAGGGACACGGTGCCGGTCTTGGTCACCGCCCGGTGCTCGGAGAACGGGAATGCCTCGCGCAGCTGGGCCGGGGGTCGGGGTCGCTGGTGGGCCGGCGGCCAGGAACCGGGTCAGGGGTGGCTGCCCGGTTTCGGTGTGGACCCGCTGGTGGTACACGGTTTCAACCCAGGCGGTGAACAGCTCGTTCAAGGTGGCCAGGTCGGTGACCTGCCCGGTCGCGCCGGGTGCGGTCAGCTCGATGAGGAACTGCTCGCGCACGGTGCGGAAGAACCGTTCGATCTTCCCGCGCCCTTGGGGCTGGCCGGGCTTGGAGTGGGTCAGCCGGATCCCGAGGACGGCCAGCGCGCGTAGCAGCCGCCGGGAGACCATCGCGGCCCCGTTGTCCAGGTACACCACCTGCGGGATCCCGCGCGCGGCCAACCCGGACCGCAGCGCCGCGGCGAGGTGCAGCATGTCCTCGCTGTGGCCCCACCGGTACCCCACCAGGGCCCGGGAGTGGTCGTCGATGAACGCCATCAGGTACGTCTTGCGCCCGCCGATGACCGGCCCGTGCAGCGCGTCCCCGGTCCACCGCTCGTTGACGGTCGCAGCCTCGAACCGGCCGAAGGCTCCCGGCGCGCTGCCGTCCGGGCGGGTGTTCAGCTCCAGGCGGGCAAAGTGCCGCTGCAGCGTGCGCGCAGAGGGCGTCACCGACACGCCGTGCTCGGTCAGGATCGCCGCGACCTGCGCGGCGGTCCGCCCCGGGACCTCACGCTTGAGCGCAACCGCGAGCTGCAGCACCGTCGCGGGGGTCCGCGCCTCGATGTGCCGGGCCGAGGGCGCCAGCGCGTCGAACCCGCCGGTGCGCCAGGCCCGCACCCAGCGGTCCACGCTGGCCCGCGACACCCGCACCCGCTGCCCGGTCGGGCCGGTGTGCTCCTCCTCCACGAGGCGACGCACCAGCACCCCACGAGCCCGGGTGCTCAACGAGGCATCCGCGGCTTCCCGGATCAGCGCGTACCGGAACAACGCCACATCCCGTGCCCGCTCGGCCCGGCGCGCCTGCTCATCGCCTGGTCTGTGTCGCTCACTCATTCGCTTTTGCCCTCTCCTGGTGCCGAACTGGTCAGCTGAAAGGGTGCCCGCACCACCGCGGGCAGCGGCAGGGGTCAACTCGTGTTGCTCACCCCACCCCACCGGTCGGGGCCAGCAGCCGCCCACCGGTGACCCGGGCGGCGAACTCCCACGGCGCCATCGGCGACAGCCGCAGCACCACCGCGGCGCCGGCCCGCCCGATCACCTCGACCGCGTCACCAACCGGGCAGGCCCGCGGCGTCAACGGGCCCGCGACCGGGTCCAGCGCCAGCAGCAACCGGGTGAACCCGGCCCGGGCCTGCTCGGCGCGGGCGGCGAAGCGGCGCAGCCAGCCCCGCACCGTGCACGCCGGCCGGCCCAGCCTCGTCGCGATGCTGCGATGACCGGCCCCGGCAGCGTTGGCCTCCAGGGCGGCCCCGATCACCAAGGCCGCGTCCGCGCGCCGCCACAACCACACCTGCGGCAGCAGCACATGCGTGCTCCCGCACGAGGCGCACCGGCCCCGCCGCGGCCGGTGCCGCACCGTCCCAGCCTGTCCACGCGAGGACCTCCACCGAGCGTTCCCCCACGGCCCCAGCACGCCCGAGCACGACGGGCACACCAGCTCCCCCGCCACCAGCGACCTCGGAGTTTTTCAAGTCAAGTGAGACATCTGCTGGTTAGGTTGTTTTTGGGTCTTCCGGCATGAATGTGGGTGACCCGATGGGATGAGCAGGGGTTTGTGGTTGTAGTGGAAGGGTTTCGGGCTTGGCGGGCGGGGCGCTCATTCGTGCTCGTTTCCCGGCCGTCTGCCGGGGG
>Ga0335397_10004799_pt1 | contig 17776 bp, 13 predicted proteins | sample MAT04_FD_205740 | JGI IMG/M metagenome (GOLD analysis project Ga0335397, IMG submission 205740) | Freshwater microbial communities from Lake Fryxell liftoff mats and glacier meltwater in Antarctica - MAT-04 (spades assembly) (version 2) ... | reverse complement strand
GTTTGGCGTCCGCAACCTGGTGGCGGTCCACGGTCGCGCGCCCGAAGCGTGGGCGGACTTGCCAGATCCGGACGCCGTATTCGTTGGCGGCAGCGGTCGCGAGATCAGTCACCTGGTAGAAATGGCTTGCGACCGACTTCGTCCCGGGGGCCGGTTGGTAGCCAATACTGGCAGCATCGAGAATTTTGCAGACGTGCACGAAGTGCTCCGTCGCCTGGCCGGCGAGGTTCGGGTGTGGATGATCAACATCGCCCGCGGCACCTATCAGCTTGAGCGAGTACGGTTTGACGCGCTCAACCCGACGTTTTTGCTGGCGATCGTCAAACCCGATTAAGTTCGGTCCGGTGGGCCGCTCGAAGACCTCCTGGATTTCAGGACGCCTCTAGTTCGCAAACGTACACGCACACGCATTTGCACAGGCATAAGCAACGATGGCTGAAGAGTACGAGCAACTCGACGTTATCGCCGTTGGCGCTCATCCGGACGATGTGGAGATCGCCTGCGGCGGCACGCTGGCCAAGCTAGTCCGGCAGGGCTACCGCGTGGGGATCATCGATCTTACGGATGGCGAGCCGACGCCGCTGTCTCCCGGACCTGAAGTACGATTGGCCGAGGCCGAACGGGCTGCACAAGCCCTGGGCGTCCAAAAGCGAATTCTGCTGAATCTGCCCAACCGGCGTTTATTCGACACGTTCGAGGCGCGCGTGGCGCTGGGCATCGAGTTCCGCAAGTATCGTCCCAAGTTGGTGATTGGCTTCGGCGAGAAAACGCCGCTGGCGTCACCCGACCATTGGCAGGCGATGCAAATCACGGACGCCGCAGTCTTTTATGCGCGCCTGTCGAAGTGGGATCAGTACTTCGAAGGGCTCCCGGTCCACACGATCTCTGCGCAGTTGTATTACACGCTGGCATTTGGCGCGCTCGGGTTACCGCCGGCCGGTGGGCATCTGGTGGTCGATATCAGCGACACCTTGGACGCCAAGGTGGAATCCGTGCGCTGCTATCAAACGCAGTTTCCGCCGGCCAAGGGGCACGTGCTGGAACGCTTGCGGGCCTTTGCTCTGCAGCAAGGGCAAGCGGCTGGGTACAACGCAGGCGAACTGTTCGCCAGTCCGCGCACGCTGGGAACCCGCGACCTGATGCACTTTCTGTTTGGCATGCGGCCGGGCGACGAGCCGCGCAAGCCCGACGTGCGCTGATTGCGATCGTCGTATTTCAGTCATTCGCTGGAAATCTGATTACTGCGCCGATCGCGTGCGGTAGCATCACCGTGCTATCGCCCTGACTGACATTGACCCGTCAGGCGAGATTCGGGACTATCCGCCGGAATTTCTCTTCGGCCAAATGTTTCTATGTCCCGCTCATCTGTGGGATGTTCTACCCATATTGAGTCTCTCGGAGCGCTTTGCACTATGGTTATTGCGATAACTCGCCGCGCGTGGCTGCTAACGGCGTGCTGCATTCTCTCCGCCGCCGGAACCGCGACGGGAGCTGAGCAATTTCGCTTCACATATCGCCCGCTGGAAGTGGGCGATCAGGCGAGTGAGATTTCGGAGTTTGCGCTCGATTTGAAGACCACGGTCGCCCAGGCGCACGAAGTGATTAACGTCGCCGGGCAAAAGGCTGAACGGAACGAGCGTATCCACGCGGAGCGACTCGCGGCCACAGAGGGACAGTCCGCGCGCGCGAGAATCACCTACGAGTCTTCCGATCAGGTCACGACAGATCGTAGCGGCGCCGTGCACGGGGTCGAACGACCGGTTTCCGGCAAATCTTACATCGCGGCCCGAGCCGGCGAAGAGCTGATCATCACGGACGAACAAGGGGCTCCGCTGTCGGAAGAAGAAATGAGAATCGTAACCCGCGCCGCCGATGGCCTGGGGCGACCAAACCCCATCGGCGATTTGCTGAATGGAAAAACGATTGCCATCGGCGAACGGATTCAACTACCGCCGGAATATTCCAAGCAAATGCTTTCGGGCTGGGACGAGTCGTTGGCCAGCACGCCATTTGAAGTCATGTTGGTCGGGACGCAGCATGTCGACGGACGGCATTGCGCCATGTTTCATACCGTGCCGCCGGATTTGGGTTTGGCGGAAAACAAAGTGGTGAAGACGTCAGCGATCAAGCTGGCGGACGGCGCACAGCCGCCGGCTGCGGCAACGCCATCGCCGATCCAGGGCAAGTTCCTGATTGAATTCGAGACGTGCCGGTTGGCCCTGGTGGAGCTCGACGGACCGGTAAACCGGGTCGAGGTTAAGGGACGCCCCGGCCGCGAATTCGAAGTTCGCCGCAAGGGAAAGCTGCATGTGGCGTTGCACGTGACGCATAATCGAGCGGCAAAATAGCCGCCATCGCGGCAACATTGATTTGAGACTCCCCGATAGGTTGCAAGCTAGAATTAGCAAGCTGCGGCTTGCGGATTTGCTGCACCGCCTAGTAGTCTGACGCCTCAGTGCGTCGCCGGGAGTTCTCCGATGCCAATCGTAATCATCGTGCTTGGGTTGCTGCTGCTGTTCTTTGGACGATCGCTCTATTGGGCATTTGTCGCGGTGGCCGGTTTCCTGATGGGTTTGGAATTGGCGGCGGACTTGCTCGCCGATCAACCCCGCATGATCCAGATACTTGCGGCGATTGCGGCGGGCGTGCTTGGCGCCGTGATTGGCGTTGTTGCTCAGCGCGTGGCGTTTGCCATCGGCGGTTTCTTCGCTGGCGGCTATCTCGCGCTCAGCCTCGTCGACCGCCTTCCGGAAGCCTCGCAATCGAATCTCTGGTTCATTGTCGGCGGCGTCATCGGGGCCATCATCGCCGCGCTCGTCTTGGACTGGGCAATCATTGTTCTCTCCAGCATCGCCGTGGCCGTGATGTCTCCCTTTGCGCTAAGACCAGAGTTGCACGTGCTGGCGATGCTCGGTCTGGCGGTGCTGGGTGTGGTAGCACAGGGGAGTCGTTTGAGGGGGCCGCGCGCGGAACTGCCGCCGCCACAGCCCGCGTAGTAACGCGATTCCGTTGAAAGGGCCGGCCTTATCTGCTAGCGTAAAGGCCTACCGCCCCCTCACCTGCCCCACCCGGATTCGCCCAAATGTCGTCCACCGGTGGCCTGCCGCAGCATCCAAGACTTACCAGACGCTCCGCGATTCAGGCGGGCGCCGTCGGGCTATTGGGTTTGGGAATGAATCACCTGTCGGCCCTGCGCGCCGAGGCCGCGGCTGCAGGGAAGCCAGCGCCAAAGGCGCGCTCGGTGATCTACATCTTTCTGTCTGGCGGGCTATCCCAGCACGAGAGCTTTGACCTGAAGCCGGAGGCGCCCGAGCAGATTCGAGGCGAGTTCCAACCGATCGAGACCCGCACGCCGGGCATACAGATTTGCGAGCACCTGCCAGAGTTGTCCAAACGCAGCCACCTCTGGTCGCTGGTGCGTTCCCTCTCACATCCGTCGAACGATCACTCGGCCGGGCATATGATCATGCTCTCAGGCCAGTCCGTTGTTCCGCCGGGATTCGATCCGAACAAGCCGAAATCAAGCGATTGGCCGTCCATCGCGGCGGTAACCGGCGCCGCCCTTCCGCACAACAATCTACCTCCGGCTGTTGTGCTGCCGGAACGATTGATCCACCGCTCCGGGCGCGTCATTCCAGGCCAGTTTGCCGGTCAGATGGGAATGCAGCGGGACCCCTGGTTTGTCGAAGCCTGTCAGTTCAACGCCAAGAACTACGGCGCTTGGCCAGAGTATGGATTTCACTTTGAGCGCGGCAACGAGAATCCGGAGGGGTACGTCTTTCAAGCTCCCAATCTTGCCTTGCCCGAAGGTTTGGCCGGGTCGCGCTTCGAACAGCGGTTGGCACTACGGGAACAAATCGGCAGCCAGCAGGCACTGCTGGAGCGGGTTGCCACGCACGAGCAGTTTGATCGCTACCGCCAAGACGCCATCTCGCTCTTGGCTGATAAGAGCGTTCACAAGGCATTTGACGTCGTCAATGCGCCGGCGAAGGATCTGGACCGCTACGGCCGGAATGTCTTCGGCTGGTCGCTACTAATGGCCCGGCGCTTGGTCGAAACCGGCGTTAGCCTGGTGCAAGTCAATCTCGGCAACAATGAAACTTGGGACACCCACCAGGGGATCTTCCCAATCCTGAAGAACAACCTCTTCCCACCCACTGACCGCGCCCTTTCGGCATTGTTGGATGATTTGCAGGCCAGCGGCCAGTTGGATTCGACTCTCATCGTGATGGCGGGTGAGTTTGGCCGCACCCCCAAGGTTTCGACTCTGCCGAAGATGAAAGAGCCTGGTCGAGATCATTGGGGCGCCGTGCAGACGGTCTTTTTTGCTGGTGGCGGCACGCGCGGCGGCACGGTGATTGGATCGTCCGACCGAATTGGCGGACATCCTGCCAGCTCCCCACAAACGCCCGAGAATATGGCCGCCACGATTTACCAATCTCTCGGCATCCCGGCGACCGCGGCCTGGCACGATCAAGAAAATCGCCCGCACCACATCTACCAAGCCGAGCCGATCCAAGGTTTGACCTGAGCGGTCGCAGTTCAATGGATGTGCGTTACAGCGCTGGGAGTAGCGCATCGCGTGTATTTCTGCGGCGCCTTATAACCTCCCGCTCCAAAGCAGCAGTTGCAGGCAACTCCCGGCAAACACGCCTGCCAGGCAATCGTCAGCCATGATGCCCAGGCCATTCGGCAACGCTTCCAAGTACTTAATCGGTGGCGGCTTGACGACGTCAAACAGTCGAAAGAGCAGGAAACCGGCGAAAAACACTGCAAAACGTGGTGGCTCGAGGGGCGCCATAAAGAGCGTTATTGCCATCCCCAGGACTTCGTCCAGGACGATCGATCCAGGATCTTTCAGGCCACCCATCCGTCGCGCGGCTGCGGTGCAAATCGGCACGCCGACAATAAACACGGCGATCAACGCGCCGGCTTGCAGTCCGACATTCGGTAATAGGGCCATTCCCCACGCCAGCGGTAATCCGAGTAGCGAACCGAACGTCCCAGGAGCAACCGGAATGAGGCCAATCCAGCCTCCCGTGGCCAACCAAACCGCTGGCCCCATTCGGAAGAATGACCCGGAACCGGCGACTTGCTGGGGCGAATTGGACGGCTTGCTGGACTCCATGTCGGCAATGCTAGACGGATGCGGTGGCAGATACAACCTGAGCCGGACAAGCGGCTTAGCCACTTTGGCCTCGGCTCCACGATCGAAACGTAAAGTCTGCCGGGTGGCAATTGAATCCGTAGTGACTCGTAATTCCCCAGGTTGTATCATCAGGGTAGTTGCGTAGAATTACGACAATGGTTGTCGTAATGCTCGCCATTCGCTGAATCGCGCCGCTGCCTCTCCTCGCCCGAAGATCGGTGCCCGGCGCCTTCATGCAATCGCATCGCCCTCTATTTGATTTGCCCGGTGGGACCAAATGGCTGAAGAGAAACTGAGTCCGCTCGAAGGAATCAAGACCGCCAGCAATTACTTGCGAGGCGAAATCGGTAGTGAACTGGTCGATGGCCAGGACCACTTCGGCAAGGACAGCATCCAACTGCTAAAGACGCACGGCACCTACCAGCAAGACGATCGCGACGCCCGAGCGGCAGGGCGCGGCGACGAAGGTGTTCGTAGCGACAAAGTCTATTCATTCATGGTCCGCACCAAGATTCCTGGTGGCAAGCTGACAAGTGCGCAGTTGCTGGCCGAGTTGGATCTCTGCGACGAGTTGGGCAATTCCACGTTGCGCGTCACCACGCGTCAAGGGCTGCAATTACATGGCGTACTGAAGGAAAACCTCAAGGCGACAATCCGTCGCATCAATGACGTGCAGCTTTCCACGTTAGCCGCATGCGGCGATGTGGAGCGCAACGTTATGTGCTGTCCGGCGCCCCACTATTTCGATCCGGTGCATCAGCAGATGCAAGACCTGGCGGACGAGATTGCCCGTCATCTTTGCCCTCGCACCACGGCCTATCATGAGCTGTGGTTGACCGACGATGCGACCGGCGAAAAGACGCTTGCCGGCGGTGGCTCGAATGGCCACGAGGTCGAACCAATTTATGGCCCGACCTACTTGCCGCGTAAGTTCAAAACCGCGATCGGCTTGCCCGAAGACAATTGCGTCGACATCTACAGTAACGACCTAGGCCTGATGGCAATCGTCCGTGAAGGTCAGATTATTGGCTACAACGTGTTGGTCGGTGGCGGCTTTGGCGTGACGCCCAGCGCCAAGAAGACGTTTCCAGCGCTCGCCAAGCGAATGGCCTTTATCAAGCCGGACCAGGCAATTGACGTCGCCACGGCGATCATTAAGGTGCAGCGAGACTTCGGTAATCGTTCCGATCGTAAAGTCGCGCGTATGAAGTATCTGATCGCCGATTGGGGCCTGCCCAAATTCAAGGCAAAGGTCGAAGAATACTATGGTCAGTCCCTACCGGAACCTCACCCGGATGACGTGACCGGGTTCGATGACCATCTGGGCTGGCACGAACAAGGGGATGGCCGATGGTTCTATGGATTAAACGTTGAGAACGGCCGAATTCACGATATCGAAGGACTGCGTCTAAAGACGGCACTGCGCGAGATTTTAGCCAGGTTCCAACCGGGCATTCGGCTAACGCCTCATCAGAGCATTTTGTTCACGGACCTGAACGAGGCCGATCGACCGGCGCTCGAGGCGCTGCTGGTAGAGCATGGCGTGAAGCTCTCGCGCGAAATCTCCAACGTACGTCGCTGGTCGATGGCCTGCGTCGCCTGGCCGACGTGTGGTTTGTCGATTACAGAAGCAGAGCGAGCGCTGCCTGGCGTAATCGATCAACTGGAAGTCGAACTCGCGCGGCTAGGTTTATCGAGCGAAACCTTCACAGTTCGCATGACGGGTTGTCCTAATGGCTGCGCACGGCCCTACAACTCGGACGTTGGTTTGGTCGGGCGCGCGGCCGGAAAGTACACCGTCTACCTGGGTGGCCGCTTGCTAGGGAATCGGCTCAACTTCATCTACAAAGACATGGTGCCCGAAGCAGAACTCTGTAGCACGCTGGCGCTGGTTTTGGCGTACTTCAAACAAGATCACCAGCCGGCGGAGACCTTTGGTGATTTTTGCGATCGCCAGGGCAAGGACGAGTTACTGCGCTGGACGACCGACTACGCAGCGCAAACGACTTGACGACTTCACGCCGATCGCCTTCTGTCTGCATTCTCGGCCGCTAGTAGTCGCGGCGACTTCACAGGACTCGTTGCATTCAAATGGGACAGGACGTCCAATCTCGCGCGAACGCCTCGCCCCTTGATCCGTGGATGACGCGGTTGCTGTGGTTCGTCGGCGGATACAATTTGCTGGCCGGCCTCGGCATGTTCACGCTGTATCATGAAGGGCTTGAATTCCTCGGCATTCCCAAGCCGCAATTCTTGTTGCCCATCCAACTGGTAGGCATCATGGTCGCGCTGTTCGGCCTGGGCTATTGCATCGTGGCGCGGCGACCGGCGGAAAACCGGAACGTGCTGTTGCTCGGATTCTTGAGCAAACTGCTCGGATCGCTGTTGGGTGGGTACTACGTGGCGACAGGGAAAGCGCCCCCCATCTTTCTTGGAGCCATCTTTTTCGGCGACATCATCTATTTGCCGCCGTTCTGGCTGATATTGCGCAAGCTGCGCCGCGTGAATTAATCGCGTGCATATGCGCTGAAATCCACAAAGCGCCGTTCAAACGACATGGCGATCAGAAGTCGCTATAAAATACGGTCACAATGGGGTAATCCGCCACCCATTACATTGACCCCAACCCTGTTATAGTGAGTATGCCGTTTAGCTAAATTTACACATTATTCAATATTTAACATTTATACTTGTCGAATCGCTGGTAGGGTTGGAACCAGCAACCTAGGGCTGGTGGTATTTTTCGCGTCGCACGCAAGCCATCCGCGCTACAAACATCTGGGAGAACGCTAATGCATAGGACCACGTATCGAAGCCTAGGGCAGGCTGCGCTTATGGCGGCGGCTATCATTGCCCTCGGAGCGCTCGAGTCGCGAGCCACCTCAGTCAACAGCACGATCATGCTGGGGCCATCCAACGGCGTCGGCAATGTCGGCACCTTCTCGGCCGCCGTCACTCTGGGAAGTGGATCGCAACTTCAGTTAGGCGCCTCCGCAATTGCGGGCCGTTACAAGCAACACGTTGGTTTTTTCAATACCAACTTTGACTTCTCGGCGGCGAACCAGAACGCGACCCTGAGCCTGGCCGGCGGCAGCGTGGGCATCTCGAACAACAGCAACAGTGGCCAGGCTAATCTGGACTACGACGACATCACGCCCGGCACGCCCGAGTATCTGAACTCATTCAGTAGTGTCCTCAGCGGCAATTCGGTGGCCGGACTGACGATCAATTCCACGTCCGTCAACATGAGCACGACGCTCGGCACATTCGCGCTGAAGCCAACGTTCAGCGGGTCGATCAAGAACATCTCGTTCATGTCGACAGCTGGCGCAGACGCTTCAGGCGGCGGGGCCTTAATCTCCGGCGACTATTCGGTCACGCTGAATGGTAGTGTCACGGGCTCGCTCAATGTACTTGGCTTGTTCGACATTAGTGTCGGTACGCTCTACACATTGCCGGCGGATACCGTCGTCACGTTTGCAGGGACCTTACCTGTCGGCGTGGGCCTTACGGACACCGGCAATCCCTTTGGCGGCAATCCGACAACTGCCAACAAGAACGACATGATCGCGGCCTTTGGCGCTTCCTTGGGCGCCCTTCAATTGCCATTTCAATTTGTGGCCCCGCTGAATACGACACAGAGCTTCAGCGTCCCCTCCAATTCGAGTGGCGTGACTTCGATCAAAATTCAGAACACGACGCTCGTGGCCAACATCGTGTTGAGCAACGTGGCGTTCAATGAGACCGGCCGAGTCAACGGCGTCCTAGTTCCTGAGCCGAGCACATTTGCGCTCAGTGGAATGGCGCTGCTCAGCCTGGTAGGTTTGGCGGTCAAGCGACGGAAGGCTGCTCGCTAGTTTTTCTGACTGTTGAAGGTTTTCGAAGAATGAAAGCGGCCCGGCGCATCGCGTCGGGCCGCTTTTTGCGCTAGCACACATGAAACGTTCGAAGCCAATTGCCGCGAGTCCGAAAGCGTCGACCCAACGACGGTCGAGCGGCCGTGCGCCCGGGCCTGAACTTTGGTTCTCGCCGCTGCTCGCGGGCGCGGCGCTGGCGCTGATGGTGTTTGTTGCGTATTCGCCTGTTTTGCGGGCAGGTTTTGTTTGGGACGACGACTACAACCTGCAGTTGAATTCCACGCTACGCTCCGTCGATGGTCTGCGGCAGATGTGGTTTGTGCCGCAATCCATCCAGCAGTACTACCCGCTGATGTACACCAGCTTCTGGATCGAGTTCCGATTATGGGGATTCGACCCGCTCGGCTACCACTTGGTGAACATCGTTCTCCATGCACTGGCAACGATCTTGGCGTGGAGGCTGTTGTTGCGATTGCGCGTTCCGGGCGCCTGGCTGGCCGCGGCCATCTTTGCCGTCCATCCAGTGGAAGTGGAATCCGTGGCCTGGGTCACGGAACGCAAGAACCTCCTGAGCCTTTCGTTCGCGCTGGCATCCATGCTTTGCTATCTGCGGTTCTCCCCTTTAGAGGAGTCGTCTTCCACAGCAACTCAAGAGCCGCGCCGCTGGCGATGGTACGTAACCGCTTTCATTCTGTTTTTCTTCGCCTTGGCCAGCAAGACGGCCGTTGTCAGCATGCCGCCGGTTCTGCTGGTGTTGTATTGGTGGAAACGCGGGCGAATCGGCTGGTCCGATGTTCTGCCGTTATTGCCGTTTTTTGCGCTCTCTGTCTTTGCCGGAGTGATCACGGTATTGATGGAACTCTACCACGTCGGCGCGCAAGGTGACGAGTGGTCTTTGACACTGATGGGTCGAGTGCTCTTAGCCGGCCGAGCACTTTGGTTTTATGCCGGTAAACTGCTTTGGCCAGATCCGCTGGTCTTCTTCTACCCGCGTTGGGACATCCGCACGGACGTTTGGTGGCAGTATCTCCTTCCTGCGGCCGCCGTGCTGCTGCCTGTGACGTTGTGGCTTGCGCGACACAAGATCGGCCGCGGTCCACTAGCCGCGGTTCTGATCTTTGGCGGCGTGTTGGCGCCAGTCGTCGGCTTCGTCAACGTCTACTACATGCAGTTTGCCTATGTCGCAGATCATTTCCAATATCATGCCAGTATTGCGCTGATCGCCCTGGCGGCCGCCGGCGCCACGCTCGCAGCGCAGTGCCTATCTCCGCTCGGTCAGCGTTGGGCTCAGGGTGCCACTGCTGGTTTGCTGGTCGTCTTGGGAACGCTGACATTTCAGCAAACGCAGATTTTTAACAATCTGGAAACGCTGTACAGCCATACGATCGCCCACAATCCACGCTGCTGGATGGCCTACATTAATCTGATGGAGTATTACGATTCTCAAAACCGGCTGGATGACGCCGTCGGCCTTCTTCAGACATGCCTGACGCGACTGGACGACGAGGAAGTCCAAGGCGTCTACCCAGCCACTGCGCATCAGGGCCTTGGATTCTTGATGATGCAAACCGGCCGGCCGTTGGACGCCAGAAAACACTTCACGGAATCGCTGAAGGCCAAGCCGAACGACACCAAGACGCTCTACGGTCTAGGGATGTCGCTAGCGACCGTCGCCGAATGGCAGGCCGCCCAACAGCAATTTGAGCAGGCCCTCGCGCTGAACCCCGACTACGCTGACGGTCTCTACGGTTTGGGACTGGCGCAGGCGAAACAAGGGCAACTGGTTCCAGCAGTGCAAAACTTGGAACGGGCGACTGAACTCAATCCGACTGATCCACCGACACACTTCGAACTTGCCAACGCACTGGCGATGCAGGACAAATTACGTGAGGCGACCGGACATTACTCCACGGCGATTCAACTCCAACCTAATTATCCAGACGCCCTCTACAATCTAGGAGTTGTCGAGTTGACGCTTGGCGATCGGCAACAGGCAATCGACCATTTCCGCGCTGTCTTGCGTCTGAGCCCTCAGAATGCCAACGCCAAAGCCGCGCTGGACAAGGCGCTCGAAGAGACGACCGCGCCCAAGGCCGCCCCAACCGGCAGTAAACGCCCATGACGCCGATCGACGTGCGACAACCTGACGGCGAGGCGATCGAGCCTTCCACGGTCGTGCCAGCGCCGCTTTGGATTCCGCCGGCAGTCCTGCCATTTGCGGTCTTCCTATTGTTGGCCACCGCCGTGTTCGCTGTGTATGGCGCGTCGATAAATGCGCCGTTTATCTTCGATGACGTGCAATGCATCGTAAATAATCCTTCGATCATGCAGCTTTGGCCACCATTGGGGACGATCGAAGCGCCAGGCCCGTTGCGGCCTCCCCAGGACTTTAATACCGCCGGCCGGCCGCTGGTGAATCTGTCGTTGGCATTGAACGTGGCGACAGGCGGCGTAAATCCGTTTGGATTTCACCTGGTCAACATGTTGCTGCATACGCTCTCAGCAACGTTGTTGTGGGGAATTGTCCGCCGCACGCTTTGTTTGCCTTTTTTTAGCGGTCGGTTTGATCGAGTTGCGTTTCCGCTGGCGTTCTTGGTGGCACTGTTGTGGGCGCTGCATCCTCTGCAAACTGAGGCAGTGCAGTATGTGTCGCAGCGGACTGAGCTGATGATGGGCTGGTGCTACCTGGCCGTGATGTATGCCAGCCTGCGATACATAACGGCAACGGTCTCAGGCCAAAGAAACCTCTGGCTCGCGCTCGCCACAATGGCTAGCCTGGCCGGAATGGCGTGCAAAGAGGTGATGGTCTCAGCGCCTGCGATGGTGCTGCTCTACGATCGCACATTCCTTTCAGGTTCGTTCCTGCGAGCGGTGCGGAAGTCCTGGCCGCTTTACGTTGGGCTCTTACTGGGTTGGGGCTTGCTTTTGGCCCTCAATCTCGGCGGGCCACGCTCGGCGTCCGCTGGATTCCATCTTGAAGTCCCCGCCTACGCTTGGTGGATGATGCAGTCGAAAGTCCTCTGGCTGTACTTAAAGTTAACGGTCTGGCCCTGGCCACTGGTGATTCATTACGAGTTTCCCTATCTCGAGACGCTCGCCGTGGCGTGGCCCTGGGTGCTGGGGGTTGCGGGACTGGTGGTCGCGACAATTCTCTTAGTCTGGAGACGCACTGCCGCGGGCTTCCTTAGTGTTTGGATGTTCGCGATTCTCTCGCCCACTCTGGTGGTGCCAATTGTGACCGAGATCGCCGTTGAACGCCGCATGTACCTGCCGCTGATCGCGCCGATTGTGCTCTTTGTCGTTGGCGGGTACGCGTTGCTGGATTTGGGAGCCCGTAAGATCGCGCACCAGGCCAACGCGCTGAAACGCTGGCCCATCGCCGGAACGGCAGCCGCCGCGCTGACGATCGCGGCAATATTCTCCGCGCTCGACGTCCGCAGGCTGGCGGCCTACGACGATGCGCTGACCCTCTGGGGAGACGCCTTCTCGCACCAACCAGACAACTATTTTGTTCAGGTCAATTTGGGTGTGGAACTGCTCAATAGCGGCCACCCAGAGGAAGCGATCCCTCATTTGGAAGACGCTCTCAAGCTTAACCAAATTGACGCGTACAAGGTTCATGCGGATCTGGGCTCCGCGCTGTTGCGCGCAAAACGACCGGCCGAAGCGCGCAAGCATTTGGAAGAGGCCCTCAGACTAAAACCGGAGTTCGCCGAAGCCCAAGGGAATTACGGTCACCTGCTGCTACATCACGGCAGTCTGACCGAAGCGATTCCTCGCCTGCAAGAGGCTCTGCGGCTCCGCCCGGATGTATTGGCGGTGCGTCAAGACTTGGGCATAGCCATGATTAACTCCGGTCGTTCCGCCGAAGCGGTTGAATTGCTCGAACCGGTCGTCCGGCTCAAGCCTGACTCGGCCGAAGCGCATCGTGATTTGGGGCTGGCGCTGGGAAACTTGGGCCGGCTCCCCGAGGCCATCGAACAGTTCGAGGCCGCGCTACGACTAAAGCTCGATACGGCTCAACTCCATCAATTTCTGGGCGTGGCCTTGTTGAACACTGGCCACACGCAGTCCGGCATTGAACATTTCGAGCGCGCGCTGGAGTTGGAACCTAACTCGGCGGACAGTCACCACTATTTGGGCATAGCACATTTCAATGCCGGACGCATGCAACAATCGATCGCGGAATTCGAGCTCGCGCTGAGCATGCAACCGGACCATCCGGCTGCGAAAGAAGCTCTGCAGCGCGCCAAACAGACCGCGTCCCCGCAGTAGTGGCGCCGCGTAAAAAAACTGGCCGCCTGAACGCATGGCTCAGGCGGCCAGTCTGCTTGGATTTTCAATCGATCGCGGACGCAGTGCGTTACACGACGACGGTTACACCCGGGGTTGCGACAACAACCTTCGGCGCCTCGGCGTCGAAGGCATAGACCTTGGGCGCCAGGCTGATCTGCGAGTTGATTGCCGAATCGAGCGTGACCACCTTGCCGGAATAAGTCGCTAGACGACCCAGGATTGCAGTCATCGTGCTTTGCGCGCCGGCTTCGCCCTCATTGATGGGCTTGCCTGCGCGAATGCTGGCGAACAAGTCGTCATGCTCCACCTGGTACGGATTCTTCTTCTCACCGCGATAGCGCCACTTCTCGCCTTCTTTGGGCTCAATCGTGGCAGCGCTGAGGTTTGCCGTTCCCTTGGAGCCAATCGCATGCTCAGTAACGCTATCCCAGCAGTTGGGAATATGGCGGCAATAGCTGAACATCCGCGTGCCGTCGGCGTATTCGAACTCAACGGCGTGATGGTCATAGATTTCGCCGAATTCCGGCGCGACGCGCACCTGGCGTCCACCCATGCCCTGGGCCTTGACCGGGTAGGAGTTCTTCAACCAGTTGATCACGTCCAGGTTATGGATGTGCTGCTCGACGATATGATCGCCGCAGAGCCAGTTGAAGTAGTACCAATTGCGCATCTGGTACTCCATGTCGGTCTGGCCTTCTTTGCGTGGGTGGACCCACACGCCGGCGCCGTTCCAATAGACTCGCGCGGCGAGAATGTCACCGATCTCGCCATCCTGCAGACGCTTGATCGTCTCGATGTACGGCGCCTCATGACGGCGCTGCAAACCGACGCCCACGGCCAAACCTTTTTGCTTGGCGATCTCGGCCGCTGCGATTACGTCGCGCACGCCTGGACCATCGACCGCAACTGGCTTCTCCATGAAAACATGCTTGCCAGCGTCAACGGCCGCTTTAAAGTGGACCGGACGAAAGCCAGGGGGCGTGGCCAGGATGACCAGGTCTACGCCGGCGTCGATCACGTTTTTATATGCGTCAAAACCGACAAAGCGCCGCTCTTCGGGCACGTCAATCTTCTCGGCGATCTCGCCTTCGCGTCCCAGGTTCTGCAAGCTGGAAGCGACGCGATCCGCAAACGCGTCGCCGACTGCAACTAGTTTGACCTTGCCTGCAGTCCGCAGGGCCTGGCCGGCAGCGCCCGTTCCTCGGCCACCGCAACCGATCAAACCGATCTTGATTGTGTCGTCTTCACCAGCATGCGCCATGCGCGCTGGCCCAAGGGACGCGGCTAAAGTTCCGCCGACGACCGCAACGGTCGACGTCTTGATGAACTCGCGGCGAGATTCACTGGTTGGACCGCCAGCTTGTTCGGGTTCCGTCATGAGAAAGCACTCCTGGGATTGGGCGATGGATACTCAGGGATCAAATGTTCAAGGTCTGCAAACCTGCCCCACGCTGAATTGGGCGATGTCGTTCAAATGAAATGACTACTGCTGCGACGCGTCCGCGCTGTACTTGGCCTTCTCTTCTGCCGAGGGCTCGACCAATGGCCGCACCACGCGAAAGCCCAAGAATTGCGCGTCCGTATAATACCAGATGCTCTGTGGAATTTGCGGATCCTGGTACTTCCACTCTTTGCTCGAACCGCGGCGAGCGGCGCTGCGAAGGGCCGGTAGATCATCGTCCCACGAGCCACCTCGGACGCTCCGCGGTTCAACTTTGGTCGCCACCGCCAGTGGATTCTCGCTCAGTTTGCCGACTTCTTTGGCGTAGAAGTCCGGCACGTACTGATCCAGGCACCACTCGGCTACGTTGCCATGCATGTCGTGCAGGCCCCACGGATTGGGCTTCTTCTTACCGACGGGATGGTACTTCTCTTCGCTATTGTCGAAATACCATGCATAGTCCCCAGCCTTTTCCAAATCGTCGCCAAAGGAATAGGCGGTCGTCGTGCCGGCGCGGCAGGCGTACTCCCATTCGGCCTCGGTCGGCAACCGGTAGTAGCGGCCCGTCTTGGCACTGATCCATTCGCAGTACCGTTTGGCGGCAAGTTGCGTCATGCTGATGGCCGGAAAGGTTGACTTGCCCATGCCGAACGTCATATCGACGTAGGGTTTGGTCGGACGCGCGACAACGTCCGCCAACTTGTCGCGCTCGGTCGTCTCAACGCTATCGACCTTGCGGCGCTGGATGTCGAGACTGAACATGAATACTTCGTACTCATCCCAGGTGACTTCGCACTTACCCATCCAGAAGGGCGAAAGCTGGACTTCGTGCTGAGGACCTTCGTCCTCTTTGCGTCCTTCTTCGCCGGCAGGGCTCCCCATGCTGAACTTGCCCCCTTTGATCGGTACCATGTCAAAGACGAGCTTCGTCCCTGAGATGCGATCAGTGTAATTCTTCATGCCGGCTTCATCCTTGGCCTCCGCCTCAGGCACCGGCTCTGGTGGGACGGGCGAATCTGCCATGGCGCGAGAGCCAGAAGCAAACACAAGAACCGCAACGGACAGCATGCGCGAAATTCGGAAAATGGGCGTCACGGAGCCTTGCCAAAACAGTTTCGTCATGAGGATGATGGAGAACGAGAATAGTTGGGGTAGGAAAATTCGCCAGCGTCTTACGACGCCGGTAGGAGGGCTATGCATGCCATTGAATCACGCGATACGCCAGTGCGCCAGCATTGCGCCGGCATTTCTCACGGCGGCCGCTGTCGCTCTGTTGGGCGCCGCGGCACAGAATCCGTCGGACAAGAACCAGCTCCAGCGGCGCCAGTTCGAGCAAGTCGAAATGGGCATGCCATTCAAGGTGCTATTGTATTCGGCCGATCCGCAAGCCGCAAATCGGGCGGCGGCCGCAGCGTTTGCCCGAATTCATGAGCTGAATGGGGTGATGAGCGATTATGACTCCGGCAGTGAACTATCTCGGCTATCTGCCACGGCCGGCAGCGGCAAGGCGACGCCCGTATCCGCTGACCTTTGGAACGTCCTTTCGCGCGCTCAAAAACTCGCGGACCAGAGCGATGGAGCCTTCGACGTCACGGTAGGCCCCCTAATCAAGCTGTGGCGCCGCGCACGACGGGCCAAGGAGATGCCCTCGCCCGAGCGTCTGGCCGAAGCCAAGGTCAGCGTCGGCCACGATTCGCTCCGACTCGACCCTGAGGCCCGGACGGCGGAACTGCTGAAACCTGGCATGCGGCTGGACCTGGGCGGCATTGCAGTCGGCTTCGCGCTGGACGAGGCGCTTAAGGTCTTGGCCGAACATGGCATAACTCAGGTCTTGATCGATGGTAGCGGCGACATCGTCGTTGGCGATCCGCCACCGGGCGAGCCTGGCTGGCGGATTGGCGTCGCGCCGTCCGAAGGCAAGAACAGCGTCGCTAGCCGGTACCTGTCCTTAAAAAACTGCGCACTGACAACGTCAGGCGATGATGTTCAATTTGTCGAGTTCGACGGGAAGCGTTATTCGCACATTCTTGATCCGCGAACCGGATTGGGAGTCACCGACCACAGTTCGGTAACCATTGTCGCCCCGGATTGCATCACGGCCGACAGCCTGGCCACGGCCACCAGCGTGTTGGGTCCCAAACGCGGAATGGCGCTCCTGGAACACTATCCGGGAACCACGGCGCTGATCTTACGTCGCAATGGTTCACAGGTCGAAACGACGCAATCGCCGGGATTCGAAAAGTACCTAATCAAATCAAAAAACACGCCACCGCCCAAGTAGTCTTCTAACGCTCGCGAGACAAAACCCTGGATGGTCAATTCTTAGAAGCCGGGGCTATTGGCCGCGCCCAGCCCATTGGTCTGCGGCGCCGCGTCTTGCGCATCCGGGGGCGCCAGGCTGAGAATGATTAATGTGAAGTCACGTAGCGCCTTCGCCTGCTCAGGCATAACCCATACGTAGCACGTCTGCCCGCATTGCGTGTGGCGCCCCACGTAGCAGGCACAGACAGGGATCTGCTTCTTGTTGCAGCCAACGTTGATCCAGGGAATCGAAAAAAGATTGGGGGGTTCTCCGTCATCCGGTTCATCCACAAGGGAGAGGAGGGCGGAGATACGGTCTTCCGCCTGATCGACCAGTCCAGGATTACGGCGCTGTCTTAGCAGCGAGTGAATCGGCACGTAGGGTGATTCGCAGATAGAACTGCACAGCTTAATGATCTCTTCCTGCACAAATTCCAACTCCGAGGGAATCTGGCAGCCGTTGTGACAGAGCTTTTCAGGATTGTAGACGGCGCCGCGGCAGGCGATCTCGTCCATCCTGTCATACAGCTTGTCCAGTGCCACCCTGGCGTCATCCAGCTTTTGCTGACGCTGGGGAGTTGCATTCACGTGGAGCGCGTCGACCATTTTCATCGCGACTTCACGCGTCAGTGCGATGTGATAACCGGTGCTCAACTCACAGATCTGCTCGAACGCATCGCGACGGATCGTTCCTTCGATATCTTCCGGATTGACAGCCTTGCGATACGCAAT
>Ga0335397_10004798_pt1 | contig 17778 bp, 13 predicted proteins | sample MAT04_FD_205740 | JGI IMG/M metagenome (GOLD analysis project Ga0335397, IMG submission 205740) | Freshwater microbial communities from Lake Fryxell liftoff mats and glacier meltwater in Antarctica - MAT-04 (spades assembly) (version 2) ... | reverse complement strand
CACGCGTCTTTCGTCGCTGCGATCTCGTCGAACACCTTCTGGTAGTCGCCGGCGAGCATCGCGCCGCGATCGATCACCATGTCGATCTCGTCGGCGCCGAACTCGACCGCGCGGCGCACATCGTCGAGCTTGATCGACAGCGGCGAGAGGCCGCTCGGGAACGCCGTCGCGACGCTCGCCACCTTCACCTTGCTGCCGCGCAGCGCCTGCTTCGCTACCGGCACCATGTTCGGATAGACGCAGATGGCGGCGGTCGGCCCGATCGTCGGGTCAGTATCGAGCGGCAACATCGCCTTCGCGCACAGCGCGCGCACCTTGCCGGGCGTGTCTTTCCCCTCGAGCGTCGTCAGATCCATCATCCGGACCGAGAGTCTGAGGCCGGCGATCTTCGCGCTCTTCTTCAGCGAGCGCTTGGCGAGTGACGCGGCGCGCTCTTCGACCGCGACCTGGTCGACCGAGACGTTCCGCGCGAGGCCATTGTTGGCGACGGTGGCAGTTGGAGTCACGGGCGGAGGCTATCACCAAAATCGCGCAGCTGATCGGCGTTGCGATGGCGCGCGCTCGCTCGAGCGCGGACCGCGATCGCGCAGGGCCGCGAGTGCGGTCTGCGCGACGCGCCACGCGTAGCGCGGGCGGTAGTGATACGAGACATACGCCCACTCGCGCAGCGTATGGATGCGATCCGCAGCGATATTTTCGTGATCGAAAGTCGAGGTCCAGCCGTTGTGTGACTCGGGCGCGGTGAGTCGCATCCGCGGGGCGGCGTGGGTCTCGAGCGTCGTGCCTGGGTAGGGCGTCGCGACGGTGAACTGCACGGCGAACGTGTTGAGTCGCTTCGCGTACGCGACGGAGGCGCGGAACTTCTCCTCGGTGTCGTCCGGCAGGCCGAGCACGAAGTTCGCGACGACGCGCACTCCGGCGGCGTGCGCCGCCGCGACGACTCCCTCGATCTGCGCGGCCTCGGGCGGCCTGCGATGTTCGCGTGACAACATCGCGCGGTCGACGCTCTCGACGCCGATCTCGAGCGAGCGCAGGCCAGCGCCGTGGAGCTCCGCGATCATCGCGCCATCGAGTCGATCGGCGCGCATCTCGGCGCTGAAGCGCACGCCGAGCGGCCGCAGCCCACGGGCGAGCGCGCGCACGCGATCGGCGTCGAGGTTGAACAGCGGATCGCGAAACGCGATCGCGCGCGCGCCGTAGCGCTCGACCATCGCGCGTACCTCCGCGACGATGCGGTGAGGATCACGCTCGCGGAACGGCGCGGTCACACGCCACGGACAATAGCCGCAGCCGAACGCACAGCCGCGCGCGCCCGCGACCGGCAGCGTCGTACCCGCCGCGAGAAACGCGTAGCGATAGCGCTCGATCGGGAACGCCGACCAGTCGGGGAGCGGCAGCGCGTCGAGATCGGCGACGAAGCCGGCGTCGACGACGCCGCGCAGCTTCGGATCGAACAGCGCTGCGCCGAGCGCCTCCGGCTCGCCGCGCACCACGACGCTCGCGACGTCGGCATAGAGGTGCGGGCGCGCCGTCGCGAAAGCCCCGTGCGCGATCGTGTGAACGCCCGCGCGGGTGAGCTCATCGAGCACTGCGCGCTCCGCGGTTGCGTCCACGATCGACGTCTGCACGAGGGCGACGTCGATGCCCGCAGGGATCGCGTCGTGACGCGGGCCGATGCGTCGCACGTCGCAGACGCGCACGATGTGCCCCGTCGCGAGCGCCGCCTGCGCGAGGTGTCCGGCCGTGACGGGCGGCAGCTCGGCGACGTGCGCCTTCGCGCGCGAGAGCACCCGCGCGGGGAGCGAGCCGCCGATCTGGAAGACGGTGCCGTAGCCGCCGGCGACGTCCTTCAGCGTGCACTCCGCGTGCGAGTAGACAGTGATGATCGCGACCCGCATTGGCCGGGCAGCCTACCGCGCGCGTGCGGAAGCGCCATGCCGGGCCGAGTGGTGTAAGCTCGCCACCGTGAGTGATCCCGCGCCGATCAGGCGGCCTCTGCACTGCGTCGTGCTCGACCCTGACGAGACGCGCCGCGACGCTCTCGTCGCAGCCATCCAAGCGCGCGGGCACGAGGCCACTGGTTACAACGATCCCGCGCGCGCGCACGAGGCCGCCGCCGCGCTCGCCGACGTCTTCTTCGTCACGACGGCGGTGGGCGCCGACGCGGTGTGCGGCATCGTCGATCGCGTGCTCGGCGGCGCGGCGATCGTCGCGCCCTCGGTGATCGTCTTCGGGCCGCTGCCGCCGCACACTGCCTTCGCGCTGGCCCGCTCTGGCGCGAGCATCTACATCGCCGCCGACGGTCCCGGCGAGGTCATCGCGGCGCACATTCCACGGCTCGACGCGCCGCCACCGGCGCTCGATCCGATTGTCCGCGCGTACATCGGGCGGCAGAGCCTCCCGGAGCTGCGTCGCGCGTTCCGCGACGCGATGGTTCGCCAGGCGCTTGTGTTCGCCAACGGCAGCTCCAGTAAGGCCGCGCGGCTGCTGAGCGTCTCGCGCCAAGCGATTCAGCACATGATGCGCGAGGGCTGATCGCCCGCGCGGGCTGCGCAGCGTGTCACCGACACGTCCCAACTTCGGGTGCGTCGAGGTCGACGTAACGTCGCGTAGCGCTTGCGGATTCGTCGAGACCCAATACCATCGCCGAATGGTAGCAATCTCGTCCCCGCCGCTGCTGGCGCTGGTCGCGCTTGCCGATGAAGCCGACGGTGCGCGCGTCTCCGAGTGGCTCGAGACGCGCGGGTACGACGTCTCGACCTGCGGCAGTGTTGCCGACGTGCGGCAGTGCGTCGACGCGATGCAGCGCGTCGACGTGGTCATCACCGATGCGCAGCTGCCCGATGGCGACGCGCACGAGGTGCTCGTCCTCGCCGGGATGCTGATGCCGTTTCCGTACTGCGCGGTGGTCGTTTCGTCGACGACGACCTCGGAGGACGCGTTCATGCTCGCGCAGGCGGGCACGCGCGCCTTGCTCGAGCGACCGCTCGACTCGGCGATGCTCGAGCGCGCGCTGCCGCGTGACTCGCTGGTGCCACCGCCGCTCGATCGCGTCGTGCGCGCGTATATCGGCCAGGTGGATCTGGCTGAGCTGCAGCGACTCGTATGTGCCGCGGCGCTGCGCCAGGCGCTCGCGCTCGGCGGCACGCGCTCGGGCGCAGCGCGGCTCCTCAAGGTCACGCGCCAAGCGGTGCAGCAGATGATGCGCTCAGAAGCCGATGGTGACGTGGAGGACTCCGCGGAGAGCCCCGACAGCACGCCAGCAGCGCCCGCCGGCGGTCGACGTCGCGCGGTGTCCGCGACGCCGAAGGCGTGATAGACCGCGCGCGCTGCCATGAACGAACAGACCGCGCAGACGCCGCCGCGTCGTAGGCCGAGTGGTCTCCTCGTCGCGGGCGTGGCCGTGCTCCTCACCGCGGGTGCCGCCGCGCTGCTCGCCGGCCGCTCGCTGCCGGGCTGGGACGTCCTCGAAGCAGAGCTGCGCGATCGCGGCGACGTGCTGTTCCTCGGCGACGACGATCTCGAGCGCTTGGCCAGCGGCACCACGCGCGTCCGTCGCGCCGCCGATTTGCCACGAGTAGAAGCGGCGCTCGCGGGCAGCGATGGGCGCGCGCTCTCACGTGCGCTCACCGCAGCAGGCGTTCGTCGCGTGGTGGTCGATGCGCGGCGTGGGCGTGGCGCGCGATCGACGACCGCGATCGGCGCGCGCCTCGCGGCGCTTCAGCACGTCGATGGCTTCGGCGGTCGTCTGATCTCGCCAGTCGCCGGCATCTACGACGTCACCGAGCCGCACGACGTGTCGCGCAACATCGGCGATGCGATGGCGCGAGTCGCACGTGAGCTTCTGCTCGGCGCACGCGCGCCGCGCTTCGGCTCCTTTCCCGAGGTCGTGCGGCGCACGCGCGGCTTCGTCGAAGTCCTGATCATCGTGCGCGAGAACGGCGCGCCGAAGCTGTGGCGCTCGTCGCGCGGCTCGTCGATCGCGCGCGGACTGCTCACCGCCGCGCAGGTCGCCCGTGGGCGCTGGGCCGAGCGTGAGCAGGCGCTCGGTGGTCCCATCGAGAGCGCGCTCGCGCGCTGCGACGTCGAGCTCGCGCTGATCGAAGAGGACGGCACCGTCAGCGAGACCGCGGCGTCGTTCGTCGATCGCGCGATCACGGGAGTGCACGGCGTCGGCTACGAGCGCCACGGCGCATGGCGCTACCACCTGCCCGAGCAAGCACACCGACCGCCGAGCACGAGCGGCGTGCGCGCCTACGAGACGTTGTTCACCGAATTCGGCATCACTCGCCGCGAGGGCTTCGCGCGCGGTGATCTGCGGCTCTATCGCCTCGTCGTGACGCCGCTCGGCCGATCCGTCGCGCCGGCGAGCAGCGGCGTCGACTCGGCAGAAGACGCGCCGACGCCCGCGCCGCGTTGATCGGCTGCGCCCGCGCCGCCGAGCAGCGGCAGCGCGGCGACGAGGGGCGCGCTCGCGCTCGCGTCGTCAGCGGCCGGCAGTCGCACCGAGAACGTCGTCCCTACGCCCTCTTGCGTGCTCACCTCGATGTGCCCGCCGACGGCGGTGACGATGCGCTGCGAGATCGCCAAGCCGAGCCCGGTGCCGTGATCCTTCGTCGTGACGAACGGCACGAACAAGTTCGCGAGCACCTTCTGCGGGATGCCGGGGCCGGTGTCGTGTACGCGCATCTCGACGAACAAACGCCGCTGACCGGAGGCGTCTTCGCGCGCGCGCGTGTCGGTCGCGACGATCAATCGGCCGCTGCCGCTCATCGCCTGAAACGCGTTCTGCACCAAGTTGATCAGCACCTGACGTAGCTGCTCGACGTCGATGCGCACCGGCGGCAGCGTGTCCGCGAGCGCCAGCTCCCACGCGATGCCCGCGTCTTCACACTGCGCGCCGAGCAGCTGCATCGAGCGGCGCACTGCGGCGTTCACGTCGATCGGTGCAGTGTCGCCCTTCGATGGACGCGCGTAGTCGAGGAACGACGAGACGACGCGATTCAGGCGATCGACTTCCTCGACGATGATGCCGAGGAACTCGCCGTCCGCTCCTGCCGTGCCGCCGGGCTCTTCCGCGAGGTACTGCGCGCTCGCCTTGATCGCGCCCAGCGGATTGCGGATCTCGTGCGCGAGCCCGGCCGCCATCTCACCGAGCGCCGCGAGCCGATCGCGCTCCTTCATGCGCTGATAGACGCGCGAATTCTCGACCGTCGTCGCGGCCTGCGCCGCGAGGCTCTTCAGCAGCAGGACCTCTTCAGGCGCGAACGCGTCGCGCAGCCGCTCGTCGCGCACGCAGAGAAATCCGTAGACCTCGTTCTCGCCGCGGACCGCGACGCACACCGACGCGTACGTCGACGCGAGCGTCTCGAGCGCCTCTTTCAGCAGGCCGGCCTCGCGCTCTTCGCCGAGCTCGCGGCGCTCCTCGAGCTCGCGCTCGAGCGTCTCGGCGACCACCGCATCGTCTTTGCGCAAGCGCTCGAGGAACGGACGCGCAGGCGCCACTTCGACGTGTGCTGCCGGACGCGGGCCGGTGAAGCCCGCGAGATCGTAGCCGCGTCCGGTGTCGTCGAGCAGGTACAGCGAGGCGTGCGTCACGCGCCGCGACTGCTCCAGCCCCGCGACGATCACGCGCGCGACGTCGTCGACCTCGAGCACTCGCGCGAGCCGCGCGCGCAGCTCAGTGATGGTGCGCTCGAGGTCGTGGCGCTCGCGGAAGAAGAACTGCGAGATCTGCTCCTCCACCTTGGTGCGCAGCGGGTCGAACAGCAGCAGCACGACCAGCGCCGCGACGACCGAGTGGAGGAAGAAGCGGCCGCTCGCGAGCAGCACCAGCACCCAGAAGATCGACGCGAGCGTGAACGCGACCGCCGTCATCACGGTGAGGCGGCCGAGCAGCTCGTAGAGGTCGAGCAGCCGCGAGCGGACGATCGACTGCGACAAGATGTAGAGAAAGACGAGCGTGAGGACGGTGCCGACCGGCGGGATGTCGAGGCCGACGTAGGGCAGATAGTCGAGGATGGTGAACGCGGCGGCGAGCGCGCCGACCAGCGTCAGGTACGTCACACGCGCGCGATCGAAGCGCGAGATCGCTGCGCGCGCCCGCCCGAGCATCATGAACAGCGACGCGCCCAACATCACCACGACGAACACGAAGATCGCCGAGGCGACGATGATGTGCGCGTAGATCGGCGTGAGGATCACCGCCATCAACACGCCGCCAGCGGCGAGCGAGAACCGCGCGAGCAGCGTCGCGCGCTTGTGATCGCTCGCGACGAAGGCGCGGAAGAACTGCACCGCGGCCACCGGCAGGAGCACGGCGCACGTCAGGTTCACCCGTCCCCACGTCGCGACGTCGTGCGTCACCGCGGCGAGGAACGCCGTCAGATACCAGGCGCCGGTCGTCGCGGCGAACAGCGCGAACAGCCAGTGCACCCGCCGCTTGCGCGTCCGCAGGCCGACCGACGCCGCGATCGCGACGCTGAGCACTGCCGCGATGAGCGACGTCTGAGTGCGAAGATCCACGGCGCGCGCTGATTGTGAAGCAATCGCGCGGCGTCAACCAGCGACGTCGCTACCGGGCGCCGTCAACCAGCGACGTCGCGAGTCGGGCTAGACCTCATCGCCCACCCGCCGCGCTTGTTCGAGCGCTTCTGCGAGCTCATCGACGAGCGGATGCGGCGGCAGCGCGCGTGCCGCCAACAGCAGCGCATCGAAGCGCGCGAGCTGCACGTCGCGACCGCGCTTGAACTGCGACCACGGGTCGCCCCAGTCGCGTGCGCACACGACGATCGAGCGGAGATTGTCGATCTTGTCGGCGAGCGTGATCGCCTGCGCCTCCCAAGGCTTGTGTGGAAAGCGCTCGAGATACGCGGCCTTGCGCTCCTCCCACGAGAGCGTCTTGTCGACCTCGCTGGCGTACCTCACGAGATCGGCGACGCGCGCGCCGAAGCGCTGCACGAGCTGCTCGTAGTCGACGCCCTGATCTTCGATGACGTCATGCAGCGCGCCGGCCGCGAGCACTTCTTCGCCGAAGCCGTGTCGCGCGAGGATCACCGTGACGCCCGCGAGATGGCTCATGTACGGCACGTCTGCGTTCGGATACTTGCGCCGCTGATCGCGATGCCAGCTCGCCGCCCAGTCGAGCGCAGATTTGACCAGCAGGCTCACGCGCCGAGCGTAGCGCGGGACCTCAGCGGCGGGCTCGCCGTCTGGCGGGCGGTGTTCGCCAGCCGCTCTGCTGCGCGCCAGACGAGCGCCATGATCGAGTGCTGCGGGTTCACGCCGAGGTTCGTCGGGAACACGCTCGCGTCCATCACGTAGAGCCCGGACACCGCGTGGCTCTGCAGATCGGGGCCGACGACGCTGGTGCGCGGATCGGCGCCAGCGCACGCGGTGCCGAACAGATGCGACGCCATCATGTGAAAGTCCGAGGGCCGCACCTCGCCCTGCTCGAACGCCGCGAGCTCGCTCACGTCGCGCAGCACCTCCGGGCGCCGCGCGATGCCGGGATACACTTCGCGTGCACCCGCGGCGAACATCATCTTGCACACGGTGATGACGGCCGTGCGCGCGCGCTCGAGATCGCGCGGCGCCGGTGCGTACGTGACGACCGGCACGTCGCCAAACCCGCGGCGCACGGTGCCGTGCGCCTCCATGCGGATCTGCGCGCACCACTGCGCGTAGTGGTCGAGCTTCGCGAGGCGCTCCTGCCACTCCGCGCCCGCGCCCGGCAGCCGCGCGGCGAGCGTCTCCGGCGGCAGCGCGAGCGCCTCCATCTTGAAGCGTTCTTCGCGCATCGGGACCTCGTAGCCCTGCGTCGCGCCGAAGCTCATGCCGATCGGCTCATCGAACTCGCCGACCACCGCGACCCCCGGATGCGCCTGAAAGCGCTGCCCGACCATGCCGCGCAGCCCCGCACGCTGCAGCAGCACCGGCGTGTGCAGCACGCCCGCCGCCACGATCACGCCGAGGCGCGCGCGCACCTCGAAGCTGCCGACGCTGCTCCGTCCGTCGTCGCCGATCACGTCGCCCATCACCCCGACCGCCCGACCGCGCTCGAGGATCAGCTTGCGCGCGCGGCAGCGCACGTGCAGGCGCGCGCCATCGGCGATCGCGCGCGGAATGTAGCTGACGTCCATGCTCTGGCGCGCGTCGTTCGGGCAGCCTTGAAGGCAACGTCCCGCGCCCTTGCAGTCCTTCGTGTTGCGGTGGATGACCCGCCCCGGCAGGCCGAGCGCGGCCGCGCCGCGGGCCATGCGCTCGTTGTTGCCGCCGCGCATCTCGGCGTCGGTCTCGTGCACGCCGAGCTCGTCCTCGAGGCGCGTGAACGTGTCGTCGAGCGCGCGCGGCTCGAGCAGATCGCCGAGCCCGAAGCGTGTGGTCCAGTCCGCGCGGATGTCCTCCGGCAGACGCCAGATGATGCCGCTGTTGATCGCCGTGCTGCCGCCGACGCACTTGCCCTGCAGCAGCGGGATCGGATGGCCGCCGCGGGTCATTTGCGTCGCCATCTCGCGCACCGACTGCGCCATCGCGTCGAGCAGCTCGCGTGGTCGCGCGCCGGCGCGCAGCTGCGGCCCCTCCTCGAGCATGACGACGCCGTGGCCCGCCGCGGCGAGGACCCGCGCGGCCGTCGCGCCGCCAGCGCCAGTGCCGATGATCACGAAGTCCGTCTCGTCGACGATCCGCTGCTTCGCCATCACGCAACCTCCTTCTTCGCCGCGCGCTTCGTCGTCAGCTCGATCGCGCCGAGCGCCATCGGCAGCCGCACGCGCTCGCGCTCGCCGGACTCTTCGAGCTCGTCGTGTGCGTCGCCGAGCAGCTCGCTGCCGGGGATGGCGGCGTGGCTCGGCGCCGTGCGCGCGACCTGCGCGTCGTCGTAGTGCGACTTCGTGCGCAGCGCGGCGACGCGGAAGATGGCGAACGACGCGCACAGCTTCAGCAGCAGCGTCAGCTCGCGCACGATCATGAAGCGGTGCGTGAGCATGTCGCCGAGCAGCGTGGCGCGACGCTCCGGGGAGAGCGCGAGCGCGGTCGTCGCGCGGCCCCAGACGACGATGGGCGAGAAGACCGACATCCACAGCGCGAGGCGCAAGCCGAACGCCGCGAGCCGCGTCGTCGAGCGGCACATCAGCTCGAACGCGCCGACGTAGTCCACCTGTCCGAGCGTGGGCGCGAGGCCGGGGCCGCTCGCAGGTGCAAAGCCGCCCACCATCTGCACGGCCCAGCGCCTCTCGAAATCCGTCAATCGGTCGAAGCTATTCATCGGTCGTCCTCCTCGCGGTCGTCGTCCGTCAGCTCGTCTTCGTCGCCCAGCTCGCCGTCGTCGCGCAGCGCGGCGTCGTCGCTCCGCGCAGCGTCGTCGCCCCCCGCAGCCAGCGCCGTCGCGCGTCCACGCGGCCGCTCGACCGCCGCGTCGTCGAACTCGGCGGCATCGCGCGCGCGCTTGCGCTCTTCACGGCGCATCCGCTCCGCGGCCTCGGCGAGCTCGCTCACCACCTCGAGCACGCGTTGATCGAGCCGATCGAGCAGTCGCCGCGTCATCTTGCGGGCGCCGCGCGCGTCACGTGCTTCGACGAAGTCGAGGACGCGTCGGTACGTCGCGAGCGTGCGCCGCGGCTCCGCCATGAACGCGCTCTCGATGCCCGGCTGGCCCTCGATCTGCCGCACGATGGTGTTGAACAGCAGCTCGAGCGCCAGGTTGTGCGTCGCGCGCACCAGCTTCCGCGCGAAGGACAGGTCGGCCGCCATCAGCCGCGCGGGCTCCGCCACCAGCGTCTCCTGCATCTGCACGTGCGCGCGCAGCATCACGAGCTCGGACGCCGAGGCGCGCTCCGCGACGAGTCCGACCACCTCCACCGCGAGCGAGCGCCGCACCTCGAGCAGGTCGGCGAGGAGCGCGACCGGCACGCGCCCGCCTTCGAGCGAGTACCGCGCCAGATAGCCGATCAGGTCGAGGCCGCCGGTCTCGCGGTAGTCGAGGACGCGCGTGCCGGAGCCGTGCTTTGGGCGCAGCAGGCCTTCGCCTTCGAGCCGAGTGATGGCGGCCCGCAGCGTAAGCCGGCTGACGCCGAGCTCCTCGCACAGCTCGCGCTCGGCCGGGAGGTCCGTCCCCGCAGGCAGCGTGCCGCCGAGAATTCGACTGCGAACGCCGTCCGCGACGTCGTCGACTGCCGTCGTCTTGCGCCCCACATCCGCCATCCGAGCCTCCTCCGCGCTGCGTCCTAGACCAGACCAGCCACAGCCAAGAGGTAATACCAGCCAGGTGGCCGGTGCGCACGATCTTTTACGCCAGGTGCGCAAGATATTTCGCAGTGGCGGATCGGCGCACGCCGAGGAGGTTCGCCGTGCGCGGAATAAATTGCTGATATTACTATGGAAAAGCCTCGTCGCGCGACCGACTTCTGCGAGAACTCGGCAGCATACCGGCGGATCCATTCGCGGAGGACGCGACCGCGAAGCGCGCCAAATGAAAAGGACCGCCTCCGGGGGAAGGCGGTCCTCTCGTGTCGCGGTCGCGCGCTGCGGAGTGCTCAGTAGTGGATCGCGTCGTAGATCGGCTGACTCGGCTGCGGCGACGGGTCGCCCGCCGTCGGGCGCGCGCGGTCGCTCGGCTGCGGCGACGGATCTCCACCGGTCGGCGGCGTCTCCATGTTCGTCGTCTGCGGCGGCGCGCTCGGCTGCGGCGACGGATCGCCCGAGACCAACGCGGTGTGCGTGCTCAGCGTTCCATAGACGCCAGGCTCGGCGAGCATCTCGAGGTGCTCGGCCACGTCGCCGACGTCGAGAACGCGCCCGACGAGCTCCTCCGCGACGGAGCTCGCCGAGTCGACACATAGGATGTCGTTGCGCAGGAGCACGACGCGCAGCGACGGCTCGCCGTCAGCGAGGCTGACGGTGAGCGGCGCGCTCACTCCGAGGCGACCCTCGCAGCCGGCAGGAGCGCTGAGCCACGCGGCGCGCGGCAGCGCTTGTCGCGCGGCGAACGTCAGCGCGGAGGCCGAACCGCCTACCTCGTCGCCGAAGTCCTCCGCGCTGCCGGCGCAAGCGCCGAGCGAGAGGAAGAGCAGGGCCGCGAGCGCGGCAGTTCCGAGACTTCGATGTTGCTTACGCGTTGCCATGATCACGCCTCACCCGCGACTGCGAGTCCGTACTGCTTCACGAGCTGAGAGAGCCGCGGCCGCTTCATCCCGAGCAGCTGTGCCGCCCGCGTGATGTTGCCGTTGGTCTCGTCGAGCGCGCGCAGAATGCACTCACGCTCGAGCTCCTTCTTCATCTCGAACAGCGACACATCACCGCCGCGAATCCGCCGGTATGCGCGCTCGATCTCCGACTCACCATCGGCTGCGCCCGCCGTGGTGGCGGGTGCGAGGCTCGGGGTGATCGCCATCTCCGGCTCCGGATCCCCGCCGTGGAACGTCTCGGCGAAGGCCGCGAAATCTTGCGCCCCGAGCACGTTGTCGTCTGCGAACAGCGTCGCGCTACGCAGCACGTTGTCGAGCTCGCGGACGTTGCCCGGCCAGGTGTGCGTGGCGAGCAAGCGCAGCGCGTCGGCCGAGAGCGTCTTCGCAGTCTCGTGGCGCTCGCTCGCGATGCGCCCGAGCAGGTGCGCGCAGAGCTGCGGCAGATCTTCGCGACGCCGACGCAGCGCCGGCATCTCGATGGTCACACCGCGCAGGCGGTAGTAGAGGTCCTCGCGGAAGGTGCCGTCGCGGACCATCTTCTCGAGATCGCGATGGGTCGCGCAGATGATGCGCACGTCGACCTTGATCGGCGCCGTTCCGCCGACGCGCTCGAACTCGCGCTCTTGCAGCACGCGCAGCAGCGCGACCTGCGTCTTCGCGGAGATGTCGCCGATCTCGTCGAGGAAGATCGTGCCGCCATCGGCGACCTCGAAGCGACCCTTCTTGCGCGCGCTCGCGCCGGTGAAGGCGCCGCGCTCGTGACCGAACAGCTCAGACAGCAGCAGCGTCTCCACCAGCGCGGCGCAGTTCACCTTGACGATCGCCTTATCGCGACGCGGCGAGTGGTGATGCAGCGCCTCGGCGACGAGCTCTTTGCCGGTGCCGCTCTCGCCGCGCACGAGCACGATGGCGTCGCTCGGCGCGACCCGATCGAGCAGCGACAGGACCTGCTGCACCGGCGCCGAGCGGCCGACGATGTCGGGGTAGCGCGCCTTCCATGCGACGAGCTTCGCCTCGGCGGTGTGGCCATCAGGCGGCGGGACCGACGCGGGGGCCGCCGAGTTGCGCAGCGGCGCGCGCTCGCGGCCAAACGACGACGCGACGAGGCTCTCGACCTGCGCGAGCTCGCGACGCTCGGGGCGGTCGGTGAACAGCGTCCGCGCCTCCTCGGGCACGCGCAGCGCGAGGCGCGCCTCGGCGTCGCGCGCGTGCTCGACGGCGCTGGCTGCGCCGCCGAGGTCACCGCCATCGGCGAGCGCACGGGCGAGGCGAACTTGGGTCGCCGTGCGCAGCGCGTCGTCATCCGCGCGCTCGGCGAGGGCGACGGCCTCACGCGCTGTGGCGAGTGTGTCTTGTCCCGCCGCGCGCTCGACGTCGTTGCGCACGATCGCGACCTCTGCGCCGCGCTTCGGCGACTCCGGCGGGGTGATGCGCTCGAGGAAGCCGCGCGCCGCGTCGACATCGCCATCGATGAGCGCCATGCGCGCGAGCTCGAGAAGCGTGTCGGCGACGCGCGACATGCCGAGCCGCTCGAACGTGCGGTGCGCGGCCTCGAACGCGGCGCGCGCCGAGCCGATGTGCCCATGCGCCGCCTCGACGCGACCGCGCAGGAGCAGACCTTCGCCCGCGACCGAAGGCGGCAGCGCCGCGCCGCCGACGTGCGTCGCGAACTCGCACAGCGTGCGCGCTCGATCGCGATCGCCGATGCTTAGGTACAGCTCGCCGAGGTTGTTCGCGACGCGCGCCAACATCGCGCGGTTGCCGAGCCGCTTCAGCAGCGCGACGGCCTCGTTGTAGAAGCCCTGCGCGCGCGCGTAGTCGTGGCGGAGATGTGCGAGGACCGCGAGGTTCTCGGTCGCGATGGCGCGCTCGCGCGCGTCGCTCGCGCCGGTCGCAACCTCGATCGCGGCGGTGAAGCTGCGCTCGGCGCCGGCGAGATCTTGCGTGCGCAGCATCGCGACGCCGAGGTTGGTCAGCGCCTGACCTTCTTGGCGGCTCAGACCGGCGCTCTGCGCGAGGGCGCGGTTCTCGTCGAAGAGGGCCGCCGCAGTGCGCGCATTCTTCTGCGCGAGCGCGACCTTGCCGAGCGTGTTGCGCGCGGAAATCGCCAGCGGCAGCGAGCCCAGCGACGCGGCGCTTTCGAGCGCGCGCTCCGCCCACGAGTGCGCCTGCGTATACGAGGCGCGCTGATAGTGCAGCTCCGCGAGGCCCGCTTCGACCTCGGCGGCCTGCACGGGATCGCGGCTCTCCTCGGCGAGACGACGTGCGTCCTCGAGCGCCACCGAGGCCTCCTCGAGCATGCCCGACAGCGTCAGCAGATCGCCGACGCGCCGTGCCGCGGTGGCGTCGTTCGGCGCGGTCTCGCGCGCGAGCGCGGCGTGGTGCAGCGCACGGCGGTAGTCACCGGTCATGCGGTAGAGGTCGGCGAGCTGCTCGCGCAGCGCGAGCGGCACCGCGCTTCGAGCAGCGCCTGCATCGCCTGTTGCGGCGCCAGCGGCATCGATGACGCGCTCGAGCAGCGTCGCGGCCTCACCGTGCGCGTGACGCGCGGCGAGCGACTGCGCCGCGTGCATCGCGAGCGGCACCGCGCGGACCACGTTGCCAGCAGCGAGGGCGTGATGCGTCGCTTCCTGCACATCGCCTTCACTCGCGAGCGCCTGGACGCAGCGCGCATGCAGCTCGCGCGCGCGCTCCGAGCCGAGCAGCGACGCGCAGCCGTCGCGATCGGCGTCGCGGGCGAAGTCGAACAAGATCGCGCCGTCGACGATCGTGCGCTGTACGATCTCGGTGCGCATCGGCTCGGAGCGCACGAACTCTGCCCGTGCCGCCGCATCGACGGGCACACCGCAGACGCGGGTGAGGCGATCGACGTCGCTTGGTCCGCGCAGGATCGCGAGCGCCTCTACAAGCGCGCGAGCGGGCGTCGAGAGCTGCGCCATCCAGCGCTGAAGGCGTGCCTCACGTGTCGGCGGCTCGGCGTCGAGCAGCAGATCGATCGCCTCGGGCAAGCCACCGGTGCGGCGCAGCACGCGCTGCACGGTGTCCGGCGACTGCAGCAGCGCGCGCACGCCGTCTGCGTCGAGCGTGCCGACCGGGACGCGCGCCGACGCCGGATGGCGGATCAGCTGCGCCAGCGCGCTGCCGGTCTCCGTCGCGCCGAGCGGCGCCTCGAGCGGCGAGCGCAGGCTGCCGATGAACAGCGCGCGCAGCGCGTTCTTCGAGGCGTCGCCTTCGCCGAGCGGCGCTGCCGTCTCGAGCAGGAACGCGAGCACCGCGAGCGTGCCTTGATCCGCACGCTCGAGATCGTGGAGGATGATCACCGGGGCGCGCACCCGCGCCACGTCGCGCAGCAGCCCGCGGATCGCGTCGAAGAATCGTATGCGCTTCTCGAGCGCTTCGGCCTCGGAGATCGCGCCCTGCGGCGGGGGCCGCGCGAGCTCGAGCGAGGCATCGACGTCGCGCTCGCCGTGCAGATGCCAGAAGCGATGGCAGCCGTCGTGGCAGGCCAGATCGCTCGCCTCGATGCTCGGCGTCGCGCCCACCTCGCGGAGGAAGCGCAGCGCCTGCTCGACGACCTCGGCGAATGGGCCGAACGCACGCCCGGGCTCGCAGCGCCCATCGAGCACGACGCCGCCCTCGAGCCGCACGCGCATGCGGAACTCGGAGAGGATGCGCGACTTGCCGACGCCGCTCGGCCCTTCGAGCCAGGCGACCCGCTCACCGTTCTCGCGCGCTTCTCGATAGAGCGTCGCGAGCCGACCCAGCTCCGCCTCGCGGCCGACACAGGGGGAAGACGTTCCGTGCTGCTCCATGCGTTCGCACTCCCGGGCCGCGCGCTCGGCGCCGCCAGACCCGTAACCGTAAGGCTCACAGGGCGGCGACACAAGCAGGCGCAGATGACGTGAGCTGGGCACGCCTCCACACACTGCAAGCGGCGTGCGCGCCACGCACGCTCGTGCACGTTCGGACATCATTGAGAAAATCGCCACGCACGCAGCCCGAGTCCGGCTCCGCCCGTCGCGCTGTGCAGATCTTGACGACCGCGATCAGCGCGCCGACGGCTCGGTCATCGTGCGCACCTCGAGGAGCCACTCGTCGATCGCAGCGCGCGGCACGTCGAGCCGCGTCAGCACGCGCGCGACCACCTCGACGCCAGCCTCGAGCTCCTCGGCGACGATCTCGGTAGCTCCGAGCGCGAGCAGCTGCCGACGATCGCTCAGGTAGTGCGTCCGCAAGATGATCGGCACCTTCGGCGCGGTCCGATGCGCCGCTTCGACGACGCGCTCGACCGCCTGCGGATCGTTCATCAGCAGCACCAGCGCCGCGGCGGTCTCGAGCGACGCGTGGTGCAGTGCCTCGACGCTCGTCGCGTCCGCGTAGAAGACCTCTTCGCCCGCAGCGCGCGCGCTCTTCACCGTCTCCGCGTTCAGCTCGAGCGCCACGTAGCGCACGCCCGAGCGTGTCAGCGCGCTGGCGACGAGCTGCCCTGCGACGCCGTATCCGACCAGCACGACGTGCCCGCTGCGCTCGGTCCCGTCAGGCTGTTCCAGTGACTCGATGCTCTGCGCGCCGAGCAGCTTGGTGAGCGGGGCGAGCAGCTTTTCGCCAGCAGTCAGGTGTGGCGCGAGCCGCACCAACAGCGGCGTCACGAACATGCTGGCGATGCCCGCGGCGAGCAGCGTCGAGCTGGCGCTCGCGTCGATCACCCGGGAGCTCTCGCCGAGCCGCACCAGCACGAAGCCGAACTCGCCGAATTGTGCGAGCCCAACGCCCGCGAGCCACGCGGCGCGCGCAGGGAAGCGCATCGTCGCTGCGGCGAACGCCGCGAGGACGCCCTTGCCGAGCACGAAGCCGGTGAACAACACCGCCACCGCGAGCGGATGTTCGATCACCGCGCGGATGTCGAAGAGCATGCCGAGCGAGACGAAGAAGACGCTGAGGAACGCGTCGCGGAGCGGCAGCACATCGCCCATCGCGCGGTGGCCGAACTCGGTGTCGGCGACGACCATCCCGCCGAGGAACGCTCCGAGCGCGAGCGACAGCCCGGCGAGCGAGGTGAGCCACGCGGTGCCGATGCAGATGCCGAGCACCGTCAGCAGGAACACCTCGCGGCTGCGGCTCGCGTCGACCCACTTGAAGATGCGCGGCACGACCAAGCGCGCGATCGCGACGACGGCGACGACCACCAGCGCCGCCTTCCCGAGCGCGATGCCGATGTCTCGCGCCGCCGCCCCGCCGCCCGCGCTCGCGCCGAGGAGCGGCACGATGAGCACCATCGGCACGACGCACAGGTCCTGAAAGATCAGCGCGCCGACGATGAAGCGGCCATGCGGCGCGTCGAGCTCGCGCCGCTCCGACAGCGCGCGCAGCACGATCGCGGTGCTCGAGAGCGCGAAGACGAAGCCATAGAAGACGCCTTCACCGAACGGGCGGCCGAGCGCGACCGCGACGCCCGTGACCACCGCCGTGGTGAGCCCGACTTGCACCGAGCCGCCGATGGCGACCTGCGCGAAGATGCTGCGCAGACGCGCCAGCGAGAACTCGAGACCAATCGTGAACAGCAGCAGCACGACGCCGACCTCGGCGAGCATTTCGATCGCGGAGACCGAGCTGACGAGCTTCAGGCCGAACGGCCCGACCAGTGCGCCCGCCATCAGCAACCCGGCGACCGTCGGCAAGCGTAGCCGCGCGAGCAAGACCGAGACGATGACGCCGAGCACCGCGATGATCGCGAGCTCGTCGAGCAGCGGCACGTGGGTCATCGAACGACCTCTGCCTGGCGCGCGCGCGCAGGCTTCACTTTCCACCCGGTCCGAGAAGCGAGAACGACTCCTTCACTTCGTACGTCTTCCCGCAGCTCGGGCATCGATGGGACGAGCCGACGAACACGCGCACGCGCGACATCACCTCGTAGCGCTTGCAGTGCGCACAACGGATGCGCACTTGCGTCCACATCGCGTAGGGGAGCGACATCAGTCGACCCTATCCGCGGCACACCGCTCGGGCAACTGCTTTCCTGCTCAGTGCGTGTTGCGATTTGCGACGTCTGTGCGCGATCCGAGTCGCGCTCAGCGCTGCGTCGCGAGCTCGGCGAGCAGCTGATCGAGTTTGGCGAGCAGCGCGCGATTGCCATCCTGCGTGTGCCGCGCGAGCGCCAACGAGTAGTCGTCGACGCGCTGGAGAAACGCGTCGAGCTCCTGCCTCGACACCTGCTCGTGGTGCTCCCCGTAGCCGAGCAGCTCGAGGTAGCGCGCGCTGACGATCTGCTCGAAGTGTTTGGCGATCGGGATGCTGTAGACGGGCTTGCCGAGATACACGGACTCGCCCATCAGCGTGAATCCCCCGCCAGTGATCACGGCGCGCGCGCTGGCGAGATCGTCGATGAAGCCCTGTTCGGAGAAGCGGCGCAGCAGCACGTTCGGCGCGTAGCGCAGGTCGTCGCCCTCGGGCACTGCCTTGTCGGCGATCTGCGGCGGCAGCTCTGCGTCGGCGCGCAGAAATCCGTAGACGTGAAAGTGTGTGTCGAGCGACGCGAGCACATCGAGCATCGCCAGATTGCTGGCGCTGGTCTGATAGACGAGCACGTGCTCGCCGC
>Ga0335397_10004794_pt1 | contig 17784 bp, 14 predicted proteins | sample MAT04_FD_205740 | JGI IMG/M metagenome (GOLD analysis project Ga0335397, IMG submission 205740) | Freshwater microbial communities from Lake Fryxell liftoff mats and glacier meltwater in Antarctica - MAT-04 (spades assembly) (version 2) ... | reverse complement strand
CGACCGCCACGACGACGCCCACCTCGTCGCCAAGGGATTGGGCTGCTTCCTCGCCACATAGATCACACCCGCGCGCACCGCCGACTCGTCCGGCAACTTCCGCTTGGAACCCCTCGCCGTCCAGAAGGTGCCGTTCGGCGGCACGGGCCTCAGTTTCTTCACCGCGCGGGTGGCCCAGCTCTTGAACGCCTCCAAGATCTGCTGCGGACGGGATCGCCCGCGACCCCAACCACAATGTGCGTGTGGTTGAACATCACGCTCGCCGCTTCCAAGCTCCAGTTCCGAATGCGGGCCGTCTCTCGATACTGGGCGATCATCGCGTCGGCCTCCTTGAGACCGAGCGTGATGGGGTCCCCCGTCATTTGCTCGCGGACCCACTGTTCCAGCAGGGGCAGATCTTCGTCGTACGGCGTTCCCGGCATGTCGTGGCTGACGTGCGTGCCATCGGCTTCGCAGATGTTCCCCACGAAGCCTCGCCGATCCCCCGGCAACCAATGGCCGTAACAGGTCCAAGTCAAGAGCCAGTACCGGTTCATGGCGATCCTCGCAATGGGATGGAAAAATACTCCTGGCGAGCCGTAAGTCGGGTGATTTCTCGCGATGGGATAGAAAAATACTCCTGGCGAGCCGTACTCCGTCAGGAGTCGGGTGATTTCCGAGTGTTCACCCGGCTCCTCACGGAGCACGGCTCGCCTACTTCGCCTCAATCACGCCGCCGTCCCACACGATCTTACACTTCGGCAACGCCCACGGCGATCCTCGCGATGGGATAGAAAAATACTCCTGGCGAGCCGTACTCCGTCAGGAGTCGGGTGATTTCCGAGTATTCACCCGGCTCCTCACGGAGCACGGCTCGCCTACTTCGCCTCAATCACGCCGCCGTCCCACACGATCTTGCACTTCGGCAACGCCTTCGCCAGCTTCGCCACGCCGTCGGCGGTGACTTTCGTCTTGGTCAGGTTCAGATCGAGCAACTTCTCGAGCCTGGCAAGGTTGGCCAGTCCCGCGTCCGTCACTTGTGTTTCGGCGATGTTCAGTTGCGTCAGATTCTTGCAGTCCCTGAAATGGGCCAGACTTGCGTCGCCGCGTATCGTGCCCTCCAGACTGAGAAACGTTAGGTCCACGCAGTCTTTGAAGTAAGCCAGCCCTTGACCGGTAATCTTCGTATTGTCCAGTGCGAGAATCGTTAATCCCTTACAGTCCTTGAAATTAGTCAGGCCCGCATCAGTGATTTCTGTGCTACGTAACGACAGATGGGTCCAGTTGTTGCGGTCCTTGAAGTTGGCTAACCCTGCATCAGTCAACTTAGTCGAATCCGAATTGAGAGTTGTAAGTTTCTTGCACGCTTTGAAGTGGGCAAGTCCCGCATCGCTTACTTGTGTGCTACCAAGCAAATCAAGTCCGATCAGGTTCTTGCAATCTTTGAAGACGACCAGCCCTGCATCCGTTGCTTGATTGTTGCGACAAGTACCTAAACTCAGCCGAAACGCCTCCTTCGGCAACTCGGCAACAGCTTTGATGTCCTTCTCCTCGCCGTTGACGCGCACTGTGCCCCCGATGGACAGCACGTACTCGGCGGCCTTGCGGTCGGCGTCGCCGGCTAGCGGGGCCTTGCCGACGATACTATCCGCCATTCGCAGCACGTACACCGTCAGGTTGCTGTTGTTGGTGACGAGGTGGCGGCCGTCGGCAGCCCAGTCGAGCCAATGGACTGGGCCGGGGGATTGCCAGTCCCAGATCGGCTTGAACGTGGCGACATCGAGGATGCCGATGCCGTGCCAACTGGCAAACGCCAACTTCTTGCTATCCGGGTGGAAGGCCAGGTACTGTACGAAACCAAACTTCGCCGCATCGGTGAAACTCGCAACCTCGCGTGGCTCTTTGCCGGTCAGGTCGAGGAGAACAACGACGTTCCCGTTTGGCGTATGGGCGAGATAGCGGCCATCGGGCGACAGCGCGGCGTAATAATCTTGCGATCGTATTGCAATCGGCAGCGTGGCGTAGACCTCCGGCTTCGCACCCGTGTTGCGCCACAGCACCAACTTCCACGGCCCGTCGTCCTTCTCGCCTTTCGCCTGAGTCGCGAACCAGCGATTGTCGGCGGAGAACCAGACCTGCCACCCGCCGGCTACCACCAAGGAATCCTTGATCGTCACCGACCATTTCCGCTTCGGGGTGTCTGTGGTCAAGTCCCACCCTTCCAACTGGGTCGGTTTGTCGGTCGGCGAGTAGACCACCAGAGTCCGGCCATCGGGCGAAACGTTGCCGAGCGTGTTCGGGTTGCCGAATGGTTCACCGATCTGCTCGAAACCTGCACTCTTCTGGCGATAGAGGCGCGAAACTTGGCCGTTGGCAGGTGCGATTTGCACCCAGCGATCCTGCCCCAAGGTATGAATCGGCCCATGCACTTCCGAATCGAGGAATGCCAGTGGGGTGGGCTTGCTACCGGCGAAATCCCAGAGTTGATGCCGCGTGTACTTCCCTGCTTGTTGATCGAACCGGGGGAGCATCAAGCGGCCCTGTTTCGCATCCAAGGATGTAGCTTGAGCCGAGCGAGGCAAGGAAAACGCCGTGGCCGGGTCGAACGGCGAGAGTTCCTTCGGTTCGGCACCTGATAATTCCCAGAAACGGACGAGCCCACAGGTGCTTCCGATGATGACCTTGGTGCTGTCGGGCGAGAACACGGCGTAATAAACTCCGTTACCGGTCGAATCCAGATTCGCGACGAGTTTGGGTTCCGCCCCGTCGATGCGGAACAGTTCCGTGGTGCCGTGTGCCGTCGTCAGCCATTTGCCGTCGGGAGAGAGCGCGACGAGGCAATGAGGATGAAACTGGTTTTCGAGTAGCCGCTGAACCCGTTTCGGCGGATTCTGCGCGAGATCCCACACCTGCACCTGTTTGTCCGTCCGGATCGCGAGTTTGTTACCGTCCGGGGTCAGGACGTGCAGAAACCCGTTCGCGTCGAGTGGAATCGCCAACTCCGCGTCCTCGACGAACTTGGCATTTTTCACCTTGGCCCGATGGATCTTCCCCTCAGGGTTGATGAAGACCACCACATTGGCCTGCACCACGACGGCGGGTGGAAGAAGTGTAGGTTTAATTTTGACACGATCGCCAGCCGCATACCCGTTGGGCGAGATCGAGAAGAGCTGGATGACCCACTGTCCAACTTCATCCATGCCAAACTGATACAGGGTCTTGCCTGCCTCCAAAACGCTACGGTGGACTCCCATGATCTTCGGCGGTGCCGGCAATGGGAGTTCCTTGGGCGGATCCGCCGCCAGATCCCAGAGTCGGATCGTATCCTGGACCTCGAGCGCGTCCCTGAACTCATGGAGTCGATCCGCAGTTTCCGCGAACTGCAAGATATTTATTGTGTGTACATTTGCTACAGCTTGCATTCGCCGTACGGGCTTCTGGGTGGCGACGTCCCAGACGATGATCTCGTCTCCGCCGACCGTGGCTGCTTTCTTACCGTCCGGACTGAACGCGACCGATTTTACGGCACCCCAGTGCCGCCGCGCATGGCTGCCGATGACGCCCACCAATTCCTTCGGCTGCCAGTCGAAGCGTTCCTCCTTCGGAATTTCCTTCGGGTCGAACGGCGACTCGCCGAGGGGGATGCCGGCCCACGGGGCGGCGGGTTGCCAAGGTTCCGCCTTCTTCATCCCCGGCCCCACCGGCTTACCATCCACTTCGATTTTCGCCCCGTCGGGCACTTTGATCTCGGTGACGGAGCCATCCTTATTCGTGATCTTGATGATGACGACCCCCGCGATCGCGGAGATGACGGCGAAGGCCAACAGCGACCCGATCAGCAACCAGGGGGTCGTTTTGTTCCGGCGCGGTTTCGGGAGCGGTCGGGACGACGCTACGGCCGATTCTTCCGCCACCGAGTCCTCGATTCCGAGATCGGCGAAGGCGCTCTGCGCCTGATACGTGATGTCGATCGGCACGTAAACCAACTGCGGGAGCGTCGCGGTGGTCGAGGCGGTCGGCCCATCGGCCGCGACGGGCTTCTCGATCATCGCGCGCACGCGCGTCACCACCTCGGCCGCCGTTTGCGGCCGGTCGCCGGCTTTTTTTTCGCCAACAGTTGGTGGATCAATTCGGCGAGCGGCAGCGGCACCTCCGGGTTCAGCTCGCGCACCGGGGTCGGCTCGTCGACCGACGGGGCCGTCAGGACGCCATGACGTTTACGCCCGCGAAGGGCAGCTTGCCGGTGCAGAGCCGGTACAGGACGGCCCCGAGGCTGAAGAGGTCGGTGCGGCCGTCCACTTTCTGGCCGCGGCCCTACTCCGGAGACATGTAAGCCGGCGTGCCGACGATCGCGCCGCTTTTCGTCAGCTCGCCTTCGGAATCGATGGGGCGGGCCAGGCCGAAATCGAGGACCTTCACGCGGCCGTTCGGCGCTTCGAGCCAGAGGTTGCCGGGCTTGATGTCGCGGTGGACGAGGCCGAGATCGTGCGCCGCCGACAGCCCCGCCGCCGTTTCGCGGGCGATGCGCAGGATCTGGGGTATAGTCGGGCTCCCTTTCCTTTTCAGGAATTCGTCGAGCGGATAGCCCTGCAGAAACTGCATGGCGATGAAGGGGACGCCGTCACGTTCATCGGCTTCGTACACCGTGACGACGTTGTCGTGCGTGATCTGCGCCGCGACGCGCGCTTCGCGCAGGAAACGCTCCTTCGCCAAATCGTTGGCCGCGTATTGCGGGAGCATCACCTTGAGGGCGAGCTTGCGCCCGAGCCCAACCGACGCAACCGAGCCGTCTCTCCTTCCCGCGGGCGCAGCTTCGGCTATGGTAACGCTTCGCTCGACCCACTCCCGACCCCGTGGCCGCGATGATCCTTTCGCCGGAACAGTACGCATCGCTCCGATCCGCGTTGAATGCCGACCTCGGTTGGTTCGCCCCGGAATTGATCGTGGCGGGGACGGTCGTGCTCTCCCTGTTTCTGAGAATTTTTAAGCCATTCGATCGCATCCACCTGAATTCCGTGGCCGTGTGGCCGCTGCTCGCGGCGCTCGGGTTTCTCGGTTTGCAGTGGTTCGACCTCTTCCACGGTCTCCGCGGCGGGCCGGCCTTCACGGGCTTGTTGAACCTCGACGCCTTCGCCACCTTCCTGCGGACGCTGTTGATCCTGTTTGCGCTCGGCGCCCTCTGGCTCGGGGGCATCACCGGTCTACCCGACCGCGACGACTCGGCGGACTACCTCGTCCTCCTGCTAGGCGGCACCCTCGGCATGATGGTGATGGTCTCGGCGAACCACCTGATCATGGTGTTCATCGGTCTCGAGATGGCGAGCTTGCCCTGCTATGCCCTATCCGGTTTTTTGAAGGGGCGCAAAGCCGGGAGCGAATCGGCCCTCAAGTACGTCTTGTACGGCTCGGCCGCGTCGGGCGTGGCCCTTTACGGCATCAGTTTGCTGATGGCCCAATTCGGGACGGGGTCGCTGACGGGGATCGCCCATGGCTTCGCCGAACTCGCGAAAGGCGGCGGGATCGACGGCCTCACCTGGGCCGCCACGGCGATGCTAATCGTCGGGTTTGCGTTCAAACTATCGGCGGTGCCCTTTCACTTCTGGCTACCGGATGTTTTCGAGGGCGCCGCGGCGGAAGTCGGTGCATTTCTATCGGTCGCCTCCAAAGCTGCAGCGGTGGGGCTGACCGCCCGATTCCTCCTGATTTTGCAGCGGGAAGTCGGATCCGTCGATCCGTCGCTGTTGCCACGGACCCTGGGCGTGCCGTTGCTGGTGATGGCGATGCTGACGATGACGCTCGGCAATTTGGCCGCGCTCGGACAGACGAATTTGAAGCGACTCTTAGCGTATTCGACCATCGCCCACGCCGGGGTGCTCATGCTCGGCTTGGCGATCGTCACGGCCGAGGGCGTCGCGGCGACGCTTTACTACCTCGCGGGCTATTTGCCGACGAACTTGGCCGCGTTCGGGGTCGTCGCCATTTTGCGGAATCGCGCCGGCATCGAGACACTTGACGGGCTCCGCGGCCTTTGGAAACGATCCCCCGGCTTGGCCGGGGCGCTCGCGGTGGCCGCGCTCAGTTTGCTCGGGTTGCCCCCGCTCGTCGGTTTCGCGGGGAAGTTCCAAATCTTTGCGGCACTGTACGATGCAGGGCGGGTTCACCCGGATCTGGCAGTGATCTGTACCGTCGCGCTCGCCGTGGCGGTGCTGAATACCGCGGTGAGCGCCGGCTATTATTTGAAGCTGTTGAAGCTCTGTTTCTTGGACGAGCCGGTCGATGGGGCCGAGCCGATCCTCTTGGGGAACTCGGCCGGCACGTTCCTCGGCCTGTTGGGGATTTCGATGCTCGTCCTCGGGATCGCTTGGAACCCGGTTGTGATGTTCACGACGCGGGCCGTCGCGGGTCTGGGCTGATCGGCGACACGGGCCGAAAACGCTCGCTCATTGGCACCTCCGCCGCATTCTCCTACGCTGATCTCGCCTGCCGCACCGCTTCCCTTTCCCCGTTCCCCGGAGTCTCGCCGATGCTCTCCCGCCTTCGATTCCTATTGCCGGCCGTCGCCGGGTTCCTTGCCGCGCCAGCGTTCGCCGATGTCAAGCCGCATCCGGTTTTCACCGACAACATGGTCCTCCAGCGCGACGCCGAGATCGCCGTTTGGGGCCTGGCCGATGTCGGGGAAAAAGTGACCGTGACCCTCGGCGAAGCGACCGCGACCGCCGAGGCCAACAAAGAAGGCCACTGGAAAGCCAAGCTCCCTGCGGCCAAGGCCTCGATGAAGGCGACCTTCCTGATCGAAGGGAAGAATAAGATCGAGTTTAAAAACGTCGCCGTGGGCGATATCTGGGTCTGCTCCGGCCAATCGAACATGGAGCACACCAACAAGAGCAGCTACGACCTCGACCGCGTGTCGGCCGGGGCGAAGAACCCCAACCTGCGGCTGATCACCGTCAGCAAGCGCACCTCCAGTATGCCGCTAGCCAATCAGGGCGATCTGAAGCACTTCGGCAAATGGAGCGAAAGCACCTCGGAGACGATCCCCGGTTTCTCGGCCGTGGCCTACCACTTCGGCCAGAATTTGCAAAAGAGTCTGAATGTGCCCATCGGATTGATCCACACCTCATGGGGCGGCACCCCGGCCCAAGCCTGGACGAGCTCGGAAGCGCTCGACGCCGTCGAAGAATTGAAGTACTACGCCGACGCCGGCAAGAAATCGGCCGAGCAATTCGAGAAGGACAAGAAGCCCGTGGGGCCGAACGTCCCGGCGTCGCTGTACAACGCGATGATCCATCCGCTGCTGCCGTTCGCCATCAAGGGGGCCATCTGGTACCAAGGGGAATCGAACGCCGGCAAAGCCTACGAATACCGCACGCTCTTCACGACTATGATCGAAGATTGGCGTAAAAAATGGGGTTCCGAGTTCCCCTTCTATGCCGTCATGCTCGCCCCGTGGCACGCCGGGGATGCCGACGGTGTCACATGGCCCGAACTGCGCGAGGCCCAAGTTTACGCCACGAAGAAACTCAAGAACGTCGGCCTCGCCGTCATCAACGACGCCGGCGACCTGATCGACATCCACCCCCGCGACAAAGCGACCGTCGGCAACCGCCTCGCGATCGCGGCCCGCGCCCAGACCTACGGCCAGAAGATCGCCGGTAGCGGTCCGACCTACAAAGACTCGAAGATTGACGGGGAGAAGGTCGTCGTCAGCTTCGACAATTTGGGCGCCGGCTTAATGGCGAAGTATCAAACACTCAACGGCTTCACCATCTGCGGGGAAGACAAATACTTCTACCCCGCGAAGGCCGTGATCGTCGGTAGTACAATTGAAGTGACGAGCGAGAAGGTTCCGAAGCCGGCGGCAGTGCGCTTCGGATGGAAGAACTACCCGGTCGTGAACCTTTACAACAAGGATGGCCTGCCGGCCGTGCCGTTCAAGACCGACGACTTCCCATGGACGACGATGCCGAAGAAGTAGCGCCCGATTCACCAGTCGGAGAGAATTCCGCCGCAGCTCGTGGTGGTCGCGCCCCATAACACTTCGGGCGCAACCCCCGGTGAAATCGTGCGGAGAGTGCCATCGACGAGTGGGATGAGTAATCCGAATAGGTACGGTGTTTGCGATTAGGTCGGATTGCAATCGCTCGGTCGCCTAGGCCTTGTGTTGAGCGAGCACACCGTACACCGATATCGCGTCTTCTCAACGAGGCGGGGCTCGAACATTCCATGCAATCCATCGCCATCATCGGGGGCGGCGTCGTCGGGACGATGGCCGCGTATTACCTGAACCGGTCCGGTTGGTCGGTCACAGTCGTCGACCAAGGGACCATCGGCGGCGGTTGTTCGCACGGCAACTGCGGGTACATCTGCCCGAGCCACGTCCTGCCGCTCGCGGCGCCCGGGGCACTCGCATCGACTCTCAAGACGCTCTTCACCAAGAACTCGCCGTTGAAAGTGCGTCCCGGTTTCGCTCTGCGGAACCTCGGCTGGTTCCTGCGCTTCGCCCGCAAATGCAATCGCAGTTCGATGCTGAATGCGGCCGTGGGAATTCAGGCGATGTTGAACTCGTCGCGGCGACTCTACGACGAACTGCTGGAAGACGAAAAGCTCGAAGTCGAATGGGACACCTACGGCCTACTCTTCGCGTTCCAAACGAAGAAGGTCTTCGACCACTACGCCGAGACCGATCACCTCTTGAGCGAAACCTTCGCCCGGCCGGCGCGGCGGTTCGATGCGGAGGCCCTGCAGAAACTCGAGCCGGCGCTGAAACCTGGTTCGGTCTCCGGCGGCTACCTCTACGACGGCGACGCCCAACTCCAACCGGACGTGCTGATGACCGAAATGAAGAAACTCCTCGCGGCGCGCGGCGTGACCTTCGTCGAACGGGCCGCGATGAACGGCTTCATTTCCAAAGGCGACAAGGCCGTCGCCGTTCGTACCACGAAGGGCGACTACTGCGCCGACTCGTTTCTCGTGGCGACGGGGGCATGGACGCCGCAGTTGCGATCTCACCTCGGCGGCAAGATTCCGATCATCCCCGGCAAAGGGTATTCGATCACGCTGAAGCGCCCGGCGATTTGCCCGACCTACCCGATAATCTTCGAAGAGCACCGCGTCGCGGTCAGTCCGTTCGCCTCGGGGTTCCGCATCGGTTCGACCATGGAGTTCGCCGGGTACGACGAAAGCCTGAACCGCAGCCGGCTCCAATTGCTCCGCGACGGGGCTTCGCATTACCTGAACGACACCGACGCCCCGGCCTTCGAGGAATGGTGGGGTTGGCGGCCGATGACGTTCGACGGTTTGCCGATCATCGACCGGAGCCGCATGCACCCGAACGTACTCATCGCGGCCGGGCACGGCATGCTGGGCTTGTCGATGGCCACCGGGACGGGGAAGTTGGTGCGGGAATTGTTAACGGGTGAAGCCCCGCACATCGATGCCCGCGCTTATTCCGCCGGGCGTTTCTAAACGGAAAAAGCCCCGCGAACGGGGCTCGGTGGATCCGCAGTCGAGTCGCGCAGATACTCAGACGGCGATTTCGACCGGCTTCACGTTGACCTTGCGTCCTTCGGAACTGAAGTAGACGGTGCCGTCGCACATCGCGAACAAAAAGTCGTTCCGGGCTCGCTTGACGTTGGCGCCGGGGTGCCACTTGGTACCGCACTGTACGATGATGATGCTGCCGGTGGTCACGGCTTCGCCGGCGTATTTCTTGACGCCGCGGTGCTTGGCGTTGCTATCCCGCCCGTTCTTGACCGAACCCTGGCCCTTCTTGTGTGCCATGACGCTCCGCTCCCATCACAAGGCTTCGCTGAAATAGAACTATCAAATTAGCGGCCCTCGCGCTTACGGCAACGGCAATCGGCCGCGACGCGGGATTTTGCGGCGGCGGGTCGATTGTAAAAAATCCCAATTCTTTCGCTGGATACCGGACGGATTCTCGGATATGCTTCTTTTCAGGATGGGAGTTGCCATCCGAGATGACGAACGTGACTGTCTTGGTCCGGCCCCGGATCGCATATCCGGATTCGTGTTTGTTGTCTGGAGGCTTGGCGTGCTTGCTAAGTCCCCACTGTTCTCTGGTCGCGGCCGACAATCGGTCGCAGAAGGTGATTCGTGAGCAAGAAGTTGTACGTGGGGAACTTGGCCTTCGGGACGACGTCCGAAGACCTTATGGCACTGTTCGGAGCCTACGGGCCCGTGACCAGCGCCCAAATCGTAATGGATCGCGACACCGGTCGGTCGCGGGGCTTCGCGTTCGTCGAAATGGCGAGCGGAGCTGACGCTGCGATCGAAGCAGTGAACAACGCCGAGTACCAGGGTCGTCGCCTCACGGTGAACGAAGCCAAACCTCGCGAAGAACGCCCCCGCGGCGGCGGCGGTGGTGGTGGTTACGGCGGCGGTGGCGGTGGCGGCGGCGGCTACGGTGGTGGCGGGAGCGGCGGCGGCGGTGGTGGCTACGGCGGTGGTGGCGGCGGTGGCAATCGTCGCTACTAACCTCCCCGCGGACGAATCGAGCAATTCCAATCGGAAGCCCGTCACACCGTGACGGGCTTCTTCCGTTTCGAGGATTCCACTGTCCGTATTGGCCCGGCGATTCGCATTCCCTATTTGAAGCTTTGCGAATACCGACGACGCCGAGGTCCACAACGTGCCCGCTTACACCCAGAGCAATAGTCCGATCCGGCTCTCGACCGCCCTCGGGCCGGATGCCCTTTTGCTGCTCGGCGTGCGCGGAACCGAGGCGATCTCCGAACTCTTCTCGTTCCAACTCGACGCGATCGCGCCGGAGGACGCCCCGGTCGATTTTTCCGGCATCCTCGGCCAAGCTGCACTCGTCGAAATCGATTACGGAGCCGGCGGCACGCGGTTTTTCCACGGCATCATCAACCGCTTCAGCCAAGGCCGGCGGGATGCCCGATTCATCCACTACCGGGCCGAAATGGTCCCGTTGCTCTGGTTGCTGACGCGACGCGAGCAGAGCCGTATCTTCCAGCATCTGAATGTACGCGAGATTTTGACCGCCGTCTTCGGCAGCATCCCCTTGAACTGGTCGACGTCCGGGGACTTCGCTCAGCGGGATTACTGCACCCAATACCGCGAGACCGATTACGACTTCGCCGCGCGGCTGATGGAAGAAGAAGGGATCTACTACTACTTCGAGCACACCGCCAACGGACACACGCTCGTTCTCGCCGATTCGCCGCAGGCGCACGCCGACATCCCGGAACCGAAGAGTATCGTCTACCGCCCGTTCGACGGCGGTTCGGAAGGGGACGATTTAGCCGTGGCGACGTGGGAGAAAACGCAAGAGATCCGCACCGGGAAGTTCACGCTCTGGGATCACCACTTCGAACTGACGGATCAACACCTCGACGCCCAGAAAGAGATCGCCGAGACCGTCGCCGTCGGCACCGTCTCGCACAAATTGCAGGTCGGGCCGACGGCGCAACTCGAGAACTACACGTACCCCGGCGGCTATGCCGATTGGTTCGACGGGATCGACCGCGGCGGCGCGGAGCAGGCCTCCGATTTGCAGCACGTCTTCAATCAGAAGGTTCGACTCGTCGGGCTGCGGGCGCAAGAAGAAGCCGCGTCGGCCTTACGCATTCGGGGAACCAGCAACTGCGCGAATTTCGTGGGCGGCCACAAATTCACCGTCGCCGAACACTACGATGCCGACGGCGATTACGTGTTGGCGAGCGTGGCGCACGATGCCTCCGTGAGCGGGTCCTACGCCTCGGGCGAGACAACCGAACTGAGTTACGCCAATTCGTTCGAGTGCCTCCCGGCGGCGCTGGCATTCCGGCCGGCGCGGAAGACGGCCCGCCCCGCCGTGTGGGGAACGCAGACGGCCATCGTCGTCGGTCCGTCCGGACAGGAAATTTTCACCGACAAATACGGCCGGGTGAAAGTGCAGTTCCACTGGGACCGCGATGGGAAGCGCGACGCGGACAGCTCGTGTTGGATCCGCGTGGCGACGATCTGGGCCGGTAAAGGGTGGGGGGTGATCCACGTCCCCCGCATCGGCCACGAAGTCATCGTCGACTTCCTTGAAGGGAATCCGGATCGGCCGATCATCATCGGCAGCGTCTACAACGCGGACCACATGCCACCCGGTACGCTGCCGGACGATGCGATGGTCAGCGGGTTGACGTCGCGCTCGACCCCGGGTGCCGGGCCGGACAATTTCAACGGGATGCGGGCGAACGACACCAGAGACAAAGAGCACCTGACGATCCAAGCCGAGTACGATCAGACCTCGCTCGTGAAGCACGACGAAAAGCACACGGTGAACAACGACCGGACGACGTTGGTCAAAAACAATCACAAAGAGAACGTCGATGTCGATCAGGCCGTGACCATCGGCTCGAATCAAAAGGTCGATGTCGGGGCCGATCAGACCGAAACGGTCGGGGCCAACCGCAGCATCACCATCGCCACGAACGACACGCTGAAAGTCGGCGGCGCGGGCGAGACCAGCTTTGACGGCACTTGGGCGCTGGCCGTCAGCGGCGCGGCGAAGCACTCCTTCGAAGCGGCGTACGAGGAGAGTGTCGGCGCGGATCGCACGACCACGGTCGGAGGGGCCGACAAACTCACGGTGTCGGGCGCGCTCACCATCGACGCCACCGGGAAGATCATCATTTCCTCGCCGGCGGGGATCGAAATCCTCTGCCGTGGTTCGTCCATCAAAATCACGCCCGACGGGATCGAAATCAGCGGGTCGAAGATCGATGTCACCGGTAGCGGGCCGGTGACGATCAAAGGCGCCGTCGTCAAAGTCAACAGTTGAGGATCGCCATGGAATCGCTCGAACGGGCCGCGATCCCGCTGGCCCACAATCATTCGCTGGTGGTGGAACCGGGGGCCGGTGGCTCGGTGCTCCGGCTGTTCGCGGCCGACGGCAAGCAAACCATCGCCGTCCGCGTCACGGCGGCGGGCTTGGAACTCGAATTTGTCGGCGGGTTGTCGCTGCGAACCGATGGGGACTTGGCCCTCAGCGCTCGACGGATCGACCTGAACGCGACAGAGGGGATGTCCCTCACGACAGCCGGCGAATTGAAGACGACGGGGCGGAGCCAAACGATCGTGGCCGACCTCGGCGACGTGAAAGTGAAGGCCAACGACGACGTGCGATTGAACGGCGAACGGGTTTTGGTGAACTGTTAAAGGGTCGCAATGGAACTCGAGAACCACACGCCGTTCCCGGCGGCGCTTTTCCGGGGTTGCATCGACGAAGAGCGCATCGCGGCCTCGCTGGTGGTCCGTCGGACGTTCGACCTCGTCGCCGGATATCTGGTGCGGGCCGCCGAAGAAGTCTGGCCCGTGTCGGGCGGCCCATGGGACAGCCCCGCCGGGCCGATGGCCGGGGACGACCTTTTCTACCGGGGCGGCGTCGATCTGTTCGTCTTCGGCTCTGCCCGTTCGGCGAAGCCTGTGCCCCGCGTCGATGTCACCGTCGAAGCGGGCAAGGAATTCAAATACTCGGTGGCCGTCTTCGGGGATCGCGTTTGGACGAAGGCCGCCGACGGATCCGTCGTGCCGGGTGCGCCGAAGCCGTTCACCGACATGCCGCTGACACTGGCGAACGCCTACGGCGGAGCCGACGAGTGGGACGAACTGCCGGTGCCCTACCCCGCGAATCCGGTCGGCAAGGGCTATGCGCTCGATGCGAGTTCGGCGCTCGGGAAGGCTCTGCCGAATATCGAGAATCCGAAAGCGCTCATCCGGAAGTTCGGCGACCATCCGGATCCGGTGGGGGTTTCGGCACCGCCGTTCCCCTTCGGACCGCGTCTGCAGCGGACCGTCGAGCACTACCCGAATGGGATCATGAAAAAGCTCGACGCGAAGTTTTTCAACGCGGCGTTCCCGGACCTGGTGGTGCCGAAGTTCGCGGTGGGCGATCGCATCCGGATCACCGGCATGACCGCGGATCGGCCGATCCAATTCGACGTGCCGCTCGCGGATGTCGAAGTCCATCTGGAGATCGGCGAGCGGTCGCGGACGATTCCGCTCCCGGTGGATCAAGTCGGTGTCCACGTGGATCGGGAGCAGGTCTTCGTCTCGTACCGACTGGCGTTCCCGTACACGGTCATTCCATTCGAGAAGCGGAGCTGCGAACTCCGCGAGAACCGCAGCCGGGGGAACCCATGAAGCACGGCGTTCTGAAAGCGATCCACCCGATGATCGGGCGCGACTTGCATATCCCGTGGCCGCCGGGTGCGCCGGCGCCGCTGCCGGCGCCCGCGCCGTACATGACGGCCTACACGATGCTCGGCACGGCCGCGACTTCGACTTGGACTGACAAGCTGTTCACCGATTCGCTCTTCCCGACGATGATCAAGGGGACGGACATCGGACCGCTGATCCCGCACATCGGCGCGCCGAGCGTGACGCTGCCCATCGAGATCGTCTTCAGCGCGTCGAAATCCCACTTCGGATCCTCGAAGTACAAAACCGAGAAGGGGATCGCGGCCGTCAGTCTGCTCTTCTTGACCAACCTCAATTTGAACTGCGGGACGCCGATCCCGACGCCGACGGGGGTCGTGCTGGCTCTGGCGACCCACCGCGTCGATATGACGTGGGGGGATCTCGTGGCCGGTGCGCTGAGCATGGCGGTCGATTTCGTGATCCAGAAGTATCTCACGAAGTGGGGCAACAAGTTCGGAGATTACATCGGCAAGAAATTCGCCGACCGCGTCTACAACCGCCTGTTCCAGGCATTCCTGAAGGACTACCACGGTTACGACGATGTCCTGGCGCGGATGTACGCGGGTTGGGCCGCCCAAGACATGCTGCCGGCCGCAATGAGTTTCCTGCCGGTGGCGAAGTACGGCGGCACGGCTGCGAGTACAGCGCTGGCTTTCTTCTTCGGCGGGCCACTCGGTGCCGACATCGGCACGGTCGGCGGCTACGGCGAAGACCCCACGGGCAACGCGTTCACCCCGGGTGGGACACCGGGAAATTTCGTAAACGTCGGCGCGAGTTCGGTCGGGTCGGTCCTCGACGAGGCGACCGGAGAAAACGTCTCCCCCGAGCAGGCCCATCAGGACTACCTCGACAATCCCCCGGATTGGAGTGTGATTTGACATGCCGACCCTCACCAGTCCGGGGCCGACCGCGCACCAGCTCTCCGTCCAAGGCGACGACTCCAAGTGGATGCTCTCGGTGCTGGCGAAGCGCACCTACTCCGTCGGGAACGATGGCCGTCTGATCGTGGCGGCGGAGCAAGTCCCTTTGACCGCGGAGCCGGTGGACGATCCGGAGCAACCTCAAATTCTGCTGTCCGACACCGACCTGTTTGCCTTCAAACCGCGGAGCGATCTCGTCGTCCTCGGTCACACCTACGGCGTTGGTCGGCGGCGGTACGAAGCGACCATCGCAGTGCAGGGCCGCATCTGCAAGCGGATCCTCGTCGTTGGCGACCGCGTCTGCGCAGAAGGGAGCGGCGGGGAGATCTTCATCTCGCAACCGGAACCGGTGGACAAAATCGACCTGTCGTACGCGCGGGCCTATGGCGGCGCTTCGGCGCTCCCGCTGGAGTCGTTCACAGCGGCGGAGCGGGAGCGCGTGGACTCGCTCGCGGTCGCTCGGGAGAAATCGGTCGCCGAATTGATGCAGTACGAATATCCGCGGAACCCCGCCGGCTGCGGGTTCCTCATCGATCCGACTCCCGGAGCAGTCGCGGCGCTCGTGCTCCCGAATCTCGAAGATCCGCTGCAGCCCCTCACGGCAGGCAACCTCGCCGTCCGGGACGCGGACCGATGGCCGGTGATGCCCCTGCCCCAATCGACGGGATGGGTCGGCTTGGATTGGTTCCCGCGGCTCGCGTACCTGGGAATTCCGCCGCAGTCGCGCACGTTCAAAGGGCCGGTCCAAGAAGTGATCCTCGGGTTCGCTCCCCCCAACATCCTCGACGGCGCGAACCGGCCGTCCGATGGGTTCGCGTTCACGCAAGGCGCCTCGCTCGGCTTGCAGTTCCCCCACTTCCGCGGCGGCGAAACGATCGTCCTCGACAACATGCACCCGAAACAGGCGAAGTTCACACTTACCCTGCCGACAGGGGTTCCGAAGATGTGGGTCGACGGCCGCAAGGGGACGCTGAAAGAAACCGAGCCGGTGATTCACACGGTGGTCGTCGAACCGGATTTGGATCGCGTCACGATTCTCTGGCGCGGCGCGGCCCCGGCGCTGCGACCGTATCTGCCGGCGGAGCTAGTGAAGATGCCCTTCCGCGTCGATTGGCCCGATTGATCACGAGCGTTCGAAATCATGGCACACTGACGCCGTGCCGCTCGCTATTCCGGTAAGTAATTCTGCGCACCGGTTCCCGCTTGCCCCGCGTTGTATTTCGCTCCATAATGCGGTTCCTCCCACCCTCGCCGGAGCCTTTCCCATGCGCCTCGCCTCGCTCGCAATCCTCATCGCCTTCGGTTCGACCGCGTCCGCTAAAGACGCGCCGACCATCACTTGGAAGAAGACCGTCCTCGACAAGAAATTCCGCTCCGAAGGGTGCGCCATCGCCGACGTCAACAAGGACGGCAAGATGGACGTCCTCGTCGGCGAGTACTGGTACGAAGCGCCCGACTGGAAAATGCACGAGATGCAGAAACCGGGGAACTACGGCGACGGCCTCGGTGGCTACAGCAAAGTCTTCGCCTGCTGGGCCGAAGATTTGAACGGCGATGGCTTCCCGGACCTCATCGTCATCGCGTTCCCCGGCGAACCCTGTTATTGGCTCGAAAATCCGAAGGGAAAAGGTACGGCTGAAGACGGCAAGCCGACGCACTGGGCCAAGCACGAGATCTGGCACAGCGCCTGCAACGAGACCCCGCTTTACCAAGACTTGCTCGGCGACGGTAAGAAAGTCCTCGTGATGGGTTATCAACCGAAGGGGAAAAAGACGGATGGCAACGAGGGCCTCATGGCTTACTTCACTCCCGATCCGAAGGACGCCAACGCGACTTGGATCGCCCACCCGCTCAGCGATCCCGAGATGAAAGGCGCCGCGGCCGGGTCGAACCGCTTCAGTCACGGCCTCGGGATCGGCGACCTCAACGGCGATAAAAAAATGGACGTCCTCACGGGCGGCGGCTGGTACGAACAACCGTCCAAAGCCGATGGGATTGCACCGTGGAAGTTCCACAAAGCCGAGTTCACCGACAGCTACTCCGACATGTATACGTTCGACACCGATGGGGATGGCGTCGCGGACATCCTCTGCACGTCGGCGCACAAGTACGGCATCTGGTGGTACAAGCAGCGGCCCGGCAAAGACAGCGGCGAATCGGGTTTCGAGAAGAAAGAGATCTTCAAAGACCTCCTTTCCGAAACCCACGCGGCCCACTTCCAGGACATCGACGGCGATGGCCAGAAAGATTTGATCACCGGCAAGCGCTGGTGGAGCCACGGCAAGGGCGAACCCGGTTCGGACAAGCCGGCGATGATTTACTGGTTCAAAGTCGGCAAGGGCAAGGACGGCATCGCGACCTTCACACCGAACACCATTGATGAGGACAGCGGCATCGGCACCCAGTTTGTCGTCCAAGACATGAACGGCGACGGCTTTCTAGATGTGGTGGTGTCGAACAAAAAAGGCGTCTCGGTGATTCTGCAAGTGCGGAAATAACTCGATTCGCCGGTTCGCGCCGAAGCCCCTAAGATATCCGGACACGCACCTCCCCGGGGGCTTCGGTCCATGCGCCACGTTCTCTCCGCCTTGGTTCAGAATCAACCCGGCGTGCTCGCGCACGTCTCCGGGATGCTCGCCTCGCGCGGCTTCAACATCGACAGCCTCGCCGTCGG
>Ga0335397_10004792_pt1 | contig 17789 bp, 14 predicted proteins | sample MAT04_FD_205740 | JGI IMG/M metagenome (GOLD analysis project Ga0335397, IMG submission 205740) | Freshwater microbial communities from Lake Fryxell liftoff mats and glacier meltwater in Antarctica - MAT-04 (spades assembly) (version 2) ... | reverse complement strand
CACGCTCAGCATTGTGCTGAACATCGTGCTGTTCCTGCCGCTCATCGGCATGGGCTTGCTGACGTTCATCCCGACAGACAAACCACATCTCACACGCCGGTTCACGCTTGTCGTGATGGTTGCGCAGCTCGCGCTCGCGGCGTGGTTGTATCTCAGTTTCTCCAGCTCCGATCCCGGACTGCAGTTTGCCACGCGCATCCCGTGGATTCAGCAGTGGGGCGTGTCGTACTACATCGGCCTGGACGGATTCAACGTCTTGCTGGTGTTGCTGACCGCGTTCCTGGCACCGCTGGTTGTCGCTGGATCATTCACGGCCATTCAGAAAGATATCAAGCTGTTTTACGCGATGGTGTTCCTCATTCAGTTCGCAATGATGGGCACCTTTCTCGCGCAGGATCTCTTCCTGTTCTATGTGTTCTGGGAAGCGATGCTGATTCCGATGTTTCTGATGATCGGCATCTGGGGCGGCGAGCGTCGCATCTACGCCACGATCAAATTTGTACTGTACACGGCGTTTGGCAGCATCCTGATGCTCGCCGCGCTCATCTACCTGGTGTATTCGCTGCAAGAGTCGTCCGGCGTGAGTTCGTTCGCCTTTGCCGATTTGTACAAAGCGCATCTCCCGCTACAGGTACAAACACTGTTGCTCGGCGCCTTTGCGTTGTCGTTTGCCATCAAGGTTCCAGTCTTCCCGTTCCACACGTGGCTGCCTGACGCACACGTCGAAGCACCAACACCAGGCTCAGTGATTCTCGCTGGCGTCATGCTCAAGATGGGCACGTACGGCTTCATGAAGCTGGGATTCCCGCTTTTCCCCGATGCAACGCTGGCGTACACACCGCTACTGATGACGCTCGCGGTAATAAGCATTGTGTACGGCGCCTGCCTCGCACTGGTGCAGAACGACATCAAGAAAATTATCGCGTATTCGTCCATCAGCCATCTGGGCTACGTGATGCTTGGTCTGCTCAGCCTCGATATTCTTGGCATTCAGGGCGCGATTGTGCAGATGGTCAGTCACGGACTCGTTGCGGCCGGATTGTTCCTGATGGTCGGCATGATTTACGAACGCTGCCACACGCGCGACCTCGCGGCGTACGGCGGACTCGCGAAAGTACTGCCGGTCTACTCCGTGTTTTTCATGATCTTGACGCTCGCATCGGTTGGGCTCCCAACGACCAGTGGATTCACCGGCGAATTTCTCGTGTTGCTGGGTGCATTTCGCGCGGGTTGGACACAACACATTGCCGGCAATTCATACGCACTGGCGCTCGCGTCGATTTCGGTAACGGGCGTCGTCCTTGGAGCGCTGTACATGTTGCGCTTTGCACTGGGCTTCCTGTATGGCGCAGAAAGGGTCCCGCACGGTCCGGTGAGCGATTTGAAAACGCGCGAACGCGTTATCCTCGGCGTCATCGTGATTTCTGTGTTTGCGCTCGGTCTGTTCCCAAATAGCGCGATGCAGAAGTCGGAGTTGGCCGCGGCTCAATACCAGCTCCTTGTGCGCACTTCCCGAACACCGAGCGCGCAATTGCCGGTCGATTCAACTGTCAGGTTGCTTGTGCCACCTGCGCCGAGCCGTTGATGAATACCGGTCTCGCGTTTAAGTCGATGTTACCCGAGCACCTGCTGCTCCTCGGCATTGTGCTGTTGCTGGGACTGGAGATCGCCGGCGCTGCAAAACGTGTTGCGTTGCCGGTAGCAGTGGCGGCTGTCGCGGCCGCTGGTGGTGCGGCGTTGTGGTTGTGTGCAACTGGTTTCAGTGGCATCCCGTTCCCTGGGCAATTTTCTGTTGCGCATGACTCACTCGTGGCGAAGAGCATTGTGTTGTTGCTCGCCGTTCCCGTCTTGCTCATGTCGCGCGATGATTTTGAAGGCGCCGAATTTCCGGCATTGATTCTGTCGTCGTTGTACGGTGTGTGCCTGCTGATCTCATCGGACAGTTTCCTGACGATGTTCCTGGGCCTCGAACTGATGTCGCTGCCCGTGTACACCTTGGTGTTGTTGGCGTATCGACGTGTTCAAAGTGCTGAGGCCGCGCTCAAGTATCTCGTATTGGGCGGCGCTGCGACCGCGATGTTCCTGATGGGTGTGTCGCTGCTGTTTGGAATTTCCGGCAGCACCGAAATTTCAGCGTTCTCTACTGCTCTGCTGGCGCCCGACATCATGTCGCGCGCGGCGGTCGCGCTGATTCTGCTCGCCTTTTTCCTGAAGGGTGCGGTGGTTCCGTTTCATGCGTGGGCGCCGGATGCGTACGAGGGCGCGAGCGTACCGGTCACCGCATACATGGCGACCATCGTGAAAGCCGGCGTGATGTTTGCCGTGGTGCGCCTGTTTGCCGACGTGCCCATCATGTCGCCCATTCGCGAGCTCGTCGCAATTTTCCCACTGATCTCAATTGTGTGGGGTAACATCGCGGCCATGAAGCAGCAGTCGTTCCGCCGCATCATTGCGTACTCCAGCATCGCGCACGCGGGTTATCTCTTCTACGCGTTGTTGGGGGCAGGAGAAGGGCAGATGCAGGCCGTCACGTATTACGTACTCACGTACGGCGTGCTGAATGTGCTCGCATTTGCGGCGTTGCCCAACCATCCCGTTGATGCCGAGCGTGATCGGTTGGACACGCTGAGAGGGTTGTGGCATCGCAATCCGTTTTCGGCGGTGATGATTGCGATCGCGATGTTGTCCCTGTCAGGGCTTCCGCCGTTTCCGGGATTTGTCGCGAAATTTCTGATCTTCAAAAACGTGCTCGCGGCGGGCTACACCACGTACGCCGTGATTGGTCTTATCGGCAGTTACATCGGCATTTATTTTTATCTACGCGTCATTCAGGTGATGTTCATGGTTGCGAGCCCGGCCGCGCCGATTGCGCATGGCGACGATGTGCACGTGGGCGTTGTGATTGCACCGGCACCGACGGCACCGGTCGCCGTGTACGGAACCAGCGCGTTCGCGCATTTCGCGGCTATGTTATGTCTGGCAGCAACGTTGGTGTTGATGTTCCTGCCGGGGTGGGCGCTGGAGCGGGTGTAGCTGCCTTCCGATCCTCGACGCACTGCTGAATTGGTCCTGATCGCCATCTCATAGCAGCCGCAGCGCAATTGTATTATCGCCATGTGCCAATTGATAATAGATGTTTCGTCCCGCAGCGCTTGCCTGCACGATGATTCCCGCCGCGAGTAACCGCTGCACAAACTTGCTGGCGGATGCCTGCGTAATCCCAATCGCTTTTGCGGCATCCGTCACCCGAAACGTTTCGCTCAATTTCTGGTTGCGAAATATGGTTGCGAGGTGCCCGGAATCACCGTCTCCAATCTTCGCGACCAACTGCTCCGCGTAGTACCTCGGCGCCATGAGGTTCACCACCTGGTCAGCAGCCAGGGGTGCTCCCGGCGCCAGACCCGCCTGACGTTGCACGGCTCCGCTCAACAGCCGCAGAAAGTCGCGCAGCTGCCCATCGTACCGCGCATACAATTCAGCGGCCGCCTCGGCCGACACTGGCGGCACGAGTTTACGTCCCCTGCGCAGATGCTCGTAACGCCGGTTCAATAACAGCTCCACTTCGTTCGGAGCGAGCGCGCCAAGCGTGATCGTGTGCGGGATAATTCCGCGCACCTGTGCGCTTTGTCCGAACACTGCGTCAGCAATACCGGTGGTCCCGACAAACAACCAGTGACTGTGGTCCGTCAGTAGACAATCTCTCACGTCCCGCATGAGCACAGCGGCCGCTCCGACATCAACGGCCGATAGATTCTCCAGATTGTTGACGTGAATGAGTACCCGACGTCGGCCACGGTGCGACAAATATTCGATCGCCTGCCGTAGCTCTTCATCCAGCGCCATCTCCGACACTTCTGGCGGTATGCGGATACGCTCGTGTTGTGCACCAACACGGAGCACGTTCACTCCGCCCGCGATGCTGTCTTCGCCATCGACGATCCTTCCGATTTTTTGCCAGAAGCGCGCTTCCTTTGACAGCGGCGGCGCTTTCGCCAGTCGAGACTTCGCGGTGCCGAGGTCGGCGTTCTGCGTGGAGGTGTCCGCCGCCGCGCGCATCTGGTTGAGGACCTTGAGTACGGCCGCCACGAATCGGCGAGGAGTCATACCGCGCTCTACACGTACCGGCGCCTGGTGCGTCAGTACATTGTGTTCGGCCAGGACCACCTTTAGTCGATTGACAAAACTGGTCTTCCCGACGCCAGCTGCTCCCTGAACGATCGCGCGCGAACTGGAACTCCCCACGATCTGGTTTCCGAGGAGCTGCACTTCTGGATCTCGCCCGACAAAGAGCGACATGGGCCGACTTTGGGCAAAGGGCTCCAGCGCTTGCTGAAAGTAGGGATCTTCTGAGAGGCCGTAGGGCCCCCACGGGTTGGCGATTTCCAATTTGGACATTGTGTGCTAAATGCTTGCCTGGCTGGAGGATAGCGCTGTGTCCGGCAACCTGGGACCCGGCAGCGGTGATCGGACTTCGGATAATAGCTCTTTTGGCAATTTTTGGCTATGATATCTAACATAGATGAAATTTTGTTTTTGGCTATCATAGTCAAATATGAGACTATCACCGATGATAGTCAGAATAGCCGGAACGGTCGATGTCGACTATGATACTGATCTGCGCCAACCCCGACCCATTCTGCCCTGGGCGGCCTGACACTTACCGCTCGTGGATGCTCACTTCGTCCCGCCGCGCCACTCACGCCATTGGTGCTCTGTTCATCGTGGCGAGTTTCAGCAGAGCCGTGCCGCTTGGCGCACAAATGCCTGTCAGCGGGCGAGCGGCGACAGATACAGTCGTGCCAATGCTGGCGCAAATCCGCTTCACACGCGAACTCCGTCTCGACGGAAACCTGAACGAGGCTGCGTGGACACGCGCCGACAGCGTGACCACGTTTACGCAACGCGATCCAACCCAGGGCGCACCCGCGTCTGAGGGCACGGTCGTGCGATTCCTCGGCACGACCGATGGGTTGTGGATTGGAGTGTGGGCCAGCGATTCCAACCCTGCCGCCATCCGACGCACGCAATTGCGTCGCGATGCCGACTTTGGCGCGGACGATCACATCACCGTCATGTTATCGCCGACCGCCGACAAACGTACCGGTTTTCTGTTCAGTATTAATGCAAACGGCGCGCTGAACGACGCTGAAATTCTGAACTTTGAGAGCGAATCACGCGAATGGGATGGAGTCTGGGACGGACGCGCGCATGTGACAGCCGATGGTTGGCAAGCAGAGATTCTGATTCCGTGGCAAACGTTGCGCTATCGACCAACTGCCAGCGATTCCAGTTCCGATGCGTGGGACATGAATGTGCGGCGGTTCATTCGGCGCAAGAACGAGTCGGTGTTGTGGACGGCGTGGCGACGGACGGAAGGCATCCGATTTCTCGAGAGCGCCGGATCTCTCTCGGGATTTCGCGCCGCGTCTACAATCATGCCCGATGGATTACCCCGCCGAGCGATTGCGGAGGTCCGCCCATATCTCATCACAACCGCAGCTCTGGCCGAACGCAGCGTGCAGGCCGACGAATCGCTCCTCGCCACCCGTGCTGCGGGATTGCGCGGTACGGGTGGATTGGATGCCAAACTGGCGCCAGCACCAACGCTCACGCTCGACCTCACCGCAAACGCTGATTTTGCGCAAGCGGAAGTAGACCGGCAGGTCGTCAATCTCACGCGGTTCCCGCTGTTCTTTCCCGAACAGCGTCCGTTTTTCACCGAAGGCGCCGGCATTTTCAGCTTCGGAAGGCAGCAACAAACACAATTGTTCTACAGTCGACGCATTGGCCTGGCCGCTACTGGAGTGCCAATTCCGCTGGAAGCGGGTGGACGCCTCACGGGGCGCCTTGGCGCGCAACAACTTGGGCTGTTACTCACACACACCGGCGGAGCGATTCCGGCAACGGCGGCCGTTGCCCGCATCAAGCGCGATATTCTGGGGCGTGGTTACGTCGGTGCGATGGGAACGCTCGACGCGGCGCGCGGTGCAGCAAGCAGCGCGGCTGGAGGCATCGATATCAACCTGCCATACGTCGTAAAGGAGCAGAATCTTGTCTTCGCGGGCGCAGTGTCGATGGATGGCGGAGCAACCACTGGCGATCCGTTCTATGCGCGAGCGCTCATCGATTTTCCAAATGATGTTGCGGATGTGGCACTACGAATCGATCGCATTGGGGCTGGATACAAACCGGATCTGGGCTTTGTGCAACAGCGAGACATTACGCGCATCGGATGGCAGACGGAGCTCACGCCACGACCGTCGTCGCTGGGTGCCATTGGAGCAAAACTCATTGCAGCGCACGTGCGTCAATTGAAATTCAACCTACTGAGCGGCGAATTGGTCCACACGTTGAGCAATGAAGGCGCGCTGCAGGGACTGAGCAACGGATCGCTGAGCACGACACCGCTTGGATTGGAATTCAACTCCGGTGATGAGATTTCAGTTTCGTTCAAACGCCGTTACGATGCGCCCGATGAAGCGTTTGAATTGTTTGACGACGCTGTGGTGAGCGCGGGACGGTACGCGTGGAACCGCGTCGAAGTGGAGTATCAGGGCTCCTCCGCGCGACGTGTTGGTGCCGATGTGACCGTCTCGCGCGGCAGTTTCTACACGGGCCAGTCGACCGATGCGGAGCTTTCCGTGCGCGGACGGTTTGCACCGCATGTGAACGTCAGCATTGACGTCGATCAGTCAACCGTTTCTCTGGTGCAGCTCAACACCATGCGCCGTTTCACGGCACGTTCGGCACGGGTACGCCTGGATGTAGCCGGCAGTCCGCGTCTCAACTCCACGTTCTTTATGCAGTGGGACAATGAATCCAATCGCGGTGCTGTGAATGCGCGCGTTCGCTGGACGTCATCACCCGGATCGGATTTGTACGTGGTATGGACCAGTCAGTGGCCGACGGACTTGGACCGCGGCATTCCCTGGCGGACGCCCACGCGTGGCACGTTGGTGGTGAAGTATGTGCGGTATGTCCGACGGTAAGCACGCCAGCGCGTCCAGCGTTTCGTGCCCGCCCTGCACGAGGCGGGCGCGTACATGTCCAGCCAAGGCCTCGCGCGCTTTGCAGCAGTGTGTGCTTCGCCTCCCCTGCACCACGCAGTCGCGCCACGGCGGATCCAGCAGCAGATTCTGGCATGACCCAAACCGGCTACGAAGTCACGTTTCAGGATTTTCTACGGCTCGTGAGTGATCCGTACTGCCTGCCCATGGTCGCGCCGCTGCTCAACGAGTGGTTCGACTACGATGTCGTACAAATCGGACCGCCAGCCACCAAAGGCGCCGATCCGGAAACGGCGATTCGCGATGCGTCGGGCGAACCGGTCAGCAAGGCGCGACTGCACCTGATTATTCAGGCGGATCCGGAAATGCAGGGCACCCTGTATCGAACATCTCAAACGCTTTGGCGCTAAATTCGCGACATGAAAATCCTGTTCTGGCTTCTTATCGCGGCCGATACGCTCGTCCTGCTGATGTTCTTCGTACTGGGGCTTGCCGCGGCCACCAGCACCAGACAGAGCGGCTTCGCGGTTGCGACCTCGCTGCCGTTCGCGTTGTCGGCCATCGTGTTGATCGTGGCCATCCTGCTGTTCACGCGCAGTCCGTCCGCTTTGGGCCGCGGTGCGGGCTTGTTGCTGGCAGCGGCGCCGGCATTGCTGTTGATCTGGCTGCGTGGTTCCGCATCAATTGCGCTGCGTCAGAACATGAACAGCAGCGGCGAGATCGCACATTTTCGTGCGGGGCCGCTGCGCGAAGTCGCTGACGCCATCAAGATCAACTCGGATTCGACCGTCGCTCGACTGGTACCGACGGTTGACGTGAACACCCGTGGCTTCATGGATGTTACGCTGCTGATGCTCGCGTTGCGCCAGCTCGAAACCGCACCCAACGACCTTGAAATCCTGCGCACGCTGCTCAAAGCCGGCGCCAATCCGAATCTCGTCGCCGGCGGGGAGTTGCCGCTCGAAGTCGCCATTCAAATGAGTCGGTTTGCTGGTGCCGCACCCGTGGAGATGTTGCTCAAAGCTGGAGCGAATCCCAACACGAAGAGTCAGTTTGGCACTCCCGTATTCTTCTCAGGCACCTACGGCACAGCGCCGCCGGAAGTGCTCGCGGCATTGCTGGACAACGGCGCCGATATCAAAGTCAACGACAAGAACGGTCTGTCGATTGTGTTCGACGCGGCGAACGGGAATAACTGGAAAGCCGTGCTGCTGTTGCTCGAGCGCGGCGCCGATTACAAGACAGGACGCACGGTGAATGGCGAGACGTTCACGCAGATGGTGGAATCCCACGCCCGCGTGTATGGCGACACCGCTGGCGTTGCTGAAGTTGTTGAATACCTCAAGCGTCATCAGTAGCGCCACGGGTAGGCGTTGCGAAATCAAACCACACCACACCGTTCACCATGAACCCGCGCAACACCGCCGCCTTGATCCTCACGATCATTTCCCTGGGTTTGCTCTGGCCCGGGCTCACCGATCCCGTGCTCACGATCACCGCGTCGATGAAGATCATCGGGCCGCCCAAGGAAGTGTTTCGTCAGACCCAAAGCATCTTTGAGTCGATGAAGAATCTGTACAACAGCGGCAACGTGTTTGTGGCCGGTTTGATCCTGTTCTTCAGCATTATGGTGCCGTTTATCAAGGCGGTGCTGCTATTCGTCATTCTGGCCACGAAGGATTCGGCCGCGCGGTTTCGGTTGTATGCGTTCGCGCGCTCGGTGAGCAAGTGGGCCATGGCCGATGTATTTGTGGTTGGTGTGTTCATCGCGTTCCTGGCGGCAAAAGCCACTGACAACCTGAACGCGGTGGCCGAGCGTGGATTCTATTTCTTCGCGGCGTATTGCCTGGTGTCGAATCTCGCGTTTCAGCTGCTGCAGGTGTCGCCTGCAGTCGCCGCTGGCCAACCCGCGAAAACGTGAGTGTGACGAAAACCGCCTGACGACGCCTAACGCGCTGAGTAGTTTTCGTACATCCCGCAGCTGCTACTTCACCAACAACGGAGATTCCCGTGTCTTCATTGTCCCGCGCAATTGTTTCGCTCGCCGTTCTGATCAGCCCGTCCGCGCTGCTGGCGCAAACGCCCGTGGCGCAACCGGCCGCACCCATGACCTTTTTCCTCACGAGCGTTGGCAAGGGAGACGGTGCCAACTACGGTGGGCTCGAGGGCGCCGATCGCTATTGCAAGAGCCTCGCCGACGCCGTGAATGCAGCCCCCGCCGGTCGCACGTGGCGCGCGTATCTCAGTCAGCCCGCGTCCAACGGACAACCTGCGGTCAACGCGCGCGATCGGATCGGCGCCGGACCGTGGCACAACGCGAAAGGCGCGCTGATGGCGGCCAACGTTTCGGCGTTGCATGGTGACAGCATTCGCGATCGCAATCAGATGAACAAGACAAACTCGCTCACCGAAAAGGCGACACCCGTGAATGGTGTCGGTGACTCGCCCAACCAGCATGACATCATCACTGGCTCCGATTCATTTGGTCGCGCAGTGGGCGGCGCCAACGACACGGCGTGCAACAATTACACCAGCAACGCCGCGACTGGCAGCGTGTTTGTTGGGCATTCCGATCGAACCGGTGGTGGCAATTCTTCATGGAACTCCGCGCACGCGTCGCGTGGGTGTGGGCAACCGAATCTCGTCGCAACCGGCGGTGCGGGTTTGTTGTACTGCTTCGCCGCGAACTAGTCGCCGCGAATTAGTCGCCATGAAGTAGTCGCCGCGAACCAGTCGCCACGAACCAGTCGCCGCGAATTATTCGCCACGAATTATTCGCCGCGACTCGTCCGCGGCACGCTTACTTCGCCTGGCACAAACAAAAACGTGGGGCGCGCAATTCTGCGCACCCCACGTTTTTGTTGCATGCCCTAATCGCTACGGCACGAACGCCGGTCGTTTCGCCGGCGGCTCAACTCTGTTGGGCACGATTTCCGCTAAACCCGCAGCCTTGAGCATTGCGTTCACCTTCGGGAGTTCCGTCGCAATGACACGTTTGAGACGCGCGCTCTCGAGATCAAGCTTCCCGCCCAGTACCGCATACACGTCATACGATTGCTTGGGAGGACGACGCTCACCGCTGGCCACGAAGCCCATCAGCCCACCCAACTGATCGTTCAACCGAATGGGATAGTTGAGCGGATCCTGACCACTCTGGTTCTTGGTCGAATACATCGAATCCTCCACCGAACTCAGCTTCTCAGCCACACTCTTGATGAGGGTTGCGTACGTTGGAGTCGCTGTCATTTTCGGCGCGCGTTCGTCCATGTCGCGCTTCAGGTTGCGAATAGTGATCACACCCTGATTCGCTTCTGTAATACGATCACGCACTTGTAACGCGAACCGTGTTTGTTCAACGAGATCAGCGTTCGTGGCAGGGCTGCGCGGATCACGATCCACCACGAACTCGGCCGACACCGGCTCGTACCGATTGGCGGTCATCTTCACGCTGTACGTACCGGGTGCCATCGCTGGTCCATTGCCGCTACCGGCCCAGTTGATCATGCCGGTGAACGTGATCGCGTTGTCGTGTCGCATGTTCCAGGTGAAACGGTTGATGCCCGCGACATTCGATGGCTTCGCGATTGCCGGAGCTCCGCCAAATCCACCGCCGCCGCCGCGACCAGTTGGGGTTGGCGCCGTATCGGCTGATGTCGCCGTCGCGAGCAACTTGCCCGCCTTGTCAAACAATTCAAACTTCACGAGACCGGTATCGGCCGGCAGACGATACACGAATGTCGGCGTTGCCTGTCCGTTGAGACGCAGCACGGGAGCGGGCTTGAACAGAAACGGTTTCCCCGCTGCGGCTACTTCCTGATCGGCCCAACGCAATGACGTCAGGTTTTCCATTACCCAGAACGCGCGACCGTGCGTGGCAATGGCCAGATCGTCATCACGCAGCATCATGTCGTGCACGGGCACGGGTGGAAGATTCTTCTGCAGACTCTTCCAGTTGGCGCCGGAATCATACGACACAAACACACCACGCTCCGTCGCGGCATACAACATGCCTGGACGATGCAAGTCTTCGCGAATCGCGCGCGTAAACTGATCAGCCGGAATACCGTTCGTAATCTTCGTCCACGTCACGCCGTAATCGGTGGTGCGATAGAGATACGGCGCGAAGTCGTCCATCTGGTACCGATTGCCCGCGGCCCACAACGTACCCGGCGCGTGCGGTGACGCTTCAATGATCGACCACCGCATCCACTCCGGCAAATTTTTCGGCGTGATGTTCTTCCATGTGACACCGTTGTTGCGTGAAATCTGAATCAGTCCGTCATCCGATCCCGTCCAGATCACGCCCTTCGTAATCGGCGACTCGGCAATCGTAAACACGGTGCCGTAATACTCCACCGACGTTTGATCTTTCGTGATGTCCCCACCCGATGGTCCGAGCGTGCGCGGATCGTTGCGGGTAAGATCAGGTGAAATCGCCGTCCAGAGTTGACCACCGTTCGTGCTGCGAAACACAACGTTCGATCCGACATAAATCGTGTTGGCATCGTGCGGTGAGTGCACGATCGGATACGTCCACTGAAACCGGTATTTCGAATCCTTTGCATCGTGGCCCATCGGATTGAGCGGCCACGGATCGAGTGACGTGCTCTTGCCGGTGCGGCGATTCAGCATGTCCATACTGCCGCCGTAATTCGCACCGTACATGATGTCGGGATCGGCGGGATTCGACGAGATGTATCCCGATTCACCACCGGCGACCCCGTAGAACGTGGAGAACGGAGAGGGTGGAGGCGTTGGGGGGCCACCGCGACCGCCGCCTGGTCCGCCGCCACCACCAAAGCCGCGACCGCCCGCAGCAGCAACACGCACCGGACCGCACGACGAACCGGCGTCCTGCTTCGCGCCGCACACGTGATACGGGAAGTGGCTGGTCAGATGCACGTGGTAGTACTGGCCCGTCGCCGTTGTCGTCGCGATCGAAGTTTTACCACTATCCGTCGTGATGATCGTTCCGTTGTCATGTGCGACAGCGATGCGACCAGGATTGGTGGGATCGATCCAGATGTCGTGATTGTCGCCGCCACCGAAGCCGCGTGCAAACGTCTTGCCGCCGTCTTTCGAAACCATCGGCGACACCTGCGGCGCGTACACGACGTTGGTGTCTTTCGGATCGGCGTAGATCTTGGAGTAGTACCACGCGCGCTGCCGCAGATTGCGGTCACCTGATGTGTACGCCCATGTGGCACCGGCGTCGTCGCTGCGATACACACCCCCGGCCGCCTCGTGCTCGACAATGGCCCACAGCCGACTCGGCTTCGCGGGCGAAACGGTAATGCCAATCGCGCCCATCAATCCTGCTTGGGGAAGTCCCGGGTTGCGTGAAATATCCGTCCACGTATCGCCGCCGTTCACCGATTTGAAGATGCCGCTGCCTTTGCCGCCGCTCACCAGCATCCACGGTTTGCGACCAGCCTGCCAGAACGTGGCGTAAATAATTTTTGGATTGCTCGGATCGAGAATCAGATCGGCGATGCCGGTGCTGTCATTGCGGAACAGAATTTTCTTCCAGCTCTTGCCGCCGTCGGTCGTCTTGTAGACACCGCGTTCAGCGTTGGGGCCAAACACGTGACCCAACGCGCCGACGTACACGATATCGGGATTGGTCGGGTCAATACGCACGCGCGAGATGTACTGCGTTTCCTTGAGGCCCATATAGGCCCAGGTCTTGCCGGCGTCGGTGGTCTTCCACACGCCGTCGCCATGCGACACGTTGCCGCGGATGGGTGTTTCGCCGCCGCCCGACCACACCACATCCGGATTGGACTGCTGCACGGCGAGCGCGCCAATCGTGCCACCGAAGTAGGCATCCGTCACCGGCACCGCTGTCGTGCCGCCGTCGGTGGTCTTCCAAACTCCGCCGCCGGTGGTGCCGAGGTAGTACTCTTGCGGCCGAGCGGTCGAGCCGGCAACGGCAACCATGCGCCCCGATTGGTTGGGGCCGATGTTGCGCCAGGACACGCCGAAGTTGGTGTCGGCGGGTGGGGCGCCGCGTCCGCCGCCGCCGCGCTGCGCGACAACCGTTGCGGGAACCAGCAGCGCGAGCGCGGATGCGCGTGCGAAGAAGTGCGAGTATTTCACGGGCCGATAGGATTGGAGAATGCGCGTACGGGCACGCAGGCCAACTGCATGAACTTCTGGTGAAGATACGGCGTTGGGCGGCGCGACGCTGGCGCGTTCGGACGGGGGGTCGCAGGTGGTGAGCTGCCTCTTCGTGCGGATCCGCCCCGCCTATGCAGATCGAGCGCGTTTAACAATTCCGCCCCGTTGAAATAGTACAGCTTCGTTCGCGCCGATCTGACCTTTCACGCGGAGGCGCAAAGACGCGGAGAAGTGCGCGCTGGGACACAGAGATGCGGCGCGAGATAGAATAACACGTCATTTCATTAAAAATTGTCCAGACTTCTGCACATGCTCGGATCTTCGCCTTCTGTGAGCAGTTCTCCGCGTCTCAGCGTCTCCGCGTGAGAAAATTCAATCCTGATCCCTCTCGGAACGATGCACTTCACACGCGATGCGCTGACGAATCACGTCATTGATTGTTCGATCCAGATCCACAGAGCCTTCGGCGGCGTCATTCTGGAATCAGTCTATGAAGCAATGCTGGCGCACTTGCTCCGGTCCCGCGGAATAAACGTGAAGCGCCAGTTGAGAGTACCCATCGTCTTCGATGGAGTAGTATTCGAAGAAGGGTTTAGAATTGACCTGCTGGTCGAAGGGGTGCTCGTTTTGGAAATCAAATCGATCAAAACATTGGATGCGGCCCATTCGAAGCAACTGCTGACGTACCTGCGGCTGATGAATTTGTCTCTGGGTCTTATTCTCAATTTCGGCGGCGCGACTCTCAAAGAAGGGATAAAGCGAGTCGTTAATGACTTGCGCCCCGACGACTCGCCCCTGCTCCGCGTGAACCACCCGGCCGAGTGAACGCTACCGATATTTCTCCATCAACTTCTGCAACGCGTCGTTGCCCGGACACAACTGTTCAAACGGCAAATCCACCAACGGCGTCGCTACAGTCCTGGACACCGCTTGCATGTCGCTCCCGCCCTCGCTTCGGTGCGCGCCGACGAGGCGAGCAAGCCGTCGAGCGTCCACCGCTGGCGTTGGCGCTGATGGATCGCGCGCGTTTGCGCCTGGCCTTCATCGACCGTCAGCACCAGCGCGCGATTGACGAGCTCTTCATCGAGTTCGACCGCGGTCGTCGTCAGCATGAACATCACCGGCCCGCGCACGCGATATTCGTGCGTCATCAGCTTGCCGGTCGCCGGATCTTTGCCGGTCGAGGCGATCGTCAGTTCGCCTTCACTCTGCAAGAGTTTCAAGGCATACGAGGCGCGCTCCGCGCCGTCTTCCTCGACCACCGCGAGCACCTTGTGCTGCAAGTTCGTCTCGGCCATGTAAAAGTGCGCCTGGCCGGTCACCGCGGAGTATTGCACGCGCTCTTCCGGCGGCACAAAGGCGAGCACCGCATGCGAGCGCGGCGGCGCGTTCTTCATCGCTCATGGAGACGGCATCCGTCGTCGCCGCCGGCGATCTCAGTGGTGGCCCGCTGTTCCGCGACGAGCGATTCCCGCGCGAGGATCACCGCGCCGATCTCGCGCGTGATGATGGTGTCACTCACCTGCAATTCTTTCGCGGCCTGTTGAATAAAGAGCGACCGGGCGCGCGCGATATACAAATCGACTGTGTCGACATGCAGCGCGACCCCATCGGTCACCAGCACATTCACGCGGAGCGTGTCCAGCGACGTATTCTTTGCGAGCCCGCGCACGCGATAGGTACGCGGCCCACTCGCGCATATGACCTCTTCCCCACGCCGTTCGATGGTGAGCGGCGCCGATGACATCCCGAGCAGTGCATCACCGGCTGCAGCTAAAGAAAAGGCGGTGGGTGTTGATGTTGACGCTGCGGCGGTTGGTCCGACCGACGGTGAAGCGCCGTGCCCGAGCCACGTCGCCCCGCGCAGCAATTGTCCTAACGCGTCGGGTGCATCGCGGCCCCTTGCACACGCGTACGCATTGGCATCCATCCCGCGCGGAACCTGCACGCGCTCGCACGCGATGCCCATGGCTAATAATTCGTCGGCGACTTGCGCGGCGGCGCGATCGCCCGCGCCATCCGCATCATACGCGATTTGCACGCGCTCCGTGCCAGCCTGTCGCAGTGCTGCGCGATGCGCGTCGGTAAAACCACTCACGCCGTAACTCGTGATCACATTCGGAAAGCCCGCGACCCAAAACGTCATCGCATCAAACAGCGATTCACACAGAATAATCTCGCGCGACGTCGCGAGCGCTTCGGCATTCCACACCGCCGTGTGCGGCCGCGCGCAATACAAATGCAGCGGCGTCCCGTCGCGCAGTTTCGGCCCGATCTTCCGCCCGTAACACTGCTCAAGCGTGCCGGCGGCATGAAAAATCTGGACGGTGATACTGCCACGAAAGTGTTCATGGCCACTCGCACGAATCAGCCCCAGTTGTTCGAGCCGACCGCGTACTTCGGCGCCCGCGTTGCGCGAGGTCGCGGGCAGACGATACGCGAGCGTGCGATTCGCATAGCCGAGTTGAAAACGCGTGATCAATGCGACCGAATTGAGCCCGCGCTGTTCGAGATACGCGATCGCTTCCGGACTCGCCGTGAGCGTCGCGTGGTAGAAATGCATCACTTCGCTGATAAGCGTTGCGTCATCGAGCGCCTGCGCCTTCGTCACCGACGATACGAGTGGCGTGAGCGACACGGCCGGCGCGCTTTGCGTTGCGTCACCGCCGCCCAGGCGGTTCCTCAGGAGTTCGACCGCATGGCGAAAACTCACGCGCTCCGCGCGCATCACCCAATCGATCACGCTCCCCCCGGGCCTGGCAAGCCCCGAGACAGTGCCAGAGGTTCTTGGCCGGGGTCACCTCCAGGCTCGGACCCTGATCATCATGAAAACGGGCAGCGCCCGATCACATTCGCCCCATGCCGCCGGAGCGCGACCCCGGCCGCCTGCACCAGCGCCACCAAATCGGTCTCGCGCTTCACGCGCTCCAGTGCGTCGTCGGGAATCCGGGCCATGAGAGGGAGCAGGAGGGAGCAGGAGGGAGCAGGAGGGAGCAGGAGGGAGAGGAGTAGCCCGGGCGTTCCGGGACCCTGTCAATACACAGACTCGCTAAGTTAGACTTAGTGAGTCAGCCAATTCCCGGCAAGTCCTTCTCCCCTGAGGCGCTATCATGCAGAGCCCGTCCCGTCCCCCTTCGTCTCCCTTCGCTCTGCCGCATGCCGTTCCCTGAGCGCATTACCGCCCTCCGCAAAGCGCGCGGCCTGACCCAGCGGGCCCTAGGCGAGCTCGCGGGCGTTCATACCATCCAGATCCACCGCTACGAGGCCGGCTCCAGCCAGCCGTCGCTCGAGGCCATCAAACGCCTCGCCGTCGCGCTTCGCGTCGCGACCGATGACCTGCTCTTTGATGAGACCGAGCGGAGCCCGAGCGATGAGCTCCGCCTCCAGTTCGAAGCCATTGGCCAGTTCGACGCCGACGAAAAGAAAATCGTCAAAGCCCTCCTCGATTCCCTCATCCTCAAACACCAAGCCCGCCGCTGGGCCTCCGCGTCGTAAACGGCGCGCGCCGCGTGGCATGGCCTCTATGCCACGTGATACGTATTGCTCACCAATAGCAAAGCCCGATCGGATAGCATCCGACCGGGCTTTGCGCATTCACACCTGATTGACTGACATCGTTCGAGCAGACGCCCGGTTGATGCTAACCAATCTCTTGTTCGCCGATCTCCCGAAGAATCGCTCCTAACCAGACGCCAGCATAGCCAATCGTCGGCTCAGTACGCAGCGTCTGCAAACTCGCCAAATCGTCGGCCAATTGTCCGATGTCGAGCTGCGTCGGTTGTTCGTACACGTTCTACCGCGCCCCCGCCGGTACTTCCCAATAATGGTCATGTACGAGTTCGAAACTTCGAATTCCACTCTTTTCGAGGTGATCGAATAATTTGGTGGCCACCTCTCGCAACTCCGCGATATCAACCTTCATTTAGCGCTCGCGCTTTCTGAATTTCGCGTTCAAACATACCTATCTGTCCCCCAAAGAACGAATGCGCGAGTCGATGATTTTCTGGCGGATCGCCGGGGTCGGGGCTCGCTGGAGCATACCCAGGTTATCAAACGCTTCCGGGTGTGCTCGATAGTCGGCGAGTTTCTTGATGTGAATTGAGAGTTGCCGCTCAAGTCCTCGCGTACCGGATACCGCAGCACCCTCTGCAGCCGCCATTCCCCTCGGGACTCGCGCGCCTCCACCTTGAAGGATAAAGCCGAGTGCCAGTCCAGTGTTAAACCCCGGGCCAGCGTCCTCACCAAATCCTGGCGTACTTGATGCCGCTAGGCCCGATCCAAGGTTCCGAAGCACATCCGAGAACGTTCAACCCTTTGGGTCTTCGCGACTGCATTCGAGTAGCCCAGACGGATCCGAGAAGTTGACGGGATCGCCCCCCGCAAACCCGTAGAGATTGAGGCCTCCGGCCAACCCAATGGGGTCTTGCTGCGTAAACTGATCCCTTGCACGATTTCATTATGATTCGGATTGCGCAAGTTGTTGTACAGACTTCTGTTAGCCGCACGCTGTCGCGGTTTTTCCATCGTATTTTTTGATTTTTTCCCTACGGTGCACTTTTTGACGTGCACGTGCGTGCCTCGTATGAAGGAATGGGTCGGGCTCCTGACTGGGCGTGAATCTTGGCAGAAATCAGTCGTCATCCTGCACTGCAGTGTCGGTCG
>Ga0335397_10004790_pt1 | contig 17794 bp, 17 predicted proteins | sample MAT04_FD_205740 | JGI IMG/M metagenome (GOLD analysis project Ga0335397, IMG submission 205740) | Freshwater microbial communities from Lake Fryxell liftoff mats and glacier meltwater in Antarctica - MAT-04 (spades assembly) (version 2) ... | reverse complement strand
AAAATAGATGGTGAAATTTTAAAAATATACGTTTTTTCTGCATACTCAAAAATGTACTTTGATTCAATATCTATCCAAGAAAGCATAGAGACAACTGAAAATAATTTCTGTTCCAGCATTTTTTTATATGTTTCTTGAAATTTTCCCGCCACCACTGACTGAGCATCATCGATTAGCACAGTGTGATTTTTATTACTCTCTAAAAGTTCAATTAAAACATCTCTCAGATATTCAGTCCCCAACAAATGTCCAGTGCGACTAAAATCAACTTTTACAACAAAAGAAGTATTTTTTTCAAGTTGTTCGTTAATGCTAGTGATAGCAATATTTTTTAATTCATCAGATGATCCATTGATGGTGATACAAAAATTATCTCCAAAATCTTCATTATGAACTGTGATATACACACAAGGACGTGAATTTTCTTTTATTAGATTACGGATAAAAGTTGATTTACCAGCTCCTTCGGAGCCAATCACAAATCCGTGTTTTGCTTCAAGTAATTCTTTATCCATATAAGATTAAGAGGCTTTATGAATTTCTTGATAGAGAGCCTTTAATTCTTTATCTTGTTCCCATTCCAGTGATTCTTTTCCTGCTTGATATTCTTCTTGAGCTTTTTTGTATTCCTCTGATTCTGTATCAAGATTTACTTCTTTTGCAGTAGCTTCTAATTTTTCAGAGAGCTTTGTTTTTAAGTCGTCAAATTTTTTATACACCTCTTTTGAGCGTTCTTCGTATTTAGTATTTTTTTCTTCTGTTTGCGATGTCGCTATTTTAGCATCAGAATCCCATTTTTCAGACAAAGCGTCTAAATGTGTTTTTGACTCCTGTGCTAGGCTTGTGCCATCGTGGAGTAATGCATCAGTACATTTTCGCTGTAATGTATACGGATTATAAATGTCCTTAAAGTTTTCGTTAATATAATTAACTGCGAGATTTATAACACTCTCTTCACTGCTATGTTCGAAAACTTTATCCGCAGTAATTTTAGGGTCTAAGTCAATATCTTTTAAATTCAATGTGTACATAAAAAATATGGTTAAAAATGATAATAATTTAATTATATCACTTTTGAGATCTTTCCTCCATTTTTTTAACATAATTCCTCATCTTAAAAAGCATATCATCATCAATTTTATCCTTTGTATAATTACTGTAAGTATCGTCCTTCAAAAGGAGATTAGGGCTTAAAGCGTCATGTTTACGCTCATATATTTCATAGATCTGATTTTGTACATATTTATAAATATCAATAGATGTATCTTCTTTATATTTTTCTACATAAGATTTTATTTCATCAGGAGTATTAAATTCAGTGAATAACTTATTAATTCTATCTAGCTCTAGCTCACTCTTATCCAGAGAAGCTTGCAAAATATCTTGCTCAAGTATTTTTTTATGATTCTCTGCTCTCAAAGCTTTGGTTTTTTCTGTGTCAATTTTTGGTAGAAATTCTGAAATTTTATTTAATGAATTGATTAATTCATTTTTCATCATTTCTGTATCTCTGTTATTTTTCTCACTATCTAACAGAATAGCTGATATATATTCTTTCTTAAATGAACCTTTCAAATTTGACTCAGAATCACTATCCGCACCCCAATCCTCCATAGCTGATACGGGTACATCCAAAACCATTACAGCAGTCTCGGCCGCGGTATTTTGAGCTTCATAAGAAGTAGAGAGATACGGACTAAGACCAAAGGTTGAAGATCCCATAGGATGGGAAATTTGAGCTTGATGTAAGGCTTTTCTACAACTAGACCCTGACAATATTGCGTCTTCTATAAATTTAATTTCAGAATTAAGGGTATTTTTTTCTGAATCATTTAAATATGGAGAAACAATTTCTATGTATTCTTTTAAATTTTTATAACCTGTATCTGTAGATAATTTTTCTATAGCTGTATCCATTTTAGATTTATCATCAGGTGATAGAGTTTGATACTGTTCAAAACGAAAAGGATACGATTTTTGTTCCAACAAAGAATCGAGATTTCGTACACCTCTATATACTCTGACAGTTTCCTCTTTTGGATTCCTGTCTTGATTCATTACAAAAGCTTCAGTATAAAGAGAGTTTTCTACTAGGTTAATGGTTTTAAATTCTATATTTGATTTTTCTAAAAGGCTGGAGACTACTTCTATGTTCGATTGTTCTACCTTTTCTATAATTTCATTTTTTATATTCTCTTCTTTGTTAACTTTTTGAGGAAATTTTTCTATGCCTTCTGGTTCGTTTGTAATTTTTTCTATTTCTTCTTGAGATAATAAACCTGATTCAGTATACTTTTTTATAAGTTGTGCTTCTTCATAACCACCAAGATTTTCACCGCCTTTCATTTGTCGTATACGTTTCCTATCTTCAATAGCACTGTTGATTTCATTTAATGCTTTTGTTTTTCTTTCTTGCACAATATTCTCAACTGAAATACCACGCTCATTTGCTTCATATTCTGGAAATCTTTCATTTAAAATTTTACTCGCTTGAACTGGGACAGAATTCTTACCCTTACCTTTGTGATCGAAGAAGAACTCACTCGCAGTTTCGGTCATTTGCGTAGTACTACCATCCCACTCCTTTCTCCAAAGTTTCGCCATTTGTTTATTTGCTTCAATTTCTTTTTGATTTAAATCTCGATACATTGTGCCATTATTCTTTTCAAATTCTTTTTCGATTTCTTGTACAATTTCATTCTGTCGCGATTCTTTTATTTCTTTTGGTGTCTTTTCTTTAATCTCTAAATCAAGTTCAGCAACTTCACTTTTTGCATCTTTGAGTATACTTTCTGCCTCCTTATCAATAGCTGAAAGTTCGGATTCAATATTGCTTTCTTCTTTAACTTTTTGAAATGACTCCTGATCAAAATTTATTGTATTATTAGCATTTTCTATTTCACTAATACTTTCTTGATTAAAATTTTGTTCTTCAGTATTCACAAAATCAGAAAATTCTTCTAAGGAAATTTCTTTTTGCTCTTGATTCTCTGGACTTACTGTCGGTAATTCATTTGTTTCAAGAACATTATTTTTTTGGTTTTCTGGTGATTGCATAACTAATTATTTAATATAGACTTTTTTATCTGATGAATTTTTTCCTGTTCAAGATTTTTTTTGAATTGTGAAATTAATTGCTTTCGCTTAAGTCGCAACTTTGCTAGTTTTAATTCTGTATTCTTTTTTATTTCAGAAATCTTATTTGTCATATTTATTTAATCAATTTCTCAATAGACACTTCTAACGCTTTCGCCAACTTGTCAATATTTTTAAGTGACATATTCCGTAAACCTCTTTCAATGCCGCTAATGTATGTAAAATGGACATCAAGAATTTTTGCCAAATCAGCTTGCGACATATCTTTTTTAAGGCGAATTTCTTTAACTTTCTTGCCAAATTTTGTTGAAATGTTTGTCATAATCCACAGCTCCGCTGTTGCGTATATATTAACAAATATTGTAGAATATATCTACATAGACTTATAAGTCTATTAATAATATTTTCATGGTGTCCGCCCCGAATTTCGCCAAAAGAAAAAGGATGGAGCAAGCGAAGGATTCCTCCCCAGACCCCTCCTCCTCCGCTTGTGAAATCCGAAATGAGCCGAGGTTTTACGGAAACCATATCCCCAAAAAAAGATTCCACAAAACCGAGTCCGTATTTGTATTAGTCACTTAGCACTTCGAAAAAAGTTCGAGCAAAGTGTATAATTAGAGCACACCGAAGGTGTGCAAATATAATTCATGAAAAATGAAAAAACTGGCGTCAAAACAATATATTTCAGTATTTTAAGTAACGCCGGATTGGCTGTCATTAAATGGATTGCTGGTTATTTCGGAAATTCCTATGCTTTGATCGCTGATGCTATTGAATCGACAACGGACGTTTTTTCTTCAACTCTCGTTTTGTTTGGTATTAAATATTCAAATAAACCAGCCGACAAAAATCACCCTTACGGCCATGGAAAAATTGAGCCCCTGATCACCTTTTTAGTTGTCGGTTTTCTAATAATTTCCGCTCTAATTATTGCCAATCAAAGTATTAAAAATATCAATACACCCCATGAGTTACCTAAGGCTTATACTTTATTAATACTTCTTGGAATTATTATTTGGAAAGAAATATCTTATAGACTAGTCCTTAAAAAAAGTAAAGAATTAAAAAGTACTTCTCTGCGAGCTGATGCTTGGCATCATCGAAGTGATGCCATTACGTCAGTAGCTGCTTTTATTGGAATATCGATTGCTTTAATATTAGGTCCAGGTTTTGAATCAGCCGACGATTGGTCAGCTTTATTTGCTGCTTTCTTTATTCTTTACAATTGCTATTTAATCTTTCGACCAGCTTTTGGAGAAATTATGGATGAACATATTCACGATGATCTTATTGATATCATAAGAGAACTCTCCAAAATAGTTCCAGGAGTTATCGCTACTGAGAAATGTTACATACGAAAAACTGGCATGAAATATCATGTGGATCTCCATATAATTGTTGATGGAGAAATTTCAGTTCAAGAAGGTCATTTAATTTCACACAACTTAAAAGATAAATTAAAAGAAGAAATTCCTCAAATTCTAAATGTTTTAATTCACGTTGAGCCTAATAATTACAAAAATAAAAATCAATAATTCATTTGCCTATTTTGTTGAAATATAGTATGCTCTATACATGACTATTATTGTTAAGATATTACCCTATTTACAGATTATATTATCTATTATTTTAATCGCTACAATCTTACTACAGCAATCAAGCTCAGGAGTTGGAGGAGCTTTAGGTGGTGGAGATGGAAGTGGTTTATATAATACTCGTCGTGGTTTCGAAAAATTCCTTTTTATCTTAACTATAATAATAAGCATCGTTTTCGTCGCATCATCATTTATTGCTATTTTTGTTAGGTAATTAAACAAATTTTATTTTTGATTACCTGCTATTGACCGAGGGTTTTATGCACAATTTTATTCTATTTATTAAAGAATTTCATATATATAAGAAAAGTGAACTTATCAATGCTATTGCATCTTTTTCAAAGAAACAATTAGCAGTTTTTATGGTTATTTTACTTACAGTATTTGTGCTTTTAATCATATTATTAGGAAAAATTAATCAATCCTTCATGGTTGAAGTTCCCGTTAGTGGAGGATCTATAACGGAAGGTATTGTCGGAGTCCCAACTCTTGTTAATCCAGTTAGTTCTTTTTCAAACGCCGACAAAGATCTAACTATTTTAGTTTACTCTGGCTTAATGAGAAAAAACAATGAAGGAGAATTCATTCCAGATCTAGCTGAATCGTTCCCAACAATTTCTCCAAATGGATTAAATTATACTTTTATTCTTAAAAAAGATCTAAAATTTCACAATGGAATGAGAATAACAGTTGATGATATTATTTTTACTATTGAAAAAATTAAAAACTCTACAATAAAAAGTCCTAGGAAAATGGAATGGGATGGGGTCACAATCAGTAAGATAGATGAAAATACGATCATGTTTACTTTATCAGAGCCATATATATCTTTCTTAGATAATACAACTCTTGGTATTTTGTCTTCTCAATTATGGAAAGATGTAAAAGTAAGTGAATTTAATTTGTCCCCTCTCAATACAAAAGCTATTGGATCAGGTCCGTATAAAATAAAGTCTGTCATAAAAGATGAAAATGGTCTTCCTGAAATATATAAATTAGAACGTTTTAATAATTTTTCTCTTGGTAAACCACTTATAAAAAAGATAAATATAATATCATATGCTAATGAGAAAGATTTATTAAAAGCATTATTAAGTAATTCAATAGATCAAGCTGGTGGAATAAACCCCGAGAATGCCAATATCCTTAAAAAATATAACCATGAAATACACACAGCAACTTTACCTAGAATATTCGGTGTATTTTTAAATAAAAATAATAACAAAATATTTGGGGAACCATCAGTTATTGAAGCTATAGATCAAGCCATAGATAGACAAATGATTATAGATCAAGTCCTGCTTGGCTATGGATCTATATTACACAACCCAATTCCACCAAAAATTGCCGAGGATAAATTAATAGAGAAATATAAAATACCCAACACAGAAGAAGCTAATAATATTTTAGAAAAAGCTGGTTGGACCAAAGGAGAAGATGGAATTCGAGAAAAAGGAGGAGCAACAACTAAAACTACAACAAAGAAAGTAGGAAGTAAAACTTTTACTCAAACAGTAAAAACAGCAACTCCAAAAACAAGATTATCTTTTTCTATAATTACTGGAGACACTTCAGATTTTAAGAACATAGCTAATTTAATTAAAGACCAATTAGTTAAAATCGGAGTAGAAGTTAATGTAAAAATATACGAAACAGGACAATTAAACCAATTAATAAAAGATCGAGAATATGAAGCTCTTTTGTTTGGACAATCGATAAATCATGAATCAAATATATATTCATATTGGCATTCATCTCAAGCAACAGATCCTGGATTAAATATCGCTATGTATAATAATAAAAAAGTTGATGTCCTTTTAGAAACAATACAAAAAACACTAAAAGTCGAAGATAGAATAAATAAATACTTAGATTTAGGAAATGAATTTAATAATAATATTGGAGCAGTCTTAATTTATTCTCCTTTATATCTTTACGCGACATCTCCTCAACTTAAAAACATATTTTTAGATAGTGTAACTGTGCCATCAGATCGATTCTCTTTGGTCTATAAATGGGCGGCTAATACAGATAAGGTTTGGAAAATCTTTAACAAATAATAGAATAATATATGAATGAAATAAATAAAAAGAATCAAGACTCTAGATTAAAAAAAGAGCAAAAATTTAGTTATCACAAACAAGGAAATATAAGAGTAATCCACAAGACAAACTCTCCTCTGGAAAAAACAGATAAGAAAAACAACTCCAATCCTTATCAGAAAAATAAAATTCAACAATCAACTAGAAAAATAAGTCGAGGAAGTTATCAATACACTAATACTAAAGGGGGCAAACGCCCTAAAGCTACAACCCAAGATAACAATCAAAACAAACCATTCATAACTAAAAATAAAACTACATCTATCCCTCCCCCGGAAGAAGGAGTTATTCGAATAATTCCACTTGGAGGAGTCGAAGAAATTGGTAAAAATATGACAGCTATTGAAATAGGAAACGACATTATTGTCATAGATGCCGGAATGCAATTCAAAACAGAAAGTACTCCAGGAATCGATTATATAATACCAAATACAACATATTTAGAAGAGAGAAAAGATAAAATAAGAGCAATGTTGGTCACCCATGGGCACTTAGATCATATCGGGGGTATACCTCTTGTTATGAGTCGAATTGGTAATCCACCCCTTTACTCTAGAAATCTTTCTATTTTAGTAATGAAGAAAAGGCAAGAAGAATTTCCTCAATTTCCAGCTCTAAATGCTCATGTCGTAGAGAAAGATTCTGTAATTCAAATCGGCAACATTAGAGTGAAATTCTTTGGAGTTACTCATACTATGCCTGATTCAATGGGAATCGTTATAGAGACACCTTACGGCTCAATTGTTACTCCTGGAGACTATAAACTTGATCAAATAGATGGTAAAGTCAGCGAAGAAGAAGAGAAGGAATATGCTTTTTTTGATAAAGAAAAAGTATTATTGCTTCTAACAGATTCAACAAATATTGAGAATGAGGGATATTCTCTTCCTGAAATAAAAGTTCACGAGGGATTAGACAAGGTTATCAGACAAGGGACAGGACGAATCATAATTTCAGCTTTTGCCTCATCAATAACTCGTTTAATGAAAATAGTCGAGATAGCCGAATCTTTAGGCAAAAAAGTTGTCTTAGATGGTAGATCTCTAAAAACCAATATGGAAGTTTGCGAATTGGCTGGAATATTTAAACCTAAAAAAGGAACAATAATACCCGTCGAAAATGTCGATGACTACCCTCCCAACAAAGTCTTAATAATGATGACTGGAGCTCAAGGAGAAGAATTTGCCGCCCTAGGTAGAGCTGCAAACAAAACACATAAAAAATTCACTATTCATGAAGGAGATACAATAATACTTTCTTCTTCTATTGTCCCCGGCAATGAAATAGCTGTTCAACATTTAAAAGACAATCTAACTCGTCATGGAGTCCGAATTATAAGTTACAGGACAAGCGAAGAATATATTCATGCTACTGGTCATGGAAACCAAGAAGATATAAAATGGCTCCACAGGAAAACTCATCCTAAATTTTTCATTCCTATCCATGGTTGGCATTCAATGCTTGTCAAACACAAAGAAATAGCCATGTCTATTGGGATGTCATCTGAAAATATTATTGTCCCTGATAATGGTTCTATTATTGAGATTATTGATAATGGAAACAAAATGGTTCTTCGAAAAGAAAAAGCTCCATCGGGACCAATGATGGTGGATGGATTTTCTGTTGGAGATGAACAAGACGTAGTAATCAGAGACAGAGTAATGCTGGCGCAAGACGGAATGTTCGTTCTAATAGCCACAATAGATTCTTCAACAGGTAAATTAAGAAAATCCCCAGACATTATTTCTCGAGGTTTTATATATTTAAAAGAAAATCAAGAATTATTGCACCAAGTCAGACTAATCATCAAAAAAACGGTTGAAGATGAAACTAAAGGAATGAACCCAATTAATTTTGATAATGTTAAAACTGCACTCGGAGATAATATTTCAAAGTTCCTTTATCAGAAGACAGCCAAGAGACCTTTGGTTATACCAGTATTATTAAATATTTAAAAATAAAAAGATTAAAAAAATGAGGTCACAAAAAATCAATCGAATGTATGTATTGTCTTTTTTGTTTACTTTACATATCGCCTTATCGGCCTATGTGAATTCTACTTTTTTAACTGGTATAATCTCAGAAAAATATGTCGGTATACTATATACTCTATCTTCTTTAACCACCTTGTTTTTGCTTTCTAAAAGTGTAAATATCCTCAGATTTTTTGGCAACAGAAGATTGACTCTACTTTTACTCTTAATGAACATGTTTTCTATTGTCGGGATGATAGTTTCCCAAAATCCTTATTTAGTTTCTTTATCATTTATAGTCTTCGTTTCAACCAATACTCAAATATTCTTAAGTATAGATATATTCATCCAACACTTTGAAAATAAAGATACTATAGGTAAAAATCGTGGATTATATCTGACAATTGTAAATTTGGCTTGGATATTGACACCTCTGACAGCAGCTTTTTTAATTACAAAAGAAGGTGGATATAAAACAATATACACCTTATCTTTTATTTTTGTTGTTATTATGACAATTGGATTAATTTTTTCTGTTCGAAAATTTAAAGACCGAACTTACAAAAAAACTCCTTTTTTAGAAACTTATCGGTATCTAAAAACAAATCATCATATGTTGGCAATTACTATTATTAATTTTATTTTGCAATTCTTTTATGCTTGGATGGTTGTCTATACTCCAATATATTTATATAAACATATTGGATTAAACTGGAATCAAATTGGTATCATTTTTACAATCATGCTTACTCCTTTTGTTTTATTTGGACTTCCAATTGGGAGATTAATAGATAAATTATATTTCAAAAAAAGAACTCTCCTTTATGTAGGATTCATTGTGATAAGTTTATCAACCTTATTGATTGCACAAATAAACACTAAAGATATCTTAGTCTGGGCGGCCGTATTATTTATGACCAGAATTGGAGCTAGCATTATTGAAACAACTTCTGAAATATACATTTTTACTCACATCAAAGAAGAGGAAACTTATCTTTTAAGTATTTTTAGAGATATGATTCCTGTAGCTTATATTATAGCTCCGATGATTAGCACTATTATTTTTATCTTCTTACCATTTAAATATTTATTTATTGTTTTAAGCTTAATATTACTAACTGGTCTGTATTATATTCCTCACCTAAAACACAATCATGAACATAATTTATCCAATTAGAATAAATAAATATCTAGCCCAAAAAAATTATACGACCCGAACTGGGGCCGATGACCTTATCAAAAAAGGTTTAGTTTTTATCAATAATAAAAAGGCTGTCTTGGGAGATAAAATAAATAAAGATGACATAGTCACTGTTAGCAAAAAAGTAACTGAGAAAAAATACTTATATTTTGCTTATAATAAAAAAACAGGTATTTCAACAAACCCTGACAACAATGCTAAGGATATTTTACAAGTAGCCACTTTCCCAACCAAAGTCTTCCCTATTGGCCGGCTAGACAAAGATTCTCATGGATTAATAATAATGACTGACGACGGCCGAGTAACGGATAGATTGTTGTCTCCCAAATATATACACGAAAAGGAATACACAGTTAAGGTTGAACCAGCTTTTTCTGATAAATTTATTTCTTTAATGGGTAATGGTGTTCATTTCGATGGTTTTATTAGTAAAAAATGTAAAGTTGAAAGAAAAAACAAAAACACTTTCCACATAATATTGACCGAGGGCAAGAAAAGACAAATACGACGGATGTGTGAAGCTCTACACCATGAAGTCCTAGATCTAAAAAGAGTCAGAGTTATGAATATAAACTTAGATAAAATTCCTTTAGGTGGATATAGAGAAATCAAAGGAGAAGAATTAAATGAATTTTTAAAATTATTAAAACTAATATAAATATAAAATCCCCACAATATATATTGTGGGGATTTTATATTTTATAATTCTATTCTAATAATTCACTGCACAAGCTTGCCCTGTTTTATCACTATATTTTGCTCCAAGAGCACAGCTATCTGCTGTTCTAACTTGAATTGAATTTTCTATAATCTTTTCTAAACTAACCCTACCGACAACACCATCAGCAGATAAACCATTGATTGATTGCCAATTTCTAACTTTCTCAGCTGTCTTTTGACCAAATACACCATCTGAAATTGCTCCGAGGAAGGTTTGAAGAATTTTTACATCTTCTCCTTTAGTTCCTACTTTTAATGTTCGACTGATTGGATCCTTGGAAGGATTTATCGGACAAATAGTTGTTATCCCTGAACAAACACAACCATCTTTACAAACGATAGGTGTTGGATTAACGGTATTACTTATTGGTAAAACTTTTGTTGCAATAATTCCCCAAAAACCTCCCTCTAAATTATAATATTTTATTTCTCCCCAAATATTAACTTTACTATTTTCATATTGTTTTAATCTCTCTAGAACGGAAGAATCTTTTGCTTTGACTAAATAAGTTTGAAGTGAAGAGGTAGGACAAGAAAGTGACATACAAAACTCTGTTAATTCTTTGGTCAAAATATGAGAACCCCACATAGTAGTAGAAGCCTCTATCCGTCTTAGATACCCAGCCTCATTAGGGCTAACCGAAATCGAAATAGAAGAATTTACATAAAATATATTACTTCCATATTTCGTATAATGCTCCCCTCCACTACTATCATAAGTAGATCCATACTCTATTTCATATCTTCCAGAAGGAGCATTGAGTGGAATCTTCACAACTTCTTGTCCATCATTTGGAGTAAAAAATTCTCTAACAACTATCCCATCTTTTCTAACTATAGCTTTAACTCTCCATCCACTACCGTATCCATTTAAATCAGGTAAATTACTATTCCATTTTACATTAACAATATCTCCTGTTTTAAAAATTGATTCAGGCTCCGGAGAAATTAAATTAATATAATAATTAGAATTTTGTGATATAGTTTTAAAATAATTATCACTCATATCAAAAACACAATCACTTATTTTATATTTATAACAAGAACTTTCTCCTTTTATCGCTACAATTTTATAATTTCCAGCATCAGCATAAAAAGGATTCGGATTCCCTTCATTGTCGATAAAAGATACTCCATCCCACACAAAACTTAGACCAGCGTTACTAACTACATGCATCCAGTGAACATCATTACCGTCACTAATTTTAATATTCGGATTAAAATCAGGAGAAACTAATCCAACTTTGGTCAAAGATAATCCTCCAGATAAAAATATTTCAATGGGATTACCTTGAATAAATGTCTCTCCGCCATTTGGAGAAACAACTTTAAATTCATCATTTCCAACTACTCCACTCTTGCACTCATAAGACATCCTTGTACTTGTGTGATTGTTTATATTACCTCTCTCATGCCAAGTTGTTAAAGTTTCTGTCTTAAAAGGAATAACATTGGTTGTCTTTGGATACCACTTTTTACAATAAGTAAGCATATCAATATTGGCACCTGAAACACCATCTGGGTCTGTAAGCCAGACACCATTTACATCAGTATGCTGATTAACCTTACCATACCAATATGTAATTCTCGAAGTCTTATTATTATTTATATTAACATTAACGATAGGGCACAATTCCCCCGTAAAACGACTATAAAGATCTCCCGTCATACAACTCTCTTCGGCTTGAACCTGAGAAACTCCCACCAAGACAAAACTCAAAACAATTAGAAACCCTATATATTTTTTCATATCTTTTAGATTGTTAGACAATCTTTAATTATTGATAATAAAATTCAATAAAACCAACACTATAAACCTATATTACTAAAGACGTTTCTCGTCTTATTTTCTTACATAATAATTATAAAACTATTAAAATAAAAAGCAAGAAAAAAACTCCTAATATCATAATTAGGAGTTTTTTTCTGTTTATAAATATTATTTTGCAATATAAGGAAGTAATCCCATGAATCTAGCTCTCTTTATGGCCACCGCTAATTTTCTCTGATTTTTAGCTGTCACATCTGTTCTACGGCGAGAAAGCATCCGAGCTGTTGGAGTTAGAAATTTCTTTAGAACTTCTGTGTCCTTATAATCTATATTTTTTATATTGTTTGAACTGAAATAATCTTGTTTCATAATTTTGTAATTCTTAATTCTTAATTCTTAATTCTTTTAAAAAGGTATATCTTCGGCATTTATCTGCTCTTCTGGATACTCAATTGTATCTAATCCTTCTTCTTCTTTATCATCTCCTTTTGAATTTTTAGATTGAGAAGATTGATCTACCCCAGTATTCTTTGCTACACCACTTGAACCAAATGAAACACGATCAGCGATAACTTCAGTACGATATTTTTTAGTATTTGTAGCTTGATCATCCCAAGATCTCGTTTGCATGCGACCTTCAACCATGACCTGACTACCCTTTTTCATATATTGGGCTACAGTCTCAGCTTGACGGCCAAAAACAACAACATTATGATAATCAACAGCCTCTTGTTTTGAGCCATTTTTATCTTTCCAAACACGATTAGTAGCTACGGAGAAACTACATACTTTTATTCCCGAAGGAATTGCTTTTAATTCTGGATCCCTAGTTAAGTTTCCTATTATAAATGCTTTATTTAAATACATCCCGTTAGAAGCAGGTCGCGGTCTTAATTTTTTTACCTACTTAATTTAATTTAATTTCGACTATATTTATTAATATAACTTTTTCTCCCGTTAAAGATGGCGACCGCGGCTTCTAACGGGATACATATATAGATATGTAGGATGTAGAAAGGAAAATAATATGTATATAACCTTTACTACTTACTACTTACTACTTAATATTTAATATTTAATATTTAATATTTATTAATAATAATATTATACCACCAAAGCATCAATCTCCTTATCAATAGTCTGCTCATTTATAACTTCAGCTTCTTCTTGTTTTTGAATTGGCCTACGTCTTTGATTTCCATCTTGTTTACCATATGTACGTTTGACGGACATTGTATTTTCTCTAACAGTTTTTATCATCAAATAACGAACCAGTTTCTCATTCTTATCTAAGATATCTTTTATAACCTTAGCATCTTGTGTTGCGCACTCAAATTTAACCCAACCAAAATAACCATGTGAGAATTTTTGTTTTTTATTATTAATAGAACGAGTCATTTCATAAGCTAATTCTATTGACTTAGGATACTCATCTGAAATAAAAACAGCCCCATTCTCAATCAACGTATCTTTAAATAAAGTTACCTCTTCACTAAGATTCTCTTCAGCAATTGTCGGCAACATTATATAACCAACTTCATAGATACTTGGACTAGATATTTCACTTTCTTTAACATCTTCTTCGTTTAATTCTTCTTTAATTTTTGCCATTGTTAATGCGTAATACACTTAATATTAATTTTAATACCATTCCATCATGGAACCCTAACCGAAACGACTAAATCTGGCTAGTTTTTTGTACCGACTTCAGGGCCGGGACAAATGAAATGTATAAATATACTACCAAAAAAAGCCCAATATGTCCAGCGTCATTTATGTTAGTGCTAATTTAAAAATTTTTAAATTTTAAAAAGTCTTTGGGCGTTTGAGAAAATAATCTTAGCCATTTCATCTTCGTTTAAACCTTTAATTTCAGCTATTTTTCTAACTATGTCCTTTATATAGTTTGGCTCATTTCTATCCCCCCTATGAGGCACTGGAGCCACATAGGGGCTATCTGTATCTGCTAATATCATATCCAAAGGTGTTTCTTTTATAACAGCGATATAGTCGCAAATCTCTGGCTTAGGTTTATAAGTAATAGGCCCGGCAAAAGATATATAGATACCAATTTCTATAAATCTTTTCATATCCTCAACAGACCCTGCGAAAAAATGTGACACACCCCTAATCTTCGGAAGTCCGACTTCCGAAGATTTTTTAAGTAATTCATATACATCAAAATAAGCATTATGAGTTTTATGTGTAGGATTGTTTCGAACATGAAGCATTAAAGGCAAATTAAGTTCATTAGCCAATTTGATTTGTTCAGCAAATGCTTCTTTTTGCTTTTCTATACTATCTTCATCCATATGATAATAATCAAGCCCACACTCGCCGATAGCCACAACTTTGCCTTGTTTAGCAAGTTCTTTATATTTTTCTTTATCAAATACTTCACCACGGGATGTGAACTCTTTTCCTTCACTTCCAAGCTCACTTGCATCATGGTATGAAGCTCCGGTGTGGATAGGATGCAAACCAATGCAAGCAAACACACCTTCCTCATATTCATTAGTCATCTCAACAGCCTTTTTTGAAGTATCATATTGAGTTCCGATATTTATAATCCAAGTGTCAGAATCGAGCGCACGTCGAATAACATCATCCCTATCTTCATCGAAGGCTTTAAAATTCGTATGTGCATGTATATCTATATATTTAGCCATAGTTTGTATTTTTCCCTCTCCTTACTAAGGAGAGGGTTAGGGAGAGGTTCCTTTATTCTTTTCTTATAAATAATGGGGCCTCAGGTTTTTTGTTTTGTTTAATTAATTCCTTAATTTTTAGTGAAGTTTCAGGAAGAAATGGTTCAATAGCAAGAACTGCTTTATATAAATTAAACAACAAGTAATGAACGTCCTTTTCGGCTTCTTCTTTATTTATTTTTATTTTTTTGAAAGGTTCATTCTTAGCAATATATTCATCTAGAGAGCTTAAAGAATCCCAAATATAATTTATAAATTTATTTATATCATAACTCTCTAAATCTGCAACAGAATTTTCATAATATTTTATACTCAATTCTTCTTCAGTTAGTTTTACTCCGTAATTTACTGACATGGTCATTATTCGACTAACTAAATTCCCCAATCCATTCGCTAGTCCAGAATTATAAGCATATTTAAATCTTTCCATCGTGAAAGGACTATCTTCAAAACTAGACACTTCCCGAAGAAGAAAATACCGAAGAGCATCAGTGCCATATTCTTTCACTATTTCTCTAGGATCAATTCCATTACCAAGCGTTTTAGACATTCTTATACCACCTTCACCTGTTATAAAACCATTAACTATTATTTGATGTGAATTTGGTATCCCTGCGGCCATCAGCATGGCTTGCCACATACTAGCTTGGAAACGAGTATTGTCTTTACCGCAGTACTGAGTTGGATTACCATTAACCCAATACTTTTTAAAAAGGGATGCTTCTTTATCTGTTAAGGGGGAGATGCCGAAGGCAGAAGGGGTCGCTCCCCATCCCAATGTTGAGATATAGTTTACTAATGCATCAAACCAAACATAGATAACCTGAGTATCATCTCCCGGAACCTCTATCCCCCAAGGCATTTTATCTTTGAGTCTTGAAATAGAGAAATCTCTTAATCCAGCTTTAACAAAATTTTTAATCTCATTCAAGCGAAATTCTGGAATAACGAAATCTGAATTGTCATCATAAAACTCAAGTAACCTATCCCCGAATTCACTGTATTTGAAAAAATAATTCTCTTCATTAATAATTTTTAATTCTTTGCCGAGATGAAGCGAGCATTCCCCTTTCTCGAGTTCACTATCTGTCTTCTCGCTTTCACAACCAACACAATATTTCGCTTGATATGTTTTTTTGTATATAAAACCATTTCCATAAACTCTTTTCCAGAATTCTTTAACAGCATTTTCGTGATTTTTATCAGTTGTCCGAATATAATGAATTATACTTTCATCTACACCAAACATCTTCAATTGTTCTTTAAATATTTCAAATCCACGATCCACAAATTCTTGGACAGATAATCCTTCTTCTTTGGCACGCTCAAATATTTTCATACCATGCTCATCAGTCCCAGTATTAAAATAAACATCAAAACCTTGAAGTTTTTTATATCTCGCAATAGTATCAGCTTTAATAAATTCTAAAGCATGTCCCATATGAAGTGGAGCATTTATATAAGGTAAAGTTGTAGTTAAATAAAATACTTTTTGCATAAAATTATTATGTTTTTGAAAGAATCTTTTTCTTTTCAAGATCATCTAAAAATTCAAGCAAACAAACAGCTATTGGGATTGCCAAAACTACACCCATAAAACCTGCAAGTTCCGCCCCGATAATGATTGATAAAATAACAACTAGTGGAGAAATTCCAATAACTTTTTTAATAATCAAAGGATATATTAAATAATTTTCAAATTGATGTAAAATAAAATATAAAATCATAATAATAATTGCTATAGTAATTCCTCCATCCAAAAAACCAAACAGTGTAGCGGGTATTATTGCAAGGAATATACCAAATGGAATAAGTTCACAAAAGGCAGTAATAATAGCAAGAACTAAAGAATATTTAACTCCTATTATAGTTAGACCCAAATAAGTCAAAACTCCAATTATTAAACCTAATAACATCTGTCCTTGCACCCATAAACCAATCTTATGTTCAGTTCTTTGCCATAAACCAATGATATATTCTTCACTATCTCGGGGAGTAATAATTCGTAAAAAATTTTCAATTCCTTTTTCAGTGATTGAAAGATAAAATGAAATAATTATGACAAAAACAAAATTCAAAATACCGCCAAAAGCCTGATTAAAAACATCCATAAAACCACCAGAAAAACCATTAATAAAAATTTGAGTACTTTTTATAACCTGCCCAATTGAAGCATTGTGAGAAATATCCGAAACCACATCCTTAGCTCCCATTATTGTATCAGGCTGAAATGAATTCAAAATACTACTATTAGGAATATATTGACTGAGTGATTCTACTAACAATGACATTTCTTCTATAAAAATTGGCATAAAGACAGAAAGCAACCCAACAATTATACTTATACTTACTACATAAATTAAAAATACTGCAACTGAACGATTTTTAATGTAGGGTTTAATTTTTTTATAAGCGGACTCAACAAAAGAAGCAATGACGATAGCAATAAGGATAATCAAAATAACATTATAAAGTTTCACAACAGCAATAACCAAAACTCCTAAAAGGAGTATTTTTATCATAGTATTAGTTGAAATGCTTATATGCATATTCCTAGAATTATTATCCATACCCTATTATAATAACATATCACAATGAAAAGCTAGAATCTTAAAATATCCTCAAATT